>Ga0181535_10003697_pt1 | contig 17554 bp, 8 predicted proteins | sample PEATcosm2014_Bin_44_FD_119774 | JGI IMG/M metagenome (GOLD analysis project Ga0181535, IMG submission 119774) | Peatland microbial communities from MTU Mesocosm Facility, Houghton, MI, USA - PEATcosm2014_Bin17_30_metaG | ecosystem: Environmental > Terrestrial > Soil > Wetlands > Peat | place... | reverse complement strand
CGTAAACGCGCTTGCGGAAGATCAAACCCTCAAGTTCGACCCCGGCCTCACCATTGTCTACGGCGACAACGGCGCGGGAAAAACCGGCTACATTCGCATCCTCAAGCAAGCGTGTCGCGCACGGGGTCAGGAAGCGATTCTAGGAAATGTCGTGTCCGGAACGGCCCCGCCCAGGCCGGTTGTGAATATCAAATATAAGGTTGGTGATGAAACGACTCTCCGCGAATGGGTGGGCGGCGATGCGGATGAATACATTTCTCGCGTCAGCATCTTTGATACGCAGTGTGCCGCCGTTTATCTCAATGAGAGAACGGATGTTGCTTTTCTCCCTTTCGGGCTTGACCTGTTCGACAAGCTGGTGAAGGCGTGTCGGGCTGTCCGCACACGGCTGGAGTCAGAGCAGCGCACATTGAATACCAATGCGCTTGCACCCATTATCCCTCTGATTCCCGTAGGGACGGCGGCGGCAAAACTCGTCGGAAGCATTACTTCACTTACCAAACCTGAGGCCGTGCAGGCCATCACGCGGTTATTGACGGAGGAACAAGCGCGGCTTGCCTTTCTCGAAAAGTCCCTCCAGGATTTACAGGCCAACGACCCGCAAAAACTAATTGCCCAACTGACCATCCGCGCGGGTCGAGAGCGCGCGCTTGCCGAACATCTTAAAGCATTGGAAAACGCACTGTCGGATACAGAGGTTGGGGCCGTTTTCAATGTCAGGACGGAGGGCCGCCGCAAAAGCGAGGAAGCGAAGCGATTGCGTGAGGCGACGTTTCCGCAGGGCTTGCTCTCCGGCACGGGGAGCGAACCGTGGAAGACCATGTGGGAGTCGTCACGAGCCCTTTCCGAGCAATACGCTTATCCGGGAAAGGCGTTTCCGGTCACGGAAGACGGTGCGAAATGCGTCCTCTGTCAGCAAGACCTCGACCACGCCGCCGCGCACAGGCTCAAGCAGTTTGAGGATTTCATCGCTTCGACCACGGAAAAAGAACTGCGCCAGATCCGGGATGACTTCGCCCGCAGGCGCAATGCTTTCACTTCCCTCAAGACCACCACGGACGCGGTTCAGGAATCGATTAAAGAACTGCGATTGGAACACGAGTCCAAAGCGGAGGCTATCAGCGCCGCAATCGCGCAGAACGAGAAGCGCCGCGCCGCCGTCGCAACCGCGCTGACAGAAGACAAAGACTTGCTCCAAGACTGTCCGCCGCTCGTACCGGCATCGGGCGGGGCTCAGTCCGTCGCCGCCGAGATCGACGCGCGCATTAAGTCTCTGCGCGAGAGCGCAAACACGGAGACGCGCAAGAAGCTGACGGACGAAGCACAGGAACTGCGCGCGCGGGATGCGCTTGGCAAGCACGAACAGACCATCCTTGACGAGATTGAGAAGAAGAAGAAAATTGCTGCTTACGGCCAGTGCATCGACGAAACGAAGCCCACGGCCATCACGGCGAAAAGTTCTCAGGTCACGAAGGCCGTTGTTTCGGAGAAATTGAAACAGAGCTTCAAGACCGAATTAGTGGATAATCTCAAATTCAACCACGTCGAAGTTGAATTGAAAGAGGTGGGCGGTTCGGAAGGCGTTTTTTACCACAAGCTGATGCTGACGCGTAACCCCGGCATCGATGTTCCGAAAGTCGTAAGCGAGGGCGAACAACGCTGCATCTCGATTGCGGCTTTTTTCGCCGAACTCAGCACCGCCGATGACCCGTCCGCAATCGTGTTCGACGACCCGGTTTCCTCGCTCGACTTTGAATGGCGCAGCAACGTCGCAAGGCGGCTTGTGGAGGAATCGAAGCACAGGCAGGTTATCGTATTCACGCACGATATCGTCTTTCTGTTGGCGCTGAAACAATATGCCGAAGAAGGCAACATTGTGCCGCTTGACCAGCATGTGCGTCGGCAGTCGAAGGGCGCGGGCGTATGCGCAGATGAATTACCGTGGGTTGCGATGCCGGTAAAGGGGAAAATCGGCTATCTCAACAAATGTTATCAAGCGGCAGAGAAACTCAGTCGTGACAGCAATGAAGATGCCTACGAACGCGAAGCAAAGTATCTTTACGGCATGTTGCGTGAAGCGTGGGAACGCGCGCTGGAAGAGGTTCTCTTGGGCGGCGTCGTAGAACGATACAGGTCGAGCGTTCAGACGCAACGGTTGACTCCACTCTCTGATATTACGGATGCAGACTGTAAAACGGTTGAGACGGCAATGACGAAGTGCTCGACGTGGTTGCCGGGTCACGATAAGGCGGCGGCGGCACGCGCGCCGGTGCCAGGCCCCGCCGAACTCAAGATAGATATTGAGGCACTAGAGGCGTGGGTCAAAACCATCCGTGACCGCCGAAAGTAGCGCATGTCGGCAATTTGGCTAACTAGCCATCGGCGGGTCTAGTCGGGGAGGCGCGCGTTGGTGCGACGTGGCGCTGGATTCCGATGTGCGAGACGTGTGCCGGAGCACGGACATCGTAACCCGGACCGTCTCATCGAAGGATTCCTGAGGTCGAGCCTCACCAGATGTGCGCAGCGTGTGCCGAAACACTTGTGGCCGCACGGACGAAAAGTGCACAATCTGATCGATTTCCTCCAGTTGTCTCCCTTTTAACCCTGAACAGATCCCTCCTATCCCATGGCCTCGTCTCGATCCAGGCCGCGACCCTTGCTCGTCTTCCTTTGGGTCAGACGACCGTTCTCCCTCCACGCTTCTCATTCCCCTCATTCATCTGGAGTTCTCCCCATGCAACCACCGACGTTTTCCTTGGCCACGCGGGCTCCCGGCCTCGAAGAACTGATCGAAAAGGCCCGATCCTACATTCATGCCGCCAAGTCCCCCGCCACTCTGCGCGCCTACCGCACCGACTTCGAGGACTTCACCCGCTTCTGCGCGGAGCACAACCTGGCCAATCTGCCGGCGACTGCGACAACCGTCGCGCTCTACATCACCGACCGCGCGGGCTCACTTCGCGCGGCCACCATCAACCGCCGACTGACCTCGATCACCAAGGCCCATCAGGCGGCAGGGTTTGAAGAGTCGCCCTCGTCGAGCCATCACTTTGTTGTGAGCGAGACCCTCAAGGGCATTCGCCGCTCGATCGGCACGGCCCAGGAAGGCAAGGCTCCGCTCCTGACCAGCGACATTCGCCGGATCGTTGCCGCGTGCCCCGAGACGTTCTCGGGCCTCCGCGACCGGGCACTGATACTGGTGGGCTTTGCCGGCGCCTTCCGCCGCTCGGAGCTCGCCGGAATCGACTGCGCCCATCTCTCCTTCACCAAGGACGGCCTGGTCATCGATCTCTGCCGCTCGAAGACCGACCAGGAGGCGGCCGGCCGAAAGGTCGGAATTCCCTTTGGGAAGGATGAGACAACTTGCCCGGTCCGCGCGCTGCGCCGCTGGTTGGCCGCGTCGGGCATCACCTCCGGCGCCGTCTTTCGCGGGGTCAGCCGCCATGGCAGGCTCTCCCGCCGCGGGCTCCACAAGGACTGCGTCGGCTGGATCCTCAAAGTGGCCGCCAGCCGCGCCGGTCTGAAGCCGGAGCCACTGGGCGGCCATAGCTTGCGCGCCGGATGCGTCACCCAGGCCGCGATGAACGGAGTCAGCGAGCGCGATATCATGCGCCAGACCGGCCACAAATCGGCCGAGATGCTGGCCCGCTACATCCGCATCGGTGAGATGTTTACGCGCAATGCCGCCGCAGGGCTGGGGATCTAGCCCCTGAGAAAAACCGTTTCCCGGGCATTGACTCCCCATAATGGAAGAATTCTGGCCCCGTTCATTCGTGATCGTTGCCTCGGCTATCAGAGTTTGGCGCCGGAACTCTGAACGGCTACGGTAGGCTGACTGGCCATCAGTAGATCCAACCTGTGCGTGGCGCGCCAGCCTTTCGCGCGAGCGGGCTCCGGTGTGCGTTCAGTGTGCCACGCTGTGCAAAACGTTCGGTCGGCCACTCGACTGGAAGGGTAGCTCTCTTGGCCAACGGTTCAGACGCTCACCTTGCTCCCAAAGAACTCAAGTGCGATCGCGCGGTCCAGCTTCCCCTGCTCGAAGTCATTCTGGCTTTGCGAATCAAGCACACAGGCCAGACAGGCCTCGCGGCAGCGTTCCTGATGTATTGCATCGCCTTCAAGCAACTCCAGTGCCTTCCTGACCCAGAGATCCTGCTGCTCGAGCAGGGAAGCAATGTGCCCGGATCCTCCCGGGGCGCTGTCAAAAAGATAAATACACCACTGGTCGCCCAAGCCTCGTTCGAAACTCAATGAGATCTCCCGAACATCGGCTTCTACGATAGCCGCGCCGGATATGCGCAAAGCATGCCCGAGTGTATGAGCGATCCGATCTCCAATATCTCGGGAGTGGTAAGGCGCAAGTATGGTCTGGATTTCAATCTGCAGAACGTCGGTGTCGTTTTCGGCGCCGAGGTACTTGTTGCGCAGAACAGGAGTAACGCCCGCTGTCCAGCAACGTTGCGAGAGCTTGCGCGCCCACAGTGGGGCGTGGCTTTCAAACCCACGGGGTAGATTCTTGCGGCCATCGCCAAGGCCATCTTCGCAGTCGGCATATCCACACGCTGTACAAACCGCGAATCCGAAACCTGTACCCGAGTTCGCCGCGAAGATTGTGCCGCCTTCACAGAACCTGGCGTTCAGAACCTCAACGCCCCCAAAGGCCGCAAATTCCTGCAAGCCCAGACGATTCACAAAGTCGACCGTAGAGGTAAGTTCGGCGAGACCGACGCGCTCTGGGTCGCCGGACCAGCTCGGCGGGTCCCATGCCGCGCACGAGTAACCGAAGCGCGGGATGAGCGCATCCTTGCCCCTGTTACTCCTCAGGGGAGAAGAACAAATCCTGCACTGCGTAGCCCTGTCATGCGCTTCGTAAAAGATGTGCCCTTCGGTGCATTCGAAGCGGAACTTGACCAGCCCGAATCCCCCATCCGATTCGAAGCTGCGAACCAGCCCGCGCGAAGCATAGATGCGGCCACCGGCCAGAAGCTTCGAACTGGGCACGTATTCGTTGAGGGCCAAAATCCCGTCTCTCTCGAGCTTGACAGAACTTTGCGTGTAGTTCCCGCCTTGCGGAACCCTCAGAGCCTGGACCCCTATGGGGAATCCGTACCGCGGAAGAACGCGGGCGGTTGCGAGGGATTCAATGACCGAAGTCCGGTAAAGTTCCACTACCTGGTAGGCGATCGCGTTCCGAAATGCATTGTCGGTAGCACTGTCCCATTGCTTCAGGAGAAGTTTGTAGGATGCAGTCCACGCCTGAGAATGCTTCTCGAATGCCGCCTTCGCGGCGCGAATGAGATCGGCGGCAGGTTTGCCGGCGAGGGGAGTCGAATCAAGCAGCCCATTAAGAGCCGGTGCAATCGCGGACGGGTCTGAGATCAGATGATCGAGAAAATGAAGGAACTGTATGGAGAGAGGTGTAGTTGCCTCGCGAGAGCTCAGCCACGCCGGCCGCCGGTCCGCGAAGCCCGAGTAAGGCTCCGCATCGACCTTGCGCGAGACGTTGCCGGAACGCCCAGGCTCACGGGATTCCACGTGACAGAACCATCCCATCCTGCCAAAAGCGTCCATGGCGCCAACAATGCGGGAAGGGAACAGGGTGCGAAAGAATTCGCCGAGCAAAAAAGCATTCAAGTGCAGAACCGCAAAGCGTTCACGGAGAAGGATCGTGGGTTTGCGCAGGTCCTTCCGGAACAGGGCACCGAAATCTTTGAATACGGCCTGTTCGTATCCCAGCGAGCGGGCAAACAACGCAACAAGAGTCGAACCATCATTGCGGCGCCCGGCGCGGCCGCTGCGCTGGGTGTAATTCGCTCTTCCGGGTGGCACATTGGCCAGCAGTACGCCGGAGAGACTGCCGATATCGATCCCGATCTCGAGGGTAGTCGTCGCACTGAGCACGTTGCGCGCGCCGCGCTTAAACAAATCCTGGAGGCGGGCAGTCTCCTGGGGCGCAAGCTGAGCGGAATGTTCTTCGGCCCAGAGAGCCCAGTCGCTGCCGCGGAAGCTGGCGAAGTCGACGCGCTCGCGTCGAAGAGCGGGATCCTTATCGAGGTCCTGATGCGACACGGGCTCGAGAACAGGGGCCGGATTGGATACGAATTCACCCGGTGCGCAGTCGAGAACCGAACGAGGCCATACGGCGCCGGTTATCCTCGACTGAAACAATGAGAGCGGCTTCCTGAGCCGGAGGTTCTTAAAGACGATGCGGAACACATCAACGCGAGCAGTTCCAGCAATCTTCGAATCGTGCTCGAGCCAGTTCAGCCCGCGTACCCGTGCCCCGTCAAGGAGCGAGTCAAAAGCGGCGCCGAGTAGTTCCATTGCGGCTTGATCCACGCGGTCTTCATCGAGACCGATTTGACGAAGAACCTTCTTGGCGAAAAATGCGCGCTCGGAACGCAGAGCTTCTCGGAACATTGGCTCTATGCGGATCCCGGTCTGCTCCCGAGACACCCAACGGCCGATCGGGAAAGCAAGAATCGAATCATCGTCCCGGCCATCGTTCCGAGTCTCATCGAAGGTGATGCTACCGCCTTTACGGAGCGTGTCGCAGATCACCGAAAGGAAGTCGGGCCAGATGGAGTTCAGCTGGGCCTGCTCCGGGCCAGTGAGATGCTGGAGACGAGAAACCCTGCAGACTTGGATCGAGGGATACATGACCTCCGCCATCCCCAGCGTTTCAAGCGAGTGAGAACGGCGGAGCAGAAATTCCGTTGCTAGAATACGCAGGGTATCGCCCTGCATGGTCCTGCCATTCTCTTCCCAGAAACCTTCCCATTTTTCGTGCCAGTTAGTGTTCGCCAACGCGCGCTGTTTGCCTGCGGTTTCCCGGGCGAAGAACTGCATCAACTCTGCACGGTCCTTCATCATGGCGGACCACTCAAGCATGGAACGGCCGCGCCTCGCAATCTCCAGTTCCTGTGTTTTGCCTTTTAATGCCTGCTCAAGGGCCGAGCGAACGGCCGGCGGAGCATTCTGCAGCGCCGCCTCGAACTGCGCGATCTCCTGTTCGATGGCTTCAATATCGATCGGGGCGTCGAGGAGTCTCATCATCAGCACTCTGCCGAGAAGGTATTCATGCTGGTAGGTAAGATGAGGGCCGAGTCTGGCGGCCTGGCGTCGGCTGTCGCTGAATGCCAGCAGCTGGCGGCCACCGGCCGGAAGGATGCTCACCAAAGCTTTGTCCGAACTGCACGGCATCGCGGCGAGAACGCTTTCCGCTACGGTGGGTATCGTCAGCGCATCCGGCAGGGCCATGGGGATGAAGTAGCTCGAGTCCGCTTTGCAATTCGGGCATTCTGTGACTTGCGTGATGTAAATGACCCGGGAACCGGTGCTGTCGAGCAACTCGCGCGTGTCAAGGTTGAGATTCCACCCGGGCCCGGAATCATCGCCGGCGTCAGGCTTGAAGAACAGGCGCTCAGTCTTGTTTCTCCCCGCGGCAGAAACCTGAACATTCTTATCCCAGCGAGAACGCACACGGAGCGTCGTCCCGGTTCGACTGCCTGCCAGCACCCACTCGCCGCAATTTTCGCAAAGCGCAAGGGTCAGAGTGGCGGATTGACACGCGGGACAAATTTCCACGAGGTCGGGAATGAGCATCCCCGCGCCGGGTACGAGCTTGTCGGCCTCGCCGCTGCACGCAGGATTCAGGCACACGCTGAAATGCCCGGGCGCACGTACCTGGAGATGCAGCTTGTGGGGAATGAGGGGAAGCGACTGGGCGTCACATCTGGCTCTGGCACACAACTGCAGAAGGGCGGTGACCGCCCTGTCGGCGCTGACGCCTGATAGTTCCGGGAATAGCGCTTCGCTAATGGCCCGCAGCCGAACCACCGATGACCCGTCTCTCGATCGCGTCCAGAAAAACTCGTCCAGTTGATGTACGAGCGGCGCGTGGGAAAGCGCAGAATGAAGCGCCCGGGCAGGAGAGATCTCAGCCTCAACCTTCTTTACGACGGCTGAGGAAACGAGCGACGCCGCACAGGTCCGGGCAACGTCAGCAAGCGCTGGATCAACAGTGAGCGTTTTGGTCTGGGTATCAAGCAGAACCGCAGATTCAAGCGAACAGGCGTCGATGAGTTCCGGATCAACGTTTGTTGCGGGTGGTTCGGCAGGTGGAAGATCACGCCGGTGGGCGAGTCCGTGCAAGCAATGCACAAGGTCTGGGTCTTTCGAGAAGATCCGGGCCCCGAAGTCTTTCAGGTGAGATCGAGTTCCTCCAAGGGTTGCGGATGTCGCAATGTGAAGAACCCTGTTCGGATGCACGCCGCAGCGGAGGAGAGTCCTGCGAAGAAGAAGACAGATGTCCGCGGCGAGAGTGCCGCTGTAGAGGTGGACTTCGTCGAGCACGAATGCCCGCAAGGCAGGCCCAAAAAAAGGCGCGTCCTGGGGCCTGCAAAGCATGTACTCCAGCATGGAGTAGTTTGTGATGAGGATGTCCGGCGGGTCGGCGCGCCCGTCTTCACGCGTACGGACGCGGCATGAAGGAGGATCTGCATTTGCCAGTGGAGACCTGTTGTACTCGCGCCGGCTTTCCGGCGTCTCCGATGTGAAGTGCATGAACGTGATCGCGCCAGGCCCTTCGGGCTGGTCCTCAAGCCAGGAACTGAGGCGCTCGACCTGATCGTTAACGAGCGCATTCATGGGGTAGAGAAAAATGGCCCGAACTCCACCTTCCTCCGGCTTCCTCGGGTTGCTGAACAGGTCGTTGAGAATAGGGAGCAGGAATGACTCAGTCTTGCCCGCACCGGTGCCAGCGGTGACGAGAATGGCGGGGCGGTCCTGACCGTCCGGCCCATGCTTCGCGACAGAAGTCTGAAGCGATTGCTCCTGGTGGTCATAAAGCTTCCGGTCCCTCGGGTACCGATGTGGAGCATCCAGCAAAGCCATGAGTGCAGGACTGAATTGTCCGGCCTTCGCCAGGGACTCGAGCGTGTGTTCGGTCGTTTCACTGGGGAAAATACACTCAACCCAGAATTGGCCGACAACGCCTCCGGAGTTCTCGTCACTTGCCCAGGCTTCCCGGCACAATCCCATGAGCCGGTCGTCGCGAAGCGGCCGATAGCTGGTTGCAAGCGCGACAACACGCTCGCGGAGATCTCTCTGGGCTGCCAGGGCATCGAGTTGCAGTTGAGACTGCAGTAGGTCAGCCTTCATGAGTTGCCCCGCAGGCCCTTGAGAGCTAGCAAGTGAGAAACAAGATAGGCACAGGAGGCGCGAGAGCGTGAGACCGCAATCTCGAGACGCGTGGCATCGCAGGACTGGCCGTCATACAATGCTTCCGCAGGCTTAACAACGTTCTCGCGGAAATATGCCTCATCCAGTGGGCTGCGATCTTTCCAGCTTCTAAGCTCTGAGAGGGCCGTCTGAAGAAGCGCGACCGACATCTTGCGGTCCAAAGTGAATACGCCGGCGCTGCGTTCTACAAAATCTCTTGTGATTCCGAAAAGCGACCGGTATTTGGACTCTATGGCGCTGATCTTTTCTGGATCCGGCACCCTTCGGAACAGATTGCCGTTCGTGATGATCGGAACGGCTGCTTCCTCCGCGGCCAGATGAAGCGAAAGAATTTCGCAGATGACCTTCGCGAGAAGCACGGGATGCGAGTAAAGCAGAAGCATTGCGGGAAGCGCGACTTTGCCTGTCTCCATGGACTTCAATACGGCTTCTCCGTGGACAGACCAGATGGCTTTGCAGGCTTCCGCTGTAGGAGAGTACTGCCAGAGAAATGTGCGGATCGGATTCGAAAAGCAATCTGCGTCTGACCTTGAGATTTCCCGCTCCGGGCGAGTCGCAGGGCCGACCCAGGCCAGAAGCGTGTCTAGCGGATGTCGTTTCACCTGTTCCTGCACAATATCTTTGAATGGGTCCATCAGCACCGGGAAACGCCACCAGCGGAGGGCTGATGCAGTGGCGGGCCAATCGCTTGAACAGGCGAGCGTCGACGTCCATCGATAGCACAGGCCCGACCATTCGGGAGCCCCCGGATTGACGTGGAATCGGGCACCGTGCCATTCACCTTCGAGAGAAACCGCCCACCCGAGCGGCGCGCCCACGCTCATCTGAAGAACCGACAGGGTGCGATTATCAGAATGCGCTTCGACCTCGGAGCGCGACAGAATGCGCGGTTCGGAAGACTCGTCTTCCCATACCCAGACGCGCAGGTCAGGTGCAGCTTCGATTGCGTGCCTTAATTTCAGGAGATAGAGGTCCGTCGTTTCGGAAACATCGGCCAGAAGGCCAGAGGAGTAAACCGAGGCGGCTAATGGAATTCTTTCTGCGAGAGACTCGTTCATGAGCCCGAACCGAAGCTCCAGCGGCTCTCCGAGCGCCTTCAGTCGCTGCCGGCGCAGAACCTGCGGATCTCTAACCAGAGGAAGCGGGCCGAGCGTCAACCAAGGATCATCAGCTGTGCCATCCCATCGGACCGCCATGCGGCTGCCTTCGATCACTCCGGCATCAAGAGCGTCGCGCTGGAGAATTGTCCACTCGCCATCTGCGTTTTCGACTGTGGCTCCGCAGGCAGACGGGCCTTTTCTCTCGGGCTGAACCTCGATTACCTGCCGAAGCCCATCGCGCGATGCGTAGATCTGGGCTTTCCTGCTGAGGTAGTCCAAGACAGGAGGGATATGGGCGATCGAGTATGCCCCCTGAAATGTCTGTCCCGCAAAGCGAACGCGGTGAATGGTCCAGCCTTGTGGCGCGGTAGCGGTGAGTTCAAGAGAAATAACCGATTTTTCGCGTACACCCAGAGCAAAACCGTAGGGCCGTGGTTGCGCTACCTCGTGCTGCGGTGACCACAGGCAGAGATCTTCGATGCGCGCCTCAAGGGGGTCCGGAAGGCCTTGCGGAAAGGAATAGAGTTTCCAGTCGCTGCTTCGAACTTCATGTTCAGGAGCCGGCATACCGGGTGCGTGAAGATCGACCGCCCCGGCCGTAACGATAGTGTATGGGCAGCCCGCCTCTGCAACAAACCCATCGAGGTTTGTGATCAAACGTCCAGAGTTGCCCCGGAACACACTGACGTCAGAGTCGGCGGGCCAGAAGTTGAAGCGCTCTCGATAGAGCACTCCGGCGCGTCCGCTGACCGACACTTCCCGCACCGGACAATCGAGGACTTCAACGGCGGGCGCTGAAAGCTGTCCGTTTTCGAGTGTGCGGCCTCCATGCTCATCGCGCACAAGCCGCACGATGCCCATGCGCTCGACATAGAGGGTCAAAACAGGAGCAGGGGAGGCCAGGACTTCATGAGGAAGGGCGGAAGCCAGACCGATTTGAAACTTTCCAGCCCGGAACCGTGGTACTCCAAGAATGGAACTAATGGGCTCCTCATCCTCGAGTCGCGGCGCCGCGAGGATACCTGACTCCCGGCTGGCTGCGAGGCCTTTCTTGATGAGTCCATGCGCCTCCCGGGGATACCACGGATTGGATATAACGCGGCTCTCGACGTCTGAGTTTGTCTGATCTCGGTTCCAGGTGGCCAGAAACGACCACAAAACCTGGAAGTTTTTCGATCGGTTCAGATCGTCATTGGACAAAAGCGCCTTGATCGCTTCGGGCACGCTGTAGCCGGCGAGCCAGTACGGCAGCCTGCCCGCGGAGACTTTGGCGCTGAAACCGAACTGCAGTTGCACCGTTCGCCAGTACCGGTGCTTTCCCTGTGGCAGATCCAACTGGTTTCGAATAGCCAGCGTGTTGCACGCTTCGCGAACCGCCGCCCGGAGTTCGTCGATTGGATAATCATTGCTGTTGAACCATGCGCGGCGGAGGACATCGCTGCAGGACTCCGCCACCATGTGCCAGAGCGGTTCGTCCCGATCGAGGGAACGGGCGACAGCAGCACCGACGAGCAGCAGGAGCAGGCCCGCAGCCCGACTGTTGGGCCGAGGAATGTCCGCACCGCGACAGGTTCTTGCCCAGTGCAGGATCTTCTCCCAATGAGCCTCGATCAACCCGCAATCAACCAATGACCACCGCTCATCGGTTTCGGCGCAAAAGTTCCTTCCGAATGCGTGAACTTCACTCAGAAGCTTTGTGCTGAACCGGGGATCACTTGGTTGAATCTGATCGAAAATACCCATCCCGTCGCTTGTCTCACGTTGCACGACACAGTCTCCCGTCGCTGGACTGACTGGATGACAGTAATTCAGGTTCTGATGAATGGTACTGCTCGCCGGAGGCAGGTTCAAGCGTAAATTCTTTAGTTTGAGATGGTGGCGCGGTACTGCCGGCGAGTACCTGTCGGATGCTGTTGGCTGTCGTCTAAACGTCGTCGTGGCCAAATAGGGCATCGACCAGCGCCGACGGTTCTTTGAGGCAAAGCGAGACCGACTTTATCAATTCCAGTCTACGAAGTCTCGCGGAATAGCATTTAGCTCTTCAGGCACCTGGGTCATTTCCACAGTCGGAGCGCGGCTACTGATCCGGCATCAGGCAACCCTGGCCGCTTGATTTCGGGCTTTGCGAAGCTGTGGCGCGGCCGGTGTGCGAAAGGTGTGCCGGAAAAGTGGAGGGCCGCTCTGGCGGAAAGCGGTCGGGAAGGTTGCCGTGCCCATCCTGCCATTGCCGAACAGAATTACCAGACAATACGTCCGGGACGGGCACACATCTGACAGCGGAACAATCGGCCCTCGGTTCAGAACTGGCTGCATTTAAGCGGGGATATGATTGGCTATAGATGCTGAAAATTGAAAGATCGAGATGGCACGGTAAGTGTTCGCGCCATCCCATGTTTGACCCGGAATCCGACGGAATCGGCGCCATCAAGGGCGGCTGTCCCCGCTGCCTGGAGCTGCAGGCCATTTTTGAGAGTCACCAACACACCTTGCGTCTGATGCGTGCCTTTGCGCCCATCCAGACTCAGCATGCAGGGTCATCAGATCCAAGCCCTGACCGCCAGCAGGATCTGTTCGCTTCCGTTCACTCCCTTGAAAGCCGCCGTCCCTGACTCCCGGTCCAATTCAACACTCGACAAGTCAATCCACCTTGTCAATGCCAATCGGGCTCGGTTGGTTTTCACAAGGGTTTCGTGGTGATCCCGTTTTACCCGCGGCCTCGGACTGGGATTACTTCCGCATTCCGCCATCCGCACGGACCCGTCGCAGGCGGGAATGCCCTGATCTAAATCGGCATCCAGATTCTCCGAGCAATCGTCATTGCCAAGTTCTCCCGCCAAGGATAGAGCGAGAAAGATCTAACCTCAAAACAGATTCAGTTGTGATGTTCGAGCTGACCTGGCATGCAAAGCTTTGTCATCGAAGACCGTCCTGCCTCCGATCGATGCAGAAATTGTGCGTTCATGCTCAATCGCCGCATCGAAGTCCGCAATCGGCTCACGTTGTTCTTCCACTTCACGGGTCAGCCGATCCAATCGCCGGAAGCCCTCAAGCTTCTCGGTGTGTCCAAGTCGAGTTGCTTCGAGACACCGCCGAAGGACAGCGAGCGACTCGTCGTAGATCTTGAGCGGCACCGGGAAAGGGTGGCCGTCTTTGCCGCCGTGCGCGAACGAAAAACGCGCCGGATCGGAAAACCTGCTGGGCGCTCCGTGCACGACCTCCGCGATCAGGGCCAGGGACTGCAACGTTCGTGGTCCGAGCCCCTCTACAAGGAGTAAAGAGGCGAAGTCCCTGAGGTCCTTCTCGTGTGCCACAGCCAGCACCGCGCCCAATCTCTTTAGGTCAACGTCTTCGGCGCGAACATCATGGTGCGTCGGCATAGCGAGCTTGCGAGCGTCACTCAAGGCTCCTTCGACAGGTCCTTGCGCAATTGCGAGCAAGGCATCTTGTGCCCGTCCGGCACGGGCGTCCACTAGATTGAGAATCTCCCCCAGCGGCTTGCCCACGATGGCTGTGTGCGGCTCAGATACAAAATCTCGAACTGTGGCAGAATGCCAGTGATATCGCCTGGCCAGGTGATTCTCTGGATTCATTCCCTGCTGCACGACTGCCCATTCCCCTGATTTCGTGATTGCAAAGGAATGGAGGTAGAGTTGAAAGCCATCCGCAATCGCGTTATTGTCCACGCGCGCCGTGAGTCGACTCGTGCGTGCCAGCGCATCGCCATCGAGTCCGGTCTTCAACGAAAAGGCGCGCAGTTCGTCAGGCGTGCGAATCGAGTGCCTTCCGCGTCCTCCGCAGAACATCAAGCCAAGTTCCGAGAACCGTGGATTCATACCGCGCTTCAGTGCGCCCAAAACCGACGTTGTGATGCCGGACGAGTGCCAGTCCATACCCATCACAGCGCCGTATGCCTGAAACCAGAATGGATCACTCAATCGCGTGAGGAAGCCGGATTGCCCGTAGTCCAGAATGACCTGCTCGGCGATGGCGGTCCCAAACTCTGTCATTCGAGTTGCCAGCCATTGAGGAACGCGTCCTCCGTGGAGTGGAAGATCGGCCGTGCCGGAGCGTTTCATTGGTTCTGAGACCTCACCAACTTCCATTTTCGCCCTTTATTCGCTTAGAATCAAATCGCGGCAAGATGCACATTCCGACTCCATCTGATCGAAGGGCTTCTTATCTATGGCAGCGGAGGAGTTCTCAGCCAAACTGAATCTAACGGATGGTTCTACGGCCAGGAAGATTGTCCACGTGGATATGGACGGTGCGCCGTGAAGGCGCGAGGGGGATAGCGATGTGAATCAAGCAATCTCTCTCAAGCTAGCTGATTTTCAACCGGCGGCTGAAATGCCGCCTCGACTGTAAGAGCAGCAGTCGAAAGGGGGCCGAGAAGCTCAATCGGGTGTCGCCGATTGGGTGTCATAAGCAGATTGGCCTCAAGTGTACCGGGTGCAACCCATCAGTTGCAGGCCGGGCTACCGCAGTGTCTATGACGAGACAACGAAGTGAGCGACGGAAGCCTCTGTATTTATCGACACCGCTTCCATCAGTGTGATGGCATTGGAAGTAAAGCGATCCGAGGTGGCAGGGTTCAGTCCATCCCTGCTGCCGCCCGCGGGTGACCGCGGCCAAGGCGGGAACGGCTCCCTTAGCCCGCTTTCAGCATCGTCAGGGGTGGAGCTCACCGTCTAAGGGCACATAGGTTGAGGATTGGAACACGGGAACTCGAATCGTTCGCCCGGCACGGAGCCGGGCTAGCCGCGACGACCGGAGACGAACGACACCGAGGGCGGAGCTTCCGTAGTAGTCCGAGCGCGGGAAAACCGTGCACATGGCGAAGGGAAGCAGGAAGACGATAGGTTTGCATGACGGAGAAGATATCTGTGGACACGGATTGTCAAGCCGATGAGGCTTGGGTACTCGGCGTGCAGCGCAAACTTTATCAGCAAAGCAAGGCGAACCCAGACCTTGCATGGCGTGATTTGTGGGGTTGGCTTACTGACAGCCGAACAATTCGCCATGCCTGGCGGCGCATTTCCACTAACAAAGGGAAACGTTCCGCCGGGGTCGATGGGGTCACTGTGGAGTACATCCGGAAGTGGATTGGTGAGCAAAAGTTTCTCGATGGGATACGGGCCGAATTGCGCTCAGGCGCATATCGACCAAGCCCTTCGAGACGGAAGCTCATCCCCAAGGCCGGTAAACCAGGGCAATTCCGACCCCTGGGTATTCCCACTGTGAAGGATCGCGTCATTCAGGGCGCGGTCAAGGTAATTCTGGAGCCTATCTTCGAGGCGCAATTCTGGCCTGTCTCTTACGGGTTTCGACCCGGAAGAAGCAGCCACGGCGCCTTGGAGCATATTCGGCTAGCCATCCAACCGCGCAAGCGGGAAAAGGATAGTCGGCGGCATCAAATGCCGTACTCGTGGATCATCGAAGGCGACATCAAGGGCTGCTTCGACAACATCAATCACCACCATCTCATGGACAGACTGCGCGCGCGCATCGCTGACCGGCGGGTGACGGGATTGATCGGGCAGTTCTTGAAGGCCGGAGTCCTTGCGGAAGATAAATTCCTCCGCACGGAAGCTGGCACGCCACAAGGTGGGATCATCTCGCCGTTGCTGGCCAATATCGCACTCAGCGCGATAGAGGAACGCTATGAACGATGGGTCTACCACCGCAAGAAGATTCAGGAGCGCCGCCTCAGCGATGGGGCAGCGGCGGCACTTGGAGCACGCAATCGGGATCGCAGAGCAGGTCGCTGCGTCTTCTTCCCGATTCGATATGCCGATGACTTCGTAGTTCTGGTCTCTGGCACGCAGGAGGACGCCATCGCGGAGAAATCCGCTCTGGCAGACTACCTACGCCAGACCACCGGACTTGAGTTGTCACCGGAAAAGACGAAGATCACGGCTGTGATGGAGGGATTCGAGTTCCTCGGATTCCATGTCACAATGCGATGGGACAAGAGATACGGGTATTTCCCCCGCATCGAAATTCCCAAGGCGAAGGCTGCTGACCTCCGTCACAAGATCAAGCGTTGTACGAAGGTTGATACCAACTTCGCCGCGCTTGGCACTAAGCTCTCAGAACTCAATTTCATTCTTCGCGGATGGGCGGACTACTATCGTCACTGCACCAGGGCCGGTAAGGTATTCACGAGCCTTGATTGGTTCGTCACCCGCCGAATTTGGTGCTGGCTTCGTAGGAAGCGTCGCAAGGCTCGGGTAGGCGACATCATGCGATCCTTCGGACGCAGCAGTCGACGCCCGGCGAGACGAGTCTGGCGGGAAGGACCACATGAGCAATATATTCTCGCGTGGACCCCGATCCGTCGATTTCAACTCGGATGGATGAAGCAGCCTAACTTTGCCTAATCTTCTGGAGAGCCGGATGCGTACCGAAAGGCGCAAGTCCGGTTCGGCGAGAGGCGATGAGAAACTGGCCGTTGAAAGGCGGCACGGCGCTCATCGCCTACTCAACCCTTTTATGCCTCCGTAGAGCAGCGAGACGACTCAGCGTTGCGCGGAAAACCAGTCGTAGTCGCCTGGACGGGCAAGCGGTCCGTTGTCTGCGCCGCCTCCTATGAGGCGAGGCGATTCGGCGTACATTCCGCATTGCCGGTGGTGACGGCGGAGCGGATGTGTCCCAATGCAATCTTTGTACCTCCGGACTTCGCTCGATATAAAGCCGTCTCACTAGCGGTCCGCGAGATCTTTCAGCGGCACACTGACCTGATCGAACCACTCTCTCTCGACGAAGCGTACCTGGATGTGACCCAAAACAAGATGCAGCTTCCAACTGCGACGCGTGTCGCGAAGATGATTCGTGAGCAAATTCGTGAGGAGCTTAACCTAACGGCCTCCGCTGGCGTGGCGCCGAACAAGTTTTTGGCGAAGATCGCGTCCGATTGGAAGAAGCCCAATGGTCTGTTCGTCATTCAACCTCACGAGGTACAGAGTTTTCTGCTGCCGTTGCCGGTGGGGCGCATCCCCGGGGTTGGACATGTAACCGAGGCACGCATGAAAACAGTCGGGATTACAACAGTTGGCGACGTTTATGCGATGGAAATATCGCTCCTTGAGCGTGTCCGCCCGGGCAACACCATGGTTGACGGGTTTGGGTAGCCGGGGATAGGTTACTTTGCCATCCTGGCGGCGTAGGCAGTCGGGGTGAGTTCGGCCAGAGAGTGGATGGAGCGGTCGGCG
>Ga0181535_10003694_pt1 | contig 17562 bp, 16 predicted proteins | sample PEATcosm2014_Bin_44_FD_119774 | JGI IMG/M metagenome (GOLD analysis project Ga0181535, IMG submission 119774) | Peatland microbial communities from MTU Mesocosm Facility, Houghton, MI, USA - PEATcosm2014_Bin17_30_metaG | ecosystem: Environmental > Terrestrial > Soil > Wetlands > Peat | place... | reverse complement strand
GCCTCAACGATCGCAGGAGGCGTCCTCGACCATCCATCGAACAAGCTCACCGAATTGAAGGCCCGCGAAGGCCGCGAGTTCCGGCACAAGCGAAGTCTCGGTCATCCCAGGCTGGGTATTGACTTCCAAAACCACGAGCTCCCCCGTTCCGCCGGGCGAGTCGTCATACCGGAAATCCGTCCGGCTCACGCCACGACAGCCGAGCGTCTTATGCGCCACGAAGGCCAACTCTTGAACATTTTGGTAAATATTTCCTTTAAGATTTGCCGGAAGGACGTGAATGGAGCCTCCTTTGGCATATTTTGCATTATAGTCGTACCAGCCCCCGTCCGCCGCGCGTATCTCTATGACATCATAGGCTTTATCACCGATAACGGCGCAGGTTAGCTCGCGTCCGGCGACGAAGCGTTCGACCAAGACCTGTTCACCACAGGGCCAATCTTCATTGGTTAATTCTTGCGGCGGCGCGTTCGCACCCTCCCGCACGATCAGGACACCGACGGAAGATCCTTCATCGACGGGTTTGATGACGTAAGGGGGCGGCAGAACATGGCTCTTGGCCGCGACCGAACGCTCGACCGTCACCCCTTCGGCGACCGGAATCCCGGCGGCGCGGAACAACTCCTTCGCCCGGTCCTTCCGCATGGCAAGCGCCGAGGCCAGCACGCCCGAATGGGTATAGGGAATGCGCAGCATCTCCAGAATGCCCTGCATGATGCCATCCTCGCCGAACCGCCCATGCAGCGCATTGAAGGCGACGTTGGGCTTCAGTTTCGCCAGCACCTCCGCGATGTTGCGATCGACATCGAGCATGGTGACAAGGAAACCTTCGGCTTCGAGGGCCTTCGCGCAGGCCTCGCCCGAGCGCAGCGAAACCTCGCGCTCCGCCGAGAGGCCGCCCATGAGAACGGCGACATGCTTGGTCATGATAACTCACCCATCAGTTTGGTAAGGTTTTCGGGCCCAATCGGACAAAAATGTTTCACGTGAAACATTTTGGTACGATTGGTGCCTAAGCGAAAAGACACGCGCGAGGCGCGGCGAGATATGAAGCCGGGATTTAGGACAAGCGCAAGATTGCTGTAGAATTTAGGAGTAGGGTCAGGTGGTTTTTTGGACATTCCAAATGCCTACCCCTCATTGAGGAGGGCCTGATATGTCATTGAGAAGTTCACAGTGAGACGCCCACCCGCAATATTTCCCACTCCAAGGTGACCCCGCTTGTCTCCTTCACTCTTGCGCGGACAAGCTCGCCCAAGCTTTCGAGATCGGCGGCGGTGGCCTTGCCGCGATTGATCAGGAAATTGCAATGAAGTTCGGAGACTTGCGCATCGCCCACGGCAAGCCCGCGGCAGCCCGCTTTGTCGACCAATTCCCACGCTTTTTGGCCGGGCGGGTTCTTGAAGGTCGAGCCGCCGGTGCGCGTATTGACAGGCTGCGATTGCGCGCGCGCTCGCGAAAATTCCGCCATCTCGGCTAGGATCGCGTTTGGATCGCCTTGAGTGCCAGCAAAAACGGCGCGGGTGAAAATCATGTCCGGCGCCACGCCGCAATGGCGATAGGAAAATCCCATGTCCGCGCTGGACAACGCAACGACATTGCCGCTGCGGTCGACACCCCGGCAGGTGATGAGCACATCCTTTGTCTCGGCGCCATAGGCCCCGGCATTCATCCGCAGCGCGCCGCCAACCGAACCCGGTATGCCGCGAAAAAACGAAAGACCCGCGATGCCCGCCTGAGCGGCGGCGGAGCTAAGTTTTACATCCGGCACGGCGGCGCCCGCGCGCAAGGTCAGACCCTCGGTTTCGAGGCCTTGGAACGCCTTGCCAAGTTGGATCACGACGCCTTCGACACCCCCGTCGCGCAGCAGAATGTTGGAACCAGCGCCTAGCACCAGAACCGGAATCGTGGGATCGAGCGCCCCAAGAAAATACGCAAGATCGTTCTCGCTCGCAGGCTCGAAGAGAGCTTGCGCGGGGCCTCCCGTCCGGAACCATGTGAGATGCGCGAGCGGTGCGTTGGCCGTGAGCAGCCCGCGCAGATCCGGCATGGCCGCATTAAGTTCCGAGGTGATGACGGGGAAGATCGCGGGACGGCCCTTATTCTGCGGCGCCAGCATGAATGTCTTCAGCCGCGAGCTGGCCCGGCAGCGCCTGCGCCCATTGGGTGATATTGCCGGCGCCGAGAAACACGACGTAATCGCCGGGCTTGGCAAGCGAATGAATGAGCGGGGCCAAATCTTCCGGCCGTTGGAGGCCAAGCGCCTGCGCATGGCCGCGCTTCTGCAGAGCGGCGACGAGGGAATCGCGATCGGCGCCCGCGATCGGCGCCTCCCCCGCGGAATAGACATCGGCGACGATCACCGTATCGGCATCGTCGAAGGCTCCGGTAAAACCAGCGAAGAGCGAATGAAGACGCGTATAGCGATGCGGCTGCACGATGGCGATGACATGCGCCTTGGCCGAGGCGCGGGCGGCCCGCAGAACGGCGGTGATTTCGACCGGATGGTGGCCGTAATCGTCGAAAATCGCGGCGCCATTCCAATCGCCAGTGCGGGTAAAGCGGCGCTTGACACCGCCAAACCCCGCGAGCGCTTTCCGGATGGCGTCCGCGCTCATGCCGAGACGGTGGGCAACGGCGATCGCGGCTGTCGCGTTCAATGCGTTATGATGGCCTGGCATCGGCATGACGATGTTTTCAAGCGCTGTCTCGATACCCGTTTCGCGGTCGCGAATGATCACCGTAAAGCGCGAAACGCCATTGCTGAGATCGATCCCTGCGAGCCTGACGTCGGCCTTCGGATCCTCCCCATAGGTAATCACCCGCCTATCCTCGATCTGACCTGCAAGCTCGCGGACCGTGGGGTGATCGAGACACAGGACAGCGAAGCCATAAAAGGGGACGTTTTCGACAAAAGCGCGAAACGCCGCCTTGATCGCCTCGAAAGTCCCGAAATGATCGAGATGTTCAGGATCGATATTGGTGACGATCGCGATTTCGGCGGGAAGCTTGAGAAAAGTGCCGTCGCTTTCATCGGCTTCGACCACCATCCAATCGCCGCCGCCGAGCCGCGCATTGGTTCCATACGCGTTGATAATGCCGCCATTGATAACGGTCGGATCGAATTTGCCGGCTTCAAGCAGCGCCGCGACGAGGGAAGTCGTGGTCGTCTTGCCATGCGTCCCGGCGATGGCGACGCAGTGCTTCAACCGCATGAGCTCGGCGAGCATTTCCGCGCGGCGCACGATGGGCAGGCGTTTATGCCGCGCGGCGATGAGCTCCGGATTGTCGCGCTTGATCGCGGTCGAGACCACGACGACTTCCGCCGCGCCGAGATTCTTGGCATCATGACCGATATGAACGAGCGCGCCCTTGCCCCGCAGCCGCAAGACATTGGCGCTCTCGGATGCGTCCGACCCTTGGACCGTGTAGCCGAGATTAAGGAGAACCTCGGCGATGCCGGACATGCCTATGCCGCCAATTCCGATGAAATGAATGGGGCCAAGTTTATCCGGCAACCTCATGAATTCTATCCTTATCCGTCACCAGACCCTGCACCAGACCGGCCAGCCTTTCGGCCGCGTCCGTGATGCCCGTCTGCTTCGCCGCGGCGGCGCGGCGCGCCAGCGATGCGATGTCAACTTGCGCTTCCAGAAGAGAAGTCGCCAGCCATTGCGGCGAAAATACGCCCTGAGCAACCACAACCGCCGCTCCGGCCGCCGCGAATTGTTGCGCATTGGCTGCCTGATCCTGGTCAAGCGCATGGGGGAGCGGCACCAGGATGGCGGAGCGCCCAATGACGGCGAGTTCGGATATGGTCGAGGCACCGGCACGCGCGATGACGAGATGGGCCTTTGCGATACGTGCCGGCAAATCGGTAAAGAAAGACCGGATCTCGGAATCGATACCAAGCCGTTTGTAGGTTTCGCGCACCCTTTCCTCGTCCTCGGGGCGAGCTTGTTGAGTGATCTGGAGCTTTTGCCGCGCGGCTGCGGGCAAAAGTTCGATCGCGGCGGGCACGATGTCCGAAAAAATCCGGGCCCCCTGCGAGCCGCCGGTCACAACGACCCGCAGTCTGCCGTCGGGAGAATCAGGGAAGACGGCGCGCGCGGCTTCGAGCACCATCGGGCGAACCGGATTACCGGTGAGATGCGTCTTGCCGGCCATGCTCCCGGGGATTCCGCCAAGCACGTCGAAGCCCTTGGCGATCGCGTCGACTCTGCCAGCGAGAAAGCGGTTGGCACGGCCGATGACCGCATTGCCTTCATGAAGAAGGGTCGGCACGCCAAGCATCGACGCCGCCAGCACCGGAGGAACCGTCGGATAGCCGCCAAAGCCAATCACCGCGCGCGGCTCTATCCGTTTGAATAACCGGCGCGCGGCAAATGTACCCCGGATGAGGGTGAACACAGCCAGCCCGCGCGACAATAACGAGCCTCCGCTAGGGGTCGCGGCCGTGACTTTGTAAATGGCATCAGCGGGAAAGTCGCCGCCGTATTGGGCTGCCCGTTCATCCGTGACGAGATGCACCGCAAAGCCGCGCGCGATGAGCGCGTGACTTAAGGCCGCCGCTGGAAATAAATGTCCGCCGGTGCCGCCCGCCGCGACGACAACGGGGCCTCTTTTGCTCATGCGAAAGCTTCCGCCCTGGCGTTCGCAAGGATTGCCTCGCCAGGCCGCTTGCGCAGGACCGCAATCAAAAACCCGATCGCCAGCGCCAGCGATATAAGCGAGGAGCCGCCGTAGGAAATAAACGGCAAGGTCATGCCTTTCGCCGGTATGAGATGAAGATTAACGGCCATGTTGATGACGCTTTGAACGCCGAAAAGCATCACCAGTCCCGCCGCCGCGAAGCGGCAAAAAGGGTCCTCGTTGCGTGCCGCCATGAACAAGCCGCGCAACACGATGAAGGCGAAAATCGAAGCAATCAAAACGCAGGCGAGAACGCCGAACTCCTCGCCAGTCACCGCGAAAATGAAATCCGTATGGGCGTCGGGAAGGATGCGCTTGACGGTCCCTTCGCCCGGCCCCTTGCCGAACCAGCCGCCGGATAGGAAACAATCGAGCGCGGTATCAACCTGAAACGTATCGACCATGCCGCCGCCCGCGCCTGGATCGATGAATTTGAGGACGCGGGCGCGCACATGCGGCACAAGTTTATAAGCAAGCAGTGCGCCTCCCACCGCCGCCCCGCCGAGGCCCGCAACCCAGAGCCAGTGCAGCCCCGCCATGACGAACAACGCCATCCAGACCAGCGAGACCAGCATCGTCTGGCCGAAATCCGGCTGCAGAATCAACGGGACGATGGTCACCAGCAACAACAGTATGGCGAAAAGATTGGCTGGTACGTCGCGCCGTTTACCGGCCTCCGAAAAGGCCCACGCCACGAGAATGACGAAGGCCGGCTTCAAAAACTCGGAAGGCTGGATGCCGAAGATCCAACGCCGCGATCCCTTGATTTCATGACCGTAGAGGAGGGCCACCAAGATCATGGCGAGCGACACCAGAAACACAACAAGCGCAACCCGGCGCACTTGCCGCGGCGTAAGAAAAGACGCGGCAATGAGGACCGCGATTGAGGGGATCAGATACAGGACTTGCCGATGCACGAAATGAAAGGACGCAAGGCCAAGCCGCTCCGCGACCGGCGGGCTTCCGGCCATCGTCAGCACCAGTCCGAGCACCATCAACGCACCGATCGCCGCGAGGATCCAGCGGTCGATCGTCCACCACCAAGACGCCAGGGCCGAGCGTTCCGCGCGCGATACCATTATTGCCTCCTCAGCTCACTTCTTTGTCTGCGAGCAAAGCCTTGACGAGCTCACGAAAGCGATCGCCACGTTTCTCGAAATCAGGGAATTGGTCGAAGGACGCGCAGGCCGGCGAAAGCAGCACGACCGGTTCCGCGAGTCCACTCGCTTCTGCATCGCGGGCGGCTAACGGAACCGCAGCTTCGAGCGAGCCGCAGCTTTCATAAGGGAAGGCGTTCCCAATGGTCCGCGCGAACATATCGCTCGCCTCGCCAATCAGATAAGCCTTGGCCACTTTGCCAAACAAAGTCCGCAAGGGTTCGATGCCGCCCTCTTTTGCCCTGCCACCGATAATCCAAAACACCTTGTCGAAGGAAAGCAGTGCCTTTTCGGCAGCATCGGCGTTGGTCGCTTTTGAATCGTTGACGAAGAGGACCTTCCGTTTCCGTCCAACCTCCTCGAGACGATGCGGCAGCCCAGGAAAACTCCGCAAGCCCTTCGCAACGCGTTCGAGATCAAATCCAAGCGGCCCCAGTGCCGCGACAGCAGCAGCGGCGTTCTGGCCATTGTGTTTGCCGCGAAGCGAGGCAATTCCGGAAAGATCAGCAACCGGCGTCGAGCGGCCCTCCGCCAAACGCAGAAGCAAAGTGCCATCGAGCACAATCCCGTCTTCGACCGCGGCGCCAGTCACGGAAACACGCAGCGTCGGTTTGCCGGCTTTGATTAATTCGTCAGCGATGGCGCGTGAGATGTCATCGTCGATCGCGATAACCGCGAGATCCGCTTTTGCCACTAGCCTTGCCTTGATCGCGGCGTAATTCTCCATCGTGCCGTGGCGGTCCAGATGATCCGGCGTGACATTCAAAAGCACGCCGGCGGATGGATTTAACGAGGGCGCAAGATCGATTTGAAAGGAGGAGCATTCAACAACATGAACGCGCTCTTGCGCAGGCGGCGCCAATGCGAGGACCGGCGTGCCGATATTGCCGCCTACTTCGACCGCAAAACCGAAGCTCCGGAAAAGATGTGCGACGAGCGCCGTCGTGGTGGATTTTCCGTTCGTTCCAGTAATCGCTACGAAGGGTGAGCCCGGCGCAATCTTTTGCCGCTCGCGGCAGAACAATTCTATGTCGCCGATAATCTCGGCCCCGGCCTGCCGCGCCTTCAGCACGGTCCAATGCGGTGCTGGATGCGTCAACGGAACACCAGGAGAAAGGACGAGCGAATCAAAATTCCGCCAGTCGGAAGTCGCGAGATTATCGATCCTGAGACCTGCTGCGCGGGCCTTTTCGCGCGCGTGCTCATTGTCGTCCCAGACCGACACGCGGGCGCCTCCGGCTACGAGCGCCTGCGCAGTGACGAACCCCGAGCCGCCCAGTCCAAACACGGCGGCATGCTTGCCTTCGAAGCAAGTGACCGGCGTCATCGTCACCTCAATTTCAAGGTCGAGAGGCCAACCAGCGCAAGAACGAAAGCAATGATCCAAAAGCGGACCACGACTTGCGGTTCGGACCAGCCGAGCTGTTCGAAATGGTGGTGGATCGGCGCCATCTTGAAGACGCGCTTGCCGGTGAGCTTGAACGACGTGACCTGGACAATGACCGATAGGGTCTCGACAACAAAGAGACCGCCGACGATGGCGAGCACGATCTCGTGCTTGACGGCGACGGCGATGGTGCCAAGCGCCCCTCCAAGCGCGAGCGATCCCGTATCACCCATGAAGATCTGCGCAGGCGGCGCGTTGAACCAGAGAAAGCCCAAGCCGGCGCCAATCAAGGCGCCGCAGACGACGGCGAGCTCGCCCGCGCCGGGAACGAAGTTAATCCCCAGATAGGTGGAGAATATCGCATTACCGGCGAGATAAGCGATAATCCCGAAGGTCGCCGCCGCGATCATCACTGGCACGATCGCGAGGCCGTCGAGGCCATCCGTGAGATTGACCGCATTACCGGCGGAAACGATCACGAAAGCTCCAAAGGCAAGAAAGAAAATGCCGAGGTCGGTAACAAAACCATTGATCGCCGGCAACGCCAGGGCTGTCGTGTGCGGCGTCCCGAGTCTCATGATCGCATAACAGGCAATGACGGCTATTGCCACTTCCAAGGCAAGCCGGCGCCGTCCTGAAAAGCCGTTATGGGTCTGCTTCGTTACTTTCAATAAATCATCGTAGAAACCGATCGCGCCGAAACCAGCCGTGACCAAAAGCACGGTCCAAACGAAATGATTGCGCCAATTTGCCCAGAGCAAGGTGGAGACGATGAAACCTGACAAAATCATCAGGCCGCCCATCGTGGGGGTTCCTGACTTCAAAAGGATATGCGACTTCGGGCCATCTTCGCGAATGGGCTGGCCCTTGCCTTGTTTCAGGCGCAGCGCGGCGATGATGCTTGGACCAAAAAAGAACACGAAGAAAAGCGCCGTCGCGGTGGCGCCCCCGGTCCTGAAAGTGATATAGCGGAAGAGATTGAGCGGCTCAAAGATGGATGAATATTGGGCAAGCCAAGTCAACATTTTACGGCCTCTGACAAACTTTCTGCTGCCGCGCGTTGCTTGAGGGCATCGACGATCGCGCTCATCCGGCTGGCGTTCGAACCCTTGACAATCACCATGTCGCCGGATTGGACCACCGCACCAACGATCGGCACCAGATCGGCTGCACGGTCGCGCCAGGCCCCCTGCAATTGGCCAGGCAAGGCCTCGAAGAGATGCTTCGTCAAGGGACCCGCGGCGAAAACAAGATCGATATGATTGGCGGCGACATCGCGGGCAAGTTCGGCGTGCAGCGCGGCGTCATCGCGGCCAAGTTCAAGCATGTCGCCGAGGATCGCGATACGGCGTCCTTTATCTTGCAAAGGCAGGGCTCCAACTAAAGCAAGCGCCGCGCGCATGGACGCCGGGTTGGCATTATAGCTTTCATCGATGAGAGTATAAGGACCGCCCTCGGCGGGCAAAAGCAGTCTCTCGCCTCTCCCAGGCTGCGGCGTGGAAAATGCGAGGGTTCCCGCGGCAACCTCGAGATCGACACCAAAAGCTTTCGCGGCAAGGAGTACCGCGAGCGCGTTCATCGCAAAATGGCGGCCTGGCACGCCGAGACGATAGGTGAGAGACTGACCGCAGATTTCTGCCTCAACCACGGAATGATCGGTGCCAATCTTCACACTGATCAGCCTCGCGTCGGCCTTCTCATGTTCGCCAAAGCTCGCGACATGTCCCGCGGACGACATCTTGGCATGAGCCAGGAGGCGCTCATATTGGGGAAGGTCCCGATTGAGAATTGCGACACCGCCGGGCTCAAGACCTGAAAAAATTTCCGCTTTGGCATCGGCAATCGCGTCGATATTTTCAAAAAATTCGAGATGGACCGGCGCAATCGTCGTAATGATCGCGATATGCGGGCGCACCATTTCTGCCAGAGGCGTGATTTCATTTTTGTGGTTCATGCCGATTTCGAAAATTCCGAATTTTGTCAGCTTCGGCATGCGCGCCAAGGAGAGGGGAACGCCCCAGTGATTATTGTATGACGCGACCGACGCATGAGAAGTCCCGGCTTGGGTGAGCACAAGACGCAAGGCTTCCTTCGTCGACGTCTTGCCGACCGACCCGGTAACCGCGGCGATGCGGGCAGCCGACCTCACCCGCGCGGCCAGACCAAGACGTTCCAGCGCAGCAAGAACGTCGGTTACGACATAAAGCGGTCCGAGCGGCCGAAGCGCATCGGCGTGGGCTTCATCAACCACTGCCGCAGCGGCACCTTTTTCGAAGGCCGCGCCGACATAGTCATGGCCGTCCGAATTGGCTCCATTGATAGCGAAAAACAGCTCGCCTTCCCGCAAGGTGCGGGTGTCTATGGAAATGCCGGTAACGCCGCCGCGACGGAGACGGCCGCAGACCCGAGCTGCGAGCGGGTCGATAAGACCGAGGCTCGTCCACAAAAAATCGCTTTCGGTGCCAGGGCTCATGCGGGTGCTTCGTTCAACACTGCGCGCGCGCAGTCAGAGTCGGAAAAAGGCAGCGTCTTTCCGCCGATGGTCTGGCCAGTTTCATGACCCTTGCCTGCTATGAGGAGTCCATCATCAGGGCCTAGCATCGCAATTGCCCGCGCGATGGCCAAAGCCCTGTCGCCGACTTCTTCGACGTTGTCCGCGCCTGCCGTGCCACGCATAATGGCCTGGCGGATCAGGGCCGGATCCTCCGAGCGGGGATTGTCGTCTGTGACGATGACATGATCCGCCAGGCGCGCCGCTATCTCGCCCATGATCGGCCTTTTGCCAGTATCACGATCACCGCCGCAGCCAAACACTACCATGAGCCGGCCAGCCACAAAGGGCCGCAGGGCTTTGAGCGCCTTATCGAGCGCGTCCGGCTTATGCGCATAATCGACGAAGACAGGCGCTCCATTCTTCCGGCCGACAATCTCGAGCCGTCCTGGTGCGCCTTCGAGCTTTTCGAGCGCCGGAAAAACCGCCTCGGCCGGACTTCCCGCCGCGATGCAAAGAGCCGCAGCAACAAGCGCGTTCGAGGTTTGAAACGCACCGGCGAGAGGAAGTCGGATCGAGAAAAACTTGCCGGCATAGGCAATTCTCATTCGCGTTGAAAAATTCTCCGCCTTCGCTTCGAGAAGACGCAGGCTCGCGCCCTTGAAGCCGGTTGAGACGACGCGAAGGCCGCGCCCTTCGCAAGCTGCGATGACCCTTTCCGCGACATCGCTGTCGGCATCGACGATTGCCGCCTGGCCAGGTTCGAGCAGCCGCTCAAAGAGTTCAAGTTTCGCACCGAGATAATCTTCAAGCGTTGAATGATAGTCGAGGTGGTCACGCGAAAGATTGGTAAAGGCCGCCGCGGTGAGACGAACGCCGTCGAGCCGGCGTTGCAGAATGCCGTGCGAGGACGCCTCCAAGGCGAGATGGGTGACGCCGCTGCGCTCCAGTCCGTCCAGGGTTTTGTGCAAGCTTACCGGATCCGGGGTGGTCAGAGATCCAGGCACAGGCCCCGAAGGCGCCACGACGCCAAGCGTGCCGAGCGAGGCGGACTTGGCGCCGAGTGAGGCCCAAATCTGACGCACGAAATCGGCAACGGACGTCTTGCCGCTCGTTCCGGTAACCGCAACGATCGTTTCGGGCTGGCGCGGGTAGAGACGCGCGGCAGCCTGCGCCAAGGCGAGCCGCACGTCGGTTGTCTTGACAAAAGCGGTGGCCCCGATCGGAATCCCTGGATCGTGCTCAGCGACGATGGCGACAGCGCCTCGCTGAACAGCTTGCGGCACAAAGACCAACCCATCGGTTTTTGTTCCCGGCACCGCAAAAAAAACCATGTCGGCCGTCACCTCACGGCTGTCGGCGCTAAGACCTTTGATCTCCCGCGCGGCTAGACCGTCGGGAAGATCCGCCTGCGGGAACAGTTCGGCAAGACGCATCAATGCTCGCCTCCGCCCTTTGCCGGCTGATTTGCCTCCGCATAGCCAAGTTTCGCGAGGAGCGGAAACGGTTGCGTTGGAAAATCAGGGCGCGGGGGAAGCCCAAGCAAAGGCCCCGTCCGCTCAATGATCTTGCCGGCGACCAATCCCGCATTATGGGCGGCGGTGTGATAGCCGCCGTCCTCGGGCAAACCTTGGGGCTCGTCCAACAGCGTCAGAAAGAGATATTTGGGCTTATCGGACGGAAGAATCGCCATGAATGTCGTAAGAACCTTATCCTTCGAATAATGGCCGTGGACGATCTTATCCGCGGTCCCTGTCTTACCGCCAACGAAATAGCCTTGGATATTGGCAATTTTGGCGGTGCCGATTTCCGCGTTGAGCCGCATCAAATAACGAAGAGCCTCCGACGTTTCCGGCTTGATGACCCGCGGCGCGCCCTTTCTCGCATCCACATCGTCCCGCTTCAAGAATGTTGGCGTAATGAGAAATCCACCATTCGCCAGCGCGCCGACAGCCATCATAGCCTGCAAGGGAGCAACATTAAGGCCTTGCCCGAAGGCAATCGTCATCGTATTCAGTTCGCCCCAATTTTTAGGCACCAGGGGCTCGGCGGATTCCGGCAGCTCGGTGCGTAGACGGCTAAGCTGGCCCATTTTGTTCAAGAATGCCTTATGCGCCTCAACACCAGCCATCAAAGCCATGCGCGCGGCGCCAATATTGGATGAATAGGTGAAGACTTCGGGCACGCTCAACATCCGGTGCGTCGCGTGAAAATCGTGAATGGTGAAATGGCCATAGCGTAAGCTCTCGCGCGCATCGATCCGCGAACGCAAGTTGACCTTGCCCAAATCGAGCGCCATCGCGATGGAAATGGCCTTGAAGGTCGAACCCATTTCATAGACTCCGACGGAAAGTCGGTTGATATAGTCGAGGTCACGCGGATCTGGCGGCGTGTTCGGATCAAAATCTGGCAATGACGCCATGGCGACGACTTCGCCTGTATCCACGTCGAGAATTGCCGCCGCACCCGCTTTGGCCTTGAACTTGGCGATGCCTTTGGTAAGCTCATCACGGACGGCATAAGTGACCCTGAGATCGAGCGAGGTCGTGATCGGCGTCAGATTCTGCGGCGTCAGATTGAAACCCGCGCCATGCAATTCTGCTAGTCCCTGGCCGTCGATATATTTTTCGAGTCCCGACATGCCTATGCCATCAAGGCTGGCAAATCCAAGAACATGCGCGGCAACAGGGCCGTTTGGGTAAACCCGCTTGTTCTCCGCAAGAAAACCAACACCCGGCAGGCCGAGGCGGTAGACCTCCTGCTGCTGTTTTGGGGTAATCGCACGCTTGACCCAAACGAAGCCTTTGCGGGAGCCAAGGCGCTCCCGCAGTTCACGCGCGTCTACGTCTGGAAGCACGGCGGTCAGAAGCTCGACTGCTTCGTCCTTATCGATGATTCGCCGGGGCTCCGCGAAAACAGACATCACCTTGACGTCGGTCGCCAGAATCTCTCCATTGCGATCAAGAATATCGGGGCGTGCGGCGGCAACGGCATCGGCGGCCGCACGTTTGATGCCTTGAGGCGGGTCGGGTCGTAGACCGAAATCTATGAGCTTGGCCGCGATGATCCCATAAACCGCGAGAAATACCCAAGCCGCGAGCCTAATCCGGCTCGCACTCTTGTCGGGCTTCTTTGAAAAAAGTCCGTTGAAGAAGAATTGAATAAAGCGGACAACGCTACCGGAAGGCCTAACCGGCACATCGGTTGCCCTATACTCGAAGCTCCCATCGAATCCGTCACGCATTGTTACTCGGCCGTTATCTTGCTAGCGTAGAGGACGCGGCGGGATCGATAACATTGCCATTGCCAGAGGTATTCGTCGGCTCCCCTAATCCAAGCGCCTCGAGCTTACGTCCGATCGCGTCGACCCTCGGTGCCTTGCCTGGCAGGGAATCCGCCTTGACGATCTGATTCAACGCAACCGTTTGCAGATCAAGGAATTTGTCGGCGAGTGCCTGAATGCGTTCGGGGCGCGTCAAATGCGCCCATTCGGCACGCAACATACCGATCTTGTCCTGTTCCCCTTTGATCTCATGTTGTAGCTTCACGATCGTCTCAGCATGAAAAATTGTCTCATATTTGATTGTGTACGCATAGATCGCGGAGCCTATGAGCGCGGCGATCGCTAAAATGTTAAGTAACCGAACCATTTCAGTGGCCCCCCGAATGATCTTGAGGAAGCGTTGCGAGTACTGCCAAGCGCGCATCGATACCGCGAGGCGGGGCTTTCGTGCGCACGCCGTGACGCAGCTTGGCCGATCGCGCGCGGGGATTGGCGTCGATCTCACTGGGCGAGGGCGTTACCGGCTGTTTGCCATTGACATGGAAGGTTGGCTCTGGCGGTACGGGCTCGTGAGGAAGACGCCGGGAAGGCGTCCTGCCACGTCCGGAGTGCTCGGCGAAAAACTGTTTGACGATGCGATCCTCAAGGGAGTGAAACGTCACCACCGCAAGACGGCCCCCCTGCTTTAAGATCGCTTCAGCCGCCACCAGCGCATGGACCAGTTCGCCAAGTTCATCATTGACGGCAATTCGTAGAGCTTGGAACACGCGCGTTGCCGGATGCACTTCGCTAGGCCGGCTTGGCGCCACACGGGCGATCAGTGCCGCGAGTGCAGCCGTCGAGGTGAAAGGTGTCTTGGCGCGGTCCATGACGATTGCACGGGCGATCCGGCGGGATGCCCGTTCCTCACCAAAATAATAAAAGATATTAGCCAGGGTTGTTTCCCCTGCCGTATTGACGAGTTCGGCGGCGCTCGCGCCCACGCAGTCCATGCGCATATCAAGGGGACCATCGCCGCGAAAGGAAAAGCCGCGCCCGGCATCGTCGATTTGCATGGACGAGACACCGATGTCGAGCACGACGCCGTCGAAATCCGAAAGCCCGCGCTCCCGCGCCACTTGGTCGAGCCTGCCAAATCGCTCTTTGACAAGGCAAAGCCGCCCCCCTGCCTCGTTTACAAGCAAGGCCCCTCCGGCAATCGCGATAGGGTCGCGATCAAGCGCCAGAACTCTGAGCTTGGGTATGGAGAGGAGGCTGCGCGAATAGCCGCCCGCGCCAAAAGTAGCGTCGAGGTAAAGGCCGCCCTCGCGCGGGGCAAGCGCGGCCATGACTTCATCACGAAGCACGGGAATGTGCCGGGCCGGTCCGCCAGCGGCGAGAAATGCCTCATCGCCGCTACCCGCTGTCATTCCCGTGCTCCATGTTGCCGTGGCGGCGGCATGTCCGGCGCCACGTGTCTGGAACTGAGATTTTTCGTAAAATCGCGCAGCTGACTTCTGGCCTCTGGCAGATGCGCGCGAAAACGTCCCGGCTCCCAGATCTGAAACTTAAATCCAAGACCAACGAAAGTGATTTCCGTGGAAATTTTTGCGTGGGCTTTGGCACTTTCACTCAGGATCACCCGCCCCTCCGTGTCGATTTTCAAATTCTCGCTGGTGCCAAGGAGGACCATCGAGAACCTGCTGTGCTCCTCCGAATAGGGAGAAAGCTGGCCAAGAAGCTCATGAATTTTGAGCCGCAGGGCATTGCCGCCGCAATCCAGCACATCATCCGCCTCGAGCGCGGGATGGACATAAAGACCTTCATACCCATCGCGCGCCAGCACCGCCCGGAAGGAAGCCGGAATTGAGACGCGGCCCTTGGCATCGAGCCGGCTGGTGAAATTTCCGACAAATTCATCCACTCCCAACCCCACCCGTACGGGTTTCCCCCGGGTCCGGCCACGAAGGCCACTCGCGCTTTGCGACACGTCCGGCGTCTAAACCCCAGCGCGGGATGATTTGGGATAACATGGGAATATATGGGCGTCAATGGAATTGCCGAGACATTTCCCTGTAAAACCGGGAAAAATAACGCTGGCACCCGCCACAAAGCCGTTTCGGCTTTATCTGCTCCTGGAATTTCTCCGGCTGGAATGCTTGCGTTCGGGGCCGCCAGGTTTGAGACAACCGGGCTGCGTTATGGATGGGGGGTCGCTGGCCGGAAAACTATCGCCAAGCGCGCGATCAAGCTGCATTTGCCGGTCCTCGTTCAGATTTTCCCGGTCTCGATGTTCGTCCGTCTTGGCCTTGGTTTTGGCCTTTGTTGTCGCGGTCATGGTTTTGCTCCTTCGAGGCACTGGGCCAATTAGGAACGAGCGCGATTGTCAACCGTTCCCTTGGTGCGCCGGTGGCGTGTTTGACTCCGTGTCCAGGAAATATCTCATTCAGCGAGGACGCGCGACGGCGGGAAGACCACTTCGACCAAAGTGCCCTCATGCTCCTTGCTCTTGATCGTAAGGGCAGCGTGATTGGCCTCAACAAGGGCTTTGGTCAGTGGCAGTCCCAATCCCGTGCCGCTCGATGGCCTCGGCGTGGCAAGCCGCCGGAAAGGCTCGAAGGCAGCGCCAATATCGGCCTCGGACATGCCAACACCCGTATCGCGAATGCGAATAACGGCAGTTCCTGCGTCGGCGAGGGCCGTGGCGACGATGACATGGCCGCCCGGCTGATTAAACTTCACCGCGTTTGACAGAAGGTTCAAGACGATCTGGCGCAGCGAGCGTTCGTCGGCGAGGAGGTTTGGCAATGCCGGCGACAACGAGAGCCTGATCGCCACCCGCTCCTGGCTCGCCTGCGGCCGCATGATCGAGACACACTCGGAGACAATGAGATTGGCATCGATCGATGCAAAAGCGAAGTCCATCTTGCCCGCCTCGATTTTGGAAAGGTCGAGAAGATCGTTGACGAGACTCATGACGAGCGCGCCTGATGCGTGAATGTCCTTAAGATAATCCTTGTAGCGCTGATTGCCGACCGGCCCGAAACGCTCGTCCATCATGACTTCGGCAAAGCCCAGGATCGCATTGAGCGGCGTCCGGATTTCGTGACTGACTATCGCAAGAAAATCAGATTTCAACGCGCTTGCCCGCTCGGCTTCCTCGCGTGCCTCCTCCAGTTCCCGCTCAACTTTCTTCCAATGCGTGAGGTCGCGCAAAATTACGCAAAAACGGACGTCTTGTTGCTGACCGTCACTAGGCGCAGCGCCTATACGGCCAATGGTCATGAAGACCGGAATAGTCCCGCCTTGCCGGGCGAGGCCAACCACCTCGCGGCCCTGATTGAGCAGACTGACGCCAGCATCCGATTTCAGCCCTTCGAAATAATCTGCCGCGAGCGTTCTGCTTTCCGGCGCGATCAAATTGATGAAAGGTTTGCCCGAGACCTCGTTTTGATCATAGCCGAAAAGAGCCTGGCCGGAGCGATTCAAGGTTAGGGTCAACCCTTGCGTATCGAGCACCGCGACACCATCCGTCGCGGTATCCAAAATGGCGCTCAGCTCACGAAACTCGCTTTTTTGCCGGCGCAGCTCCATTTCGAGGTTAGCGCGGCCTCTCGTGCCGCTGGGCCGCGATGGGATGAGCGGGTCCCGTTGCTGTTCGAGCTCGATCTGTTCATTTCTTTGACCGGTTGCATCCAGCCGAGCCGGACCCACCGGGCGGGCATCAGTCTCAAGGGAATGTGCCCGGTCTTGGAGATCGCTGATATCGAGAACAGCGCCGGCAAACAGCGGCGGCGCTCCTTCGGCGCCGGCACGGCGGCCAAGAAATGTGATTGTTCTAGTCGCCTGGCCGATGCGGAAACGCAGTCTTCCGGTTCGGGGCGCGGCATCGGGAACCAAGGTGGCGGCAAAATCGGCAAGCGGTTGCGAGCGGCCGCCTTTCCCCATGGAAAGAAAGCGGGAAAGATCGTCGAGATTTTTCACGCCAAAAAGATACAGCAAGCTCTCGCTGGCGAGGACCAGCCTGTCTGGTTGCGCCGCATGTCTCCCGCCCATCGCAACAATTGGCATATGGGAGGCTAGCCCGGAAGGCAGGATACCCAAAATATCCGCGATATCGCGCTCTGTCAGCCCCGGCGCGCCGCATAATCCGGATGTGCCGCCCTGAGCTTTCTCCGCCAGCATGGATCACCTTCCCGAAACCCTAGCAGTGCCAGGCCCGAAGGTTAAAGAGCTGAAAGTTTTTCCGTGCAATCAAATCTATGTATTCTTAAGCTTTATAGTTGCTCTTCGGCAACAGGCTTGTCTCATTTTCCCTCTCGTGAGAGATCGTTCCGAAGCCGTCATTCAAAGCCTTGCAATCGCGGATCGATCCTTTTACGGTCCGGCGCTCCCGCATGCCGCCATAGCTCAGTTGGTTAGAGCGCTAGATTGTGGATCTAGAGGTCCCCCGTTCGAGCCGGGGTGGCGGTACCAATTCGACCGAAGTAAAGGACAGCTAGGGCTGGAAACCCTCGCGGGCAGAATCGACGAGACCACGGCTAGTGATCACGATCCAGCCGGTGCCGCGTCT
>Ga0181535_10003693_pt1 | contig 17569 bp, 9 predicted proteins | sample PEATcosm2014_Bin_44_FD_119774 | JGI IMG/M metagenome (GOLD analysis project Ga0181535, IMG submission 119774) | Peatland microbial communities from MTU Mesocosm Facility, Houghton, MI, USA - PEATcosm2014_Bin17_30_metaG | ecosystem: Environmental > Terrestrial > Soil > Wetlands > Peat | place... | reverse complement strand
GTAATTACAGCACGAGGAATTGCAGTAATACGGTATGTCGATGCATCCGGTAAAACCGGGCTGCTGGAATGCTATCGCATATGTTCGGTGGACGTTATCCGAGCCCGAGGTAGAGTAATAGTTTATTCCCGTCGCCGGAGCGCCCACATAATAGGGGCCGTCATACTGCCATGACCCGGAGCCTCCCGGCGCAGAGCTCATGTCGTCGAAGAGCGTCATGGTCCCGCTCCATGCCACGCCGCCTGTATTGCACAAATGCATCGTGAATGTTATGTTCTGGTTGGGCCCGTTAACGGTGCTGGTGCTCGTGGATTTTGTCAGGGTGAAGCTCGGGGGCGGCGGGCAATAATCGCTCAACCCCACGGACGCGGTCGCGACAGGCGTGGTGATTGTGCTCGGGTAATCCAGAAGCGCCAGGTTGGACCAGTTAAGGCAGAATGTCGGCTGGCCGCTGTACATCACTATGCTAAAAACATAATCATAGCATGTATTGGCGTTAAACCCGTTGGCAAATGTAATAGTCGCAGTGGGGTTGCTTCCTGAATAATCTATTTCCCCGAATACCAGGTCCGTATATGTCCCCGGCCAGTAATAGCTCCAGTTGTCGGTCGGGTTTGTCCATGTGTCGTTTATCACCACGGGGTTGCCCTGTGTTCCCCCGCCCGTGTTGCAGATGTGAAGGGTAAAGGTCACGGTCGTCGGGGGCGTCTGGCCTATCATAGTCGACGGGTTCGCCGATTTTGTGATTGTAAAATTCGGCGGAACAGGCGTCGGATTTGGGGTCATGGCAAACCCTTCCCTGAAAAATAGTGCGCCGCATGCCGTGGAAGCGTAAGTTGCGGCATAACACAGGGCGCCCAGCAAATTACCGGTGCTCGGGTCGGATATCCTCTTTCCCCATTTTTGCCCGGACATGGGCACGGGCGGCACCCAGCTCAATCCAGATGTGCCCTGATTATACAGCGGGTCATACCAGTTATATCCGCCGTTTGCGGACGGTGTGGGCGCGGGATTCGCGCATGTAGGATTGTAATATAACGAAACCGGCCTGTTGTCGCTCGATATCTGGACATGCGGCGATCCGGCTCCCGAACAGGTTATGTCAAGCGACCATGACGCCCAGAATTCGTCGGTTGCTGTGTTCTGGTCTTCCACGGATATATAATTACCGGTGTCGGTCAGCAAAGCCAGCTGGCCCGCGGTAAGGGCCTCGCATTTCGGCGTGCACCCTGAATTGCCTTTGTCGCAATATGAAAACGTATCTATCAGGGTCCCGTTTATATATACGATCGCGTAATCATCCGCAGCCGCGCACAACTGGGCCGATACAGGATTGCAGGCAGAGGCAAAAAGAGTTGAACCATTAAATATAATGACAATAATAAAAAATATAAGCACATAATTGTTGAAACGGCTTTGTACTGATGGCTTTTCCGTAATTTCCCTGGATTTTCCAGTTAAAGGATTCATATTCATCCCCTTCTTTCCCTGTTTCCGTGATCCCGATACATTAAAAGTATAAGCTATAAACACCTTTAAAGTCAATGAAAAGCAACCTTTGAACCAGTTCAAGTTTAAGCGATTAACTCCGACATATTCTGTTAAAGAGCGCTTTTTTTATTAATTCTTCTTTCGAATTTCCGTTAATTTCACGCTTTTTCTTGTTTTTCGTTCTTTCCCTTTTGCATATATTTGGACATATTTTTTTTAATAATGTTGCCATATATTAATGTGATCTGCGTCACAGATGGTTTTTGATAGGTTTCCGCTGATGATCTTAAATATAGGGAAAGACACAATGGCGATAATATCAAATCCGTTTCTTGATCAGAATTCCTCGGCGAGAGCCGCAAAAAACTCTCCTATGTCGGGCAGGGCCACTTCAGCCCTGTCGTCAAGATAGGTTTGGCCCTTGTTCACCAGGATCACTTTGCCGTTGTTCTTAAGCGTATATACGGGCATGTAGGCCGCAGGCTGGACCAGAAGCGATGTGCCGGAGACTATCATGAGGTCGGACCGTGAGGCGTGGTATACCGACATCTTCATGCTCTCCTCGGGGATCTGTTCCCCGTAAAATACGATGCCGGGCCTTATCGTTCCCCCGCAGGAACAATGCGGCGCTTTTTCATTGTCCAATTTTTCCTTCAGCTCGTCCATCGTGCATTCCTTCCGGCACTTGACGCAGTGGTTGGAAAATATGGAGCCGTGCAGTTCGTAAACCTTTTTCGAACCGGCTTTCTGGTGGAGCCCGTCTATGTTCTGCGTTATGACGGCTTTCAAAATTCCGGCCGCCTCGAGTTTTTTCAGCGCGATGTGGGCTATGTTGGGCTCGTATTCTTTTTGCGTTATTTCCCTTAAAAAATCATAAAAAAGCGCGGGGTCGTGGCGGAAATAATCCGCGTCAAAGACACGTTCCTGGGGAAATTTATCCCATATGGGATTGTGCTCCCCGCGGAAATCCGCGATCCCGGAAAGCGTGGATATCCCGGCGCCGGTAAGGGCGGTCAGGTGGGTTGATTTTTTTACAAGGTCAATTGCTTTTTTTGTTTCTTTTTCCATTTTGTTGCCTCCTAAAGAACAAATACCGGGCCTCGGCCCCTACGGGAACATCCATGCGCGGGCGGACACACAGGTCCGCCCCTACGGTAACAAGGCAGGCATTCAGGCGGCGTTTTTTTCGGTCAAATCGTCAACATTACTTTTATGCGTCAGTTAAGCTGCGTTAAGCCTCGTAACCACTTTTTCCATGTCATCCTGCACCGGCCAAAAGCCCGACGATTGACCTAAAAAAAATATTGCCTGAATGCCAAATACAGCCAATACCGGGGATACAGCCTACTTTGTATTGTCCGGGGTCGGCGTCGGCGTCGGTTTTGGCTTGGGCGTCGGGGTCGGCGTGGGCTTGTCGTTCCAGCTGCCCATGGGGAAATTCACCTGATATCTGGCCCCTATGTCGACGCCGGGCGTGGCCAGCGCCCCTATCGGGGAATTTTCCATGTTGGCCCCGTAGCTTCCCGAAAGCACTATCTTGCTTCTTTCATCAATGGAGTATTCGGCGTTCACGCTGTGCTCGACGGCCAGCTGCCCGGCTGCGTTCATCGGGTCGTTCACCTTTACCTTATACTCGCCGTACCATCTCTGCCCGAGGTTTTTTCCTATGCCCATTTCAACGGCCGCCGTCTTTGTCGTGTCGCCAGGCCTGACAGGCGCGGTGGCGCCTGCAAGGGAAGTCAGGTTGGTCCCCTTGATGGAAAAATAATCAATTGGCACCATGCCTTTTATGGCCTCTGTGCCGCCTTTAAATATGTTATTCACGAGCACGTCGACATACGCGAGCGCGTCGTCCTTTGAAATATCCTTGTCCGCGTCCTTTCCGAAGGTCATGATGTAAAGAAGCCTGTTGCGGTCAAGGGGCGGTTCGGAATTAACGTCAAGTTTTATATCGCCCACCCTGCCGAAAAATCTGACGTATACTGTCAAGTCTGTCGTGTCAGGAACATAATTTGGGTTGTTTTGTCTCTGCACCGCAAGTATTGAAGCTGAAGACTTATCCGCTGCTCCTGGAAGGTCAAGTCCACCGCCCGTGGCCTTGTTAAGCTCAAATTTATACATGGTCGTGGAAGTGTTGACGTCAAGCAGCGGCCGCCTGTCGCCGTCGAAAGTTATCTTAGACTGTTTGGTGTCATCCATGGTAAGTTCCGTGTTCATGTACCTGTATGTCCCCTTTGATATGCCCAGTATCCCGAATAGCTTCATGTCGTTGCCCATGCCCTGTATCAGAAGGGGCTTCTCATTGTCGAATTGCAGGGTGACATCCGCGAAATTGTTGTAATAATTATTGTAATACCTGCAGTTCTCGCCTCCGTATATGGTAACGTTCCAGTTTATCTTTTTGGCAAAATTGTTGTCGTCTTTTAACGTCGTCTGCTCGCCCGACGCGTTCTTCATTTTTACCGGGTAAACTATGCGCGCGTCCCTGAAATTCATGCTGCCCTTGAGGTTCGGGGACTCGAGAAGCCCGGTCATTTCAAGCTTCACGTCGGCGTCGCCGGTCAAAAATTCCATGTAATCGGTGTCGGTAAAACGCACCATGTCGCCCACGCTTGAAATTTTCCAGTTGACCTCGTAGGGCTTCATGAATTTCATCACCCCGCCTTTTTTCTCGTCGAGATTCTCCACCTTAAGCGTGCCCTTTTCCGTGTCGCCCCTCATGGTATATATGTCTATGATGTTGTCCTTTATGAGTATGTTTGCGTAGACGTTCTTCAGTTCCTTAAAAAGATATTTAAGTTTTATGTCCCCGCCCGATACGCTGAATTTCCCGGAAACGGACGGGTATTCCTTGGTCCCCTTGATGTCAAGCTGCGCGTCGAGCGGCCCGGAAGCGTCGTCCACGAACTTAAGGAACTTTATCAGCGAAAGGTCCCCGCCTTTCACGCTTGCGTGAAGGTCCATCTCCGTGCCTTTCATTTTTTCGGTCGCGGCGTCGGACAGCGGCACCGGTATTTTCCCGGAAACGTTCACGGCGTATTTGCCCGTCTTTGAAAGCATCATCGGGTCCAGGACGACCCAGTCGTTCTTCATCTGCACGAGCCCGGAGAATATGTCGAAAGGCACGTTGTCCACGGTGCCGTTCATCAGGGTGACGCGTATCGTCAGCCCTATGCCCTTCTCCGTGTTCCCCGACATCTTGACAGTGGCGTTCCCTGAGCCGGTCCAGGTGTGGTCCCACCCCAGCAGGTCGTTGGCCATCTGCGGCGGGTATTCCTTCATCTCGACCAGCAGGTTCGATTCGGCGTCCCTGACGGTGGACACGAACCCCTCGGCGGAAAACAGCCTTACCCCGTCCGGGTTGTCGGCGTAATACTGCCTGAACTCGACCCTGTCCTTTGAGAAGAGGATGTCCGCCATAAGATTTACCGGGGGTTTTACACCCTTTGCCGCCGCGGTCTGCAGTCTTAATTCGTCGTCGGCGTATTTTACATTGATTACAAAAGGGCTGAACGCGTGCTTTTTAAATGTAAAATCCGACGACCTGACCTCGCCGTTCACCGCTGTTTTCTTGTCGCCGGTTATGGCGCCCTTAAAATTCACGGTGCCGCCCAGCTTTGTGCCTTTCCAGTCAAAATCCTTCATCTGCGCCGTGATATCGGCCAGATAATCGTTGCCCCCCCTTATCTCAAGGGTGGAACCGTCAAGTTTTAAATATGAATCCTTGTAGCTCAACATGCCGGTTTTCATGGTTATTTTCTTGTCCGCGTAAACATAATCGGCCGAGATATTGTCGTAGGTAAAATCCGCTATCTTTCCCTGGGACAAAACCACATTGCCGGCGGACTCAAGCTTGCCGCCGGTGACGCGCACTTCGCCGGAGCCGTTAATCCTGCCGGTATCCTTGAAGGACGCGTCGAATATATTGAGGAAATTCCTGAGGTCGACGTTGGCCGCGTTGTATTTTACAAGGAACGAGGATATCCCGTAAACTCCCTTTCTCCGCTCAAGCGCTGCCATGCCTTTCCAGCTTAAGGATCCCTTTTCCTGGGTTATTGATCCGGAAAACGCCGCGTTGTCCATGGGCCCCTTGATGTTGAATTCACCCTGGATGGCGCCTTCGGCCGGCAGCCCCTTGTCCCTTGAATTAAGTATGGCGTAGAACGGAAAAAGGTCGGCGTCGTGAAGGAGTATCTGCGCCTCCACCACCGGCGTTTTCGCCTCGGCGTTAAGGCTCCCCTCGGCACTGTAAGCCTCCCCCCATTTGAACTTGAAGTCCGGCACGCTGGCCCCGCTTGTATGCACTTCGAGCTCCGCGTCGTCAAGCGGCCGCGAATTAAACACGAGCTTTTTGCCCTTTACCGTATTCGACGATGACGACGATGCCTGCTCGCCCCCGAGGAAAAACTCAAAATCATCGGTAATATCCGCAGACGCGACGAGCCGGTCGTTGACCCTGAAGCCGTCGAGTTTCGCCTCGAGCATCCCGGATACAGTGTCGTCGTTCTTTATGGAAAAGTTCCCTATTGTCTTCAGGCCGCCTTTTTTCTGCCTGACCTCGAACGAATTTACCACGAAAGAATTCCCCGCGCCTGAAATGTCCAGCTGGGCGTCCCTGTAAACTCCCTTTGCGTATGCTGTGGAAATGTCAATCTTGCCGCCGTAACCCGAGCTCTCTTTTTTGACGGCCATCCTGCCGTTGAGGACCCCGCCGTCAAATATCTTGAGCCCCGATACCTCGGCCAGGACGTCCCCGTTCAGATTGGAAATGTCAAAATTTATCTCAAAAACTTTTTTCTTAAGGGAAAACTCTCCCGCGCCTTTGAGGGAATCGTTGAAGTTCATGCCGTTTATCCTGAGTATATTGTCGCCAAAATGAAATGAAGTGTCCAGCCTGTAAGGGATCCCCCTTATTTTCAGGGCGTCCATTGAAACCGAGGCTTCTATGACCGGATTTTCCACGGTGCCGGTTACGTAAGCGCCGCCGTTGACCGCGCCGTCGATCTGTTTTCCGTTGAGGAAATCGACGGCAAGGTCGGAGAGCATTATGTTCTTTGCCGTGACGGTCACGCCGATGGACCTGTCGGCGGTCATTATTTCGCCCTTCGCATCGGCCAGCAATTCCCTGCCGTTCTTGAGTTTAAAGGCGTCCAGCGTTATCTTTTCGGCCGACAGGCCGATGATTGCGGCGGCCGAGAGGTTCCTGTATTTTTTATATGACATTTTTGCGAGCGCGGTTATCTTTTTGGCGTCCGCGTTCACCGACGCGCTCATGTTCTCCACATCGTTGCCGCCGTATTCGAGCTTCGGCGAACTGAACTTCAGGGAGGCTTTCGGGGAATTTGCGGCGCCCGTTACCAGGAATTCCGCGGTAATCGTGCCGGCGAGGTTCTTTGTCCCGGAAAGTTTCGAAGCGTCAAGCCCGTCCGCTTTTATGGCGATGTTGAAATTATTCTTTTTCGCCTTTAAATTCACCCCGCCGGACCCGGTGAGGTTTCCTCCGCCTATTTTCCCGGATACCTCGGCCAGTTTTGCGGCTCCGTTGGCCAGGGTCCCTTTTAATATTATGTTCTTCGCCTCCATGTCCCTTATCACGCCCTGGGGCACGGATACGTCGATATCCGACGAAAGATCGTCCTTTATCATCGATATACTGCCGCGCACCCTGGCCGTTCCCGTCAGGTTACCCGGGGCTGCTTCGGAAAGGTTTATTCCCGCAATGTCTATCCTCGATGTGAACTGCGGCTTTGAGAATATATCCGAAGCCGAGCCGTTTATTATCCCCCGGCCCGAATAAAGCCTGAACTCGCCCCTTTTCAGGCTAACACGGTCGTTGTTTACCTCAAAAACCGTGTTGATCTCCTTAATCGGCAGGGCCCCTTTTACGGTTATGTCCCCGTTATGCAATCCGAATGTGCCGTATATTTTCATGGCTTCGGGCTTGAATTCGGTCCCCGAGACGGAGCCGTCCAGCGACAGGCCGCCGCCGTTGATGGTGAAATCCTTCGGCTGCATCAGGTATGAGCCCCAGTCCTTGAGCGGGGCGTCCTTGACCTTTATGTTTCCCCTGAACCTGCCCGGGCTGAAATAATAATCCATGTCGACGAACATGTTCTTTTCCGGGGAGCCCTTTGTCTGGCCGGACAATGTGACGCGCAGCAGCAGCGGGTCGACCTTGAGGAATATCGTGCCGGACAGATCCTCGACGTATGAATTGAAGGTGTTGTCCGAGTCCTCGTAGACTATCTTCCCGTTCTGGATGAATATCTTGTTCACAGGAAGGGCGATCGGTGCGCTGGAGCCGCCGGAGGCGGGCAGAGTAAAGCTCGATACGAACGCGGCCAGGTTGAACTCGCCCTTTTCCCTGCGCAGGTTTATGACCGGAGAGTCTACGATGATGCGCGACAGAGTCCTGTTGAAATCCTTCCTGCCCGTGATGATATCGAGAAGGTTGAACCTTATTATTATGGATTTTGCGACGAAGAACTCGCCTTTTTCGGAAAATGTCCTGGCGACCGGGAACGACACGTCGTGAACGACGATATTATTTATGACTCCCAGCTCGATGTTGCCTATGCGAACGTCCTTGCCGGTGTTTTTATGGATGAATGATGTGACGTAATCCCTGGCCTCGCCCGTAAAAAGCCCGGATTTCAGGGCGAAAACCGCGAAAGCCAGTATAAGGACCAGGATCACTGCTATTACCGTAAAAATCCTTTTTGTGACGCTCATTTAGGAAGCCCCGCGTTTTTGTATTTGCGGCTTATTTAGCGGAGAAGACCAGATTGTCATTATCCCTGTCCACTTCCACGGACTTGTCCGCTGAAATGGAGCCTGTCAGGATCCTTTCAGCCAGCGGGTCCTCAAGCAGTCTCTGGATTGCCCTGCGAAGGGGCCTTGCCCCGTATGTAGGGTCGTAACCCTGCTCTATTAGCAGATCCTTTGCTCCTTCGGTAAGTTTGATCCTGATGGTCTTCTCGTTAAGCCTTTTTGTTATCTCGGTTATCATTATGTCCACGATCTGACGAAGGTCTTCCTTTGTCAAAGGATGGAAAACTATGGTCTCGTCTATCCTGTTGAGGAACTCGGGGTTCATTATTTTCTTGACCTCGTCCAATACCCGCTGTTTCATCCTGTCGTAGGAGATGTCCTCGCTGGAGTTGTTGAAGCCCAGCGCTTTAGACCTCTCGGCGTATTTGGAGCCGATATTCGAGGTTATGATGATGACCGTGTTCTTGAAATCCACGGTCCTGCCGACGGCGTCCGTGAGCCTGCCGTTCTCGAGCACCTGCAGGAGGATATTGAAAACTTCAGGGTGCGCCTTTTCTATCTCGTCGAATAGCACGACCGAATAAGGCCTGCGCCTGACTTTTTCCGTAAGCTGGCCGCCGTCCTCGTGGCCCACGTATCCCGGAGGCGCGCCGACAAGGCGCGAGACCGCGAATTTTTCCATGTACTCCGACATGTCTATCCGTATGAGGGCGTCCCTGTCCTCAAAGAGCATCTTGGCCAGCGTCCTTGCCACTTCTGTTTTTCCGACGCCGGTGGGCCCCAGGAAAAGGAACGAGCCTATGGGTTTGTTGGGGTCCGACATGCCGGAACGCGAGCGGCGTATGGACCTTGAAATGGCCTTTATCGCCTCGTCCTGCCCGATTACCCGGGTATGGAACTCGTCTTCCATCTTTAAAAGTTTTTCGGATTCCTTTTCCTCAAGCTTGAACAGAGGTATGCCGGTCTGTTTCGATATGATATATGCGATGTCCTCGGCCCTGACAACCGGGGTTTTCTTCACCTTTGACGTCTCGTATTTGCGCCTCATTTCCTCGCGCCTTTTTCTCAGCTCGTTTATCTTGTCGCGCAGCCCCGCGGCTTTCTCGAATTCCTGCGATTTCACCGAGGACTCTTTTTCTTTGGTGACATTCTCTATTTCCTTGTCGATGTCCCTTATCTCGTCGGGCAGCGTCGTGGCGTAAAGCCTGGCCCTGGCGCCGGCCTCGTCTATGACGTCAATGGCCTTGTCCGGAAGGAACCTGTCGGCTATATACCTGTCGGAGAGCCTGGCCGCGGCTTCGACCGCGTCGTCCCCGAATTTCACCTTGTGATGCGCCTCGAACTTGTCCCTTAAGCCCTTTATGATCTCGATGGTCTCGTCTATCGACGGCGATTTTACATGGACCGGCTGGAACCTGCGCTCCAGCGCGCCGTCTTTTTCTATGTGCTTCCTGTATTCGTTCAATGTGGTCGCGCCGATGCACTGGAACTCCCCGCGCGAGAGGGCGGGTTTGAGCATATTGGACGCGTCGATGGCCCCTTCCGCGGCACCGGCTCCGACAAGTGTGTGCAGTTCGTCTATAAAAAGGATGACCGAGTTGCCCGCGTGCCTGACCTCGTTTATTATTGTCTTGAGCCTCTCCTCGAATTCGCCCCTGTATTTGGTTCCGGCCACGACCGCGGCCAGGTCAAGGGTGACCACGCGCCTGTTCAAAAGCAGTTCGGGAACTTCGCCCTTGATTATTTTCTGGGCCAGCCCCTCCACTATCGCAGTTTTCCCGACGCCCGGCTCGCCTATGAGGACCGGGTTGTTCTTTGTCCTGCGTGAGAGTATCTGCACGACGCGTTCGATCTCGTCGTTGCGGCCGATCACGGGGTCGAGCCTGTTGTCGCGCGCCATCGACGTAAGGTCCCTCCCGAAATTATCCAGGGTCGGGGTCGATGTTTTTGCGCCGTAAGACGCGGAGAATTTGGCGGGGGCGGACGTGCCCAGGATATTGACCGTCATTTCCCTTGCCTTCCTGTAATTGATGCCCATCTCGATGAGCACGCGCGCGGCTATGCCCTCGCCTTCCTTTAAAAGCCCGAGCAAAAGATGCTCCGTGCCTATGTAATTGTGGCCGAGCGTCTGCGACTCTTCCGCCGCCAGTTCGAATACTTTTTTTGTCTGGGGCATGAACGGTATCTCGCCGGCAAGCATGGTGCCGCCCTGGCTCTCCATCACCCTGTCCTCTATTTCGGTCTTAAGCTTGTCGAGCTCAACGGAAAGGGATTCAAGGACCGCCGCGGCTATGCCGCCGCCGTCCTTGATTATGCCGAGCAGGACGTGTTCCGTCCCGAGATAATCATGGCCGAGCCTTACGGCCTCCTCTTTTGCGAAAGCTATGACTTTGCGCGCCCTGTCCGTGAATTTATCGTACATGCTCATGTCTCCTATTTGACCCTGACGCCTATGGTCTTGGTTACCTTATGGTATTCGTCCTTGAGCTTCTTCATGACCGGCCCCGGCTTGCCGTCGCCTATCACCCTGGAATCGATCTTTACCACGGGGATGAGCTCCGCCGCGGTCCCGGTCAGGAAACATTCGTCCGCCGTATAAAGGTCGTACCTTGTGATCATGCGCTCCAGGACCTCTATTTTGAACTTTGCGGCCAGCTCCAGCACGGTGTTGAGCGTGATCCCGTCGAGCGCGCCCGCGGCGCGGTCCGGCGTTATGAGCCTGCCGTTTTTCACTATGCATATGTTGTCGCCGGTTGCTTCAGCTACGTAACCCGCCTGGTTTATCATCACGGCCTCGAGGGACCCGTGGTTGTTGGCCTCGATCTTGGCCAGGATGTTGTTCAGGTAATTGAGCGACTTTATCCTCGGGTCGAGCGTCTCGGACATGTTGCGCCTTACCGCCACCGTCGTTATCGAGAGCCCGTTTGCATAATATTCCCCGGGGTAAAGAGATACTTTGTCGGCTATTATGAAATAGGTCGGGCCGCCGCTGCAGTTTTTCGGGTCAAGGCCGAGGTCGCCCACGCCGCGCGTCACGACGGTGCGTATATAGCCGTCGGTGAGGCCGTTCGCCTTTACTGTCTTCACGTGTTCCTCTATCATCTGTTTTTTCGGGACCGGTATGTCAAGCATGATGGCCTTTGCCGAATCATAAAGCCTGTCTATATGTTCCTCGAGTTTGAAAATATTCCCCGAGTAAATGCGTATGCCCTCGAATACACCGTCGCCGTAAAGCAATCCGTGGTCAAAAACAGAGACAACCGCCTCCTCTTTGGCCACCAATTTTCCGTTCAGATTGATCTGCATTCCCTTCCTCCTGTTCAACCGTGTCTCATAGTTTTTAGGTATCCGTCGTCAATGACAAACACCCTGTTCCCATAGGAAGTGAGCGCGTCATTGTGGGTCACAATAATGAAAGTCTGCTTAAAACTTTTGTTAAAATCCAGTATTATTTTATGGACTATTTCGGAATTTGCCTTGTCAAGGTTTCCGGTGGGTTCATCGGCAAAGATGATGTCCGGGTCGTTTATAAGGGCCCTGGCAATGGCAACCCGCTGCTGCTCGCCTCCCGATAATTCGGATGGCCTGTGTAACAATCTACCACCTAAACCCATGGTTATCAATATCTTTTTTGCCTTCTCGGAAGCCTCTTTTTTGCGCATTCCCGACATCAAAGCGGGCATTATGACGTTCTCCATGGCGTTGAATTCCGGCAGCAGGTGGTGGAACTGGAAGACAAAACCCATCCTCTTGTTGCGCAGCGCGGCCAGCCTGTCGTCGTTGAGGGAATAAATGTCGTCATTTGAAATTATTACGCGGCCATTGGTGGGCCGGGAGAGCCCTCCCAGGATGGAGAGCAGAGTGGACTTGCCGGAGCCGGATGGCCCGATGAGCATAACGAGCTCGCCCCTGTTAACCTCGAGGTTGATGTCCTTTAATACGTTGAGCTGGTTCTTTCCCGTGACAAAACTTTTCCTTATGTCCCTTGCGGTGAGTATGCTACTCATATCTTATCGCCTCCACCGGGTCCAGCTTCGTGGCCTGGTATGCCGGATAGAGCGTGGCTAAAAACGATATTGCTATGGAGACGAGCGGGATTATGAGCACTTCGTTGAAATGAAGGGACACGGCGAGCTTGTCGATGTAATAGACGCTGCCTCCGCCGGGCATTGGAAGCGGATGCTGTTTCAAGAATATGCACATTCCGACTCCCACCGCAAAACCTATGATGGAGCCTATTATCCCGGTCATGAGCCCCTGTATGATGAATATGTTCATTATGCCCGCGGAATTGGCGCCCATTGATTTCAGGATGCCGATGTCCTTGGTCTTGCGCATCACCATCATGATAAGCGTACTGGCGATATTGAACGCCGCCACCAGCACTATGAGCACGAGTATTATGAACATCACGAGTTTTTCTATGGCCAGCGCCTTGAAAAGGTTCTGGTTCATGGACATCCAGTCCCTGGCGTAAAGGTTCTTGAAGGTCCGCCTGATGTCCGCGGCCACGAGCGCGGCGTTGTCGATGTTGTCGGTCTTGACCGCGACGCCCGTCACCGAATCTCCGTCCTTGTCGAAAAGTTTCTGCGCCGTGTCTATCGAAACGTACGCGAAGGTGGTGTCCGAGTCGTACATGCCGGATTCAAAGACCCCGACTATCTTCATCCTGCTCATTTTAGGCATGAGCCCGGCGGGTGTCTTGTAAAATACCGGAGAGATGAGTATCACGTCGTCCCCCAGGTCCGCGCCTATTATGTCCATGAGTTCCTTGCCCAGCAGTATGCCGTGCTTGTTGTCGGGAAGGGGTTTTGTTATGAAATCTATGTCGCCGCGTTTTATGTTGTCCCCGAGCTTGTTGACCTTTGATATCGATTTTGGGTCGACACCCCAGAGGACCAGCCCCTGGACCTTGTCGGAGAATTTCAGCATGGCCTGCCCCATGAAATACGGGGCGGCCGCCACGACATGGTCCATCTTTGCTATCTTCGCCGTCACCGCGTCGTAATCGTGCAGGTCTTCCTTGAAACCCGGCATTGCGATCACGTGGGCGTTCGAGCCTATTATCTTGTCGCGTATATCCTCATGGAAGCCGTTCATGACCGAAATGACTATGATAAGCACGGCCACGCCCAGGGCGATGCCCGCCACGGAAATGAACGAAATTATATTTATAAACCCCTGTTTTTTGGATGTCAGGTAGCGCAGGCCGATAAAAAAAGTGTAACCGTTAGCCATAAAATTACTCCTTCAACCGGGGTTTTTTATTTTCCTTCGTGCCTCATCAGCGGGAAGAGTATCACATCCCTGATGGAGGCGGCGTTCGTAAAGAACATGACTATCCTGTCTATGCCTATGCCGAGCCCGCCCGTCGGCGGCATGCCGTATTTGAGGGCCTCCACGAAATCCTCGTCCACTTCCTTGGCGACCTCTCCGGTGGTGTCCATCTCAATCTGTTTCTTGAACCTTGCTTCCTGGTCCTCGGCGTCGTTGAGCTCCGAAAAACCGTTGGCTATTTCCCTTCCGTATATGTAAGGCTCGAACCTTTCGACTATCGCCGGGTTTGTCCTGTTGACCTTAGAGAGCGGGGAGACTTCCACCGGGAAATCCGTTATGAAAACCGGCTGTATGAGCTTCGCCTCGACGAATTCCTCGAAGAGTATAGTAATTATCTCGCCCCTGGTTATCCCGGCGCGCACATCCACTCCCTTGGACTTGATCATGTTTACGATCTCATCGTTCTTCAGGGCGTCCGTGTCTATGCCCGCATATTCCTTTATGGCGCCTGTCATGGATATTTTTTTCCAGGGCGGCGCCAGGTTTATCTTTTGCCCCTGGTATTCTATCTCCCTGGCCCCGATTATCGTGTCGGCCAGGTGGACCACTATGTCCTCGCACATCTGCATGACGCCCCTGTAATCCGTGTACGCCTCGTAAAGCTCCAGCATGGTGAATTCCGGGTTGTGCTTTATCGAGAGCCCCTCGTTCCTGAAATTCCTGTTTATCTCGTAGACCTTCTCAAAGCCGCCGACGATCAGCCTTTTCAGGTACAGCTCCGGCGCTATCCTCATAAAAAGCTCCATATCCAGGGCGTTGTGATGTGTCATGAAAGGCTTGGCCTTTGCCCCTCCCGGAATGGTGTGCATCATGGGCGTTTCAACCTCGAGGAAACCTTTGGAGTCGAGAAAATTCCTTATCTCTTTTATTATCCTGGTCCTGGTCTCGAAAGTCTTTTTGACGTCGTCGTTTGCTATAAGGTCCAGGTAACGTTTCCTGTAGCGTATTTCCTTGTCCTTTAAGCCGTGGAATTTTTCCGGCATTGGCAGCAGAGACTTTGTCAGAAGGTCAAGCGACGTCACCTTAACCGTGAGCTCGCCGGTCTTTGTCTTGAAAAGCGGCCCGGAAAACCCGACTATGTCGCCTATGTCGTATTTCTTGAAAAGCAGGTATTTTTCCTCGCCGAGGATGTCTTTTTTTATATAAAGCTGGATGGTGCCCGAAAAATCCTTCACATTGGCGAAGGTGGTCTTGCCGTGCTCCCTTATGCTGACCAGCCTGCCCGCGATGCTTTCGGTGGTTTCGGTCTCAACGCCTTCGCCTATCCCGGCATATTTGGATTTTACCGCGTCAACGGATCCCGTGCGCTTGAATTCGTATTTATAAGGCTCAACACCTGCGGCCCTTAAGGCCGCGAGGTTATCTTTCTTGGAACTTATTACCTCTGATTCCCTTGCCGCGCTCTCCGCCGGAGTCGGCTCCTGATGTGTTTTTTCATCGCTCATATTTTCGCCCCGTTCCTTTTCTTCCTTGCTTCCTTTATTTTTTCAAAATAAGCGTATGGAAGTTTTATTTTTCCTATCCTTGTGTAATCCTTTGCCGTGCCGTGGCAATCCGAGCCACCCGAGACCAGCAGGCCGAACCTGCCCGCTATGTCAAGATACCTTATCATGTCCTCGTAGCTGTGGTCCGGATGGAACGCCTCTATGCCGTCGAGCCCGATCGCCTTCCAGCCTTCGATGAGCTCGTCGCGGTCGAGCAGCGAAGGGTGCGCCAGCACGGATATCCCGTCCACTTCGCGTATTATGTCCACCGCTTCCTTTACCGTAAGCTTGGCTTTTTCTACATATGCCGGCCTGCCTTCCGAAAGGTATTTATTGAAGGCGTCCTTTATCGAGAGGGCGAGGTTTTTCTTCACCAGAAGTTTGGCTATGTGAAGCCTGCCAGCGTTGTTCATGTTCTCGGTTATTTCGTAAAGCTCCTCGTATTCTATCCGCAGCCCCTGTTCTTTCAGTTTCCTGATTATCTTTTCAGCCCTTTCGGCCCTTCGTTTCTGGAAGTATGAGAGCATATCCTGGAAATGTTTGTTCTCGGGGTCGACGTAAAGGCCGACTATATGCACCTCTTTGGCGTCGTGCATGGCGGATAATTCAACCCCGGCGACGTATTCGACGCCGTATTTTTTCTCCATCTCGCGCCCCTCGGGAACCGCGGCGAGGGTGTCATGGTCGGTTATGGCGATGGCCTGAAGCCCTTCGCGTTTTGCGTGGTTAAATATCTCCTCGACTGTGTCCGACCCGTCGGATTTCACGGTGTGTATGTGAAGGTCTGCCCATTTTTCTGTGCTGTTCAAATTTCGCTCCGATCGCTCATATAACATATGGGGCGGCATTCAGCCGCCCTCGTTTTGCTTTGTACAAAAGTCCTGGCCCCACGTTTTCGGGCGGCCAAAAGGTCCGCCCCTATGGGTTTTTCAGAATTCCGCTTCAGGCGAAAACAAATCAGAAAGTAGAGAGGAGAAAGTTGAGAGTCGTCACTCACCTTCGGCAGTTTGAGCATACTCCTCGCGCATCTACTATCTCCTATCTACTCCCGACTCTCTCGTTTTTTTCAGCTTAAGCTGAAAAAAAATGGAGCGGGTGATGGGAATCGAACCCACATCTCAAGCTTGGGAAGCTCGCATTCTACCACTGAACTACACCCGCAAAAAAAGTCGAATAATATATAATTATAATGGTTTTCTCATTTATTGTAAAGCCAAAAAAGCGGGAGTAAGATCTCTCAGTTGCCGAGTATTAATGAGGTCATGGTAAGCGAGCCTGCCACGGCCTTGTCGTTAAAGAACTCCAGGGAGTCGTCGTCGCGCCTCAGGGCTATTGTGTAAAGCAGGGGCAGGAAGTGTTCCGGCGTTGGTATGGCGAGGCCTGCGTCCTTTCCAAGGGATTCATAGCCGCAGAGCTCCTTGTCTTCCCTGCCTGCTATCAGCTTTTTAAAGAGAACATTTGCCCTGTTTGCCCAGTCAAATCCGTACTCCTCGTTAAAATCATCGCCTTTTAAGTCCACCATATAAAGGTTGTGCACCATGTTGCCGCTGCCTATTATCAAGACCCCTTTTTCCCTCAGCGGCATCAGCTCTTTGGCAGTATTATAATGTTCGAGCCCGGTTTTTGACTGGTCGAGGCTGAGCTGGATCACCGGAATATCCGCTTTAGGATACATGCGCGAGAGTACGCTCCAGCACCCGTGGTCAAGCCCCCTGTCTTCGCTGACCGTCACCTTGCTTCCGCCGGCCAGTTTGATAACTTCTTTGGCGAGCCAGCCGCTTCCCTGCGCCTTGTAGCTCACCCGGTAAAGTTCCGGCGGAAACCCGCCAAAATCATGTATGGTCCCGAGTTTGCCCGCGGAATTCACCTGCGGCCCCCATGATTCCCAGTGCGCGGATACGCAAAGTATGGCCTCGGGCCTCGGCAGTTTTTTTGCCGCGGCTTCCCAGCCCCTTGAAAACTCGTTGTCCTCTATGGCGTTCATGGGGTTTCCGTGGCCCACGAAAATGACGGGCATTGATTTTTTTCCGGCCATATCCTCACTCTCCTTTCTACTCTCTACTTTCTGATAGTTCTTGTTTTATCTACTTTCTCCCGTCTCCTATCTGAAAGCTCTTGCCCTTAAAAAAAAAGCCCCGGGGTTTCTCCCGGGGCTTTATATAAAACGGCTTTGCTCTGTAAGATTAGTACCTTACGTTGCCGCCGCCGAATCCGCCTCTGTCTCCGCCTCTGCTGCTGCCGCCGCGTCCTCCGCCGAATCCGCCCCTTCTGTCGCGGTCTCCGCCAAAGCCCTTGTGCTCACGTCCTTCCATCGGGGCTGTCGATGCTTCGACCTTTGCCTCGAAATCAGATATCGAGTAGTTGAAAGCTTCTGTGCTTCCCCTCTCTTTTAGTATCTCCCTTGCGAGCAGGTAGTATACGAGCGCAAGCGACCTTCGTCCCCTGTTGTTCACAGGAATTACTAGGTCTATGAACTTAGTTGAATT
>Ga0181535_10003692_pt1 | contig 17569 bp, 13 predicted proteins | sample PEATcosm2014_Bin_44_FD_119774 | JGI IMG/M metagenome (GOLD analysis project Ga0181535, IMG submission 119774) | Peatland microbial communities from MTU Mesocosm Facility, Houghton, MI, USA - PEATcosm2014_Bin17_30_metaG | ecosystem: Environmental > Terrestrial > Soil > Wetlands > Peat | place... | reverse complement strand
GATGATCCCGCCGAGGCCGATGCGGATGCCGGTGCCGGGGAGCTGAAAGGCCTCGTCCAGCAGGATTTCAAGGGCGTGCAGGGTGCGGTCGCGAAAGAGCCAGGCGCCCCGGTCCCAGCGGTTCGCACCCTGCTGCTGATGGCTGGCTGGGGGCTGCGCGCTTGCCGGGATTGGGTCGGGGTCACGCATACTCGGGCTCCCTCAAGGGCCGGCCAGACCGGAAAACCTGATTCGATGCTACAATCGAAAAGTAGATGGCGGCAGTAGTTCAGTGGCAGAACGCCTGACTGTGGCTCAGGATGTCGTGGGTTCGATCCCCACCCGCCGCCCCAATCTCTCACGGACCGCAAGAACTGCGGGCCCGCTTTCCCCCCAAGTAGCGGAGTCTCCGTGATTCCAGAAACCCAGGACAACGCAGAGCTTGACCGCCCAGTCTCAGCACTGCCGGAATGGTTGACCTCGTTTGAGCCGCGGCGTGGATTGAGCAGCGGCCACCTCCAGACAATTGTCGGCAATTATCTTCCCCGTCCAGCCTTCCGCATTGCCGGTGTGGCGGAGGAGGTCGAAGTGGACCCCGCCGACGGCAGCCGCGTGCTGTGCCATTGCCATTGGCAGGCCCAGCCGGAGCGGGCCCTCACGCTGGTGCTGGTTCACGGCCTCGAAGGCTCGTCGAATTCCGGATATATTGTGGGCATTGCCGCGCGAGCCTGGGCCGCCGGCTGCAACGTGATCCGCATGAACATGCGCAACTGTGGCGATACGGATGCGCTGACGCCCACGTTGTATCACTCCGGCCTTTCGGGCGATGTGGGCGCGGTGGTGCTCCATTACGCGCAGCGCTTCAATCTGGAGCGGGTGGCGCTGGCGGGCTACTCGATGGGCGGAAATGTAGTGCTCAAGTTTGCCGGGGAGTGGGGCAGCCGGCCGCCGCTGTGCGCTGTGGCTGCGGTCTGCCCCGCCATTGACCTTGCGGCTGGTTCGGACGCCCTGCATGAGCCAATCAACCGCCCGTACGAGTGGCATTTTCTGCGGTCGCTGATGAAGCGCTTTCGCCGCAAGGCGGAGCTGTTTCCCGGCATCTATGAGACGGCGGGTATTGGGCCGGTGCGCTCCATTCGCCAATTCGATCACAAGATTGTGGCCCGCTATTGGGGCTTCCGCGACGCCGACGACTACTACTACCGCGCCGCCAGCGCCCGCGTTGTAGACAAAATTGCGGTTCCCACGCTGATTCTGTGCGCCCAGGACGATCCTTTCATCCGCCTGACGCCCGAGACACGCGCCAGGATTCTGGCCAATCCGCAGATCGCCTTTGTCGAGACCCGGCATGGAGGCCATTGCGCCTACCTTTCCGGTGATTCAGGCAATGAGATTCACTGGGCAGAGGCGACCCTGATCCGCTACATCCTGTCGGTGGCCGGTGAATCCCATGGAGGCTGATTGGGAGGTCGAAGTCGGCGGCGGAGCGCCGGTGATTGACGCGCTTTGGCCGGGCTTTGTGGATCTGCGCCGGTTTCCTGAGCGCATGGGGGAGATTGCGGAGACGGCGGATTTTCCGCCGCTTGCCGCTCTGCTGCTGGCGCTGAATGCGGCCGGATCGCCGGTGTGGACGGCGAAATGCGACGTGTGGGAGCCGGAGGCGGACGCGCTGGCTGCTTCAGACGGAGCCTCTGGCAAGGCGCCGGTTGCGCTGGCCTGTTATGTTGACATGCTTCCGCGCCAGGGCACGGTATTTGCGCAATGGGAACAGGCTGAGGCCTTCTGCAAGGAGTGGGTTGCCCGGTTGGCCCGGCCTTTGCAGCGATTGGAGCCGCTGCCGGAGAGCCGCGTGGACCTGATCGTCCGGCAGGCGCTTGCGGGCCAGGCTGAAGGGTTCGGCGTTACCGCGTACCTGAGCGCCGCGGGAGGGGACAGAGCCATGGCCTCCGAAGCGCTGGCAGCCGCTCTTGTGGCCTTTGCAAACGCAATTCCGCCCGCGGCGCTCCCCGAAACAGGCGCATCAAAGCTACAATGGAAAAGCACGGGCGAGTAGCTCAATTGGATAGAGCAACGGCCTTCTAAGCCGTAGGTTTCGGGTTCGATCCCCGACTCGCCTACCACGACTGGATTATCTCTTTGTGGAATAAGGAGATAGTCCATGACTCGCCCCCTCGAAATCCGCAAAAGCACCGGTCAAAAATCCCTCCCAATCTCAAATGCCGCTGTATATTTGCAAGGAATAGTATTTGAGAAACCAATGCACACATTTGAGCCAATAGCGCATGTTCGCCCGGATGATTCGCGGGCCGTTCAGTCCCTGGAGCAGCATTTGTCTGCTGTTTCGCGTTTGAGTGGCGAAATGTCAGCCGAGTTCGGCGCCAAGGAATGGGGCGAGCTGGCGGGCCTATGGCACGACCTGGGAAAGTACAGCGAGGATTTTCAGCGATACATTCGCAAATCCAGCGGATATGAAGCGCATCTGGTGGATTCCGCTCCTGGCAAAGTGAATCACGCCAGCGCAGGCGCTCTTCATGTGCAAGCGGAACTGTCGAAGCTGGGTTTGCCGCTCGCGTATCTGATTGCGGGTCACCATGCAGGGCTGCCGGACTGGTTCGCTGCCGACGGCGCCGCCCATAGCGCGCTCGCTAACCGGCTGAGAGAAGACACGGAGAGAGGCCTTCTCACAAAGGCCATGCAAGAAGCGCCAGAGGCACTTCTTCATCAGCCTGCGCCGCCGCCGACCGCGATCAGGGCGGGCCGCGACGGCAAGGGAATCCATCTTTGGATACGGATGCTCTTTTCCTGCCTGACGGATGCGGACTTCCTGGATACGGAAGCCTTCATGGACGCAGGGAAAAGCGGGATGCGCGGGGGCTATCCCGAGTTGGCAACGCTGCTCTCTCAATTCGACGCAGCGATGAAGCAGAAGGAGCAAGGAGCGGAGAAGACGCCGGTCAATCTGCTTCGCGCCGATGTATTGCGGCAATGCCGGGAGAAGGCGAAAGGAGAGCCGGGACTCTACACGCTCACGGTTCCAACCGGCGGAGGAAAGACGCTTTCCAGCCTCGCTTTCGCGCTTGAGCACGCCATTCTCAACAAGAAGCGCCGCGTCATTTATGCCATTCCGTATACCAGCATCATTGAGCAGACGGCTGAAGTCTTTCGCGGAATATTCAAGGACCGCGATGCGGTTCTTGAACACCACTGCAATCTGGCTTCAGAGCAGGATTCTCCCAAGAGCCGCCTGGCGACGGAGAACTGGGATGCTCCGCTGATCGTGACCACCAATGTGCAGTTGTTTGAATCGCTCTTTGCCGCGCGCACCAGCCGCTGCCGCAAGCTGCACAACCTGGTGAACAGCGTCATTATTCTGGATGAGGCACAACTGCTGCCCCCGGAGTTTCTGCAGCCGATTCTGGATGCGATGCGCCTCTTGATTGAGTACTACGGAGTTACGTTTGTGCTTTGCACTGCGACGCAACCCGCGCTGGAGACACGCAAGGATAACTTTGGAAGAACATGGTTGCGCGGGCTGGAGTCGGCCACGGAGATTGTTCCCGACACGGCTGAACTCTACCGGCAACTGGAACGTGTGGAAATAGAACAGCCCGCGGATCTGAACGCGCACGGCGACTGGGACGAAATTGCCGACAGAATCAGGCAGCACTCATCCGTGCTGGCCATCGTGAACACGCGCTCCGATTGCCGGGAATTGCAGCGCCACATGCCGCCGGGCACCAAGCATCTCTCCGCGCTGATGTGCGGCGAGCATCGCAGTCATGTGATCGGGAAAATCAAAGAACAACTCTTGCGCCACGAGCCGGTGCGCGTGGTCAGCACGCAATTGATCGAGGCTGGCGTCGATGTGGATTTCCCTGTGGTCTACCGTGCGCTGGCGGGCCTTGACTCCATTGCGCAGGCGGCGGGACGATGCAACCGCGAGGGCAAGCTGGAAGGCAAGGGGCAGGTCACAGTTTTTGTCGCGCCGAAGCAATCGCCCAAGGGGCTGCTGCGCTTTGGAGAAGATGCCTGCAAAGCCATCCTCAGCGAACGCCCGGAAAAGCCGCTGACGCCGGAGCAGTTCAAACGCTATTTCACTCAGTACTACAGTAAGGTCGGTCAAGACGGACTCGACCGCAAGGGCATCGAAGAGCTTCTGACTCGGGACGCACGGCAGTGCAGGATTCAGTTTCGCACCGCGGCGGATAAGTTCCAGTTGATCGACGAAGACGGCAGCGTCTCGATCATTGTTCCGTATGCGAATCCCGGCGATCCAAAGCGCGATAGCCGCTTGTTCATCGCGCGCCTGCGAGCGGGGGAGTTGCATCGCGATCTGCTGCGCCAGTTACAGCGATTCACTGTTACAGTGCGCAAACATGAGTTCTGCACTCTTCGCGACGAGGGCGACATTGAGGAGATCGTGCCTGATCTGTGGGTCTTGAAGAATGAAACGGCTTATCACCCGGAGCTAGGCTTGCTTATCGGCGCATCGTGCAATCCCGATCCGGGAAGCCTTTGTTACTGAAGTATGGATCCCACAATATAAAAAAGTCGCTACCCGGCTTCCAGGGTGTTTCAATGATCCTTCTCGTGTTTTGACAAATGACACATCAGGAGGCGCAATGCCTACCCGCTTCTGCTTGGAAGTTAGCGGAGATTTTGCCTGTTTTACGCGACCGGAAATGAAGGTCGAACGGGTGAGTTACGACATCATCACCCCGTCCGCGGCGCGAGCCGTCTTTGAATCCATTCTTTGGAAACCAGCGATTCGCTGGCAGCCGGAAAAGATTGAAGTGCTTGCGCCCATTCGCTGGACCACAATCCGGCGCAATGAAGTGGGCAGCAAACTCTCCGTGGCCAATGTGAAGAGCGCCATGCAGCGCGGCTCTGGCGCGGTCGCTCTGTACGTGGAAGAAGAGCGGCAGCAGCGAGCGAGCCTTTTGCTGCGCGATGTGCGCTACCGCATCACGGCGAGCTTTTCGATGACCGGCCGAGCGGGCGCTGAAGAAAACACACAGAAATTCGGCGAGATGTTTGCTCGCCGCGCCGGCAAAGGGCAGTGCATCAACCAGCCCTACCTCGGCTGCCGCGAGTTTGCCTGTGACTTCCGCCTGGTAGAGCCCGGCGAAGAAGCGGCCACGATTCCACCTGAATTGCTCGGGGAACGGGACCTGGGCTGGATGCTCTACGACCTCGACTTCAGCGATGCAAGCTCACCCCAGCCACGCTTCTTTCAGGCACGCATGAAGGACGGAGTCGTAACCATTCCGGCGTGGACGAGCGAGGCGGTGCGGGGATGATTCTTCAGGAATTGGCACGGTACTATGAGCGAAAGGCCAGCGATCCCGATACGGCGCTGGCTCCCGAGGGCTTCGAGAAGAAAGAAATTCCCTTCATCATTGTCCTCAAGAGGGACGGGCAATTTGTGCAGATTGAGGATACGCGCAGCGGTGAAGGCAAGAGGAAACGTGCGCGGGCGTTTCTGGTGCCTCAGGGCGTGAAAAAGACCTCAGGCGTCGCGGCGAATTTGCTTTGGGATGCGGCGGAGTACGTTCTTGGCGTCGGCACGAAGGGTAAGCCAGACAGAATCGCCGAACAGCACGCCGCATTTGTTGAACGATTGGCGGAGCTTCCTCAAGACGATCAGGGTGTACAGGGCGTTCGGGCGTTTCTGGCCGATATTCCCCTCGCGCAGCTTGAACAGTCCTCGTGCTGGGAAGAAATTCTAAACACAAATCCCAATCTCACCTTTCAGCTTGTCAACGATACGGAACCGGTTTGCGATCGGGCTGCTGTGGTTGACCTGTTGCTGGCCAATGCAGCGAAATCGGATGCGAATGGATCGAGCGCTGCGCGTGGAGTCTGCCTTGTCTCCGGCGTGGAGGCAGAGATCACACGCTTGCATCCTGCCATCAAAGGGGTGTGGGGAGCGCAGTCTGTGGGCGCGAATATCGTCTCATTCAACCTGCGCGCTTTCGAGTCGTACGGCAAGGAACAAAAGCAGGGGGAAAACGCGCCCGTCGGCAAGCATGCGGCCTTCGCTTACACCACCGCGCTGAACCATCTGCTCGGAAAGGATTCAACGCAGCGCATGCAGGTGGGCGATGCGTCGACAGTGTTCTGGGCCAGTGCAAACACCTTTCTGGAAGACGACTTTTTCAGTTTCTTCGGCGAACCCGCGAAGGACGATCCGGATCGCGGAGTACGCGCCGTTCAAGCACTGTATGAGTCGGTCAAGCAAGGCAGCTTGAATGTGAGCGACGAGCAGACGCTGTTTTTCGTGCTTGGTCTGGCTCCGAATGCTGCGCGGATTTCCATTCGCTTCTGGCTGACAGGAACCGTCAAGCAGATTTCTGAACGCATAGTCCGGCATTTCAACGATATTGCCATCGATCACGCGCCCTACGATCCGCCGTATCCATCGCTCTTCCGTCTGCTGGCCAGCACTGCGCTTCAAGCCAAGGCGGAAAATATACCGCCCAATCTTGGCGGCGACACCATGCGCGCCATTCTCTCCGGATTGCCTTATCCGGAGACGCTGCTCCAGAGCGCGCTTCGCCGCACTCGCGCAGAGCGTGAAGTGAACTACCCGCGCGCCGCGCTCATCAAGGCCTGCATTAACCGCAAGACCCGCTGGGGCAACCCGGCACTCGAGGAGGAACTGCACGTGTCTCTCGATCTCGCCAACACCAACGTCGGCTATCGCCTGGGAAGGCTCTTTGCTGTGCTCGAAAAAGTGCAGGAGGAAGCCAGCCCGGGACTGAATGCCACCATTCGCGACCGCTTCTATGGCGCGGCTTCTTCCACGCCGGTCACCGTGTTCTCCAACCTGCTGAAGCTGAGCAAGCACCACTTGGCCAAGATCGAGAATCGCGGGCGGGCCGTGAACCTCGAAAAACTTATCGGAGAAATCGTCGATGCCATCAACGGCGACGAGGGTTTTACCCCGCATTTGTCGATTGACGATCAGGGCAGATTCGCGATCGGCTACTACCACCAGAAACAGGCGTTCTACGCCAAGAAAACCGAATCTATTGAAGGAGTCAAGGAATGACCGCGTTGAAGAATCGCTACGATTTTGCACTTCTGTTCGATGTGAAGGATGGCAACCCCAACGGCGATCCGGACGCGGGCAACCTGCCGCGCGTGGATGCGGAGACTGGACGCGGCCTGGTGACCGACGTCTGCCTCAAGCGCAAGGTGAGGAACTATCTTGCCCTCAAGTACAACTATGCTTCTCCCAACGGCATATACATTCGCGAGAAGGCCGTTTTGGGCCGTGCGCATGTAGAAGCATTTCAAGCCTTGGGTATAGACCTTGGACAAGAGGTAAGTACCGTTATACCGTCCAATATTCTGCCTGAATTTGAAGAAATATCCTTGCCGGCTGGCCTGTCTGTCAAGGAAGAAGACGACGTGTCGCGTCTCATTCTGGACTCGGATTTTGACAAAGAAGAGACAAAGACATGGCTGAAAGATGCGAAGAAAGAGAAATCGATCTCTTCGGCCGTACAGAAGTTCCTAGTCGAGGCCACGAAACAGGCGAAATCGAGGAAGCCGAAACAAGAGGAAGTCATTCAAGGCAGGCAGTACATGTGTGAACACTACTATGACATCAGAACATTTGGTGCCGTCATGTCACTCAAGTCTGCGCCGAATTGCGGCCAGGTGCGCGGTCCGGTGCAACTCACCTTTGGCCGCTCCGTCGATCCTATCGTTTCACTTGAGCACTCCATTACGCGCATGGCCGTGGCGACTGAAGCGGAGGCCGAGAAGCAGGGCGGCGACAATCGCACCATGGGCCGCAAATTCACCGTGCCCTATGGCCTTTATGTGGCGCACGGATTTGTCTCAGCGCATCTGGCGGCGCAGACCGGCTTTTCAGAAGAAGACCTCGAACTCTTCTGGGAGGCGCTGATTAACATGTTCGATCACGACCGCTCCGCGGCGCGCGGCGAGATGAGCACGCGCGGCCTTTACATCTTCAAGCACTCGAGCGAGCTCGGCAACGCTCCGGCACACTCGCTGCTCAAGCGCATTCAACCGAAGCTCAACGAGGGCGTGCTTGCGCCACGCGATTGGGAAGACTACAAGGTTGACGTGAACCGCGAAGAATTGCCCCAGGGTGTCGAGCTGCAAATCCGGGGCCTTTAATCGCGTAGCGGGCTTGCCAGCCAAGCCCGCAGAATTGTTGGAGGCGGCATGGAACAGGACGATTTCGTCATGCTGTCCGCGCTACAGCACTACAGCTATTGCCCGCGCCAGTGTGCTCTGATTCACGAAGAACAGAGCTTCGCTGACAACCTGCACACGGCGCGCGGCAACGCAGTGCACACGCTGGTCGATCTCGCCGGCTACGAACTGCGGGCGGGCGTGCGCATCGAGCGTGCGCTTCCGCTGGTCTGTGAACGGCTTGGTCTGATTGGCAAAGCCGATGTTGTCGAGTTTCTCTTTGACGGCACGCCCTATCCCGTGGAATACAAGCACGGCCCGCGCCGCCAGCAGACGCACGATGACATTCAATTGACAGCGCAGGCGCTCTGCCTTGAAGAAATGACCGGCCATCCTGTTCCGTATGGCGCCATCTATCACGCCAGCAGCCATCGGCGGCGCGAGATTGCCATCACGCCGCAACTGCGCCAGCTTGTGGCCGATACGGCTCAGGCCATCCGCGGCATGATTCAAGCTGGTGAAATGCCACCGGCGGTCAACGATGGCCGCTGTCGCGAATGTTCGTTGATCGATCTTTGTCAGCCGCAGATGCTCGCTGAAGAAGCACGGAGAAAGACTCTGCGTGCGCACCTGTTTAGCGTTGAGGACTAATGCCTGATGCAAACCTTGCTCAATACGCTCTATCTCACCTTGCCCGGCTATCTGCATCTCGACAACGATACGCTTCGCTTTGAGGTGGAGCAGGAAACGCGGCTGCGGGTTCCCCTGCATCACATTGGCAGCGTTGTCTGCTTTGGCGACATTCTGGTTTCGCCTGCTGCCATGGGCCGTCTGGCCGAGGAAGGCAAGTCTCTGGTCCTTCTCGACCGCAACGGCCGCTTCAAGGCTCGCCTTGAAGGCCCTGTCAGCGGCAATATACTGCTTCGCCAGGCGCAGTTTGCCCAGGCTGGTTCAGCGGAGTTTGCGCTGGCGCATGCCAAAGCCTGCATTGCAGGCAAGCTAAAGAACAGCCGCACGGTGCTGCTGCGCGGCGCACGGGATGCCAATGAGGAGACCGATGCCGAGCGGTTGCGCGAGACCGCCGAAGCGCTGGCCATCAATTTGCGCCATCTGGAATCCGCTGCCACACCGGATGTTGTGCGCGGCCTTGAAGGCGAATCGGCCCGCCGCTACTTCGCCGCGCTCCCCCATATCATTCGCAGCGACCAGCGCACGGCATTCACACCCGATGGACGCAGCCGCCGTCCGCCGCGCGACCGCATGAATGCTCTGCTCTCTTTTCTCTACAGCATGTTGATGAACGATTGCCGCACGGCGCTCGAATCCGTTGGGCTGGACCCGCAGCTTGGCTATCTGCATACGGTCCGGCCCGGACGCGCCGCCCTGGCCCTCGATCTGATGGAGGAGTTTCGCTCCATCTTTGCGGACCGTCTGGCTCTGACGCTCGTCAATCGCAAACAGATTCAGGCCGATGATTTTGATGAACGCCCGGGAGGCGCAGTCCAGCTCCACGACGCGGCGCGCAAGGCCCTGATCCTCGCCTATCAGGAACGCAAACAGGAACTCACTTCGCACCCGCTGCTCGATCAGAAACTGGCCATCGGGCTGCTGCCGCAGATTCAGGCGCGTCTGCTGGCGCGCGTCATCCGCGGCGAAGCGGAAGACTACTTGCCGTACCTGGAGCGTTGAGCATGTTGATCCTCGTCTGTTATGACGTTTCGACCGAGACGCCGCAGGGCCGCAGACGCCTGCGCCGCGTTGCCAAAGCCTGCGAGGCCGTGGGCCAGCGCGTGCAGAAGTCGGTCTTTGAATGCCGCGTGAATCGGATGGAGTACGAAGAATTTGAGCGCACGCTGCTTGAGGAAATCGACCCGTTGGAAGACTGCCTGCGCCTCTACCGGCTTACCGAACCGGCCAACCAATTTGTCAAAGAATATGGTAAATTCAGGGCAATCGATTTTGACGGGCCGCTGGTGGTTTAAGCGCGCCAGCGCGAACCACTAGCTCCCGCCAAAACCGGCTTGGTTCGCGCTCTGTATACCCTGATGATTTTCAACGAGATAGCTTCGGTGATAGGCCGTGGATTGCTTCGGCAATGCCACACGCAGTGCAGGTTCGCGCCTGCCGCGTGGAATCGCCGTGATCTGAAAGGGTTTGCAAGCGCGGACCATCACCCGGCAGCAATGCCGGGTGCGGATTGAAACTACTTTGACGCAACACCGGAAGATCGGGAGGTAACCATCACCCGGCAGCAATGCCGGGTGCGGATTGAAACTGGAAATGATTGCCCTAAAGACCATATCCACCCGCCATCACCCGGCAGCAATGCCGGGTGCGGATTGAAACATGGACCTGCTTGTGCTGGCCGACCGTGACGGCGCCATCACCCGGCAGCAATGCCGGGTGCGGATTGAAACTGGTGTCCCTACGGCCGGCCCGGCGACCGGCTCATCCATCACCCGGCAGCAATGCCGGGTGCGGATTGAAACCTGCTCCCGGAGTGCTATCGACGACCAGCGGCAGCCATCACCCGGCAGCAATGCCGGGTGCGGATTGAAACTTCCTGGACTCGCACCGCCGCATCTGGTCCGCCACCCATCACCCGGCAGCAATGCCGGGTGCGGATTGAAACTTTTCAACGGCGCGATGGTCCGCGCCATCCTCGACCATCACCCGGCAGCAATGCCGGGTGCGGATTGAAACCAGTTCCGCAGATGTAGACCGTCACAGTCCCGGACCCATCACCCGGCAGCAATGCCGGGTGCGGATTGAAACGATACGTTGAGCGTAGTATTGTCTGGCTGAACCGCCATCACCCGGCAGCAATGCCGGGTGCGGATTGAAACAAATCTGACGTAAATCACGCAGAACGTCCGCGCTCCCATCACCCGGCAGCAATGCCGGGTGCGGATTGAAACGCGCCGAAGCGTGGGGCGGATTCCGCGACAGGTACCATCACCCGGCAGCAATGCCGGGTGCGGATTGAAACCGCCAACACCCTGACGAACATGGATAGGAGACCCCCCATCACCCGGCAGCAATGCCGGGTGCGGATTGAAACTCATGGCTTCTGGAAATGGGTACTGGGTCAGCACCCATCACCCGGCAGCAATGCCGGGTGCGGATTGAAACCGCCGATCACATGGACGCCAGAAGGCGTTGTGCCCATCACCCGGCAGCAATGCCGGGTGCGGATTGAAACCAGATACCCCGGTTGAGGTGAGGCGTCTGCGGTCCCATCACCCGGCAGCAATGCCGGGTGCGGATTGAAACTTGAAGAGGGTGAATCCGGACGGCGTAAGCTCGCCCATCACCCGGCAGCAATGCCGGGTGCGGATTGAAACCTCTGCATTGCCAGCGTTGCGGATGTTGTCCAGGCCATCACCCGGCAGCAATGCCGGGTGCGGATTGAAACCGCCCGTTTTCGCGCCTCCATCGCTCCCACCGCCCATCACCCGGCAGCAATGCCGGGTGCGGATTGAAACCATCATCCAGCGCCTGAAAGCACTCCGCAGGACCCATCACCCGGCAGCAATGCCGGGTGCGGATTGAAACTCTGCTGCTCCTTGTGCGGTTGATTTCTGATCTCCCATCACCCGGCAGCAATGCCGGGTGCGGATTGAAACTCACGCCTCCACCGCTCCCACCGCTCCCCCCGACCCATCACCCGGCAGCAATGCCGGGTGCGGATTGAAACGTCGCAGATGGGGTAATCCAGTGCGGCGGGACTCCCCATCACCCGGCAGCAATGCCGGGTGCGGATTGAAACTGACAGGATCGTGCCCTTTTGGCGGCAAAGAGTGCCCATCACCCGGCAGCAATGCCGGGTGCGGATTGAAACTGAGCATCTTGCGCTCCCGTCTGCCGACCTTCCATCCATCACCCGGCAGCAATGCCGGGTGCGGATTGAAACCTTTCAGGCAGCGCAGTGCCAGCGGAGACGTTACCATCACCCGGCAGCAATGCCGGGTGCGGATTGAAACCTTCACCGTCTTGGTGACGGGTGAGGCGCTGGCTCCATCACCCGGCAGCAATGCCGGGTGCGGATTGAAACGCCTTGCCAGCCACATTTGCGATTTGGTCACAGTCCATCACCCGGCAGCAATGCCGGGTGCGGATTGAAACGGACCAGGCTTTTGTGCCTGTGATTGAGTAGGGCCCATCACCCGGCAGCAATGCCGGGTGCGGATTGAAACGGCGAGGCGGAGCGCAGTGCGCTGCGATCATTGGCCATCACCCGGCAGCAATGCCGGGTGCGGATTGAAACAGCCGCACTGGATGTGCTGGGATCCCGATGAACCCATCACCCGGCAGCAATGCCGGGTGCGGATTGAAACTTCGGCTGTGATCGTTGCAGGAGTCGGCGTGCCTTCCATCACCCGGCAGCAATGCCGGGTGCGGATTGAAACTCGCCGACAATTGCTGGCATATTCGAGGGGATCACGCCCATCACCCGGCAGCAATGCCGGGTGCGGATTGAAACATTATTGAAAAGTCGAGCCGCATCGAGATGTATCCCATCACCCGGCAGCAATGCCGGGTGCGGATTGAAACGTGGCAGCCTTACCGCCGAGATCAATCAGCGCGGCCATCACCCGGCAGCAATGCCGGGTGCGGATTGAAACCCCATTCTTCCGGCGCGGCATGGAGTTTGAGGAGTCCATCACCCGGCAGCAATGCCGGGTGCGGATTGAAACAGAAACTATCTGCGAGGCATTGGAGGTCTCGCGGCCATCACCCGGCAGCAATGCCGGGTGCGGATTGAAACCCGGCCAGGGGATCATCATGCTGCGCCGCTTGGACCATCACCCGGCAGCAATGCCGGGTGCGGATTGAAACTCATCGCAGCTGCTCGATCACGCCTCAGCAATGCCCATCACCCGGCAGCAATGCCGGGTGCGGATTGAAACATTCGGTGTTGCTTATCTCAATAAATGCGCTGCCCCCATCACCCGGCAGCAATGCCGGGTGCGGATTGAAACCGCCGGTGATTTGCTTGCTGATCTTTCCACGCGGCCCATCACCCGGCAGCAATGCCGGGTGCGGATTGAAACACGAGCGCAATGGTTTTCAGTGGAGAAGCTATCGCGCCCATCACCCGGCAGCAATGCCGGGTGCGGATTGAAACCTTCCGACTGGGCTATATGGACCGAATGTCTGCCCACCATCACCCGGCAGCAATGCCGGGTGCGGATTGAAACTCTTGCCGGCAGCCTATCAGAATCCCTCGGCAGCCCATCACCCGGCAGCAATGCCGGGTGCGGATTGAAACCGCTCGGTAACGTGCGAGTTCTGCGGGTCCGGACCCATCACCCGGCAGCAATGCCGGGTGCGGATTGAAACGTTGATGTTCAAACACACGGCCGTGAGCGCGGAACCATCACCCGGCAGCAATGCCGGGTGCGGATTGAAACATCGGCGCCTCTCACACGCTGCGAGAGAGGGCGACCATCACCCGGCAGCAATGCCGGGTGCGGATTGAAACCTGAGAGGTACTCTGAGCGGTGCGCCGGTCGAGCCCATCACCCGGCAGCAATGCCGGGTGCGGATTGAAACTGATGCTCAAGTGGGAAGTGCTCAAGTTGCACCCCATCACCCGGCAGCAATGCCGGGTGCGGATTGAAACAGCGTAGGGATGACTCGTATCTTTGTAGCTAAGCCATCACCCGGCAGCAATGCCGGGTGCGGATTGAAACTGGGCCGCGATCGAGAAGGAAGGATCGGACGCTGCCATCACCCGGCAGCAATGCCGGGTGCGGATTGAAACAACGTGCGCTTGGGAGCGCGGCTCTGTGAGGCACCCATCACCCGGCAGCAATGCCGGGTGCGGATTGAAACAGGCCCCGCGAACGCATCGGCCTGGTCGCTGGCAACCATCACCCGGCAGCAATGCCGGGTGCGGATTGAAACTGAAGGCCTCTTTCTCGCTGCAAAGCAGATGGCTCCATCACCCGGCAGCAATGCCGGGTGCGGATTGAAACAAAGGTCAACATCGTGCCAGGCCTAAACCATACCGCCATCACCCGGCAGCAATGCCGGGTGCGGATTGAAACCCTGGACATCGAAAAAAGCCATCTTGATGGCCAATCCATCACCCGGCAGCAATGCCGGGTGCGGATTGAAACCAGCATTACAAAAATGATTTCCGCGGACACGCGCACCATCACCCGGCAGCAATGCCGGGTGCGGATTGAAACTGCCAGTCTCCCCGTTGAGCATCGCGAGCGATACACCATCACCCGGCAGCAATGCCGGGTGCGGATTGAAACGGGTTGTAATAATTCAAAATCTGCGAGGCGATTGCCATCACCCGGCAGCAATGCCGGGTGCGGATTGAAACTGAAGCTCACCAGAAAACTGGCGCGGTCGGCCGGCCATCACCCGGCAGCAATGCCGGGTGCGGATTGAAACATATACTCAGCACACCACGTGCGCGGTCTGCGGACCATCACCCGGCAGCAATGCCGGGTGCGGATTGAAACTTTGGCGGAGCTTTGCTCATGGGCGCACCACCTTCCATCACCCGGCAGCAATGCCGGGTGCGGATTGAAACGCTGCGCTGGAAGCCGTGGCACGGCCCAGATGTGCCCATCACCCGGCAGCAATGCCGGGTGCGGATTGAAACTGCCCTCATCGCTGCGTCGATTGCCGCCTGTGTGACCATCACCCGGCAGCAATGCCGGGTGCGGATTGAAACCGGAGGGGGCGGTGAAAAAGGGCCTGACCTGGTCCATCACCCGGCAGCAATGCCGGGTGCGGATTGAAACCCGAACGTATTGCGGGCTGGCTCGACGGGGGCGCCCCCATCACCCGGCAGCAATGCCGGGTGCGGATTGAAACGATGTCTCAGAGGAAGCGATCGAGGCCTGGTGGCGCCCATCACCCGGCAGCAATGCCGGGTGCGGATTGAAACGGGACAACGCGCTCAATCTGTGCCTGGCACTCGTTCCATCACCCGGCAGCAATGCCGGGTGCGGATTGAAACATCAGGAAGCCTCCCAAGCCCTTGCAGACGGATCCCATCACCCGGCAGCAATGCCGGGTGCGGATTGAAACCAAAAAATCAAGCTGGCAACCATGCTCTGCGCAGCCATCACCCGGCAGCAATGCCGGGTGCGGATTGAAACCAGGTGCTGCCGGTGGGCTGCAAGCATCCGTAAGCCCCATCACCCGGCAGCAATGCCGGGTGCGGATTGAAACTCCTCTGTCTCATCGCTGTTCTGGTGCTCTCTGGGCCATCACCCGGCAGCAATGCCGGGTGCGGATTGAAACCTGACCACGACGCTTGGGCTCGGGCCTGCTCTTTCCCATCACCCGGCAGCAATGCCGGGTGCGGATTGAAACAAACCATCCATCTGCCCGATTGCGCCAGTCAGCCCCATCACCCGGCAGCAATGCCGGGTGCGGATTGAAACCTGTTGCAACAGACCCCATAATTGTGCGCACTGCGGCCATCACCCGGCAGCAATGCCGGGTGCGGATTGAAACCCTCGCGCTGAATATCGCGATAGTGATGAGTGACCCATCACCCGGCAGCAATGCCGGGTGCGGATTGAAACCATACCAGTGTGCGCGATGCCGAGGCCGAGCAGACCATCACCCGGCAGCAATGCCGGGTGTGGATTGAAACCCGCGCGCCTGGAACGGCACCGCGCGGGCCGGGGTGCATCACCCGGCAGCAATGCCGGGTGTGGATTGAAACGGTGGCAGCTACATCGAGCTTCGCGACGGTCCCTGCGCATCACCCGGCAGCAATGCCGGGTGTGGATTGAAACTGGTGGCCTACGAAAAGGGCGCCTATGAGTTCGCGCATCACCCGGCAGCAATGCCGGGTGTGGATTGAAACATTGTGCGCCAACTTCAAATACTGGTTTGCAGCGCATCACCCGGCAGCAATGCCGGGTGTGGATTGAAACTTCACTTCAGCCATGTCGCCCGCAGGATACGTGAAGCATCACCCGGCAGCAATGCCGGGTGTGGATTGAAACACTTTTCACCGTCACGCTGCGGAGATCCCGCAAGCGCATCACCCGGCAGCAATGCCGGGTGTGGATTGAAACCAGAGCCGCAATCACCCGTATCACGGTCCTCTCTGCATCACCCGGCAGCAATGCCGGGTGTGGATTGAAACCGCGCCGGCCGACTCTTCGAAGCGGTCGACTTCATCGCATCACCCGGCAGCAATGCCGGGTGTGGATTGAAACTAAACCATTTAATTGGGAAGATGGAAGGTCGGCAGGCATCACCCGGCAGCAATGCCGGGTGCGGATTGAAACACAGTACCAGTGATTGGCTTGCGGGTTCGTGCTGCCATCACCCGGCAGCAATGCCGGGTGCGGATTGAAACCGACGATATCAAGCAGAAGATGCTCGATGACGACCCATCACCCGGCAGCAATGCCGGGTGCGGATTGAAACTTTTTTCCACTTCTGATGTGGACCGTGTTTCCTAACCATCACCCGGCAGCAATGCCGGGTGCGGATTGAAACGGGGTCAGGAGCATGGTGTGGCAGTTGCCCGCTTTTGCACGCTGATGCAATGGCTACATATAAAGTGAAAAACGCTCTATTGATCCGGCAACTAAATAGTGTCGAGGTTTCCCCCCCATGCGCCAGAGGAGCGAAATGCAGGTTCCCTTCGACTTCGCTCAGGGCAGGCTTTCGACTTCGCCGTGCGATTCTGGCCAAATAGGACTGAATTTCTTCGAGCTTCCCATTGAAGCGGCCATTGGTACTATTGCTTAGGAAGAATCTTCATGACCCGATTTCCGCTTGCGATCATCGGTCTGGCGCTCGCCACGATGGTTCCTTGCGCCTCCGCAGCCCGCAGACCAGCCGCACCGCTGGTGGTGGGCTATGTTTTTCAGCCGAATGCGGCTCTCGTGCCGGGGCAGATCGATGCGCGCAGCTTGAGCCGCATCAACTACGCCTTCGCCAATATTAAGGATGGGCGCATGGTCGCCGCATCTGCCGCGGATGCCCAGAATTTTGCGTATCTCACGTCTCTGCGCAAGCAGAACCCATCCCTGACGGTTCTGGTTTCGGTGGGTGGTTGGCTGGGGTCCACAAACTTTTCGGATGTGTCTCTCACCGCGCAAGGCAGAACGCTTTTTATCCAGAGTGTCATGGAGTTTCTGCGCCAGTACGATCTGGATGGACTCGATGTGGACTGGGAGTATCCGGGAATGGCGGGTTCCGGCCACGCCTTCCGCAGCGAAGACAAGCAGAACTTCACCCTTCTGCTCAAGGAACTGCGCCGGCGCTTTGACCAGGAGGCGAAGCTGCGCGGCCACAGGCTCTATCTCACCATCGCGGCCGGCGCTTCAGACGAGTATCTGGCGCACACTGAAATGGCCAGGGTGCAGAGATACGTCGATACCGTCAATCTGATGGCCTACGACTACTACGAGCCAGCTTC
>Ga0181535_10003691_pt1 | contig 17571 bp, 17 predicted proteins | sample PEATcosm2014_Bin_44_FD_119774 | JGI IMG/M metagenome (GOLD analysis project Ga0181535, IMG submission 119774) | Peatland microbial communities from MTU Mesocosm Facility, Houghton, MI, USA - PEATcosm2014_Bin17_30_metaG | ecosystem: Environmental > Terrestrial > Soil > Wetlands > Peat | place... | reverse complement strand
TGATCGGTGGGGTGCGTCGGTTTGCATATTTTCTACCTTTTGGCTTATGCGCGTCTTCACACATTGGCTCGCGGTGAATGCAAATCTCCTGGCCTTCCTGGTGACGGTGGGGGTTGCGTTTCTACTCGTGTGCTGCCTGGAATGCACCAAGTGCCCGGTGCGTGAGAAGGACGAGTTGTTTAAGCGGCGGGAAGTGTAGAGAAGCAGCGAACAGGGACTAGGGAACAGGGACTAGAAAAACGCCCTATGCATTCTTCGACTACGGTCGCTTAATTCTCTTCATTCGGACATTCAGACGACAAATCAGAAGCCGGCGTTCCTTGATGGAAGCGTATCCGCCATTGGGCGGATTCTTTTATCCATAGAGAACTGCGGAGGGTCTCAGTGCGTGTGCCGCTACTACTATCGATGCGCACTGTACGGTAGGTGACTAAGGCAACTTCGGCGGTGATTCGAGTACAGCGCATCTGCTCGGCAGTTGGAGGGGTGTAGACCTCGGTTGCGAGCGACTCCACAATTGTTTGCCTGTCCCACACTCGCCCTGAAGAACTGAATTCCTGAAAATCCTGTGCCAGATATGCTTCGACCTGCGCGCGGTTGCGGCGCACCGCAGGATCGAGAAGCGCTTGCTCGCAGCGCATCAAATGGTCACAGATTTCTTCGTCGGCCGTTTCCTTCGAGCCCCCGGGGGCGCCGTCATGGCTCATTCTCCGGCGCCTGCAGGTGCCGACGGCATCAGGTATTGCTCGAAATGGGCGAGGATGCGCTTATACAAATGAGTACGTACATCGGGGCCGGCGATGGCGTGGGTCTTGCGCGGATAGAGCTGCAGATCGTAGGGAATGCCGTACTCGATGAGCTTCTGGATATATTGCACGGTGTTTTCGAAATGGACGTTGTCGTCGCCTGTGCCATGCGCGATGAGTAAATGTCCCTTTAGATTTGCCGCTGAGTTGGCCACGGAAAAATCCTTGTAGCCGGAGACGAAGTCTGTGGGCAGACCCATGTAGCGCTCGGTGTAAATCGAGTCGTAGTTGCGCCAGTCGGTGACGGGAGCAACAGAGACACCGGCGCGAAAGCGATCGGAGTGCGAGAGCGCGTAGAGGGTGAATGTGCCGCCCCAGCTCCAGCCCCACCAGCCGAGGCGCTTGGGATCGAGTTGCGGATACTGGGCGAGCGCGGCGTCGACGACAGTAAGTTGATCCTCAAGCTGGATGGGGCCAATGTTTTGATAAGCCGCTTGTGCGAAGGCGCGCCCGCGCATGCCGGTGCCGCGATTGTCCGCATGCAAGACGGCGAAGCCCTGCTCGGCGAGCAGTTCGTCGAAGAGTAGAGCGTCGGCCCATTTATCGGCCACTTCCTGCGGGCCGGGGCCTCCGTAGGGATTGACGATGAGGGGTACGCTGGCGGGATTTTTGGCGGCTGCGGGCAGGAGCAATGTGGCGTAGAGCGTGGTGCCGTCCTGCGCTTTGACCTCAAGCTGCTCGGGAGCGCGGAGGCTGTATGGATCGAGAGCGCGGGTCGACCAGAAGGTTTCGCATTTCCCCGAGGTGTGGCAGAGCTGGAGCGAAGGCGGATCGAGGCGCGACGAATATTTGTCGGCAAAGCTGCTGTTGTTGGGAGAAAAATTTGCCTGGTGATTGCCGGGGCCGCTGCTTAGCTGCTTGCGCTCGCCTGTGAAGCTGACCTGCCAGACCTGCTGTTGCTGCACATTGCCTTCGTTGGAGGCGTAGTAGACGAGCTTGCGCCCGGGGTTGACTGCATAGACTTCTGCAACTTCGAAATCGCCCGAGGTCAGTTGCTTTTCGAGTTTCGCCGGAGTGGCAGCGGGATTGTTCTGGTCGTAGCTGTAGAAGTAAATATGATTGTGGCCGTCGTTCCAGTTGGTGAGAACGATGCTGCCTTGCTGCACATCGACGTCGTAGTTTTCATCGAGAAATTTGTCGTCGCTGACATCGAGAACCTGATGAGCTGTGCCGGACGGCACGTCGGCAAAGTAGAGGGTGCGATGTTTGTGGTCGCGTGTGACGACTTCTGCCCAGATGGTTTTACGATCTACCCAGCCGAAACGCGCGATGTAATCCTGGCCGGGTTTGATGGGCAGCTTGATCCATGCGATTTTGCCAGCGTGCTCGCCGACCACACCGATGCGCACGGTGGGATTTGGATCGCCGGGCTGCGGGTAGCGCTGCGAAACCACGTCCGCATGGGTCGGAATCCAATCGGTAAGTGGATAGACGGGAACATCGCTCTCGTTCATCTGGAGGAATGCGATGCTCTTTGAATCGGGCGACCAGAAGTAATTGCTGCGGACGTCGAGTTCTTCTTCATAGACCCAATCGACTTCGCCGTTGAGGATGGCTTCGTTCGGCGAGGGAACGGTTATGGTGGGCGGGGAGCCGGGATCTTTGAGTCGAACGACGGCCAGGCTGTGGTTGCGAATGAAGGAGATGTTTTCGCCGTTGGGTGAGAATTTCGGATCGTCGCCGGAAGCTTGCCCGGTGGAGGCAATTTCGACGCCGGTGCCGGTGTGAAGGTCGTACATCCAGAGGCGGCCATTGGTGTCGAAGAGGAGGTGTTTCGAGTCGGGCGCCCACTGATAGGCAGCCATTCCGTAGCGGATGCGATGGTCGCGATCCTGCTCGGATGCGATGGCTGCCCCTTCAATGGAGGTGATCTTGGAGCGGCTTATCATCACATGCGGTTTGCCGGAACCCGGATCGAGATCGACGAGCTCACCGCCATCGAGATAGGAAAGGTGTTTTGCGTCCGGCGACCAGGCGATGTCGTCGGGGAGATGGCCAACGAGCGGACCATGCGCGAAGATTTTCTCCACGGTGAGTGGCTCGGCGGGGCCTTGAGCCCGCAGGGGAGATAGGAGATATCCAAAAGCAAGAAGGGCAATCGGCAACAGCGCACGAGAACGCGGGACAGGCGTCAAAGGAAATCCTCCGGGACCGGAGCTGTAGTGGCACGTCAGGTGGGAGAGACTGTAATGCCGGGCTTCCATTTTGCAGTTTAAATCAAGGCATGAAACCGACAATCCCTCGTTTGCGGGAGGCACGAGCTGCTTCTCGCTTGGATTCTGTCTTGCTGTTCCGATTTGCAACACCGAGTTTGCAAGGCCAACTTTGCAAGGCTTGGTCTGAGGGTATATGTTCGCGAACATGCAATGGGCAACTCCGGAAGAACGTCGCAATTTTGGCCAGGCGCGACGCAAGCAAGTGGGGCGACAGCAGCATGACGAGCTCAACATTAAAGCGAGATCGGCGCCGGCCCTCACGCTGCTGGAACGGGCCGAGCGGGCACGGCTGCCTGCTTTGCTGAAACTCAAACATCAAATGATGGCGCAGTCGCCTTTTGTCTATTTTCGCGGGGCGGCGCCGGTGATGGCGGCCGATCTGGCTGTCATTCCGAATACAGGGATTGTGTCGCAACTGTGCGGGGATGCGCATGTGCGCAACCTGGGAGCGTTCGCGGCGCCGGATGGGCGGCTGGTGTTCGACATCAACGACTTCGACGAGACGATTCGAGGGCCGTTCGAATGGGATTTGAAGCGCCTCGCGACGTCGCTGGTGCTGGCTGGACGCGAAGCGGGACATAAGGAGGCTTCGGCGCGCGCCGCGGCGGAAGAATGCCTGGTGCGCTACTGCGAGCAGATGCGCGTCTTTGTGGAGATGCCGTTGCTTGAGGTGGGAAGGTTCCAAGTGCATCGCATCGGATCGGTGGTGCCGGTGCACGATGCGCTGCTGAAGGCGGAGCGGGCCACGCCTCTGCACACGCTGGAGCAACTGACGGAGCCCGCGAGCAGAAAACCGGGCGCGCCGCGGCGATTCAAAGAGCAGAAGCCGTTGCTCACACGTGTTACGGGATCGCAGGCGGTGAAGGTATTGGGCGCACTTGGTCCTTATCGCGAGATGCTGGAGCCGCAGAGGCAGCATCTGCTCTCGCTCTATCGGCCGGTGGATGTGGCATTCAAAGTGGTGGGGACCGGATCGGTAGGGCTGCGCGACTACTGCATTTATTTCGAGGGCAACGGGCCGCGCGATCCGCTGTTTCTGCAGATCAAGGAGGAGGCGTCCTCGGCATACACCGCATACTTGCCGGATGCGCGTCCGGAGCATCACAACGGGCGGCGCACCGCGGATGGGCAGCGGGCAATGCAGCTGCAGTCGGATCCATTTTTGGGCTGGACGCGGATGGGCGGGCGCGACTACCTGGTACGGCAGTTGAATGACCACAAGGGGTCGATTGAGCTGACGGACCTTGCTGGGAGCGGTCTTTCGGCGTTTGCGGAGATTTGCGGGGAGTTGCTGGCTCGCGGACATGCGCGCTCGGGCGATCCGCAGATGATTGCGGGGTACATTGGTTCCGGCGACGGCTTTGCCGAGGCCGTGGCGAAGTTCGGTTCGCTTTATGCGGACCAGACGGAGATGGATTGGCAGGCGTTGCGGAGGAAGCAGAAGAAAGGGACCAGGGGCTGAGGGACTAAGGGACTGAGGAACAACCCCACCTTCAAACTCCGATGTCTTAACTTTGAACTAAGAACTCTGAACTGGGAACCGGTGGTTAGGAGGGGCGGGAATGGATCGGCGGACGTTTACACAGGCGATGGCGGCGGCGGCGGTGGGTGCGGCTACAGCGAAGGTTTCGGTTGCAGAGGGTGGTTTGCCCACACCTACTTCGGCGTTGCCCTTTCCGTTATCGGTGATGCTCTGGACGGTTTTCAATGGCTTGCCGTTCGAGGCGCGGCTGGCGAAGGTTGCCGAAGCGGGCTACACCAACGTTGAACTGGTGGGGGAATACGCGAAATGGACCGCGGCGGATTTTGCCAATGCCAATGCGGCGCGCAAGCGGCTCGGGATCCACTTTGACGCGACGGCGGGATTGCATCATGGGGTTGCCGATCCATCGGCGCGCGATGCTTTTCTCGCCGAGTTGAAGGACGCGCTGACGCCGATGGAGACGCTGGGTTGTCCTTCGATGATTGTGCTGTCGGGGAACGTGGTTCCCGGGTTGTCGCATGAGGAGCAACATGCGAGTTCGATTGAATCGTTGAAGCGGGCGGCGGCGCTCGTTGAGGGAAAGCAGATCGAGGGCCAGCCGGTGCGGTTGCTGCTTGAGTGTATCCATCTCGAAGAGAATCCCAAGTACTTTCTGACTTCGGCCAATGAGGCGATCGAGATCGTGCGCGCGGTGAATCATCCGCAGGTGCAGTTTCTCTACGACATCTATCACGAGCAGATGAGCTACGGGGATTTGATCGCTAAGCTCGACAGCCACATCGAAGTGATCGGGTTGATTCACATTGCCGATGTGCCGGGGCGTCATGAGCCGGGTACGGGTGAGATTAATTATGGGAATATTTATCGCAAGCTGGGCGAACTGAAGTATCAACACATCGTGGCGATGGAGTTTCGGCCGCTCGGGGATGGGGTGGCGGCGCTGCGGGCGGCGTGGGAGATGGTGGCGCGCAACGCGGTGATTGCATAGGGACGTTTTGCCGGCTGGTTGAGGTTCGTGTTTTCCCACCCTAGCGGAGCTAGGATGGGGCACCCATTGTCGTGCTGATTGCGCCTGCAAGAAGCAACAGAACGCTACTTCGCAATTCTCTAGCCGACGGGGACGAGGTCGGGTGGCGGTGGGTCGTAGACGGGCGCGTTGGTGAGGCGCGTGGGGCTGGGTGGCGCGGTGAGGCTGAAGCGCTTCTGATTGGCCGTGAAGCGGACCAAGAGATTCTTTTGATCGAAGGTGATGGCGAAGATCTGCATGGGCGGCGATCCGAAGTTGACGAGCGGAAAGGCGGGGTGGATCTCGACCACCGGATGCGTAAATGTGTAGCGGCCTAGCTTGACGTCGGAAGCTAGCTTGGCGGCTTTCATTTCAAAGCGCGTAGAAATCGAGCGGCCGTTGGCGTAGACCACTGGGTCGATATCGTATTTGAGGCGCGCGGCGAGTTTCTCGGGCAGAACCAGGCCGCCGCCACCGGAATCGAGCTGTGCTTCTACCGGTTGAAGGCCGTCGACTTTAAGAATGGCGATGGGTACGCCATCCGGCATGCGGAAAGGCAAGACGGATTTGCCGCCGTCGGGTGCAAGCGTGCCGGCGGTCAGCGAGACGACGCGATTAGGAAAGTCCAAGGTGAGCAGGTAGTCGCGAAAGAGGGTGAAGCCGAGGAGGCCCTGGCAGGTGCCGGCCTCGGCGAAAAAGGGGTGGCTGACGGCGCGGATGCCGTTGAACTGGACACCGGCGATCTCAAGCGAGTCGATGCGAACGATGGGAGCCTTTTTGCCGCCCTGGCCGCTCGGGTCGCTGAGCATGGCGTGGCCGACGGTGGGCAGGCCGAGTTCGGCGGCGAGTTCGGGGGTGACGAGGGCGTCGCCGCCGGTGCCGGTGTCGATGACGAAGCGGAAGGGGCCTTTGCCATTGATGTTGACCATGACATAGGGCTTGCCGTAGCGCTCGACCATGGGGGCCTGGTGGGTGGTGTCAGGCGGGACCTGGGCAACGAGCCCCGGGCCGGACAGTAAGATCCCCAATGCGATCCGATTTGCAATTGCGAGGTTCGGGGAGAATCTCATGGCCCTCCTTCGTACGGCGGTCGTTTGCGGCCCGATGGGGAGAACTATCTAAGGTCTTGAATTGTGACCCTCTTTGGTACGAAAAGCCAGCGCTATTTGTTCATTGGTGTGTGATGGATGGCGAAGGGCCCGGGCGGTTCGCCTCTACAATGAACCGGTATGCCGACCAAGGTGCGTTCGCACGCAAAGATCAATCTGGGATTGGGGATAGGGGCGCCGCGGGCGGATGGGTTTCATTCGCTCTGCACGGTCTATCAAACGCTGGAGCTGCATGATGTAGTTACGGTTTCTGCGCGGCCTGCGGACAAGACGGTGATCCGACTGACTTCGAATGATGAGCGGGTGCCGTTGGATGAGCGGAATACGGCCTGGCGGATGATTTCGCTGGCGCTTGAAGATCTCAGCGCCAAGGCCGAAGTCGCCATTCATGTTGAGAAGCGCTTACCTATTCAAGGGGGCTTGGGGGCGGGCTCAGCGAACGCTGTCGCTGCTCTGGTGGGACTGGAGACCGAGCTTCAACCTTTCCGCGAGAAAGAATCTGGCCTCAGCGGGAGCGGATCGAGCTGGCTCAACATCCGGCAGTTCGCTGAAAAGATGGGAGTTCCCGAGCACACCGGGACCAACGCTGGAAATTGGCCGGGAAGGCAGATCGATTGGGCCGCCCAGGTTGGCTCCGATGTACCGCTGTTCCTGGTGGGTGGCGCCGTCCTGGGCCGCGACCGCGGGCAAGCGGTCTTCCCTCTTCCCGACTTTGATCCAATCTGGTGCGTCGTCGCTGTTCCCGATCTTGGAGTCTCCACCCCGCAGGCTTTTCTGGATTGGGATGACCTTTGTGTCCGCGAAGGTTTGACCGCGGAGGCGTCCGAAGATAGACTGGAACAGTTGAGCCGCGCCTATGCCAGCGCCTTTTCGGGAGAGATTCCGAGAGGCCAGCAGAAATCAGGCTCCTCCGGTGTCTTCCCAAATGGAGAAGACCTGGCCGGACCGTTGGAGTCCGCGCTTGTCCGCACCGGGATCACGAGCTGGATCGAGAACGACTTCGAACGAGTTGTCTTTCCCCAGCATCTTTCCCTTGCAGAAATCAAGCGCATTCTTGCGGCTTCGGACACTCCGGAGGCTGCCCTTTATGCTTCGCTGTCAGGGTCCGGTTCGGCGCTCTACGGGTTGTATCGGACTCGTGGAGATGCGGAAGCGGCCCAGGTGCGGCTGGAACAAGCGGGAGTGCGGAATCAGTTGACCCGTACTTTGCCGCGCAGCGCTTACTGGGCAGAGATGCTTTTGTCCTAAGGGTTCTTGCTTTCCCATGTCTGAAAGCCCAGACATGGGGCACCCGGACTCGGTTACCAGGTGGGGGGTGTTTCTCTCCCACCCAAGCAAAGCTTGGATGGGGCACCCAGGCGGGGTGGATTGACGTTTCTGTGATTGACAGGCTGGGATAGCGGGAGAGAGACTCGCGGTCGGCTGTCAACGGCAACTTGGATTTGCAGGGCGTACTTCCGGGAGGACTTGGAGGTTCGCTCAAGTTGGGCGATCGTTCAATGGTAGGACAATGCCCTTTGGAGGCATTTATCCAGGTTCGAATCCTGGTCGCCCAGCCAAAGTTTTCGCGGTAAGGGACCAGTTGAGCAGCCAAAGCAAACCAGCTTGGAGGTTCTCGGGAGATGGAAGTGGGAACGGTAACGGTAGCGGTGGACGACAAGCAACAGCCGGGGGCGGAAGACCCTGGCAAAGACGGAGCGCCCAAGGGTCCAAACCCCGGCGGTACGCCGGAATCGAAGGCCAAAGACGCCAAAGCGGCTCCCGAGCGGAAGCGGACCCGCAATCTGAGCGAGGATAAGCGGTTCAAGCTTTTCTCGGGGACTGCGAATCGGCCGCTGGCTGAGGAGATCGCGCGCCACATCGGTGTTCAACTGGGCGACGCCAAGATGCAGCGGTTTGCCGACGGCGAGGTCTACTTTCAACTGCTCGAGAATGTCCGCGGCGTGGATGTGTTTGTCGTGCAGCCCACCTGCTATCCGGTGGACCAGCACCTGGTGGAACTGTTCATTATGATTGACGCCCTAAAGCGCGCCTCGGCTGCCCGGATCACGGTTGTTGTTCCTTATTATGGCTACGCGCGCCAGGACCGCAAGGATCGCCCCCGTGTGGCGATCAGCGCCAAGCTGGTTGCCGATTTGCTCAACACGGCTGGGGCTAATCGCGCCCTCTTCGTCGATTTGCATGCCGCGCAGATCCAGGGCTTCTTCAATATTCCGGTGGATCATATGTTCGCGAGCCCGGTACTGGTGAGTCATTTCCGGTCGCTGGCGCTGCCCAATTTGATCGTGGTCTCGCCCGACGCCGGCGGCGTGGAGCGGGCCCGCCACTTCGCACAGAAGATGGGCGCACCGCTGGCCATTGTGGATAAACGCCGCACCGATATGAACGTTGCCGAAGTGATGCACGTGGTCGGCGACGTAAGCGGCAAGACTTGCCTGATCATCGACGACATTATCGATACCGCGGGAACGCTGGTGAAGACGGTGGACGCGCTCTACAGCGCCGGTGCGATTTCGGTTTACGCGTGCGCCAGCCACGCCGTGCTTTCGGGCCCGGCGATCGACCGCATCGCCGCTTCGCGACTGGAACAGGTGGTGGTGACGGACACCATCCCCTTGCGCGAGCAGGCGCAAAAGTTGCCAAAGATTAAGGTGCTGTCGATTGCCGGGCTTTTGGGCGCGGCGATTGAGAGCATTCACATGGAGACCAGCGTGAGTACGCTGTTTAGCTAACGCCAGTTCTTAGTTCGAAGTTCAGAGTTCACAGTTTGACCGGATTGCTTTTTGCTGTGAACTAGGAACTCAGAACTATGAACTGCTTTCACAAAGGGAGTGGACCTTGACCGGCCTGTGCCCGATGACAGAAATGAGAGATGGAAATGCCTGAAGTCGTAACAGCGAAGCCCCGTGTGGGCAAGTTCAACAAGAATGCCGCGCGCCGTGTGCGTGTGGCGGGAAAGATTCCTGCCGTGCTGTATGGCGCCGGCCACGAAGCAGTGGCTATTGAAGTGGACCCGAAACAGATTTCGCGGATTTTATTTTCCGAGACGGGCCACAACACGATTTTCGATGTAGCGGTGGGAGACCAGGCTACGGCCAAGGCGATGATCGTCGATTGGCAGCGCGAGCCGCTGAAAGATCAGCTGATTCACATCGACCTGAAGCGGATCGCGCTGGACAAGCTGCTGCAGGTGAGCGTGCGCGTGAAGCTGATTGGGATTCCGGTCGGCGTCAAGGTTGGCGGCGGCATCCTGGACCAGGTGTTGCGCGAAGTGGAAATCGAATGCCTGCCTGCGGATATTCCGAACCACATTGACGTGGATGTGAGCAATCTTGAGATGTTCGGCGCGCTGCGCGTGAGCGATTTGCCGCACTCGGACAAGATCAAGTACCTGAACGCCGAAGATGCGACTGTTGCGCACGTGATTTCGATTCGTGAAGAGGTTGCGCCGGTGGCTGAGGAAGCGGTGGTTGCAGTCGAGGGCGCTCCTACGGAGCCAGAAGTGGCGAAGAAGGGCAAGGGCGAACCGGAGGCTGCTGCGGGTGCGGCAGGCGCGGGTGCGAAGAAGCCCGAGGGCGGGGCGAAGAAGTAGACCTTGGCTGAGGCAAGCGAAACTGAGGTCGGGCGCCGTGGCCCTTTCCTGGTGGTGGGGCTCGGCAATCCCGGTCTGGAGTACGTTTGGACTCCGCATAACGCGGGGTTCATGGCAATTGACCGCATCGCTGAGCAAGAGGGCGTTGTGGTCGGAAACCGGCGGTGCCGGGCCACTACCGCAACCTGCAGAATTGCAGGGCGCGAGGTGATCCTGGCCAAGCCGGAGACGTTTATGAATCTGAGTGGCGCTGCAGTGGCTGCTCTGATTCGCGAGTTCGAAGCGGATCCGGCGAAGGATCTTCTCGTGATCTACGACGAGTTGGATTTTGCGCTGGGGACGTTCAAGATCAGGGAGCGCGGTTCACCGGCAGGGCACAACGGGGCTCGCAGCGTGACCTCGGCCCTGGGCAGTGAAGAGTGGTTGCGTTTGCGGATTGGGGTTGGGCAAGATCTCCCACCGGAAGCGAAAGAGGCGGGAGCAAAACGGCCGGGCAGGGATTATCTGCTCTCGCCGATGCGCAAAGCTGATTTAACAGTGTTGGATGAAGTGCTGGATCGGGTGGCTGCGGCGACGCGGCGGATTATCCAGGACGGACCGGGACCGGCGATGAATGAGTTCAATCGGAAGGACAGGGACTAGGGACTGAGGGACTAGGGACTCTGAACTAGCGAACTGCGCTTGCCGGGGAGTGACTCCGGCAGAAAAGGAAACAGGATGTCGCGTTTGTATGAGGTGATGTTTATTGTTCGGCCCGATGCGGCCGAAGAGGATGTCGATAAGTTGATTGCCGGCTTCACCACCAATGTCACCAACGGCGGTGGAGTGGTGAAGAATGTCGACAAGATGGGCCGGCGCAAGCTCGCGTACATGGTGCGCAAATTCAACGACGGCAACTACGTTTTGCTGACCGTTGAGGCCAATGGTGCGGTGATTTTGGAACTGGAGCGCCGGTTGCGCGTTACCGAGCCGATCATCAAGTTCATCACCGTGCGCATCGATGAGGAAGAGAAGCGGCTTGCCAAGGTGAAGGCATTGCGCGGCACGCGCAGGAAGCTGAGCGCGGAGCCTGCGTCTTCGTCGCATGCTCCCTCGGGACCGGCTCCTGTTGCGGCGGCTCCACCTGTTTCTGCGGCGGCTGTTTCTGCTGTGCCGGTTGACGCTGCCGAAACCATTCAGGCCAGCGCTTAAGGCTGACTGCGATTTTGCCGGTATTGTTGGCTCCTCGCTGGGGTCAATAGGGCTGGAACAACCTGCGCTTCTGAACCCGCTAGTGCGGGGAGGAGCAAAAGAGAGCAGCAACAAAGAGAGTGAAGAGGATACACAATGTCTGAAGAGACTTCTGGCAAGGCGCCCGAGACGGGCGCATCAGCACCTCAAGGCGGGCAAGGATCGGGCTCGGGCTCAGGGCCTGGATCCGGTTCGGGTCCAGGATCGGGCTCGGGCGGCGGCTCCGGTTCCGGTGGGGGCCCTCGTCCCGGCGGACGGCCCAGTGGTGGGCCCGGCGGGCGCGGCAAATTCTTCCGTCGCAAGAAGGTTTGCAAGTTTTGTACGGAGAAGATTGACGCAATTCCGTATCGCGATGTTCGCCTGTTGCAGGGGTTTGTGGCTGAGCGCGGCAAGATTGTGCCGCGGCGGCTCACGGGCGTTTGCACCACGCACCAACGGCGCTTGACCAAGGCGATCAAGCAGGCACGGAATATCGCGCTGCTGCCGTTCGCAACGCGTCACTAGCTTGCGGCTCCGGGCTGGTTTGGCGGGCAATGCCCTATTAGTTGTAGGGGGTCGCTCGAATTAATTCGGACAAGCCAGGAGACAATGCTTCGGATGCCGATATAGAATCCTGCGCGGCGCGCTTGTTGGTTGATTCTCTCGTCCAATGGATGGGAGAGCCAATGGCACCCGCCTTTAACACTGGAGAATTCCAAATGGAAGTCATTCTGAAAGAAGACGTAGCCAATCTTGGTCATCGCGGAGATGTGGTGAAGGTGGCCGACGGCTACGGCCGCAATTTCCTGCTGCCGCGCAAGCTGGCGATGCAGGCGACCGAGGCCAACATGAGCGTGATTGAGCAGATGAAGGCCGCTGCCGCGCGACGCTCCGCAACGGAAAAGATTCAGGCTGAGGAACTCGTCGCAAAGTTGCAGCCTGTGGTGCTTAGTTTCACCCGCAAGTCTGGAGAGAACGGCCAGCTGTTTGGTTCGGTGACCTCGGCGGACATTGCCAGCGATCTCGAGACCAAGGGCTTTGACGTGGACCGCCGCAAAATTCAGCTGTCGGAACCGCTGAAGAGTCTCGGCGAATTCACGGTGTCCATCAAGCTGTACCGCGAAGTGGCCGCGCACATCAAGGTTCAGGTGGTGGCAGACGCCACTGAATCCGTGGCGGAAGAAGCAGTCGCGAAGTAAGCTGAATTAAAGAAATCCACGACCTGCCGCCTCCGGTTGATTCGGGGGCGGTTGTGTCTCCGGTGATTCCCGATTTGAATTTGTGCTTGTTCTACAGCTTCAGAAGAGGTCTTTCTCAGGAGCGCCCCCGCTCAGCAGGATCAGCTTCTTGATGGCTTTCGTCATCTTCCCTTGAAAATCAGGCACGTCGTCCGCTTTCGGTTGCGAAAACAGGAAGCGGGCGCGATTGGCGATCAGGGTGGTGTCGACGTGATCGAACCTGTCGTAGCAGGTGCGCGCAGTTTTGCCGAGGACAGAGACCATGGTGAGGCGCAGAAGCTTTTCCCGCTGCCGGTCGCTGTCGCTCGGATCGAAGACATCCCAGACAGTGTTGTTCGGGTTGAGCGCGCTGATGACCAGATCGCAGTGACCTGTGGGCCCCGTCAACGTGAGGACTTTGGTCGTCTCGTCGTAGCGGACGTCGAGGTTGTCGTTGACGCCATCGTTGGGGCTCAGCGACAAGAGCGCCCCGCGGATGTATTCGACAAGTTCGGGCTCGGTGGGCTCGGGTTTGGGCGGGGTCACAGTTTTCTTGTGGGTTGCGGTTTGCGCGGAGCAGAAGGACACGCATAGGAGAAGTGCGAAAGCGCAGATGCCATCGCGCCGCGACTGATTGTGCCGGGTTGGGGATTCGATGTTGAATTTCTCTGAGGGCACGATTGCGGTGAGTATAACCTGCTGTGGCGTTCAATCGTTCACCATGGCGAGAGGCTTGGTGCGATCGGTTCTGAGCGAAGGTACGGCGGCCAACAGGCTGCGCGTGTAAGGATGTGTTGGCGCGGTGAGCAGGCGAGTGGTGGGACCGGTCTCGACGACCTTGCCTGAGCGCATCACCGCGACTCGGCTTGCTACCTGACCTACGACGGCCAGGTCGTGGGAGATGAACAGCATCGCCAGGCCATAGTCGCGCTGCAATTGCGCGAGCAACGCGAGGATTTGCGCCTGCACAGTAACGTCGAGAGCGGTGGTCGGCTCATCGGCGATCAGCAGGCGCGGACGATTGATTAGGGCCATGGCGATAAGAATACGCTGGCGCTGTCCGCCGGAAAATTGGTGCGGATAGTCGCCATAGCGGCGCGCTGCTTCGGGAATTGCGACCGCTTCGAGCGCAGCGATGGCGCGCTGCTTCGATTCCCTTCCCGTCCACGACGGCGCGTGCGCTTGAAAGCATTCGGCGACTTGCCGGCCGATGGTCATTACCGGGTTGAGCGCGGTCATCGGCTCCTGAAAGATCATCGCGATTTCTCGACCGCGAAGTGTGCGCATGACATTGGCGGGTTGTTGCAGAAGGTCGATGACAGCTTCACCGGGCCGTTCCTGGGTGTGGGCGGAACGCCAAAGCATCTGGCCGGTGACTTGAGCTGCCGGGCCGAGCAGGCCCAGAATCGCCAGCGCTGTTGCGCTCTTGCCTGATCCGGATTCGCCGACCAGTCCCAGCACTTCGCCCTCTTCGAGCTGGAGGTCCACGCCTGCGACGGCTTGGGTTGCGCCGAAATTCACGTGCAAATCTCGAATTTCGAGCAAGGGGACCATACCGAAATGTTAGCCTATTTTGGTTCGCCGGAGGAAGCAGAAACCATTGTGTAACAAGGAGTTTGCCGCCGATCGCAACGAGAAAAGCTTTGGGGTGAACACGCTCCGGGCAACGCCCCGCCGAACGAGACCATCCGATTAGCTTGGAACGGAGGTTTTTGAGAGATGAAATTGAGATTGTTTGTACTTTCAGTGCTTGCTCTTTCGTTGACGTGTTTTACTCCGGCCAAGGCAAGAGCAATCGGCGCCCCTGCAGGATCGCCCGCAGCGGGTGTGGCCCAGGATCACGGTGACTGGGATGCTCCCCCGCAGGAGTTTCGTGAAGTGCAACGGCAGGGTTTTCATGATGGAGTGGAAGGGGCCCGGAAGGACTTCGACAACCACCGCCCACCGAACGTTGAAAACCGTGAGGAATATCGTCACCCGCACGTTCCTCGCGACGCGCGCGACGATTATCGGGAGGGTTTCCGGCAGGGCTATGACCGCGCGATGTCGCACATGAATAGTGCTCACTATTGAGCGGAATTTGCCTTGAGCAGCATGCAAAGATAGGCAAGAGAGGACCCGGCCGCGACGGTCGGGTCCTTTTGTGTCCGCCGAAAGACCCGATTGGTACGGACTGAAGAAGCTGCAAACGCAGAGAAAAAATAGAGGAACGCGGAACCTGCAATAAGCACTTGGTCTGCCGATCCGACAGGTCTTCCCGCCGATGACCGGCCATCCATTCACCGCTCTATTCGCAAGAAGGAGAATGCACAATGTACTTCAATCGATTTGCCGTTTCGGCAGTTGCTCTGCTCTTAGGAATGTCCGTTGTGCCGAGGGCAGGCGCACTCGCTGGACAACAGGGGCCACCGCCTCCCGGTTGGGATGCTCCTCCCCAGGAACTCAACGAGATTCAGCGGCAGGGTTTCCATGAAGGGATGGAAGCGGCGCGCAGAGATGTTGAAACGAACCGTCACCCCGACGTTGACGATCATGAAATTTTTCGCCACCCGCATCTTCCGCCGGAGCAGCGCGAGGCATTCCGCGATGGATTCCGACGCGGCTACGACCGGGCGATGTCGCACTTGATGGGCGAGCATGGCCCGGAATTCCGGCACGATGCGCCGCCGCCGCCGCAGGCGTACCAGCAGCCTGGGCCGCCGCAGGAACAGTGGGATGCGCTTCCCGGAGAATTCAACGATGTGCAACGCCGCGGATTTCACGACGGCATGGAAGGTGCGCGGCGAGACTTCGACAATCACCGCCGGCCTGACGTCGATAACCGCGACGAGTTTCGGCACCCGCCTGTTCCTCCTGAAGTGCGCGACGCATACCGGGAAGGATTCCGGCGCGGCTATGAGCGGGCCATGGCACACCTGATGGGCCAGCCTTTCCGGAACTAGATTTCTAAACTCACACGGGATTGGAGAACCCAGCTATCGCGGCCGCCGGGTTCTCCTTGTGCGCTCAAGACGAGGCGCCCTCCAATTGCGTTCTAGACGTTGCGTAGCCTTCGTTCGACTTTGACACATTTACTTCGCCTTTTCTCACTTCGAGTCCTTCGGCTCATTCGCTTGAGCCGGTGTCTTCGGCGGGGAGCATCTGGTAGCTGACGAATGCGAAATGGGAGCCATCGGGAGCCCAGTTGGGGACGTTGTCGGTTCCAGAGCCGCCGACGATGTTGACGAGCACGCGAAGCTTTCCGTCGGCGACGTTGAGAATGCGCAGCGCGATGTCCTTGTTCGCAGGATGGCCGGTGACGTCCTTCGCGTAGGAAAGAATCACGATCGATTTGCCATCCGGCGAAGGGTGCGGTGTCCAGTTCTGGAATTCATCGAACGTGATCTGCTCGGGACGGCCTCCGTCGGCAAGCATGCGCCAGATTTGCATGGTGCCCGTGCGGTCGGAATTGAAGTAGATGTATTTGCCATCCGAAGAATAATCAGGATCGTCGCTGATGCCGCTGCCGGTAGTGAGAGCGGTTTCCGCACCGCCGTCGACAGGAATGGCGTAGATGTTGCCGGAGCCGTGGCTGGGACGCGTGAAGGCGATGGTCTTGCCATCGGGGGACCAGCTGTGAAAGTAGGAGGCTGGGTTTTCGGTGAGCAGGCGCGGTTCGCCTCCGGTGGAGGGCACGATATAGACGCGCGTCTCAGGCTTGCCTGGCATGCTGCAACTGATGGCCAGCCACTTGCCATCGGGCGAGAGGCCGTGACTACCGGTACAGCGAGTCGTGGCACCGGTGTTGAGGAGCGCCGGTTTTCCGCCCTCCGCGGCGACGGTCCAAAGCTGGCCGTCGCGATCGAAGATCAGTGATTTTCCGTCGCGGGACCAGTTGGGCGCTTCAAGATGCGCGCGGTCTGTGGCGATCACCATCGCGCGGCGGAAGTTGTCCTCAATGCTGATGGTTTGCAGCGTGCTGTAGAGGGCGAGCGTTGCGGGAGTGCTTGGCGGTGTCAGGGCTGCGAGTTCTACGTGCGAGAAGGCGGCCTTTTCGGTCACGTCTTTGTTGTGTGAGCATACGCCTATGCCTGCATAGAAGGGACTGTCAAGATGAAGCTTGATGGATGCGCCGACCTGGTGCAACGGCTCGCTGCCCATGCTCAGGAACATGGTGATGGTGTCACCACGTTTTTCGAGACGAATGCGATGGGGCGAATCAATGTTGAGCTCGATATCCTGCGTGGTTGCGCCGGGCGCGCGCCGGTATTGGAGCGCTGTCATACCGGAGCCGTGCTGGGCGGCGTCGGCGTAGACGCCGTCGGCATCGAGCGACTGCCGGAACATGAGCACGGCCTTGCGATGCGGGCTGGGATTGCCGGAGGTGTCGGGGAAATTCATCTCGGCCGTGAGGGCAACATCGCCTGAGACCTTTTTCCACACAAAATGGAATCCGTCGGTCGTGGACCAGAGATTCGCGCCCGCTGCGGTGATGGTGTAAACGCGGCTGGTCGTGTCGTAGGCGAGGGTTCCGGGCGGGGCGACGCTGCCGACGTCGGACTGGCTTTCAAAGATGCCGAGCGAGCTGCCGGGAGATTGCGCGATGAGCGGCGCGGTCGAAAAGCAAATGGAGAGTGCGAGCCGTGTGGGCACTGAATGCCAGGATGAGATTTGCTTGCGCATTGCGATGTTCTCCCGCGGACAGAGTGGAGCATTTAAGAGCGGAGTCAATCACAGCTGGGATTGGATCGCCGAACGAAGCTGCTCACACTCAGTAGACCCTTTTACTACACGAGGCGCAGGCTCGGCATTCTCTGCGATGCGCGACCAGGGCAATCGCATGAATGAAAAATCATACAACGCAACAATCTCGCACTGCCCCTACGGGGCAGTTTCATCTCTTAATTTCGCTTTCCCAGGACTGCGCTTCGCTTGTCCTGGGCTATTTTCCACT
>Ga0181535_10003690_pt1 | contig 17571 bp, 16 predicted proteins | sample PEATcosm2014_Bin_44_FD_119774 | JGI IMG/M metagenome (GOLD analysis project Ga0181535, IMG submission 119774) | Peatland microbial communities from MTU Mesocosm Facility, Houghton, MI, USA - PEATcosm2014_Bin17_30_metaG | ecosystem: Environmental > Terrestrial > Soil > Wetlands > Peat | place... | reverse complement strand
TTCCGCACCGTTTTCCATCGAAATTATCAGCCCCCGGGAGGGTTAAGCCCAGTCAAACGGCCTATCATGCTTTTGTGCATATTCCGCCTTTGTATCGGAAGTTGTTTATGCACGAACCCTTAGCGTAGATTGTATTTCCTGTATCCACCCCTCCAAAATACTGTACGGATGTATTATTTCCCTGCCAGAGCGCCCAATCGTAACCACTTACAGCTACATCGTTTAACCGGGCGACAGTAGCGTTTGTCCGGTAGTATCGCGCAAAACCAGCCGCGATCCAGTTACCCGGATAAGTCAGGAAGTTCGCCGAAACCGTAAATGTGTATACTAGATTGGATTGCACATTAAATGGCAAAAGGATGGTGTCTCCCTGCACGCAAGTAACGGTACCGTTTGCGAGAAAAGCACCGTTGTCATTGGTTTGTCCCGCATCAAGCCAAACTGCGTTGTTGGTGCCGCCAAAGATGCTGGCGGCGTAATCGGGCGGCGTGTTGGTAATGTTCACCGCTGCCCCGTCAAAGCCGTTGGAATAAATGAGCGTTGACGTGGCCAGGGTGTTGGTATAGCTGATTTGCGCGTTGCCAGTGGAACAGCAGAGTGCCGCCATCACGCCCGCCAGGAGAAGGTTTGTCGTTTTTTTCATATATTCATTCGATCAATAATCAAACTTATTTTCCGATTTGCGGGAATGTCACCACTGCGTTCTTTTGAATCATTTCAAAAGACACGCTGCTTTCTCGCGCGAACACGTTGACGGCAAAATAGCCGCCATCATATGGATTTCATTAGCCATCGTATGGATTTCGTGGTTCAATCTAACAAAGAAACAATCCGGCGGGTATCGCCTGTTTGGGCGATGGTCGCGGCTTGGGCGGACGGCTAATTTAAGCCCGACCGGCGTTTCCTATGGCAAACAGATTGAACAACTTGCGTGTTTGGACGGCTTTGATTTTTCTTCTGGCCGGTTTCCCGGCGCTGAGCGCGGCCAATTCGCAGTGGTTTACGCGGGTCTGGCAAATTGATGACGGTCTCCTTGACAACGATATCAACGGGATCGTTCAGGGTCCTGACCAGTACTTATGGTTGGTCACGCCAGTGGGCTTGATGCGGTTTGACGGAGTTAACTTCAACCCGTCTCCAATCGAAAATTTTACCGGTCGGATTAGCTCCCATATTCGCATGATGTCATGCAGTCGCACAGGAGTGCTTTGGGCGGCTTTCGATGGCGGGAAGATAATCAGCCTGAATCCGGATTATTCAATCGTATCACTGCAAAATAACAACCTGCCGGCCCGCGCGCCAATTGCTCTGGCCAACGACGAGGAGGGAGCATTATGGTTGGGATATCCTGATGCCATCCGCCGCGTCCAAAACGGCAAAATAATCAGGTTATCCGCAAAGCACGGAGTACCCCCGGGAACTTTCCATTCGTTGATCAGCGACGGCATCGGAAACATCTGGTTGGCAAAAGGAAACCAAATTAGTTGTTTTCAAAACGGGACATTTCATCAAATCGCAGGAATGGAAGGGGTGCAATGCATGGCGGCCACGCATACCAACGCTATTTGGCTGGCCGCAAATGCTCATCTCTTTTCCTGCGATATTAACGGCAAATTGCGAGATTGCGGAGCCTTCCAGGAGCCTTCCAACATAAGAACTGTGGCGCTGCTGGAAGATCATAGCGGGGCGGTCTGGATCGGCACTGATGCCAACGGGTTGTTCCATTACGAGCAATCACGCTTTGAACGAATGGAGACTTCTCACTCTTCCATCCTGAGCCTGGCGGAAGACCACGAAGGCAATATTTGGGTTGGCACAGGTGGAGGTGGTTTGGATCGAATAACTCCATGTGGCATACGATTGGAGGCGTTGGAAAATACTCAAATCCGGTCCCAGATACAATCCATTTGCCAGGATTCCAACGGTGTCTTATGGGGCGCAACCCAAAACGGCGCGCTTGTCTCCCGAATCGACAGCAGATGGAAACCGGTATTCACCAACGCTTCGTTTGCGGGAACAGTGACGTGCGTGGCGGCTGATCGAACCGCGATTTGGGTCGGCACACGAACTGGCAGATTGCTGCGCCTTGCCAACACCAACAACATCATCTGGGAAACGAATATTGCCCGTGGCTCCATCCGTGGACTTTTGGTGACGTCGAATGAGGATGTTTGGATTGTTGGCAGCGATGCGCTGCAACGTTTGCATAAAAGCAAAATGGAGAATGTCAGGCTGCCGCGACAGGACCAGGGCGTTTTCGCCATGGCGGAAGATGTTGCCGGGAACATCTGGTTCGGCGCGAACGGCATCCTCTTGCGGTTCAACGGAACCAATTTGGTGAATGAGATGCCAAGCTTGGGGGTTTCAGGCCGCCCCATCTGTTGCCTCCATGGCACAGACGATGGGAGCCTGTGGATTGGCAGCCGTGGCGGCGGATTGATGCGGCTCAAAAATGGGCATGTGAGCCAGATCGGGCTGGGTCAAGGTTTGGTGAATAATTACATCTCGCAGATCATCGCCGACGGGCACGGCTGGCTTTGGTTCGGGTCAAAGCACGGCATTTTCAGACTCCGACAGAGCGAAGTTGAACAGGCCATGGAAGATCATGGCATCAGCTTGCGCCCAATCATATATGGAAAGAATGTAGGGTTAGTAAGCCAGGATGCGGTTTTTAGCATCGCTTCGCCATTTGTCCTCCCCCGCGCCATTCTTGGCAGTGATGGACGCGTCTGGATGCTGATGCATACAGGCATCGTGGTTGCGGATCCAAATATTTTATCCGAAAACGCAAAGCCGCCGCCGGTTTTATTAACGCAAGTTGCCATGGATGGCAAAATCATTGCCTCGCATAACGGCGAGGCCTCAACCGAAACAGTTGCGAACCCGAAAACTTTGGATTGTCCATTGAAAATTCCTCCATCGCACCGGCACTTGGAGTTTGACTTCACAGCTTTTAACTTTCGCGATCCAGAAAACCTCCGTTTTCGTTACCAATTAGCCGGCTGCGACAATGGCTGGATTGTCGCAGGAACGGAACGCAGAGCTTCCTATTCCCGGTTAATTGTGGGGAACTACCAATTCCGCGTGGAAGCTTCTGTTGATGACGGTCCGTGGAGCGACCCGCCCGCCACACTCGACCTCCATGTAGTCCCATTTTTTTGGCAGACATGGTGGTTCCGCTGCGGAATATTGCTTGTTTTCACTTCATCTGTGATTGCAATTGTCCGTTACGTTTCATATCGCCGGTTGCGGCTGAAGCTGCGCGCCGCCGAACAACAGACGGCGATTGAAAGAGAGCGCGGACGCATCGCACGCGATATCCATGATGACCTGGGCAACAGGTTGACTGAAATCCAGCTTTTGACCGGTTTGGCTCAACGAAACCACGAAATTCCCCAAAAGGCCATAACTCACATCAATGAAATTTCGTCCGCGGCGCTGCAAGCCACCGATGCTTTGGACGAAATCGTCTGGGCCATCAATCCACGCAATGACACCCTGACGCACTTGATTGACTACCTTGGACAATTCACGATAAACTATATGCGAACGGCGGGCATCCGTTGCCGGGTGGATTTGCCGGAAAATCCGCCGGCCAAATCAGTTTCCGCCGAGGTTCGTCACAATCTCTTTCTGGCCATCAAGGAATCACTCAACAACATTGTGCGTCATGCCAGCGCCACCGAGGTCTCTCTCATAATTCTTGCAACGGATAATTCTCTCAGCGTCATTATCGAAGACGACGGCCAGGGGTTCAGTGGCGAGGTCAAAAACGACGGGGCGGACGGTCTGGAAAACATGCATCGGAGAATCGCTGAAATCCACGGACAATTTCAAATCAAATCAAAACCCGGCGCCGGCACCTGCATTTCGTTTAATGGCCTGTGGCTGGCTGAAAAATAAATTTCATGGAAACGAAATCCACAACATTGCCCCCCATCACCATCGTTCTGGTTGAGGATGATCAGAAAACACGCAAGGGCCTCGCCGAGTTGCTGCGCGGAGAAAGCCGTGTGCGTTGCGTGGGCATTTATCCTGACGGCGAAGCCGCTGTGAGTGAAATTCCTTTCCTCAAACCAGAGGTCGCGCTGGTGGACATCAATCTGCCATGCATGAGCGGCATTGAGTGTGTTGAGCGACTTAAAAAATTACTCCCGAAATTGCAGGTGCTGATGCTGACAAAATACGAAGAGGGCGATTTGATTTTTAGTTCACTCCGCGCCGGCGCCAGCGGATATCTGCTCAAAAAGATGCTGACCGTGGAATTGATTCCAGCCATTGAGCAGGTTTATGCCGGAGGCTCGCCGATGACGATGCAAATCGCGCGGAAAGTGGTGGAACACTTTAACCAGATCAAATCACCGGCGGCGGATTTGGAAAAATTGACGCCGCGCGAGCATGAAGTCCTGGCGTTGCTTGCAAAAGGATTTCTCTATAAAGAAATCAGCGATCAACTTGGGATAAGCCTGCATACCTTTCGCACTCACCAGCGTGCCATCTACGAAAAACTTCATGTCCATTCACGCACTGAAGCGACAGTAAAATATTTCGGACATTAATGCGGATTTTGACGCCCCCGGACACGGACTCGGGCTTGACAATTTTGTCCGCGCCGGGGCAGTGTGGGACAACATGAACTCAAAAAGAAACGCCTTCCTCATTGTCGCCGCCCTGTTGCCGTTGTTGGCCCCGGTTCCAAGTCCGGCCCAAACGCCTGCGCCGGAGAAAGGGTTTGTGAGCCTTTTTGACGGCAAAAGCCTCGACGGCTGGAAGGTGGGCGACAACGCCGGCGTCTTCTCCGCGTATGACGGCATGATTGTCATGGAATGCACCAACCACCGCCCGGCGCATTTGTTTTACGAGGGCGATGTTAACAATCACACGTTTAAGAATTTCGACCTGCGGGTGGATGTGATGACTTATCCCGGGTGCAATTCGGGCATTTATTTTCACACCAAGTTTCAGGACGCCGGCTTTCCGCATTTTGGCATCGAATGCCAGGTGGACAACAGCCACAGCGACTGGCGCCGCACGGGCAGTCTTTACGGCATCAAGGAGCTGACCTGGGGACCGCAAACTCCGCCACAAGATAACAAGGAGGACACGACCGTTTTCGCGACGCCGCCCGTCACCGATAATGTCTGGTACACGCAGGAGGTCATCTGCAAAAATGGAAATGTGACGGTCAAACTCGGTGGGAAAAGGATGTTCGATTACAAAGTGGCCGGCGCGGATACCGAACACAAGCTGCCCAGCAACATGACGTGGCTGCCGGAAGGCACGATCGCCTTGCAGGGCCATCCGCCCATGCCGGATCACATCAGCAAGGCGTGCTTCAAGAACATCCGTATCAAGATTCTGCCCAACTAACCGTCGCCAGTCCCGCCGTGCGAGACCTCCGGAGGCAAGAATCGCGGCCGAAATCGCGGCTTCCAATCCGAATTTTGCGAGATGTTTGACCTGTGATGGCGTTTTTGCCAATCACAGCGTCATCCCTTGGCGAGGTCAAGGAACACGATGATGGACGGATTGCCAACGGGCGCGTAGTGCCCCGTGAAGGTTAAGCCGCCCGTTTTGCGGTTCACATTGAAGACGGCGATGTTGTCGTCACGCTGGTTGCAAGAATAAAGGAACCGTCCCGCAGGGTCGAAGTTGAAGCTGCGCGGGTAATTTCCACGCGTCCATTCCTCGCAAACGAACTTTAACGTCCCGTCATGGCCGACGGAGAACACACTAATGCTGTCATGCAGGCGATTGTCCGCGTAAACGAACCTGCCATCAGCCGAAACGAGTATCTCGGAGGAAAAATTGCTGCCGGCAAATCCTGGCGGCAGGGCGGAAACCATTTGTCGCGGCGCCAGCCGGCCGGTTGCGGGATCGTAGTCGAACAGGACGATGTTCGAAGCTTCCTCCTGCAGGGAATAAAGCCAGCGTCCGTTGGGGTGAAAGGAAAAATGGCGTGGTCCATCTCCCGGCGGCAGTGAAACCGCGGCGGGATCGTTCGGAGTCAGGGTGCCGTTTTGCCCGTCAAACTTCCACACGAAGATTTTATCCAACCCGATATCCACGTGCAAAACGAAGCGCCCGGATTGGTCCGCCCGAATCATGTGAGCATGGGTATGATCGTGACCGTTGAAGGCAAAGCTGCCCGTTGGAGGGTGGGTAGCCCTGGCCGGCCCCAAATTGCCGGCGTTTTTCTTGACATCTGTGGGGTCGCCGAGCCTGCCGTCAGCCTGGATCGGCAGCACAGCCACTGAGCCGCCGAAATAATTGGCGACAAGAAGAAATCTTCCGGACGGATGCACACTGGCATAAGTGGGGCCGGCGCCGCCGGAGCGAACGGTGTTGAGCAGTTTGAGTTGTCCGTCCGTCCGATTGATGGCGAATGCGCTGACCGTCCCCTCTTTGGGATTGCCCACGCTTGCCGTCTCATTTGTCGAATAGAGAAGAGTTCCTGCGGCGTTTAAAACCAGGCAACTCGGACTCGAACCGGTTTCATAAACTCCGCACGAAATGAGGGCGCCGCTGGTGCGGTTGACCTGAAAAATGTGAATGCCGCGGCCGTTGCCGGGAGGCAAATCCACCTGCGTCGGCAGCACGTCATGCAGCGGCGAGCTGAATGTTCCGACGTACGCCATCAGAAACTTGCCGCCTGCGCCCGCTTGCGCCGTCAACTGCCCCGCCAGCAAAGGCGTTCCGGTGGCCAAAACAGAGGCGGTTCTAAAAAAAGCGCGCCGGGAAATGCCCTGCGGAATCGCATTTGGACTATGTTGCATGCGTGAATGGAGTTTGAAGGAAGCGCCGGAGACAGTCGAGCCAAACCAGAGATTGATCCCGAGTTGATCCATTCAAACCGCGCTACGCGCGGTGCGGTCGGGGCAGGGTTGGGCGAATAGTCAAAGAAACGTTGCGTAAAGGGGGCAAAAAGGCATAGACTGCGGCCATGTTGCAGACCTTGGAGAGCTGTGAAAAGGCAGAGGCCGTCTCCTCTTTCCGCGAGCGCTATTTAAAGGCTTTTCGGTTCATGCTTCTTGCGCGGGTGCTGGATGACAAGATGGCCAGCCTCTATCGCGGGGGAAAGATTCATGGGGGGGTTTTCCTGGGCCGGGGCCAGGAGGCTCTGAGCGTTTCCGTGGGGATGGCGTTGCGAAAAGGAGATATTTTCGCCCCTCTCATCCGCGACGGCGCCGGGCGGCTGGCGTTTGGGGAGCCGGTTTTGGACGCGGTGCGGACCTACCTTGGGTCGGCGCTGGGGCCGATGCGGGGTCGCGACGGCAATGTGCATCGGGGTCGCCCGCGGGAAGGTCTGTTTCCAATGATCAGCCATTTGGGCGCAATGATTTCTGTGGTCAACGGGGCGTTGCTGGCGCGGCGGTTCAAGAAGATGGAAGGGGTGGTGGGCGCGACCTGCGTGGGGGATGGGGCGACTTCGACCGGGGCGTTTCATGAGGCGATCAATCAGGCGTCGGTGGAGAAATTGCCGTTGGTATTGGTTGTGGCCAATAACCAGTATGCCTATTCCACGCCGACCTCCCGGCAATTTGCCTGCGCGGATTTGGCGGACAAGGCGGTGGGTTACGGGGTGGGCGTCCACAAAGTGGATGGAACTGATTTGGAGAAATGCCTGCAAACCCTGGAAGAGGCCGTGACCTTGGCACGGGAAGGGAAAGGGCCGCGGCTGGTGGTGGCTCAATTATTGCGCTTGTGCGGACATGGCGAGCACGACGACGCCGGTTACATCACTCCGCAACTCAAACAATCGCCGCTGGGCCGGGATTGCCTGAAAGAAGCCGAGGAATATTTGCTGCGGCGGGTCTGGGCCGACGCGGAGGGGATTCGTCTTTGGCGCGAAGAAGCGACGCGCGAAGTGGAACAAGCGGTGGTCACAGCGCAACATGAACCAGGACCGGATCCGTATCAGGAAAACTGGAGCGCGCTGGCCTCGCGTTATTTAAGCGAACGATTTGAAATTTACGATCCGGCGGCCGGTTCATGAGCATTACATATCTTGAGGCAATTCGGGAAGCCCAGGCAAAGGCTTTGGCTGATGATCCGCGCGTGTTTATCTACGGCCAGGACGTTGCGGCTTTTGGCGGCGCGTTCAAGGCGACGAAGAATCTGGCGGTGGAATATCCCGGGCGGGTGCTGGATGCGCCGATCAGTGAGGACGCGATTGTGGGGGCGGCCATCGGGGCGGCGATTGAGGGGTATCGTCCGATCATCGAGATGCAGTTTGCCGATTTTTCGACGCCGGGTTTCAGCCAGATCATCAACCAGGCGGCCACGCTTTTTTGGCGGACGAATGTGCCGTGCCCGATCACGATCCGTCTGCCGTCCGGCGGCACATCGGGCAGCGGGCCGTTTCACAGCCAGAGCATGGAAGCGATTTACGCGCATTATCCCGGTTTGATCGTGATGACGCCGGCGACGGTGGAAGATGCTTACAGCATGTTGCTGGAGGCGGTGGCGATTGACGATCCGGTGATTTTCTGCGAGCACAAATACTTATACTACCATCTCAAGGCGCCGTGTCTGCCGAGCGAAGCCATGCCGGTGGGGAAGGCGCGGATTGCCCGGGCCGGGCGCGACCTGACCATCGTGGCTTACAGCGCGATGTTGCATGAAGCCTTGGCGGCGGCGAACGACATGGCCGGGGAAGGCGTGGAAATTGAAGTGGTGGACTTGCGCACGATCAAGCCGCTGGATACCGATACAGTGGTGGCGTCGGTGGCGCGAACGGGACGTTTGCTGTGCGTGGGTGAATCCTGGCCGTGGGGCGGCGTGACCGCGGAAGTGATCGCGCGGGTGGCGACGGAAGGTTTTGGGTTGCTGGACGCGCCGCCGCAACGTCTCAACGCCAAGGATACGCCCATCCCTTATCACCCCAATCTTTGGTCGGTTCACCGGCCGACGGCGCGGAGCATCATTGCTGCCGCGCGCAATCTGTTGCGAATGTAATCACGATCTGTCGCGAACGTAACCATGAAGCAGATTCCTATTATCATGCCGCAGTTGGGCGAATCCATCGCCGAAGCCACGGTCGTTAATTTCCTGGTCAAGCCAGATCAGGAGGTGGCCGCCGATCAGGACGTCATCGAGGTGGAAACCAACAAGGCGACGATGAACGTTTCTTCGCCAGGCAAGGGCATTGTCCGCAAAATCACGGCCAAGCTGAACGAAAGCTATCTGGTCGGCGCCGTGCTCGGCTATGTGGAAGTGTCGTCCGAGGAAGCCGTGAGGCTTGGCCTGGATCACGCGGAACCCACCGCCCCGCCCGCCAACGGTCATGGGGAAGAAAAAAATGCCGAATCGGAAAAGAGGCGGGTGGTGGAACCGACGGTGCGGGGATTGCCGGTGCCGGCGCACGTTTCCGGGGCGAGTTACATGTCGCCGCGCATGAAAGCGCGCATGAGCGAGCTGGGGTTGCACGCGGCGGATTTGGCCTGCGTGGCGGGCAGCGGAGCCGCCGGGCGCGTGACCATTCAGGACTTTGAAAAATTTCTGGCCAACCTGGAAAAAAACCGGCTGACCACCGCGTCAACCATGCGCGTGGCGGTGGCGGATGCCATGCGCCGCAGTTGGACGCGGCCCATAGCGACGGTGGCCCTGCCTTGTCCGCTGGATGCCATGCTGGCGCATCGCAAAGTGAGCCACACCAAGAGCGGGCCGGCGCTTTACGCGTTGCGGGCTTTGGCCCTGGCGCTGGCCGAAAATAGCGCGATCGCCGGACGGCTGGTCGGCAATAAAATTGTTCACCCGCCGTCCATTGACCTTGGTTTTGCGGTTGAGGCGGAGGAGGGTGTGCTGGTGCCGGTGTTGCGCAAGGCCGATGTGCGGCCTCTGTCCGAATTGGTCGGGCGTTACAATGAACTGGTTGAGCTGGCGCGGCAACGGCGGTTGCCCAACGACGCGACGGGCGGGTCCATCGCGACGGTGACGAATTTCGGCACGTTCGGGCTGACATGGGCCACGCCCATTCCGTTGCCGGAACAAACGCTGGTGCTGGGGTTGGGCGCGGGAAAGAAGGTTCCGTTTTGGAACGAGGAGAAACAGCAATTCCTGCCGATAATGGAGGCGAACCTCACCTTGAGCTTCGATCATCGCGTGCTGGACGGCGGGGCGGCGGGGCGGTTGCTGTCCAGAATCGCGGCGTTTTTGCAAACGCCGGAGAAATTGTAAGTCCCGGCTTGCATGAAATTCGGCGCCCACATGTCCGTGAGCGGAGGGGTGCAAAAGGCCCTCGAACGCGGGGCGGCGGCGGGCTGCGATGTCATCCAGATATTTGTTAAGAACAATATGCAGTGGTTCGGGCGGCCCCATCCGCCGTCCGATGTCGCCGCATTCAAACGCGGCAAATCCTCCTTCGCTTCCATTTTCGGCCATGCCGGTTATTTGATTAATCTGGGGGCGGGCGCGTCTGAAAATCGCGCCAAATCCATCAAATCGTTTATTGAGGAAATCAACTATGCCGGGGCGCTGGGGTTGCCGTTTCTGGTCCTGCATCCCGGCGCGCATCTGGGGGCGGGAGCAGAGGCGGGGCTGCGGCAAATTGTGGCGGGGCTGGACGAGGTTTTGGGCGCGACCAGGAAGTCAAAAGTCCGCATCGCCCTTGAAAACACGGCCGGGCAGGGGAGTTGCCTGGGAAACAAGATGGAGCACTTGGCGGCGATTTACGATGCGGTGGCCGCTCCCGGACGGTTGGGCCTTTGTATTGACACGGCGCACCTTTTGGCGGCGGGGCACGATATCCGAACCGGCGCGGGTTGGGATAAAACCATCCGCCAAATTGACCGGCTGATCGGGCGCAAACAAATCCTCGCCTTTCATCTCAATGATTCCAAGACGGGCCTCGGTTCCCGGGTGGACCGGCACGAGGACATCGGCAAGGGCCGGATCGGGCTGGAAGGGTTCCGGCACATTGTGAACGATGCGCGTTTCGAGGACACGCCGGGCTGTCTCGAAACCCACAAATCGGAGGACTTGCACGAAGACGTGGCTAACCTGGCCGCGTTGCGCTCCCTGGTCAGGCGATAGGATTAGGATTGGAATTGGGATTAAGAGGGGATGGTGCCGTTTAGAATGGTTCTTCGGGATGATCACGCAGGTAGGACGTCAAACCGGGCAGGGGAAAGGAGAGGAGTTTTTGGACTTTGGCGCAGTGCAATGAGGTGTCCGGCGGGCGCGCCGGGCCGCGGTATTCGCGCAATGATTCGGGTTTGATCCGGGCCGCAAGTTCAGGGTGGCGGCGGGCGGCCAATTCCCACACCGCGCGCGCGGTCACGCTGGCGGGGATCGGGCTGCGGAATTCATCGAAGAACGGGTTCACGGTCTGCCCCTTGCGCCAGGCCGCCTGCAATTGTTCGTTATACGCGCTTAACCCGCCGGGGGAGGCGCCGGAGTTGAGCGAAGTCCGGATGACGGTGTGACGCGGGTTGCGCAGGACGATTTGCTCGGCTTGAACTTTCGTCGCGCCGTAAATACTGATGGGATTGACGGCGTCCGTTTCAACATAATTCCCCTCGCGCCCGTCGAAAACGAGGTCGGTGGAAAAGAAGATAAAACCGGCGTCCGCCGCCAATGCCGCCAAATGAGCCGTGACGTCCACATTGATTTTTTGGGCGAGGTCGGGGCGGGCCTGGCAATCGGGGCTTTTGGAGAGGGCGGCGCAGTGGATGACGAGCGCGGGGCGTTCGGCCGCAAACCGTTTTTCGACGGCCGCAAAATCTGTCAAGTCAAGCGCCGGGCGGGTCAGCGGAATGATTTCGAATGGAGCCGGGCCGGGCGCGTTGCTTGCGGCCAGGCAGCGGCCGATCAAACCGCCCGCGCCGGTGATCCAGGCAATTCTTGATGTTTCAGCCGGTTTTATGGCTGGTTGATTTTATTTTGCGGCCAGGTTTTTTTCCGTCACGATCAGCTAAAGACGATGCGGCAGATGGCGACCGAGGCCACGATTCCCGCAAAATCGGCGAGCAACCCGGCAGCGACGGCGTGGCGGGTGCGGCGTATGCCAACGGATCCAAAGTAAACCGCTATGACGTAAAACGTCGTCTCCGTGCTGCCCAGGATGGTGCCAGCCATCATGCTGTAAAGATGATTGGGCCCGTAGGTTTTGACGATGTCCGACACCAGGGCGATGCTCCCGCTCCCGCTCAAAGGCCGCATCACGGCCAGCGACAGCAGTTCGGGCGGGAACCGGAAGAAATCCAAGGCCGGCTTCAATATTTTGGCCATCAGATCAATGCCGTGGGCGCTGCGGAACATGCCGACGGCGGTGAGAATGGCCACCAGGTAGGGAATGATTCTGACCGCCACGCCAAAACCTTCCTTCGCCCCTTCGACAAATTCCTCATAAACCTTGATGCGCCGCAACGCCGCGTAGAGCGGAAAAAAGGAGAGGAAAAACGGGATGGCCAGAAGCGAAATCGCCTTGACCACGCGTGTAAACGTCCCTTCCACTGGCAGCGCCGGTTGTGCCGCCGGGCAGATCAGCCTGACAAATAAACAGACGAAAAACACCATGAACAGCGAGAGCAATATCCAGCCCCCCGCTGATAAGGGCGCCAGCGGCTTTGCCTGGGATATTTCCGGGGCCGGGACGGCGGCGGGCGCGGGTTTATCCGTTTCGGCCTCGTTTCCGCGGGTCGCGCGAAAGATGGGAAGCTTTTCAAAAGTTTTGACGGCGACCAATCCGGTGAATTGTGCAATGATGGTGGCGATCAGCGCCGTGCCCACAATGGCGGTGGGGTTTGCGCCTCCGGACACAGCGAGAATGCCGACGGCGGTGGCCGGAATAAGCTGGATGGAAGCGGTGTTGACGGCCAGAAAGGTACACATGGCGTTGGTGGCGGTGCCGGGAATGGGATTGAGCTTTTGCAATTCCGTCATGGCCCGCAAGCCCAGGGGTGTGGCCGCGTTGCCCAGACCGAGCATATTGGCCGCGATATTCATGACCATCGAACCCATGGCCGGATGATCGGGCGGAACATCGGGAAAGAGACGTCGCAGAATCGGGCGCAACGCCCGCGCCAGCAGGAAGACCAGACCGGATTTATCGGCCAGGCGCATGACGCCGAGCCATATTGTCATGATGGCGGAGAGGGGCAGGGCAATATCCATGACGGCGGTCTTGGCCATGTCGAACGCCCCCTTGATCACCTCGTCGAGATGATTATTCCAGCCGCCGATCAGGACGGCCGACACCATTAAGCCCAGCCAGATGTAGTTTAGCATTTGCGCATTTGAACCACCGGCTTTATTGCGAGAGGGCCGATTCCGGTGTCATCTGCCAAGACTGGCAGAATTTTTATCCATTGAATAGTCCGAAAAAAATAAAAGTGAAGGGCGGGTCCCCCGGCCCGGATTTAGGAGGCCTCGTCCGGGCAAAAAAGTATTGCCGAAAACCACCGTCAGCTCAGGGCCATGGCGGCGCTGGTGATTTCGAGCAGTTCCTTGGTGATGTTGGCCTGGCGCAGTTTGTTGTATTCCAAGGTCAGGTCTTTGATGAACTGGCTGGCGTTGTCGGTCGCGTTTTTCATCGCCACCATGCGGGCGCTGTGTTCGCTGGCCTTCGCTTCCAACAGAATCTGATAGACTTCAAAATTCAAACTGTGCGGCAGCAATGCGCCCAAAACCTGTTCCTGGTCCGGTTCAAAGAGGAATTCCGACGCGGGCGCGTGGGATTGAATATGGCTGGCGTCCGCTCCCATGCCGGATTGGACGGGCTTGATTTCGGCGATGGGCAGGAGTTGGCGGATTTCCGGTTTTTGCACGAGGGTCGAAACGAATTTGGTGAATAAAATGTCGATCAGGTCTGCATCGCCTTTCAGGTAGAGGTCAACCGCGAATCTGGCGATGGCGCGGGCTTCGGCAAAGGCGGGCGCGTCCTTGTAGGTGAATTCCGCGATCAGCGGGCGTTTGGTGCGGGCGATGAATTGGGAGGCCTTGCGGCCGGCGGTGATGAAGGTGGTGCCGGATGGACACTTGGTCGCTTCGCGCATCAGGATGCTGTTCAGTCCGCCGCACAACCCCTTGTCGGTGCTGACGACGATGAGGCAGCGTTTTTTGATGTCGCGTTTTTCGAGCAGAGGGTGATTGAAATCAATGTTGGCGGTGACGAGCGTGCCCAGGACTTTGTTCATCAGGGTCGCATAAGGGCGTCCGGCCAGGGCGGCCAACTGCGCCTTGCGCATTTTGGACGCCGCCACCATCTGCATCGCCTTGGTGATTTGGGCGGTGTTCTTGACCGACTTGATGCGTCGGCGGATATCGCGTGTGCTGGGCATACCGCTGGGTTATCTGTAAGTCTGCTTGAATTCGGTCACAGCGGCTTTCAGCTCGGCGGACAAGGCGTCGCTGAGCACTTTTTCCGCGCGGATTTTAGCCATCAACGCGGTTTTGCGGCTGCTGAGATAATCGGTTAATTTGAATTGGAAATCCTTGATCTTCTCCACCGGGACATCGTCCATCATGCCGTTTTGCACCGTCCAAAGAGTGGCGACCTGGGTCTCGACGGGCATGGGGTTGTATTGCGGCTGCTTGAAGACCTCGACGATGCGTTTGCCGCGTTCGAGTTGGGCCTGGGTTTTGGCGTCCAGGTCCGAGCCGAATTGGGCGAAGGCGGCCAGTTCGCGGTATTGGGCCAGTTCCAGCTTGACCCGTCCGGCCACTTGTTTCATGGCCTTGATCTGCGCGGCGGAACCGACGCGCGACACGGACAGGCCGACCGAGATGGCGGGGCGGACGCCTTGATAAAACAAGTCCGTTTCCAGATAAATCTGGCCGTCGGTGATGGAAATGACGTTGGTCGGAATGTAAGCCGAAACGTCGCCAGCCTGGGTTTCGATGATGGGCAGGGCGGTGAGGGAACCGTTGCCGTATTTCAGGCCGACGCGGGCCGAGCGTTCGAGCAGGCGGCTGTGCAAATAGAACACATCTCCGGGGTAGGCTTCGCGGCCGGAGGGACGTTTCAAGACGAGCGACACCTGGCGGTAAGCAACGGCGTGTTTGGACAGATCGTCGTAAATAATCAAGGCATCCATGCCGTTGTCCATGAACCATTCGCCCATGGCGCAACCGGCGAAGGGCGCGAGGTATTGGTTCGTGGCGGAATCGGAAGCGCTGGCGCTGACGATGATGGTGTAAGGCATGGCGCCCGCTTCTTCCAGGACGGCCACGACGCGGGCGACATTGGATTGTTTCTGGCCGATGGCGACGTAGATGCAGTAGAGCGGGCGGTAATCGGCGTCGTGGGCGGCTTCGGCGGCGCGATTCTGGCGGGCCTGGCTGATGATGGTGTCCACCCCGATGGTGGTCTTGCCGGTGGAGCGGTCGCCGATGATCAATTCGCGCTGGCCGCGTCCGATGGGGATCATCGCGTCCACGGCCATGATGCCGGTTTGCACGGGCTGGCTGACCGATTTGCGCTTGATGATGCCGGGGGCGATTTTTTCCACCGGATAAAACTTGTCGGACTGGATGGGGCCTTTGCCGTCGAGCGGCTGGCCGAGGGTGTTGACCACGCGGCCGAGGAGGGATTTGCCGACGGGGACCTGGAGCAGCTTGCCGGTGGTGCGGACTTCCTGCCCTTCGGAAATGCCGGTGTAATCGCCCAGAATGATGGCGCCGACCTCGGTTTCCTCCAGGTTCAGGGCCAGGCCGATGACGCCATTCCCGAAATCGAGCATCTCATTCAACATGGCGCCGGAGAGTCCTTCGACCTTGGCCACGCCGTCGCCGATTTCGCGGACAACGCCGACGTTTTGCTTGATGACGCCGGTTTTGACTCCGGCGATCTGGGCCTCAATATCTTGCAACAATGTACTCATGTTAAAAAATTTCTAAAAACTCTCCTGCAAAGCCGTCAGACGGCCCTGCACGCTGCCATTATAAACATCGCCCCCCACCTGGACGCGCAATCCGCCGAGCAAGGCGGGGTTTTCCACAAAAACAAAATCCAATCCGCCGCCGTAAATCCCGGTCAGATCGGCCTGCACCCGCGATTGGAATTGCGGGGAGAGCGGGGCGGCGCTTTCCACGCGGGCGGTGTGGCGGGCCAGTTCGAGCCGGACCAGGCGTTGGAACTGGGCCATGGTGGCGAGATAGCCGCGGGGCTTGTCTTGCAGAACAACATCCACTGTCAATCGAACGCGTTTTTCGTCCAGCGCCCCGCCGGGCATGCAGGCCCGCATAAGCTGGCGGGCGTCGCGTCGGGATTGTTTGGAAATATTCATGCGTCAGCCCGGTTTAAGCGGCCAGTTGGCGGCGGGTTTCCTCGGCGAGACGCTCCTGCTCCGCGGGAGTCAGAATCTTGCCGATGACCTGGCTGGTGGTTTCGACGACCAGTGTGCCGACTTCCTTGCGCAAATCCGCCAGCATGCGGGCATGTTCGATCCGGGTGGCTTCGCGGGCCTTGGCGATGATCTGTTCGGCCTGGGCGATGGCCTTTTGCGTTTCTTGCTCCTGCACAACGGCGGCGGCGGCGCGGGCTTCCTCAATCAGCTTGGTGGCCTGCACATTGGCCTTGTCGAGGATTTCACGTTGCAGGGCGGCGGTGCGGGCCAGTTCCGCCTTGATTTTGTCGGCGTTTTCGAGGCCTTCGGCGATGCGTTGGCGGCGTTGCTCCAGGACGGCGAGAACGGGTTTGTAGGCAAACTGGACGAGGCAGGCGGCCACAATCAAGAAACTGATGACCTGGGCGATGAAATGAGGCCAGTCCACCCCGAAGGTTTGAGCGGTTTCGGCCCCGGTCTTGGCCAGGTCGCTGCCGATGCTGCCGAGTAATAACATGTGCATCATAAATTGTAAGAAAGGCGGGCGCGGAGCCTGCGCCCCGCGCCAATCAAGTGATTAGTGACTCCCCAGGAACAGGGCGTAGAAGACAATGGCTTCCGCGAAAGCCATGCCGATCAAACCGACCGTCATGATTTTGCCGAGCGCGCCGGGGTTGCGCCCCACCGCTTCGGTCGCTTTCATGCCGACCAGTCCCACGCCGATGGCCGAACCCAGACCGGCCAAACCGACCTGAATGCTGCCATTCATCTCTGCCAACATTGGCGTTACCATAATGACCTTTCTTTACTTGTTTCTTTTTGTGTCCGGCGGCCCCCGCAATTGAATACGGTCCGGCCGCTGAAATTTTAAAATCCTAGTGCTGCTCTTTCGCGTGCGCCTCATCCTCGTCGTGCGAGCAAATGGTGCTGGTAAAACCGGCGGTCAACAGCATGAACACGATGGCCTGCACAAATCCCACCAGCAGTTCCATGAAATAAAACGGAATGGGCAGAATGACGCTGAATATGTCCTTGGCCCAAGCCGGTTGCCGGATCATGTGCGACATGGCCTCCATCAGGTTTTCGCCGGCGAAAATATTGCCGTAAAGACGGAAGCTGAGCGAAACCGGGCGGAAGGCGATGGACACGAGTTCAATCAGACCGACGGCAAAAAACAGGACGATCATGGCGTATTTCATCACTCCCCGGTTATCCCCCTTGGGGCCGAAAAGGTGCAGCAAAAAACCGCCAAAACCGTCGGATTGAATCGCCCAGACCAGCCAGAGCAGCATGAAAATGGACG
>Ga0181535_10003685_pt1 | contig 17593 bp, 12 predicted proteins | sample PEATcosm2014_Bin_44_FD_119774 | JGI IMG/M metagenome (GOLD analysis project Ga0181535, IMG submission 119774) | Peatland microbial communities from MTU Mesocosm Facility, Houghton, MI, USA - PEATcosm2014_Bin17_30_metaG | ecosystem: Environmental > Terrestrial > Soil > Wetlands > Peat | place... | reverse complement strand
TCGCTCGTCACAGATGCATGCGGATAGGCTCCTCGCTCGCTCCTCGCCAGCCGCCAAAATCCCGGCGTCATATTTGTAAATGTTATTTCCTGACGGCTCCTTATGCCAAAAGGATCCAAATTTTTTAAATTACGGGTTGATTTCCGGCGGGCGGAGGCGGTAGCGTCTAAAAATTCATCGAATTTATGTCAATTAAACGTTGCGCAGGGTTGTTGTGTATTCTGGCAGTGTTAATCATGGCCGGCTCGTGCGACCGCAATGGTTCTTCCCCGGGCGCAAACGGCTATTTCCAAACCCAGTTCCAGACGGAGTGCCAGTTTATCGTGGAAGCCGTTGTGTCCGATCTGGCCGAACAGATTTACTTTGCCGCGAAGCATCGTTTGCCGGAAAAGAAATACTTCTCGGTGCTGGCGGTGGAGCAGGCCGGCTCGCCCGTCGATGCGCCGAAGTATGATCTGAGCATCAGTCTGGATAAGGCGCATCGCGGACTGAAGCTGCCTTTGAACGTGGATGGGCCGATATGGTCGCCGGCGGTCTATGCCGAGGTGGCGTCGTCGATTGCGCAAGCCGCGGGGTTGAGCGCGAGCGGCGCGGGCGACGAGGCCGGGCCTGAACTATTGACGGATTTGATGGACGGGACGGCGGAATCGATTGAGCGGAACAACGAGAGCCTGTCGGGCGAGTTGGAAAGGCGTTTCTCGGACGCCCAGGCGCATGAACAGGCGGCGCTTTTGCTGGGGATGTTTATTTTGCGGGATCATTCGGGATATTTCACCGACCTTCGCTCGCCCTTGTCACGAATGACGGCGCACCTGGCCTTGGCGCATTTTTTGAGCGGCAAAGATTCCTTCGGGCTGAATGGTCGGCTGGCGGAAGCGCTTTTGCTGACCAAAGCAGGCGATGAGACGCTGGCATTGGAAGAGCTGAAGATGGTGGTGTCGAACGACCCGGCGGTCACCGGGTTGGTGCGGGCGTTGCGGGCGCTGAATAGGGGGGACTGGCGGGAGTTGTCGAAAGTTCAAAACCGGACGGAGGTGGAAAGTCTGGCGTGGTTTTTTGCGTCGGCGGAATATGTCAACACGCCTGGCGCGTGGGAGAAACTAAGCGACGCACAAAAGAAAACGATTGATTATGTCCGGCTGGCGGGCGAGGAGGATTACAGCGTGGAAATGGCGCACACCCTGCTCGATGAGATGCTTCCGTTGGAGCAGAATGAGGTTGAGCATGTGTATGAGATGTGGCACGGGAAGAAACTGATTGACAAGAATATGGCGGACGCGCTCAACGAAATGCCGGAACATTGTTTCACCCCCGGCCCGGGCGGAAAAGCGCATGTGCGGATCATCGGCTGGGGCCAGTGGGCGTTATTCCTGCAACGGCACATGGGCCATGCCGCGCGCACAAGTTTCCGCATCCTTAACAACGTTTGGGGAGTGCCGGACCAGGCCAGGCAATTCGCCGATTCCTGTGACAATTCGCTTGCCGGGCTGCGTCTTTATCCCTTTATGCAGAGATTCACCTGCACGGATGTGAAAGGGTATCATGAATCGGTGGATAACGGTTTCAAGGTAACGGTTGCGACACCGCAATTGGTGCCGGCGATGTGTTGGAATTATCTGTGTTACAAGACGAGTTTTGCGCCGTTCTATGATCCCAATCCCAATCCGCATCTCAACGAGTGGCACAGCCACAATCCTCCGCCCGGAACCGTGTATAATCTGTGGCCGCGCCTGGACCATCCGAGCCTGATTGGCCGGGGTGATGCCGTGGCGAAATTCGAGCGGCTACACGAAATGGCGCCCTGTCGCATGGACATTTCCGACTGGATCCTTCAACACAAATATAACGGAAACCCCACTTATGACCAAACCATGGGCTTGTTGCAGGACGCGATGCCCTGGTCGGTCTATGCGCAGCGGAAGGTTGCGACGATGGTTTCCAACGACCCGGTCCAATACGAAAAAATAATGCTTCAAACGGCGGCGCTGGATCCTTCGGCATATTACGATTTGGGCAATTATGCCATCGACCACCAGGATCAGGACAAGGCGGCGAAATATTTTGACGAGGCGGCGGAGAAGGATGTTGCTGCGGTTCGCGTTTCCAATTACGCGGAATGGCGGGTGCGTTATTGCTTGAAAAAGGGAGAGAAAGAAAAAGCGGAGAAAATTGCGGATTACGCAGGCGAAGTCTATTCCTACAACGGGCTGGTGGCGAAGGCGGTTTATCTGGAGGAGACGTCCAATTACGACGGGGCCTTTGAATGGTTTGCCAAGGTGGAGGAACGCTACAACGCTTCGCTGCCGCTGATCTTTTTCTGGGAGCGTTACAAGGCGCTGGACGGCGACACCCGGTTTGACGACTTGTTGCGCCAGCGCTGGTTTCCCAATGGGGCAGAAAAAGTTTCGCCAGGTTCCTTCGGCAAGACGCCGCCTTCCGACGGCGTGTTGATTCAGGGGGACAGCGACCTGCTGGCGGCGGCCGCCATGAAGAAAGGCGACGTGATAGTGGCCATCAACGGCTCGCGCGTCCACACGCTGGCGCAATATTGCTGCATCCGGGATTTGCTGCCCGGCCTGGAGATGAATTTGATTGTCTGGCAAGGCGACACATTCCGTCAAATCAAGGCCAGTTTGCCGAACCACCGTTTTGGAGTGGATTGCGGCGATTACAGACCGTAAAACGCCCATTTTCAGCTTTTCCGGCTGAGCAGCATTTCCACGTAAGGCACGTCGTCGGGGAGGGTGACTTTGGGATTGGGTTCCCGGCCCAAAACGAGCCGGACGGGCTGGCCGATTAATTCGCAGGCTGCTGTGTCGTCGGTGACTTGCAAGCTTTTGGCGCGGACTTGGGCGAGGGCGCGACGGATGACCTCGACCCGGAAGGTTTGGGGGGTTTGCACCGCCCACAGTTGCGCGCGATTCAGATGGCGCGTGATGGTCTGGCCGTCTTCCGAGAGTTTGATGGTGTCGGTCACGGGTTGGGCGGCGACGGCGGCGCCGTGCTGGCGGGCGGCTTCGATGGTCGCCTGAATCAACTCAAGACTGGTGCAAGGACGGGCGGCATCCTGGATGGCGACGATTTCGGATTGGGCGGATAATTGCTGGAGGCCGTTCCAGACGGAATCCTGGCGTTCCTTGCCGCCGGCGACGAAACGGCAGGGTTTGGTGAAATTATATTTGGCGGCCAGTCCGGCAAACTCGGATTGGCGACCGTCGCGTACGACGAGGATGATTTCGTCGATAAAGGGGGCGGTGTCGAAGCGTCCCCAGGTTTGGGCGACGAGAGGGCGTCCGGCGATGTTGAGAAACAGTTTGTCCGTTTTCCCGCCCATGCGGGAACCTTTGCCGGCGGCGACTATGAGCGCAGAAATCACGGGGTTTTATTAACTGAATTGGAGGCGTTGCTCAATAAATATCAGGGGGAAACCGGACCGGACGCAGGGTCAGGACTCGCGCCGGCGGGCCAGTTGCCTGGCCAATTGAATGGCGGCGGACATGCTGGAAGGATCGGCCTTGTCCTGGCCGGCGATGTCGTAGGCCGTGCCATGGTCGGGCGAGGTCCGGATAAAGGGAAGGCCAAGCGTCCAATTGATTCCGCTTTCAAAGGCGACCATTTTCAAGGGGGCCAAACCTTGGTCGTGATACATGGCCACGACCGCATCGTAATCGCCCCGGTAGGCGTAATGGAACAGGGTGTCGGCGGGCAGCGGGCCGATCACGTCATATCCTTTTTTGCGCGCGGCTGCCACGGCGGGCGTGATGATTTTGATTTCTTCGTCGCCAAATTCCCCGCCTTCGCCGGCGTGGGGATTGAGTCCGCAAACGGCGATGCGGCGGCGGGCGAGGCCAAGGTCGCGGCACGCCTGGTCGGCCAGGGCGATGGTCAATTGGACTTTTTCCGGGCTGATTTTTGAGGCGACCGTCTTGAGGGACAAATGGGTGGTGACCAGAGCCACGCGCAGCCAGCGACCGCGGTCATCATGGCCGAGGAGCATCATGGCGGTGCGATCCGTTCCCGCCATGGCGGAAAGGTATTCGGTCTGCCCAACGAAAGGCAGGCCGGAGCGCACAATGGCGTTTTTGTTCAGGGGCGCGGTAACCAAGGCGTCCATTTCGCGGCGCAAACAACGTTGGGCACCGTCGGTGATGTAGGCGATGGCGGCGCGCGCGGCGGCGGGACAGCCCGGCTCAAGGGTGGCGGGCAACGAGGCCGGGAGGGGGTTGTGAATGAAAAAACGGCCTTGGTCGCCGGTTGACGAGAACGGTAGCAGGGGAAGTTGCAGCCGGAGACGATGATTCAGGGCGGCAATACGCGCGGGGTCGCCGATCAGGAGCCAGCGGGTGTCGCCGCTGTCTTTTTCCGCCGCCAAGGCCTTCAGCGTCACTTCCGGCCCCACGCCGGTAACATCCCCGAGGGATATGGCAATCCAGCCTGTCATTAATAATACTCGATGAAGGATTTGTCCTTGAGGCGGTCAATCCATTGCCGACGGAGGCGGGACTTTTCCTGGGCCCTAAGTGTGCGCTCTATGTCGCCGCGGACGTCGGACAAACCGCTGATGTGGGCGGGGTGGATGTCTTCGACCAGCAAAATGTAGCTAGCCTCCTGAAGATCAATGACGCCGCTATGCTGGCCGGCTTTCAGGGAAAAGGCGGCTTCGGCCAGTTCCGGCTTGAAATAAGTGCGATCCACCCAGCCGCGTTCGCCGCCGTTGGTGGAGGTTTGGGAACCCGACTGGTAAATCTGCGCCATTTCAACAAAAGGCACGCCGCTGTTGATCTTGGATAGGATTTCGCCGGCAATTCTTTTGGCCTGGCCGGGAGCGTCATCGGAACCCTGGCTGATGACGATCATGCGGACCTTGACCTGGTCCGGCACCTTGAAGGTGTCCTGATGTGTTTTGTAGTATTCTTCGATTTTGAGCGGGGAGATGAGGGTTTTCTTAGGCCCATCCACGTTCTGAAAACTCATATAATTGACAATAAAATCCTCGCGTGTTTCGCGCCGGTACATCTCGAAGGTCCGGCCTTGGGCGTGAAGGGTTTGAATGAAGCGGGCGCGGTCGCCGCCAAAATTATCGCGGATATGCTTTTTGACCAGGTCGTCGATGAACGATTCAAGAATATTGGTGACGTAGCCGGAGGAGGTGAACGCGTGCAGGACGAGTTTGCGCTCGACCAGGCTTTCGACCTGCTGGGTGCGCACACGGCGGGCTTCATCCTCGAAGCGCGCCCGGTCTGCGGCATAGACGCTGGCGGCGGTCTCGATCAAGGGCGTTATCTTTTCGGCGATTTCGCCGGAAGTAATGACCTGGTCGCTAACGACGACACTCATTCCGCTGACCAGCTCGGACTGGGCCGGGAAGCCGAGCGTGAGGAAAACGGCGGCGATTATTAAGCAGGAAAGTTTCATCAATACGCCGCATCCTAAAGAAGGCCGGGGCGGAGTTCAAGAGGTAAAAGTTTGGAGAAAGTTTGAAAATTGGAAGATCAAACGGCGGGGCGCCAGTCAAGAACCTTCAATTGCACCTCGCGCCGGCCCTTGTACTCGTTGATGTCGGCCGTGACGGCGAGATCAAAATTATCCTGGGGCCACGGGATTTGGGCGCAATTCCACCAAAGCGCATCCATGACCTGCCGTCCGTCGGTGACGTGGAATTTGGCGTGCTGGTTTTCGCGCCCAAGGTGTTGGGGCGGTCTTTGATGGCGCAATCCGCCGATGGAAAACCGCACCACGGGATTGCCCTGGCCGGACGGATCCAACTGCGCCAGTTCCTCGACTTGCCCGGTGGTTAATTCAGCCAGAGTGACCTGGGCGTCGAGCATGAGGGAGGGTTGCAATTGGCCGGGTTGCAGCGCGGCGCGGGCGAGTTCGTTTAACTTGGCGCGGAACAAATCGACCTTTTCGGCGGAGAGGGTCAAGCCCGCCGCCATGGCATGGCCGCCGTGGCGGACCAAAAGCTCGCGGCAACTGTGCAGGGCGGCTGCGAGATCAAACCCTTCAATGCTGCGGCCTGAACCGCGCCACATCCCGCCGTCGCCACCCAAAATAATGGTGGGCCGGTAGAACTCCCGCAAAACCCGCGCCGCCACGATGCCCACCACGCCAATATGCCATTGCGGGCGCCCTTCAACGATGACGAAGTCCTTCGCGCCGTCAAAACGGCCGCGCAACGAGCCGATGGCTTCCTCGCAAATTTCCCGTTCGATGTTCTGCCGCCAGCAATTATGTTCGTCCAAGGCGCGGGCAAGCGGTTCCGCTTCCGCGTGATCGCGCGCAAGCAGCAGGCGCAGGGCGTCCTCGGCTGTTTCCATCCGCCCGGCGGCGTTCAGGCGCGGGGCAAGTTGAAAGGCAACCTCGTAACCTCCGAGGACGGGCGGACTTTTGGCCACCGTGCGCAAGGCGAGCAGGCCGGGCCGTTGGGAGATGTTCAATCTTGCCAGACCTGTTGTCACAAGAATCCGGTTCTCGTCGCGGAGCGGGACCAAATCGGCAATGGTGCCCATGGCGGCCAGGTCCAAACACGGACGCAAATCAAATTCGGCGGCGGGGGCGAGGCCTTGTTCCCGCATTTTTTTCACCAGGGCGTGGACCAGTTTAAAGGCTAGGCCCGCTGAACAAAGTTCCTGAAAATGAGTTCCCAATTGCGGGTTGACCAAGGCGACGGCGGCGGGAGGCGGGAGGGAAACCTGATGATGGTCCAGCACTATGACGCCAATGCCCCGGTCGGCGAGGGCGGAGATGGTTTCGCAGGCGGTCGAGCCGCAGTCCACCGCCAGCAACAATTTTGCCGGGAACTGATCCAGGCAATGCTGAACCGCTTCCTGGCTGAAACCGTAACCCTCGTCAAAGCGATGCGGCAAATAATGCGCCACTTTCCAGCCCAAGGCGGTGAGCGATTCGATCAGCAGCGCCGTGGCCGTTACGCCGTCCACATCGTAATCGCCGAAAATGACCAGCAAATCCCCCCGGGCGCGGGCGGCGAGCAGCGATGTCACGGCGGCGGCCATGTTGGGGAGAAGACAGGGATCGGCCAAGTGCTTGAGCCGGGGGTGGAGGAACCGTTCGATGACCTCCGGTTCGGCCAGCCCGCGATTGACGAGGCACTGGGCCATGAGGGGGGAGGTGCGGGCCGCCCCGGATAATTGCGCGCATAAATCTTTCCGGGGCGGGTGGATTGTCCAGCGGAATTTCACGGCTTTCCCCCTTTTCGGACGGAACGGATGGAAAATCCTGTTGACACTGCCATGATGGCGGCCACGACGGCCAAAGACAGGCTTGTGGACGCCGTCCACCAGGCGGAAGCCAGCATTTTTGCGCCGACAAAAATCAGCACGGCGGCCAGACCCGCTTTCAAGCAGCGGGAATATCGGATGATCCTCGCCGCCGCGCAATAAAGCGAGCGCAAGCCGAGGATGGCGCAGATATTGGAGGTGAAAACGATGAACGTATTTCGGGTCACCGCAAAAACCGCCGGCACCGAATCAAAGGCAAAAATCAAATCGGTGACTTCGACCATCAACAGCACCAGGGCGAGGGGAGTGAGGACGCGGCGGCCGTTGATGGAGGTCAGGAATTTAGGGCCGTCGCAATGGTCTGAGACGGGGAGTAATTTGCGTAAGCAGCGCAGCGCCGGATTTTTTTCCGGAGCGAAGGCGATTTGCCGGGAAAAAGCCCACTGGACGCCGGTGAAAATAAGAAAGAGACCCATCAACCACAGCACCCAATGGAAGGCATGAATCAAACTGGCGCCGGCGGCGATCATGCCCCCGCGCATCACCAAGGCGCCCAGAATTCCCCAAAACAGCACGCGATGCTGATACTGCGCCGCTATGCCGAACGAAGTGAAAATGACGGCGATGGCCACGACGTTGTCCAGGGACAACGAAAACTCGACGAAATAGCCGGTGATGAATTCAAGAGACTCCTCCGGGCCGCGCCATTTTCTCACGGCGGCCGCGAAAAGCAGGGAGAGCAGGAGCCAGAATGCGGTCCAGAGCAGCGCCTCCTTGGGACGAATAATCCGGGAGGCGCGATGAAAAACGCCCAAGTCCAGCGCGAGAAGCACCAGAACGACCGCCACAAAGCCCGCCCAATGCCAGATAGTGATTGGGACCGGAGCTGACATGAAGGGCTTGTCAGACCTTCGCGTCCACAGCTTCGGACTGTTCCATCATCACTTGCGACGCGCTCTTGGGCCGTTCGCCTTTGTGCCACCAGAGGACGAGCGCGCTGGCGATGTAGATGCTGGAATAGGTTCCGGTAATGATGCCGACCAGGAAGGTGAAGGCAAAATCATTAATCACGCCTCCGCCCCATATGTAAAGCGACATGGTGGCGATGAACACCGTGCCGGAAGTGATAAGCGTTCGGCTCAGGGTTTGGTTGAGCGCGACATTCATCACGTCCTTGAACGTTCCGCGGACGCCCAGCTTGAGGTCCTCGCGAATACGGTCAAATATAACGATGGTGTCATTGATGGAGAAACCGATGATGGTCAGCACCGCAGCCACCATGGGGGCGCTGAGTTGGCGGTCGGAAATGAAAAAGATGCCCAGAGTCATCAGCACATCGTGAATGACGGCCACCACCGCGCCGACTGAGAAGGAAAACTCGTAGCGGACGGCGACATAAATCAGGATTCCGAACAAGGAGAGGAATGAGGCGATAACGGCGGATTTTTGAATTTCGACGCCAACGGTTGCTCCCACCGCTTCAGTGCCGAGAACCTTGAAGCCGGCGTTGGGGAACTGGGTCAGAAGGGTCTTGGTGGCAGCGTTGCCTTTGCCGAAAGGCACGACGACTTCAAGCAGTTCCTGGTCAGCGCCCTTTTGATATTGAATTTCCGCTTCACCCACCACTGGTTGCAAGGCAGTGCGCAACGCTTCCACATTTTCCACTTTATGGGCGAAGGCCATCCGGACGGAATCACCGCCGGCGAAGTCGATGCCCATGACTTGGTGGCCCCGGACAAAAATCCCATAGGACATGCCGACGAGAATAATGGTCCAGGAAGTGGCGAAGGCGATTTTGGCAAACTTCATGAAATCCCAATGCGGATTCTTGATGATATGCAACATGCCGATTTTGTTGAGCCAGTTGCGCGCCAGCAGGAAATTAAAGATCAGGCGGGTCATCACCAAGCTGGTGAACAAACTCAAGGCTACGCCGATGGTCAGCGTCACGCCGAAACCCTTGACCGGGCCGGTGCCGAGATAAATCAAAATCACGGCGGAAATCAGCGTGGTGGTGTGCGAATCAAAAATGGTGCTGAAGGCCCGGCTGTAAGCGGCCGCAATGGCGCCTCGCATTGATTTTCCCAAAGCCATTTCCTCACGCAATCGTTCGTAAATCAGGACGTTCGCATCCACCGCCATACCCACGGTCAACACCACGCCGGCGATGCCGGGCAGGGTAAGTGTGGTGCCCACGGAGCACATGACGCCAAGCAAAATGACGAGGTTAAGCACCATGGCGCTGTCCGCGATGATACCGCAGCGACGATAATAAAAAGCCATGAATGCCGCCACGAGCAAGGTGCCGTAGATGGCTGCGCGCATACCGCTGGTGATGGAATCTTTGCCCAACGTCGGGTCCACCTGCTTGATTTCGTCAATATGAACCGGAGTTTCCAAGGGATTCTCGAGAACGTTGGCGATGGTGATGGCCTCGTTGATGTCCATTTGCCCGCCGGTAATCTGGCCGCGGCCGCCGGCGATGACGCCTTGGATTACCGGAGCGGTGTAAAGCTGGCCGTCCAGCACGATGGCCAGGCAGTCGCCCACATGGTCGCGCGTCACCTGGGCGAACTTCTCCGCCCCGACGCTGTCAAACTCGAAATCGATTTCCGGGGAGCCCATCGGATCGCGATTGGGGTAGGCGCGCTTGATGTATTTTCCGGTCAGGCCGTTGGCCAGCTTCTTTTGCACCAGATACTTTTCCAAGGTGGAGGTGCCGTCTGGATTTTTGCGCTGCATCGTCAGCACGGAATAGCCCGGCTCGACAATCCCTTCCTGAATCAACCGCGCGCTATCGGGGTGGACGAGGCGGAATTCCAAGTAGGCGGCTTTCAGAATATTTGCCTTGGCCTCATCCTGTGCGGCTTGGGAAAGCCCGGGCAACTGGATCATGATATGATCTTCGCCCACGGGCAGGATGACCGGTTCAGCCACGCCAAGATTATCCACGCGATGCCGCAATACTTCAGCCGCCTGCGAAACCATGCGCACCCGTTCTTCGGACCTCATGGCGGATGTTTTGCTGTTGGTATCGGCGTTCTCAATATGGTTGGTGTCGAGGCTGACGAGAAACTCCGTGCCGCCCTGCAAGTCCAGACCGAGCTTGATTTTGCCGGAAGCTTTCTTTTGCAGCAGATTCAGGATGGCGTAGGTGGGATGCTGCTCCGCATGAACGTCGTAATAGGGGAAGTAGGGGCGGATATCATTGGTGCCGATGGCGGTCATCAAATCGCCGAACTGGCGTTGTGGCTCGCGGTTGGTCAATTCCATGGCCTCAGCCCGGGCCATGATATTGTTGAAATTCGTATCGACCTTGCTCGAGTCGGCTTGTTCCTTGAATTCCACGATAAGATCGCGGCTGGTGGGGGGATAAATCTCCCAGATGGACCAGGCGACAAGAAATGCGATTAACGACCACCAAAATTTAGGATTCTTCATGAAAATTAGCTTTTTGTTTCGCCGGAATCAGCGCCGCGCTCGGTGACTTCAACCACAGCGCTTTTGAGGATTTCCATCTTGGTGTCGGCTGAACGGATGGAAATGGTTTTATCCTTGATGGAAAGGACGATGCCAAGAATGCCGCTGGCGGTGAGAATTTTATCTCCGGCGCGCATGGCTTTGAGCATGGCCGCCTGTTCCTTGGCTTTTTTGCGTTGGGGTGCGATCGTCATGAACCACATGATGACGATAAAAATCGCCGCCATGCCGACCAATTTAATCATTTGACCCGTGGGATCAGGTTGCTGCGGTTGCTGCACCTGTGCCAGTAGGACGTTTGAGCCATTAAAAGTCATATTATTCAAATTGAGCCGCTCAGTTTAAGTATGTAGCGGTCTTTAGCAAGCACAACGTTGCCGGGTTGAACGCAAAATTCAAGGCTTAAAATTTTGGCGGGAGGGGAAATGGCGCGATTATGGGGCGGCGGAAACCACGGCGCTGCCGCTTTGGTTGGCGCCCAAGAATAATCCCGCGGCCACGTTTTGACCCTGCAATATGGCTCCGGCAACTGCGATGGGTTTGCCGGTTTCGGGATCCATGACGGCGCCTTTGAACAAGCCCAGGCTATTCACAATAAATTTATCGGCGTTCGTCCCGGCGGTGACGTTGGTGGAGCCGATGACCGCCGTATTGGTGATGCTTTGGGCCAGGTTGCCATTGGCCAATAAAATCTGCCCGTCGGTGAAATCAAGCGCGGGAACGGCATTTGTGTAGGCTGCCCCGATGACATCCGTGTTGAAGGTGAACCCAGCCGGATAATACTTGGCGGTGGACAGGGGCAGTTTAAACCAGTCCAACTGACCGCTCACCACGGAGGCGTTGCTCAGCGTGAGCCAGCCGAGGGCGGAGCCGTGGCCGGAGTAAAGCGAAGCATAGAACGGCCACTGGCCCTCGCTCGAAATGATGCTTGTCGAGGTGACGGACGTCCCGTCTCCCAGCACGCCGCTGAAGACCACACTGCCGCTTTCGCTCACAATGACCGACCCGAACCCGTTGCCGCCCGGTTGATTGGCGGAATTGGTGCTGCCGGGAATGATCATCGTATATTTGCCTGCCTGGGGCGCGGGATTCTTTAGGGAATAAACGGATGGGGTGGCCGCCAGGTCCGCCGTCCACTGGCCGTCGGTGATTGTCCCGATGATCGTTCCATTGGTCAACCCAAGCTGAAATTGGACGGTGAGCGGGGTTGTTCCGGAGCGCTTCACTGTTTGGGTGGTTGTGCCATCGAGGGAAAAAGCGTGTGTGAACGAGTAGCTCTGTCCTTCAAGCTGGAGTTTGGCTGTGTATGAGCCGGAACCGGTCACGGTGGCGGTGAAGGAACCTGAGCTTTCCGCCGCCGCATTGCTGGAAACATAAAACAATCCATGATATGTGCCTGCGACCGGGATGAAGGGATTGGTCATGAAATTGGCCGTCACCGTCACATTGGATTCCACTACGATCGCATATTGGGGAACCTCTGCCACTGTGACGCCATTGCTAATCCAACTGGCGAAGACCCAGCCACTGGCGGGCTTGGCCGTTAAAGTGTAGTTTTGCCCGATTACCAGATCTTTGACGTTGTGATTTGTAGCCAGCGTTCCTCTGCCGTGTATGACCAGGGCGAAATCCTTGTTGGTGACGGAAGTCTGGTTGGTCACAGTGACCACATTGGTCAGGGTGACCACGTTGGTCAAGGTGACCTGATTCGTCGCCGTGACTTGATTGGTCAGGGTGATCTGGTTCGTCGTGGTGACCTGATTGGTCAAAGTGATCTGGTTCGTCGCCGTGACTTGGTTGGTCAGGGTGATCTGGTTCGTCGTGGTGACCTGGTTGGTCAAGGTGATCTGGTTCGTTGTGGTGACGTCATTGGTCAGGGTGACCTGGTTTGTCGTTGTGACCTGATTGGTCAGGGTGACCTGGTTCGTCGTGGTGACCTGGTTCGTCGTGGTGACCTGGTTGGTCAAAGTGATCTGGTTCGTCGCCGTGACCTGGTTGGTCAGGGTGATCTGGTTCGTTGTGGTGACCTGATTGGTCAGGGTGACCTGATTCGTTGCCGTGACCTGGTTGGTCAAGGTGATCTGGTTCGTTGTGGTGACCTGATTGGTCAAAGTGATCTGGTTCGTCAGGGTGACTATATTGGTCAGGGTGACCTGATTGGTCAGGGTGACCTGATTGGTCAGGGTGACCTGATTGGTCAGGGTGACCTGGTTCGTCGTCGTGACACTAAGAGGAGCAATGTAGGTGACCGGCGCGGAGGGTGCGCTTATATCGGAATAGGCGTCGTAGGAGGCTGCTGTGAAATAGTTTGTGCTGCCCGGCAAGAGGTTGCTAATCGTGATGGACGTGTTCGCTCCGGCATCCGTCCCCCCGTCAAAGTTGATCCCATCGGTGCTGGAATAAATGAGGTAACCGGTGACTTCCGAATTGGTGCTCGGCGACCAGGCCAGCGTCACAGCATCCTGCGCCAGAGCAGCCGGGGCGCTGGCGGCAAAAAGCAGACAGGCGACGATTTTGAGAATCGCACCACGCTTTCCCAGCCATTTCCAAACCTTCTTTAGATTTACGTCTCTCATTACCCCCGATTTAGCTACTGCAGTGCCAAGGACGATAAACAGGGGGCGACCGCAGTCCCGGCGGCCGATTTTGCGTTAAGTATAACACTGCCGCGCCGGTTTTCTATTTTGATGCAACATATTGTATTTAAGGTTATTGCAATTATTAAAGAGTGCGGAGAAAGCAAGCTGACCAGTGGCTGGGAGGCCTGTTTTTTTGGGCAAACAATTTTTGTAACGGTTTTTTAGCCGCGTTTTGGTGTGCCTAACTTCAGGACGGTTGATTATTGAGTGGACACTATTTTGACCGCTGAACTTTTGCCAGGACCGCGCCGCCGGGAAGTTTTTCCGGCAGTGCCACTTGCAGGATTGCGGGAGAATTTTTCAACCGGCGATCCCGGCGTGTTTTAGACGGTCTGAAAGTATTTTTTTTGTGGGCACATAAGTGGCGGCATAATCGCGGCGAAACCCGGCGAACGTTCCTGCCGCCAGATGAGTTCGTATCTGGCGCATCAGCTCCAGATAAAAATGCGAGTTGTGGACGCTGAGCATGCGCAGGCCCAAAATCTCGTTGACGTTGAGCAAATGCCGCAAATAGGCGCGGGTGAAATTCTGGCAGGCATAGCAGGCGCAGCCTTCCTCAATGGGCCGGAAATCCGACTTGACAGCGCCGCCCTTGATATTAATCGTCCCCTGCCGGGTGAAGGCCGTGCCATTGCGGGCCACGCGGGTGGGCAGCACGCAATCAAACATGTCCACCCCGCGCGCCACCAGTTCAACAATTTGCGCGGGTGTCCCCAATCCCATGGCGTAGCGCGGGAGGGCGGCGGGCAGGAACGGCTCCGTTATTTCCACCGCCTTCATCATTTCGTGCTCCGGTTCGCCCACGCTCACGCCGCCGATGGCGTGGCCGTCGAATCCCATGGAGGTTATTTCCCTGGCGCAACGTTCGCGCAAAACAGGATTGACCCCGCCTTGGACGATGCCAAAAACCATCTGGCCGTCCGCGCGCGGTTGTTCCCGGCAGGCCCGCGCCCAGCGGATGGTGCGTTCGACGCTTCCCTGCGCCTGTTCCGGGGTGCAATCGTGGGCCGGACATTCATCGAATACCATTGCAATGTCGGAGCCGAGGATGCGCTGGATTTCCATGGATTCCTTCGGCCCCACAAACAGGGCAGAGCCGTCGAGATGGGAACGGAATTCGACGCCATGCTCCTTGATTTTCCGAATTTTTGCCAGGCTGAAAACCTGAAATCCGCCGCTGTCGGTCAGAATGGGCCTGGGCCAATTCATGAACCGATGTAGCCCGCCCGCCGCCTTGATGATTTCCATGCCGGGGCGGATATGCAGGTGGTAGGTATTCCCGAGCAGAATCTGGGTGCCCATTTCAACCAGTTCGCGGGGATCGAGCGCCTTGACGCTGGCTTGGGTGCCGACCGGCATGAAGACGGGCGTCTCAATGACACCCCGCCCCGTGGTCAGACGGCCCAGCCGCGCTTTCGAACTCGGATCACTCAACAGCAGATCAAACACAGGCTGTCTCGTGTATCATGTGCGTCCGGCCAAAACAACTTTGAATCGCGTCCTGGCCGCTAAAAAACCGCAATTGAGGCCTCTCTGCCTGTGTGTTTCAGACAGAGAGGCCCTGGGTCAGTTATGCGCCGATCCCTGCGCCTCCCTGTTACGGCTCCAGTTTGATGGCCTGGCCGTTGGTCTTGGTCAGGAAATAACCGCCGCCATTGGTGGCGTTAAGCAAAATTGCGCCAAAGCCGGTCACCTTGTTTGCATCCCTGCCGATGGTCACTTTCAACAGGCCGGTCTTGAGGTCGATGGTGCCCTTCACTGATGTCCCGGTTACTTTGCCGGCGGCGGTCGTCGTCACGACAATGTTGGTCAATGCGTTCGCATCATTGATCGCGCCGAGCATCGATAGATCGGTTAGCCGGCCAATTTCCTCTGCCGCATGGATCCACGGCGAGAGCAGGATTTGGTTGGTGTAAAAGACATTGGTGAACCCGTTCTTGTATAATCCGGCGGCGCGTTTGGGATGTATCCAAGTCAGGCTGACGCCGGTCGTGTTGGTCAAATCCAGGTTGATCCAGCCCAGCAGCAGACCTTTGCTGTCGTAAAGATTGGCGTAGATGGGAACGTAGCCGTCTTGGGAAACGGGTACCGTTTGATTAGAGGCGGTGCCATCGGCTAATGCCCCGGTAATTCTGGCTATGCCGCGTCCGGGTTCTTTACTGAGCTTTGGTGATTCGTGATCAAGGCATAGCCGTCGCCGCCGGGCGACAAAGTGGGCGGGGTATTATTGGTATCGGGCGGGAGAAGCATGGTGTACTCAGCCGAAGACAGGCTGTTGGCGGCGAGGTCGGCCATCAAATTGGCCACCCACGGGACTCCATCATTGGTTCCAGAAACCGTGCCTGTCACCTGCGAGGGAAAATTGTCCTGGTTCAGTGTCATTTCCACCAGCAGAGGCCCCCCCTGGCTTTGCAGGCGTGCAATCTTATTGGTGGCTTGACCGCTTAAATCAAATCTGCCGCTAACAACGTGGCTTCCTCCGTTGATTAAAAGCGTGCCGCTGTAAGTTCCTTTTTTGTCAACGGTCAGCCTCTCGAGCATCCCCGCTGTTTGTTCGGTGACGCCGCCCGGTGTGGTGAAGAGGCCGTTATAAATTCCGGTGATTGGAATGAACGGGTTTGTAACAATGTTGGCCTCCAATGTCAAATTTGACTGCATGACAAACGTATAGCTGGCTGATGTGCTTAGCACGGAATAGGGTTGGGCCGTTCCTCCCACCCAGTTGGAAAAGACATTTTCGGGCGCGGGTACCGCCCTCACCGTGTAATGGCTCCCGATCACCATGTTTGTTGGCCAGACTCCGTGCTGGATGGTTCCGTAACCGTTGGTCACGAGAACAATCGTCCCATAGTCCTGCGTGACTGTGGAGGGCAGAGTGATGCTGGAGCCGTCGAATGTAACAGCGGTGCCTGCCAACGCCCTGCCTGTCATGGTGCTGGTGCTGGCCATGGTGACGGCCGCATGAGCCATTATGGTTCCGTTGAACGCGGCGCCGGTCCCAATAGTCGCCGTGGTGCCTACCTGCCAGAAAATGTTTCCGGCTTGCGCGCCGTCGGTCAGAATGACCCGAATCCCGTTGCCCACCGTAAGACCGGCTGCCACCTGGAAAATCCAGACATCACTTGCCCCGCCTCCGCCCTTGAGCGTGACGTCCGATCCCGTGATCGAGGCCGGACTCGTCGTAAATTTATAGAGGCCGGGGGTAAGGGTCAGCCCGCCGATATTCCCGCCAGTTCCCGGGTTCAGGATAAGGGGGGCCGTGGGTGTGGATACTCGTCCGGCGGCATCGTTGTACGCCGCAGTCCAATCGCCCTTCGCCGCAGTTAACAGGGTGGGATCCACCACCGCGCCCGCAGGCCCGCCGGCGCTGACCTCGTAAATGATCCCGGTCACATTGGCTTTGACCAAGTCTATTTCGTAAGACCCGGCGGCGGGACTCGTCCCGACATTCCCGGTGATGTTGTAGGCTTGGCCTGCAGTGGTGATTCCCGCCCCGGAAAGAATCGTGAACTGGCCGGCAGATTTCAAGTTGACTGGCGCCGGACCTGCCGCCATCAACGCTTGGTGCGAGACCGCAAAGGCCGCCGCAAGGGAAAGGTTTATCAGGATTTGTTTCATAGGCCAACGCTAGTTGACGGGGGGGCGCTTCGCCATGGGATATAACCCTACCTTGTCTCCACCTGCGCCCCGCGCGGATTGCCCATTCTGAACGGCGGTATGACGATTCGCCGCTTGCGGTCAAGGTTCACGTTTCTATAATGCGCCAATGTTGGATATCAAATTGATTCGCGAGAAACCCGACTTTGTGCGGGAACGCCTCGGAACGCGGGGCGGCAATGATGAGGCGAAGATCGATCAAATCCTCGCCTTGGATGAGCAACGCCGCAAAGTCTTGGCGGAAGTGGAACAACTCAAGGCCGCCCGCAATCGGGCCTCCAAGGAAATCGGGGCTTTGATGGGGAAGAAAAAACTGGCGGAAGCCGAGGCCAAGAAAGCGGAGACGCGCCAGATGGGCGAGCGCATCACCGGGTTGGACAAGCAGAACGCGCTGATCGAGGAACAACGAGGGACGTTGATGTTGCAACTGCCCAATCTGCCCCACGCCAACGTGGCTCTGGGCAAATCGGGGGCGGACAATGTGGAACAGCGCCAGTGGGGGACCAAGGCGCAATTTGATTTCAAACCCAAGACCCATGTCGAATTGTGCGAAAGCCTCAAGCTGGTGGATTTTGCGCG
>Ga0181535_10003684_pt1 | contig 17603 bp, 19 predicted proteins | sample PEATcosm2014_Bin_44_FD_119774 | JGI IMG/M metagenome (GOLD analysis project Ga0181535, IMG submission 119774) | Peatland microbial communities from MTU Mesocosm Facility, Houghton, MI, USA - PEATcosm2014_Bin17_30_metaG | ecosystem: Environmental > Terrestrial > Soil > Wetlands > Peat | place... | reverse complement strand
TGTGCCGACCCTCATCATCTGGGGCAGGCACGACGCGATCATCCCGCTCGGACACGGGCGACTCGCCCATGCCGCACTACCGGGGAGCGAGCTCGAGATCTTCGACGAGGCGGGTCACTTCCCGCACCACACCGACCCGAGGCGCTTCGTCGAGGTCGTGCACGAATTCATGGAGCGCACGACGCCGGCGCGGTTCGACCGCGAGGACTGGCGGGTCCGCATGCTGCGCGGGACGCGTGCCGGCGTGGCGGGAGGACTCGCTCAGGCCGAGGCCATGGATACGGCGTCCGCCGCGGCCGAGCTGACCCTTCTGTAGAACCGGCTGCAGAGCCTGCCGACCGGTGCCGTCCCGTGCGCCGGGTACGTGGCGGTCGGCGACCGCCTCCCTCGTGGGTCGTGGATCGACGCCCCGAGTCAGACGAGGACGGGCACGTGGACCGACTCGTCGTGCGCCGCCTGATCGATCACGAGTGCGCTGCACGTCGGGCACACGGCCGAGCGGGACGGGACCGCTGTCGTCGGCCTCGAAGGCCCGCCGGTTGCCTCTTGCGCGCCCGGACGAGAGCCGTGGTGACCGTATTTGTGTTGATGGCGCGTGGCCACGACGAGCGGAACGGTCGCGACGAGGACCGCGACCACCATCAACGGGATGCACACGAACAACCAGGTCATGGATCTGCCCCACCTGAATCTCCATTGGACCGCCGGAGTGCGATCCGAGTGTGGCTCGCACTGTCTCACGGAGCCCTGTCGATTTCGGGCGCAATGGCGTTGCCGTTCCGTTGCCGGCGCGACGAGTGACGTCCGCCGGTCCGGGCGTTCCGGATGACCGCGCCCCAGGCTCACCGGGCGGTGGCTGCTCAGTACAGGATCAGCTGGGTGCAGCGATACGACGCCATCAGCCGCTCGGTCGTCTGGTTCGTCACCATGGCGTCCCAGACCTGGGTCGTGCGCCCGGTGTGGAGGGGGGACGCCGTCGCCACGACCAGGTCGCCCTCCCTGGCGCTCGAGATGAAGCTGGCCGAGCAGTCGACGGTGGTGAAGCTCTTGGCTCCCTCGGGCCAGTGGTGGTTCACCCCGAAGGCGCACAGGGCGTCGGCCAGGGTGATGACCACCGGGGCCCACAGGAAGCCGGTCCCGGCAATCAGGTCGTGGGTGACGGTGAGGCGGGCGATCGGCCCTTCGTCATCGCCGTCGTGCGGTATCTCGATCCCCAGGAGGTTCAAGAAATTGAAGACGTCATAGGGCGGCGGCACCGCCACAGCTTGCCGCACCGGCACGGCCGCCGGCACGCCCCGGGGCCACGATGCACGTCGCCGGTCTGCGAAGATCTGTCCCATGCTCCGCCTCGTCCTGCCCAAGGGCTCGCTCGAACGCGCCACCATGCAGCTGTTCGAGGACGCCGACCTGGCCGTCAACCGCGCCTCGGACGTCGCCTACCGTGCCGGCATCGGCGACCCCCGCATCAGCGAGGTGCGGATCCTGCGGCCCCAGGAGATCCCCGTCTATGTGGCCGACGGGCTCTTCGACCTCGGCATCACGGGCCGCGACTGCATCGAGGAGCGGGGGAGCGAGGTGGTGTCCCTCGGCGAGCTCGCCTATTCCAAGGCGACCTCCAACCCCGCTCGGATCGTCCTCGCCGTGAGCGCCGACTCGCCGGCTCGCTCGCTGGCCGAGCTGGCCGCCGCGGTGGCCGATCGCCCCGGCCGCCTGCGCGTCAGCACCGAGTACCCCGAGCTCACCCGCAGGGCGCTCGCCGCGCACGGCATTGACGCCGACATCGCGCTGTCCTACGGCGCCACGGAGGCCAAGGTGCCCGACATCGCCGACGCCGTGGTCGACATGACCGAGACCGGGAGCGCGCTGCGCGCCGCGGGGCTCCGGGTGATCGAGACGCTCCTCGTCTCGCACACCGAGCTCATCGCTAACCCCTCCGCCGCGGCCGATCCCGAGAAGCGCCACGCCATGGAGCAGATCCTCACCCTGTTGCAGGGCACGCTCGAGGCACGGGGCAAGGTGCTCGTCAAGCTCAACGTCGCGGCCGAGAACCTCGATGCCGTCCTCGCCGTCCTGCCCTCCATGCGCGCCCCGACCATCTCGGAGCTCTCCGGCGGCGGGGCCTTCGCCCTGGAGGCCGTCGTCGCCAAGTCGGACATCAACATCCTCATCCCGGCACTGCGCGACCAGGGCGCCAGCGACATCCTCGAGATCCCGCTGTCCAAGATCGTCCACTGACGTGACCGTCCCCGTCGTCCCCGCCGGGCCTCGTCACGGGCGCGTCGCCTCCTTCGATCCGGCACGCGGCCTCGGGACCGTGGCCGAGGACGGCGGTGGCTCCTACGGCTTCCACGCCACGGCCATCGCCGACGGGAGCCGCCGCATCGAGGTGGGCGCCGACGTGACCTTCACGGTGGGCCCGGGCCACCGCGGCCTCTACGAGGCGCGGTCGCTGGTGCCCCTCGACGCCCCGGGCGGCTCCCCCCGGCGCCCGGCGTAGGCCAGACCCTCTAGTCGGAGGCCTGGCCCGTGTTGGCGGCGTTGTCGGCACCCGACTGTTCGGCGCCCTCCAGGCGGACGAAAGCCAGGCGGAGCTGGGACAGGGACTCGTGCAGGGACGGCTCCGCCTCACCGAGGCGGCCGCGGAGGCCGTCGAGCAGGTAGCCGAGTCCGTCGATGGCCAGCCGGGCCTGGAACAGCATGGGAGGCGTCTGGGAGAGGTAGATGGCGGCCAGCTCGAAGAGCCCGTAGCAGTGGTTGGCCACCACGACCTCGGCCGGCGTGTTGGCCAGCTGGGCCCGCATGGCGTCGACCTCTGCCTGCGCCTCGGCCTGGGAGGGCTCGGTCGACGGATCGGTGACATCCGTGTCGCCGGCGGGGGGGAATCGTGGCGGGGCGCCGCCATCGCCCTCCCCCTGGGGGAAATGCTCGCCCGACGGTGTCCAAAGGCTGCTCATGCTGGTAGGATATTCATCCTTGACTACTTGGAAGCGGGGCCTCCACTGAGAGGCCTCCACCTGGCCACCGCACTGCACCGCAGAGAGCTCCGTGCGCCAGGTCGATCGCCCTTCGGGCGCGGGCCTCGCCCGCGGGTCGGCCCCGCCTCCTCCAATTGGCTTGCGGAAGGACCGCGGCCCGAGTGAGAGGTGTGATGACGCATCGTCGCTGAAACCACAACTGAGCACCGGATCAATGACCGAATCCGTGCCCGTGAAGTCCGGCTCGTGGACCCTGACGGTGTGCAACTAGGCATCAAGCCGCTCCCCGAGGCCCTGGCGATCGCCAAGGAGGCCGACCTCGATCTCGTGGAAGTGGCTCCCATGGCCAACCCGCCCGTCTGCCGGATCATGGACTTCGGCAAGTTCAAGTTCGACGAGGCCCAGCGGGCCAAGGAGAGCCGTCGCAAGACGGTCCATGTCGGGATCAAGGAGATGAAGTACCGGCCCAAGATCGGGCCGGGCGACTTCGACACCAAGACCCGGCAGGTGGCAAAGTTCCTGGGCGAGGGGCACAAGGTCAAGATCACGATCATGTTCCGCGGCCGCGAGGTGTACCACCCCGAGCACGGCAAGCGGATCCTGGACCGGATCGCCGAGCAGATGGAGGGCATCGCCAAGGTGGAGGCCGAGCCCAAGCTCGACAACCGCAACATGATCATGGTGCTCGCCCCCGACAAGCGGGCCCGCCAGGCGGCGCAGTCGAGGGCATCCAACCAGCAGCGTCCCGGGAAGCCCACGCCCACCGCCAAGGCGGAGGTCGGGCCCGAGGGTCCGGCGGACTCCCCGCCGCCCGAGGGGAACGGGAGCGCGCAGCCGGCCGGAGAGGCCCATGGGGTCAGCGAAGTCGCCGCATCAGCCGAAGAGGGATGACGCAATGCCGAAGATGAAGACGGACAGGGGCGCCGCCAAGCGCATCAAGGTGACCGGCACCGGCCGCCTGCGCCGGCGCAAGGCCTTCCGGTCGCACCTGCTGGAGAAGAAGACGAGCGTGCGCACGCGCCGGCTCGGGCGTGAGTCCGACATCGCCAAGGCCGACGAGCGGGCGACGCGCCGGATGCTGGGCATCTGAGCGCAGGCATTCGCATCGGCGCGCCGGCGCACACCCACCCGACACCCCACGAGAATTCGAAGAGAGGAGCACCCCCATGGCCAGAGTGAAGCGTGCCGTCCACGGCCGCAAGCACCACCGCGCTGTCCTGGAGCAGGCGAAGGGGTACTACGGCAACAAGAGCCGTTCCTACCGGGCCGCCAACGAGCAGCTCATGCACTCGATGCAGTACGCGTTCCGCGACCGGCGGGCCCGCAAGGGTGACTTCCGCAAGCTGTGGATACAGCGCATCAACGCCGGCGCCCGCCAGCACGGCCTCAGCTACAGCAGGCTCATCAACGGCCTGCATCTCGCCGGAGTCGAGGTCGACCGCAAGGTGTTGGCCGATCTCGCCGTCAGCGACCCCGAGGCGTTCGGCGCGCTCGTAGAGACCGCGCAGGCCGCGCTGTCGAACGCGCCCGTGGCGGAGGTCGCTTCCTGACCCAGCGGCTGGCCTTCACGCACCGGCGGGTCCGCCGGCTGCGGGGCCTGCTGCAGAAGCGTTCGGCGCGCTGGAGCGAGCGGGCCTTCGTCGCCGAGGGAGCGGAGCTCATCCGCTGTGCCCTCGACGCGGGCATGCCTCTCGAGTCGGTCTACGTCTCGCCCGAGGGCGACCAGGATCGTGCCACCCAGGACGTCTGCCGGCGGGCGAGCGCGGCCGGGGCCCGGGTCTTCCCCCTGGGGGCCGGGGTGCTGGAGCGGGTGGCCGACACGGTGACGCCCCAGCCCGTGCTCGCCGTGCTGCCGATGCTCGAGGAGCCGCCCACCGGAGCGGATGTGTGGTCGGCCCACCCTGACTCGCTGGTCGTCGTCCTGGTCGACGTGCGCGACCCGGGCAACGCCGGCACCGTGCTGCGGGCTGCGGACGCCTCGGGCTCCACGGCAGTGCTCTTCGCGGGCGAGTCCGTCGACCCGTACAACCCCAAGACGGTGCGGGCCTCGGCCGGGTCGCTCTTCCACGTCCCCCTGGGGGTGCGGGACGATCCCTCCACCCTGGCCTCCGACCTGTCGGCGGCCGGCTTCCGGACCCTCGCGACCGTCGTGCGGAACGGCCAGGACTACGCCGACCTCGACTGGTCCGTGCCGACGGCGCTCTTCCTCGGGAACGAGTCCTCCGGGCTCGATGCCGCCCTGTGCGGGGAGCTCGCCGGATCGCTCGCCATCCCCATGGCGGGTCGGGCCGAGTCGCTCAACGTCGGCGTGGCCTGCGCGGTGGTCTGCTTCGAGGCCTTCCGGCAGCGCCGGGGGGGTGGGCCCGGGGCACGTAGCATCTCGGGCGGCGGCAAGGCTCGACATGGTGACTGACAACGTGGAACTCGACATCGAGGGCATCGCCGGCGACGGCGAGCGGGCCATCGCGGGCGCGCACTCGACGGAAGTGCTCGCGCAGGTCGAGACCGAGTACCTGGGCAAGCGCTCGGCACTCACCCGGGCCCACCGCACCCTGGGCGGCCTGAGCCCCGAGGCGCGCAAGGAGGCCGGGCGCCGCCTCAACGAGGTCCGCACGCGGCTCGAGTCCCAGCTGGCCGGCCGCCGGACCGCACTGGCCGAGGCCGAACGCGCCGGGGCCCTGCGGGCGGACCGCCTCGACCTGACGGAGGTGATTCCCGCCCAGGTGCTCGCCGCGCCCTCTCGGGGCCATCTCCACCTCGTGACCCAGGCCCGGGACGAGCTCGAGGACGTCTTCGTGGGCATGGGCTTCGGCGTTGCCGAGGGCCCGGAGGCCGAGACGGACTGGTACAACTTCGAGGCGCTGAACATCCCGCCGGCCCACCCCGCTCGCGGCATGTACGACACCATGTACCTCGACATCGGGGAACCCGAGACTGTGTTGCTGCGCACCCACACGTCCCCGGTCCAGATCCACCTCATGGAGGAGGCGGTCCGTTCGGGCACGCTGCCCATCCACGCCGTCATGCCGGGGAAGTGCTTCCGCCTCGACACCCCAGACGCCCGGCATCTCCCGGTGTTCAACCAGATCGAGGGGTTGGTCGTCGACCGCGACATCACCTTCGGCGACCTCGCCGGCACCATCCAGTCCTTCACCGAGGCCTACTTCGGTGAGGGCATGCAGTCGCGACTACGGCCGGCCTACTTCCCCTTCACCGAGCCGTCGGCCGAGTTGGAGATCACCTGCACCCTCTGCCTGGGCGAGGGGTGCCGCACGTGCTCGCACACGGGCTGGATCGAGCTGGGAGGCTGCGGCATGGTCGACCCCGCCGTGTTCGCCGCGGTCGGGATCGACCACGCCGTCTGGTCGGGCTTTGCCTTCGGCTTCGGGATCGACCGCCTCGTCCAGATGCGCCACGCCATTCCCGACATGCGCTCCTTCCTCGAGAACGACATCCGCTTCCTCTCGCAGTTCTGACCCCTTCCCCGATCACATAGCCCACCAACGAGAGAGACCTCCTAGACCACCGTGCGCGCTCCGCTCAGCTGGCTCCGTGACTTCGCTCCCTTTCCCGACGACGTCGGGGAGCTGCGGGCCGCGCTCGACGACCTGGGGCTGGTCGTCGAGGCGATCGAGCACGTGGGCGAAGGACTGGGCGACGTCGTCGTGAGCCGGGTCCTCGAGATCAGCCCGATCGAGGGGGCCGACCGGATCCGGCGGGTGGTGGTCGATGCCGGTGCGGAGCCGCTCGAGATCGTGTGCGGGGCGCACAACTTCGCGGTGGGGGACCGGGTCCCCCTCGCCCCGGTTGGCGCCATCCTTCCGGGGGGCTTCGAGATCGGCCGTCAAAAGATGCGGGGCGTGTGGTCCAACGGGATGCTGTGCTCGGGCAAGGAGCTCGGGATCTCCGACGACGGTGCGGGGCTGCTGATCCTCGGTGACGAGGCGCCGGGCGAACCGGGCACCCCACTGGTCGAGGCGGTCGGACTGGAACCCGACACCGTGTTCGACATCACCGTGGAGGGCAACCGTCCCGACGCGTGGTGCATCGTCGGGATCGCCCGCGACCTGGCCGCCCGCCTCGGTCTGCCGTTCTCGGCTCCCGAGCCGCCCGAGTCGCCGCCCAGCGGTCGGCCGGTCGAGCCATTGGCCACCGCGGCGGTGGAGTCGCCCGACCTGTGCCCGAGGCTCACCGTGTCGGTGCTCACCGACGTCGTGGTCGGGCCGTCGCCGCGCCGGATCGCCCAACGACTGCTGCTGGCAGGCATGCGGCCGATCAACAACGTGGTCGACGCGTCGAACTACGTGATGCTCGAGCTGGGCCAGCCCACCCACCCCTACGACCTGTCGCTCCTTCCCGGTCGCGGGCTGCTCGTCCGGCGGGCGCGCGAGGGTGAGACGCTCGTGACGCTCGACGGGGTGGAGCGCACGGTAGGCGTGCGCGGGCGGAGCCTGGGTGACACGGGGGAGGACTGCCTCATCTGCGACGCCGAGGGCACGCCGGTGGGCATCGGCGGCGTCATGGGCGGCGCGTCGTCCGAGATCACCGGTTCCACGACCGACGTCCTCCTCGAAGCGGCCTACTTCACTCCCATGGCGATCGCCCGCACCTCCAAGCGCCTGGGCCTGCGCACCGAGGCATCGGCGCGCTTCGAGCGCGGCTGCGACCCATGGGGGATAGAGCCGGCGGTGCGCCGTTTCTGCGAGGTCCTGGCCGCGAGCGTCCCCGGTCTCCGCGTCGCCGACGGCATGCTCGACGTCCGCGGCGACGTGCCCGAGCCCTTCGTCGTCTCGGTGCCCGTGGCGCGGGTCCACCGTCAGATCGGTGTCGCACTCGGCCGGGACGAGATCGCCGGGCTCATCGAGCCGATCGGCTTCACGGTGATGGACCTCGCGGGCGACGCCGCCGGCGCCACCGCCGGCGCGGGAGGTGGGGACGGGCAGGTGACGGTCGTCGTGCCGACGAACCGGCCCGACGTGCGCGCAGAGCCCTACGGGGTCGACGACGTGATCGAGGAGATCGCGCGCATGTTCGGGTACGGCAACGTGCCGCGGCGCGTGCCGACATGGCCCCAGCCGGGGGGACTGACCTCGGTGCAGCGGTCGCGGCGCCTCCTCAAGGACATCCTGTGCGGATTGGGTGCGTCGGAGGGTTGGACGGACACCTTCGTCTCGGCGGCCGCGCACGCCGACATCGGCCTGCCGGGCCGTGAGGTGCGGGTGACCAATCCGCTCGACGCCGAGAGGCCCTACCTGCGGCGATCCCTCATGCCGGGCCTGCTCGGGGCGCTGGCCTACAACGCCGGGCGGCGCCAGCCCGAGGTGCGCCTCTTCGAGGTGGGCGACGTCTTCTCCCATCCCGACGACGGCGCGCCGCGGGTGGTCGAGCGCGCCGGCGCAGGCGGGGCCGAGACCGCCGTGCTGCCGGGCGAGCGCGAGATGCTCTCGGCCGTCTTCGCCCGGGACAGCGACGACGCACGGGACGCCGTGGCCTCGTGGCACGTGATCGCCGAGTCGCTCCATCTCGCCGACGTCCGGCTGGTGGCACCGAGCGACGGGCTGCCCCCGCTCCCGGGCCTGCACCCGACGCGGTCGGCCCATGTGGTGGCCCACGGCGGGAGCACCGGCTCGGTCACGATCGGCTCGGTCGGGGAGATCGACCCCGCAGTCGCCGTCACGTTCGGGCTCACCAGTGCCTCGGGCAGCGCCACGTCGCCGCGGCGCGTCGGTTGGCTCGAGCTCGACCTCGGCCTGCTGTTCGACGGCACGCGCGTCCCCCGTCGCACGACGGTGGGCGGCGCGGTCAGCCGCTTCCCTTCGTCCGACATCGACCTGGCCTTCGTGGTCGAGGACAGGTACCCGGCCGACGTCGTCGCGGACACGCTGCGCCGTGCCGCCGGCGACCTGCTCGAGTCGGTGACCCTCTTCGACGTCTACCGGGGGGCCGGGATGATCGAGGGGACGCGCAGCCTGGCCTACCGCCTGCGCTTCTGCTCGCCCGAGCGTACGCTCACCGACGAGGAGGTCGGCGTGCTGCGCACCCGCTGCATCGACGCCCTCGCGACCGAGTTCCGAGCGGCACTACGTTGACCCCATGACGGGCGGCCTCGGTCGCCGCGGGCTGCGGCCCTGAAGGTGGACCCGCGCACACTGGCCCGCTCCGCGTTGGTGCGGGTACCCCGACTCTTCGACCTGGTCAGCGGCCCGTCCCGCTTCCGGCTGGCCAGTGCGCTGGGGCGCGTGGTCGAGCCCGAGTTCCGGGCGCTGCCGGTCCTCACGGCGCGCCCTGATCCGCTGGTCCTCGACGTGGGAGCGAACGTGGGCCAGTCGATCTACGCCATCGCCACGGTGATGCCGAAGGCCCGGATCGTCTCCTTCGAGCCGAACCCGGCCCTGCACGACACCCTGCGCCGTGTGCTGGCACGGTTCCCGACCGCCCGTCTCGAGGCGGTCGGCCTGGGGGCGGCGCCGAGTGACGGGACGCTCTACACCCCGGTCTACAACGGCCACGTGTTCCCCGGGCTGAGCTCCTTCGACGAGGCGGCCGCGGCCGGGTGGCTCTCGCCCGCCACCATCTACGGCTTCGATCCCGCGCGCCTCGTCCTCGAGGAGTCGACCGCCGTCATCCGCACCCTCGACGAGTTCGACCTGGCTCCCGACGTGATCAAGATCGACGTGCAGGGGATGGAGCCTGCCGTGGTCAAGGGTGGTCTCGGCACCATCGCCGCGCACCGCCCGGCCATCATCGCCGAGACGGTGCGGCCCGACAGCGAGACGTTCGGTCTGCTCGAACCCCTGGGCTACCGCCTCATGGAATGGCAACACGGTTCCCTGGTGCCCGCCAACGGCTCCTGCGTGAACCAGATCCTGATTCCCGGTCCGCGTCCCGCCGCCGGGGGCTGATCGCCGCTCCCTGCCGCGTCGCGCCCACGCCGGCTGCTTCTTCGCCGCCGCCGTGGCATCGTGGCCGGGTGGAAGTGCGGCAGGTCGACCGGGGGGACGAAGCAGGCCTGGCCGCCTGGCACGGCGTGCTCAACGCGGTGGAACGAGACACGTGGCCGGACCGGACCGGCTTCAACCTGCGGGAGGTCCGGGCGTTCGCCAACCATAGAGGCCGCTACCGTCGTTTCGTCCACCTGGCGGCGGGGGAGGACGCGGGACCCGTGGTCGGGGTCGGGGTGATGGACCTCCCGCTGCGCGACAACCTGCACAGTGCGGAAGTCACGGTGGGCGTGCACCCGGAGCACCGCCGGAGAGGAACTGGCCGGGCCATCGTGGAGCGTATGGCGGAGCTGGCCGCCGCCGAGGGCCGGCGAACGCTCAATGCCTTGGTGGACGTCCCGGTTGCCGTGGTCGACTCCCACCCCGGAGCTCCGTTCGCCCGCAGCGTCGGGTTCGTTGCGACCCTGCCGGGCAACAGCCGCTCCTTGGCGGTCCCGCTCGAACCCGACAAGGAGCACGAACTGCGCCACATCGTCAGCACCGCGCGCGGCGCGTCCGACTACCGGACCTTCACCTTCACGGCGCCCTGGCCCGAGGAATACCTCGAGGACCACTGCGACCTCGCGCGCCGCATGTCGACCGACGAGCCCGCGGGGGACGCCGAGCGCGAGCAGGAGGTGTGGGATGCGCAGCGCATCCGAGAGGGCGACGCGCTGCGCGAGGAGCGGGGCGTCTGGAAGCTCGCCGCCGTCGCCCAGCACCTCGGCTCCGGCCGGCTGGTGGCCTTCTCCGAGCTCCTGTTGTCACCTGACGCTCCCGCGGAGGCCTGGCAGATGGCCACCATCGTGCATCCCGCGCACCGGGGCCACCGCCTGGGCCTTGCCGTGAAGCTGGCCAATGTCGACGCACTGGACGATGCCGCGCCCTCGGTGCGCCGCATCATCACGGGCAACGCCGCAGTGAACGCACCGATGATCGCGGTGAACGACCTGATGGGCTTCGAGGTCGTCGGCGCCGGCTGGTTCTGGCAGAAGGAGCTGCGGCCCGGTTGAGGTGCCGCAGCGGGGACCGAGGACGTGTCTCGCATGATTATGCAGCATCATGTATACTGATGCGATGAAGGCCGGGATCGTCGGGGCGTCGGGGTACACCGGGGCCGAGTTGTTGCGGCTGCTGGCCGCGCATCCCGCCTTCGAGGTGGCGGTGGCGACGGCGCACTCGCACGCGGGCGAGCCGGTGGGTGCGCACACCCCCTCTCTGGCCGCGGCCTACCCCGGACTGGTCTACGAGGAGAGCGACCCGGCCCTCCTGGACGGCCTCGACCTCGTCTTCTGCGCCCTGCCGCACGGGGAGTCGCAGCGGATCGTCCCCGGCCTGCTGGGGCGGGTCGGCCGGGTCGTCGACCTCGCCGCCGACTTCCGCCTGCATGATGCGTCGCTGTACCCGCGCTGGTACGGCGAGGAGCACGCTGCGCCGGCGCTGCTGCCCGAGGCCGTGTACGGATTGCCCGAGCTGTTCCGGCCGGGTCTCGCCGGTGCCACCCTCGTCGCCGCGGCCGGCTGCTACCCGACCGCGGCCGGGTTGGCCCTGGCCCCCCTGGTCCGCCGGGGGCTGGTGGAGGCGAGCGGGATCATCGTCGACGCGGCGTCGGGCGTCTCGGGCGCGGGGCGCGGCCCCCAGGAGTCGCTGCACTTCGCGACGGTCGACGAGGACTTCGTGGCGTACGGACTGCTGACCCACCGCCACACCCCCGAGATGGAGCAGATCCTCGGTTGCGAGGTGCTCTTCACGCCGCATCTCGCCCCCATGGTGCGCGGCATCCTGGCGACCTGCTACGCCCGTCCGGCCGCGGGCCACGTCCCGTCGCAGGCCACCGTGATGGACGCGCTCCACGAGGCGTACGACGACGAGCCCTTCGTTGTGGTCACCGATGACCCCCCCGCCACCAAGTCGACGGCGGGCTCGAATGCGGCGCACGTCACGGCGCGCGTCGACGCGCGCACCGGCTGGGTGATTGCGCTCTGCGCGCTGGACAACCTCGTCAAAGGCGCGTCGGGCCAGGCGATCCAGTGTGCCAACGCCGCGGTGGGCCTGCCCGAGACGACCGGGCTGCCCGTCGCCGGGGTGTACCCGTGAGCGTGACCGCGCCGCGGGGCTTCGTGGCGACCGGGGGCTCGGCCGGGATCAAGGCCGGCAAGGTGCCCGATGTGGCGGTGGTCGCCACCGCCGACGGACGTGCCGTGCCGGCGGCCGGGGTGTTCACCTCCAACCTCGCCGCGGCGGCGCCGGTCCAGGTGAGCCGGGCCCACCTGGCCGCCACCGGGGGCGCGGCCGCGGGCGTGATCCTCACCTCGGGCAATGCGAACGCGGCCACGGGCGAGGCCGGGCGGAGCGCGGCGGAGCGGCTCTGTGTCGCGGTCGCGGGCGAGATCGGGTCCACCGCCGAGGAGATCCTGGTGTGCCAGACAGGTCTCATCGGCATCCCGTTCCCCGTCGACCACGTGCTCCCGCAGCTCGAGCCGATCGTCATGGCCCGTGGTGGTACCGAGCGTGATGCCGCACACGCGGCCCGCGCCATCATGACGACCGACACCGTGCCGAAAGAGGTCGTGGTGGCCGGTGACGGCTTCACCGTGGGCGGCATGGCCAAGGGCGCCGCGATGCTGGCCCCGAACATGGCCACGATGCTGGCGCTGTGCACCACGGATGCCGCCGTCGATTCCGCCACGCTGCACACGGCGCTCGCCGAGGCGGTCGCGTCATCGTTCAACGCCATGACCGTCGACGGGTGCACCTCGACCAACGACACCGTGCTCGTGCTGGCGAGCGGCCTGGGGTCGAGCCCGACGGCGGATGCACTCACCGGGGCCCTCACCGACGCCTGCCAGTCGCTCGCTGAGCAGATGGCGGACGACGCGGAGGGCGCGACCAAGGTGTCCCACGTGCACGTCCGTGGTGCGCAGAGCGACGATGCCGCCCACCGGGCGGCGCGCAAGGTCGCGGGCTCCATGCTCGTCCAGTGCTCCCTCTTCGGAGAGGACCCCTACTGGGGCCGCGTCGTGTCCGAGCTCGGTTCGGCCGGGGCCCCCTTCGACATCGACCGCGTCACCGTGGCCTACGGCGGCACCGTGGTGTGTGCCGCCGGCGTGGCCGTGCCGCACGACGAGGCGGCGGTGGCCGCCCACATGGCGGCCCGCCACATCGTGCTCGAGTGCGACCTCGGCCTGGGGTCGGGTGAGGCGGTGGTCCTGGGGACGGACCTGAGCTACGGCTACATCGACGAGAACAGGACAACGTCGTGACGGCGCAGGGTGCGGTCCCCATCCCGCCCAGGGTCACCCGGGCGCAGAGGGCCGCCGCGGCGGAGACCGCCTCGATGCTCGTCGAGGCACTGCCCTACATCCGGCGATTCTGGGGCAAGGTCGTCGTCGTCAAGTACGGCGGCAACGCCCTGCACGCGTCGAGCGGCAACGGTGACGCCGCCGCGGGCGAGGACGCCGCCCTCGCCTCCTTCGCCCAGGACGTCGTGCTGATGAGGGCGGTGGGCATCCTGCCCGTCGTGGTGCACGGGGGCGGCCCACAGATCGGCGAGATGATGGCGCGGCTGGGCAAGGAGACCGAGTTCCGCAACGGGCTGCGCGTCACCGACGCCGACACGCTGGACATCGCTCGCATGGTCCTGGTCGGCAAGGTGAACCGCGACATCGTGTCCGCCATCAACGTGCACGGGCCGCTCGCGGTGGGCATGTCGGGCGAGGACGCCAACCTCATCACGGCCGAACCCGGCCACGTCGACCTCGGCTTCGTCGGCAACGTGTCGGTCGTCGACCCCACCATGCTCCAGCGGCTGGTCGCCGAGGGGATCATCCCCGTGGTGGCGACCATCGCCTCAGACGAGAAGGGGCAGGCGTACAACATCAACGCCGACACGGTCGCCGGAGCGCTGGCGGAGGCCCTGCAGGCCGAGAAGCTGATCTTCCTGACGGACATCGAGGGCTTGCGGGTCGTGGCGGACGACCCCACGACGGTCATCCACAAGGCCTCCCTGGAGGTCATCGACGAGATCATCCGGAGCGGGGGGGCCCAGGGCGGCATGATGCCGAAGGTCGAGGCCTGCGCCCGCGCGGTGCGCGCCGGTGTCCATCGGGCGCACATCCTCGACGGACGGGTGCCCCACGCCCTCCTCCTCGAGCTGTTCACCGACTCGGGCGTCGGGACGATGGTGCTGCCATGACGGGTCCGGCACCGGCTCCGGAGCGCGACGCCCTGATGCGCACCTACGCGGACCCGCCGGCCACGTTCGTGCGCGGCGAGGGCACCGTCCTCTTCGACGCTGACGGCAAGGAGTACCTCGACTTCATCACGGGACTGGCGGTCGTCTCGCTCGGTCACGCCCACCCGGTCGTGGCCGACGCCGTGGCCGAGCAGGCGCGGACCCTGTGCCACGTCTCGAACCTGTACGGGAACACCTTGGCGCCCGAGGTGGCACGCACCATCGACCGGCTGGTCAACGGGGGCACGGGCCGGGCCGGCGGACAGGTCTTCTTCGCCAACTCGGGAGCGGAGGCCAACGAGTGCGCGCTGAAGCTGGCCCGGCGCTGGGCGGACGGGAGCCGCCACGTGGTGATCAGCGCCGACAACTCGTTCCACGGCCGGACGCTGGCCACGCTGACCGCGACGGGCCAACCCGAGAAGCAGGCGCCGTTCCGCCCGCTGCCCGAGGGGTTCGTGCACGTGCCCTACGACGACGTGGCGGCCCTCGACGAGGCGCTGGACCCCGAGACCGTGGCCGCCGTCCTGCTCGAGCCGCTCCAGGGCGAGGGCGGGGTGATGGTGCCGAGCTCGGACTACCTGGGCGCGGTGCGGTCGCTGTGCACGGAACGCAACGCGCTCCTCATGCTCGACGAGGTCCAGACGGGTCTCGGCCGCACCGGCCACTGGTTCGCCTTCCAGGCGCAGGGCCTCGAGCCGGACGTGGTGACGATGGCGAAGGCGCTCGGCAACGGCATGCCGGTGGGCGCCTGCTGGGCGCGGGCCGAGGTGGCGGCCGCGTTCGGCCCCGGCGACCACGGGTCGACCTTCGGGGGGCAGCCGCTCGCACTCGCCGCGGTCAAGGCGACACTGGCCGTCATGGAATCCGAGGACGTCTGCCGGCGGGCCCGCGAGGCGGGGGCGCGCCTGGCCGGCGGGCTCGGACGGTTGCCGGGCGTGGTATCGGTGCGCGGCGCCGGCCTGCTGCTGGCCGCGCAGCTCGAGGCCCCGGTGGCCAGGGAGGTCTCGGCGCTGGCGCTCCAGCGGGGCCTGCTCGTCAACCCCGTGCGTCCCGACGCAATTCGGGTCGCCCCGCCCCTGCTCGTCAGCGACGAACAGCTCGACGCCGCCCTGCGGGTCCTCGGCGACGCTCTCGCCCTCGTGTCCTCGGGCAACGCCGAGTAGGAGGCGCACCGGACCGATGCCCGATCTCTTCGACGTCGACGACCTGCACCCGGCCGCGTGGGAGCGGGTGCTCGAGCTCGCGCTCGACCATCCGCCGCAGAAGCGGCTGGCGGGGCAGGGCGTCGCGCTCCTCTTCGAGAAGCCGTCGGCGCGCACGCGGAGCTCCACCGAGATGGCGGTGGTGGACCTCGGAGGCCATCCGGTCTACATCCAGGGGGCCGAGGTGGGCCTCGACGTGCGTGAGACGGCCGAGGACGTGGCCCGCACCCTCGCGTGCTACCACCGCGTGCTGTGCGCCCGCGTCTTCGATCATCGCGTACTCCTGCGCATGGCGGCGGCGCTCAGCCGGAGCGGGTTCGACGTCCCCATCGTGAACCTCCTCTCCGACACCTCCCACCCATGCCAGGCGGTGGCGGACGTGGTCACCATGCGGGAGGCGCTGGGACCTCTGGACGGTCGCGCCCTCGCCTACGTCGGGGACGCCAACAACATGGCCCGTTCCCTCGCCAAGGCGGGCCTGCTCGAGGGGATGGAGGTGCGTATCGCCTCCCCGGCCCGTTACGCGTTCACCCCTGAGGAGCTCGCCGGTCTCCAGGCCTTCGCCGACCACGTCGCTCGCGGCGGCACCGTGCAGCTGTCGGACGACCCCCACCAGGCGGCCAAGGGCGCATCGGTGCTCTACACCGACGTGTGGACGAGCATGGGACAGGAGGAGGAGCGAGCGCTCCGCCTGGCGGCCTTCGAGGGCTTCACCGTCGACGAGGAGCTGGTCGACCTGGCCGCCTCCGATGCCATCGTGCTGCATTGCCTGCCCGCCCACCGGGGGGAGGAGATCACCGACTCCGTCCTCGAGGGTCCGCGCTCGCGGGTGTGGCGGCAGGCGGCGCACCGTCGGACCGCCATGCGCGGCATCCTGGCCTGGGCCACGGAGGGCGGGCCGTGAGCGGCCACGCATCCGGCCGCCTGACCAAGAACCAGCGCCAGCACCGGATCACGAAGCTGCTGGAGTCCCAGCCCGTCACCAGCCAGGCGCAGCTGGTCGCGCTGCTCGGTGACCAGGGGATCGAGGCCACCCAGACGACGGTCTCGCGCGACCTCGACGACCTGGGGGCGGTCAAGGTCCGACTGCCCGGTGGCGACACCGCCTACGCGCTGCCCGAGCTCCCGGTGCACCAGATCGCGCCCGAGGACCACCTTCGCCGCGTGCTCGGCGAGTGGGTCGTCGAGGTGGCGCACTCGGGCAACCTGGTGGTGCTGCGCACGCCGCCGGGGTCGGCCCACGTCGTCGGGTCGGCCCTCGACCGCAGCGGGCTCGAGGGAGTGGTCGGTACCGTGGCCGGGGACGACACGGTGCTCGTCGTGGTCGACGAGCAGGTAGGCGGCGGCACCATGGCGGACCACTTGCGCGACGTGGCAGGCATTGCCGCCGCGCACAAGATCGCGTTGAACGGAAAGGAAGAGGACTGAAAATGGCTGAACGGGTTGTACTGGCCTACAGCGGGGGGCTCGACACGTCGGTGGCGGTGCGCTGGCTCATCGAGAGCGAGGGCGTCGAGGTCATCGCGGTGGCGGTCAACGTCGGGCAGGCGTCCGATCGCGGCGGCGAGGACTGGGACGCCATCCGCGCCCGGGCGCTGGCGGCCGGGGCGGTCGAGGCGGTGGTGATCGACGCCCGTCACGAGATGGCGGAGCAGTTCTGCATGCCGGCCTTGCAGGCCAACGCCCGCTACGAGGGCAAGTACCCGCTCGTGTCCGCACTGTCGCGCCCGGTGATCGTGCGCCACCTCGTGGCCGAGGCGCGCCGCCACGGGGCGACCGCCGTGGCCCACGGCTGCACGGGCAAGGGGAACGACCAGGTGCGTTTCGAGGTGGGCGTGCGGGCCCTCGCTCCCGACCTCGGCATCTTCGCCCCCGCCCGTGTGTGGGGGCTCTCCCGCGAGGAGTGCGTGGAGCTGGCGGCCAAGTGGGAGATCCCCGTTACGGTCACCAAGGAGAAGCTCTACTCCATCGACGAGAACCTGTGGGGCAAGGCCATCGAGTGCGGCGCGCTCGAGGATCCGTGGGCCGCACCGCCGGCTGACGTGTTCACCCTCACGCGTCCGACCGCCACCGAGCCGCGCGACCTGGTGCTCGGGTTCGAGTCGGGCCGCCCGATCACCGTCGACGGCCGGTCGCTCGAGCTTCCCGAACTCATCGCGGAGGTGGCCGCCACGGTGGGCGCGTACGGGTGGGGCCGGATCGACATGGTCGA
>Ga0181535_10003682_pt1 | contig 17607 bp, 15 predicted proteins | sample PEATcosm2014_Bin_44_FD_119774 | JGI IMG/M metagenome (GOLD analysis project Ga0181535, IMG submission 119774) | Peatland microbial communities from MTU Mesocosm Facility, Houghton, MI, USA - PEATcosm2014_Bin17_30_metaG | ecosystem: Environmental > Terrestrial > Soil > Wetlands > Peat | place... | reverse complement strand
CGAGGCGATGACGCCTATCTTGGCGATCCCGAGCTTGTTCATCGTCCGGTAGAGCCACTCGACGATGTAGTTGTCCTTCTGGGGGACTTTGAAGACGTATTTCGCGACGGGATCCACGATGGTCTCCGCCGAGGCGCAGGAGATGAGGGGTATGCCCGCCTTTTCGCAGACGTCCTTGATCGCCATGGATTCGCCCGAGGTCGTCGGGCCGATGATGGCGACGACGTTCTCCTCCTCGATCAACTGCTTCGCGAAGGAGATCGCCTTTTCCGAGCTCGCCCCGGAATCCTTGACGATCAGCTCTACCTGTCTCCCGAGTATGCCGCCGCCCTTGTTGATGCCGTCGACGACCATCCTCGCCGTCCTGTCCTCGGGCGCGCCCAGGTAGGCGGCGGGTCCCGTCACGCCGAAGATCGCCCCGATCTTGATCGGGTCGGCCGCGTAGGCCGGCGAAAGACACGAGAGGACGACGGCGCAGAGGACGGCCGGCTTGGCGATCGATCGGATTCGCATCGGGAACCCTCCTTACGGGAATAGCGCAATTACTATAAATAAGAACATCACTTTAAATAAGAACATCAGGGAAGGCAAGTGCCCATGGGCCCCGACCAGAGGTTGAGCGCGGCGAGCGCCCTGTCGGCGCTCCTGAACGTGGGTACGCCCCGCGACTCGAGGGCGCGGGCCAGGGGGTCGAAGAGAGGGCCCGAGTCCACGACGGCGACCCAGGGCTTGGTCGTCTGCGCCATGAGGCGGCCGTATCTGGCGGCCAACCCGTCCTCCCGGCCGAGGTCCCCGGCGTAGTCGGGTCCCGAATCGAGGCTGTGAAGGGCCGCCGTAAGGGGGACTATGCCCGCGAGGCCGCAGTCGACCTCGGGGTCGTCCAGTATGGCGCGGAAGCATTCCTCGTAGGCCTCGTCGTCCGCCATCGGCGTGAGGTCGACCGGATTATGCACGTCGACGATCTCGCCGATGCCCGCCTTCTCGAAGGCGGCGGCGAGGCGCGCCTTGGTTTTCGGGGCGAAGGAGGCGAGCTCGAGGACTCCGAGATTGTCCGCGGCGGCGACGCACTCGAAGCCCGCGTTGGAGAGGGCGCCGAGCCGCCTGCCGCCGCGCTCTTTGCCCCGGAGCAGGGTGAAGGCGGACAGCGCATCGTCGAATTCGTCGAGGCTCTCCGCGACGATCGCGCCGGCCTGGGTGAAGAGCGCGCGAGTCACCGGATAGTCGCCCGCGATGCTCGCGGTATGGCTGGCGCTGGCGGCCGCGCCGGCCTCGCTGCGGCCGGCCCTGTAGAGGATCACCGTACGGCAGGAAGACGTTATGCGAGCGCAGGCGCGGAGGATCTTCTCTCCGTCGAGGGGCTTGAAGCCCTCGATATAGACCGCGAAGACGCGTATCGACTCGTCCTCCGCCAGGCGCTCGAGGAAATCGCCGACGGTCGCGTCCATCTGGTTGCCGCAGGTGACGACGTACTCGGGCGCGAGCCGCGGATGCTTCGAGAGCCTCGTGATAGCGAAGGCCCCCGATTGGGAGACGAGCGCGACGGGGTCCGGCGCGCCTGCCCGGCGGGGCAGCTTGTGCTCGGGGATGAAAAGCGTGTTGTAGCGTCCAGGGGCCGAGAGGATCCCGAGGCAATTGCCGCCGACTATGATCGGCCCGCCGCCCGAGGCGTCGCCGGCGGTCGGGCCTCGCGCGCGCGAGCGTTCCAGGGCGGCGGACATTCGTCCCGTGATGGTCTCGGTCCCCGCCTTCTCCTCGAAGCCGCCGGGGATGACTATGACCGACTCGGCCTTGTCCGACTCGACGAGCTCCGCGAGCACGGCCGGGGCGGAGGACGCGGGCACGACGAGAATGAAGAGGTCCACCTTCTCTGGCAGAGAGGCGACGTCGATCACGCAGCGGCAGCCTTCGATTTCGGCGGCGTCGGTCTTGACGACGTAGATGCGCGCCGGATCGAAGCCGTTCTTCAGCATGTTGCGCAGGATGATCCTGCCATTGTTGACGGATTTCCCCGATACGCCCACGATCGCGGCGCTCGAGGGCTTGAGGAGGCGCTCGAGCTTGGCCAGAGGGCGCGCCTCGGCCTTGGGGTTCGCGATGCGGCTTTCCCCGCCCGGGGAGTCGATCAGCGCGAGGCCCGCCGGGAGGGGCCCGAGCTTCGCGAGGGCGTCGAGGGCGACGAAGCGCGCGGAGCCGCCCGTACCCGTCAGGGCGAAGGGATTCACCTCGAACTCCAGGATTCCCGCTTTCGCGAGGATCGGGGCCGCCCTGACGAAGGCCATCGCGAGGTCGGCCAGGACGCCCGGACCGATCGCGGCCTCGGTCCCCCTCAGGCCGCCCGAGAGGATGGTCTGCAGCGCGTTGCGCGACAGCTCGCGCTCGACGAGCTCCCTCCCGGCGGTGGCCGGCGAAAGGAAGATGGTCGCGGAGCCCGGCCGGAATACGTTGGCCATATATTCGGCGTAAATGCCGCCGAATCCGAAACTCACTATGGGGCCGAAGTCGGGCGCCAGCCGAAAGCCCACCAATATTTCCCGCCCGAGGCTCGGCTCGAAGGGTACGAGCTCGTTTATCGAGTAGCCTTCGACGCCCAGGCCCGAGAATCGCGCCTCCATGTCGGCGACGGCGGCCGCGACCTCGAACGGTGAATTTCGCGCTATCCTCACGCCACCGGCCTCGGTCTTGTGCAGGATGGCCGCGCTCACCACCTTGATCACCACCTTGCTCCCGGGAAATCCGGCGGCGGCGGCGCCCGCCTCGGACGCGCTCCGGACGAGGAGGCGCCGCGGCGTCTCTAGGCCCATTGCCTCCAGGACTTCCATGCCCTCGAGCTCCGTCAGGGCCGAGCGCCCCTCGGCCATCGCCCGCGAGGCGATGCCGCGGATCCGGCTCTCGTCCAATCCGGTCGCCTCGGCGACTGCCGTCGATCTAGAAATAGAGTTCATATTCCAGCGGTACGGGCGCGGCCCGCACGCGGGCGGCGTCCTTTTCCTTGGCGGCGATCCACGACTCGACGAGCTCCGGGGGAAAGGCCCGCGCCAGGTATGCGGAATCGGCCTTGAGTCCGCCTAGCGCGAGAGCCAGGTCCGAGGGGAGCCGCTTCGCCTCCCGGCGTGCCTCCTCCGTCGCCGATGAGGGCGAGAACCCCATGGCGACCGGGTCGAGCGCGCGCCTCGCGCCGTCGAGACCGGCGAGGAGCATGGCCGAGAGGAAGTAGTGGGCGTTGCAGGTCGCGTCGCCGGCGCGGAACTCGATCCGCTCCTGGCCGCGCCTGAGGTAGCCGGGAACGCGGATCGCCGCGGCGCGAGAGGACGCGGCCAGGAAGGCCCCGGCGGGCGCTCCGTGGCCGGCCGCGAGGCGGCGGTAGGAGTTGGTGCTCGGGCAGGACCAGGCGAGAAGGGAGCCGGACAGCGAGTGCTCGAGCAAGCCCGCGGAATAGGACAGGCCGAGCGGCGACAGACCGCAGCGTCCATCGCCCGGAAAGAGGGAGGAGCCGCCCGCGGACAGGTACTGGTGGACGTGGAGCCCCGAGCCGGGCAGGCCTTGGATCGGCTTGGGCATGAAGGTGGCGTGGAGGCCGAGTTCGTCGGCGCAGCCCTTGATGATCCACTTCGCGAGGACTATCGAATCGGCGGCGCCCCGCAAGGACGCGAAATCGAGCTCTATCTCGAGCTGAGCCGCGGCGGTCTCGTGATGGTGGTACTTGACCGATATTCCCGCCGACTCGAGGGCGGCGACCGCCTTCGACCGCAGGACGTCGAGTCGGTCCTCCGGGCCGGACGCCAGGCTGCCTTCGGAGATGCCGAACCGAGGCAGATCGTCGCGGCCCTCGCCGATCCCCTCGGAGCTCTCCACGAAATAATACGAGCGGCCGATCCCCGTCGCGTAGCGCGCCTCGTCGAAGGCGAAGAACTCGAGCTCGGCGTGCATCATGGCGTCGTCGGCCAGGCCCGACGACCGAAGCTCCGCGAGGGAAGCCCGGGCCACCGCTCGCGGATACTGCCCGAAATCCCGACCTTCCTCGTCGCGGAGGTCGCAGAGCACTCGGAGGATCCTGTAACCTTCCTTTTCCTCGACGAAGGCGGTCGACGGATCGGGGACGGCGGCCAGACGCGCTCCCGACGGATCGGAGAAGCCGAAGCTCGCGGCGTCGACCCCGATGCCGCTCTCCATGCGCGCCTCCGCCATGTAGGCCCGCGGAAGCGAGATCGAGCGGATGGAGCCGCTCAGGTCCAGTATGAGGAGATCGATGTAATCGACCGTCGATAGGTCGCCCGAATACCGGGTCAGCCTCATGAAAGCTCCTTCGCGCCGGAGTCGGATGGTCGCGAGCTTCGTCCGATACTAATCCGGCATCGCACGGGTACGCAAGGAGGCTTGAGCGGGCGGAAGCGCTAGAACCTGTCGATGACCGTTACGCCCCTTCCGCTGAAGCTGTCCATCTCGGCCAGGGCGGCCGGAGACTCCTCGAGCGCGATGGTCCTTCCGACGAGGCGACCGGGTCGCAGCCTGCCCGCCCGTATCATCTCGAAGATGCGCTCGTATTGGTAGGCCTGGATGCCGTGGCTGCCGATGATCTCGAGCTCGCGCGCGATGACCTTGTCCATCGGGACGGCGGGCCGGCTGTCGTCTCCTAGCAGGAGTCCGACTTGGACGTGCTTGCCCCTCTTTCGCAGACAGGAAATCGAGTTGAAGCAGGTGCCGGGGCTTCCGAGGGCGTCGATCGACAGGTGCGCGCCGCCGCCCGTGATCCCGATGATCCTCTCGACTACGTCTTCCGATTCTCCGGCGTTCACGACGGCCGCCGCCCCGACGGAGCGGGCAAAATCGAGCTTGTCCTCCGCGACGTCCACCGCCACGACGTCGGCGCCAGCCGCGCTCGCGATCATTATCGCCGAGAGACCGACGCCGCCGCAGCCATGCACTGCTACCCATTGTCCGGGAGCGACTTTCCCCTGATCGACGATGGCCCTGAAGGAAGTCGCGAAGCGGCAGCCGAGGCTGGCCGCGGTAACGGAATCGATCTCCTCGGGAAGCCGCACGACGTTGACGTCGGCGTAATCCACCGCGACGTATTCGGCGAAGGAGCCCCAGTGCGTAAACCCGGGCTGGAACTGATGATCGCAGACCTGGTGATTGCCCGAGACGCACTGCGGGCAGACCCCGCAGCCGCAGACGAAGGGCAGGGTCACGCGATCGCCCGCCTTCCAGCGCCGGACCTCCCTGCCTGCGGCCTCGACCGTGCCGGCGAACTCGTGACCGGGTACGTGCGGAAGCTTGATATCCGGATCGTGGCCCATCCAGCCGTGCCAGTCGCTTCGGCAGAGTCCGGTCGCCTCGACGCGGATGACCAGGCCCTTCTCCCCCGGCATCGGGTCGGGTACGTTCCTTATCGTGAGAGGCTTGGCGAATTCATCATATACGACGGCTTTCATGTCGCTCCCCCCGGGGTATCGCATTCGGATGACGAGTTCGGCCCACATTGTAGTGTCGCTCGCGCGGCTCGAGTCAAGCTCGGCCTTGACCTCGTGAGCCGCGTCGGGCTAGGATGTCGCTCTCGGAGCCCGGATGGTGGAATTGGCAGACACGCTAGATTCAGGTTCTAGTGCCGTCACTGGCTTGGGGGTTCAAGTCCCCCTCCGGGCAGCTTTACTAGACAAAGAATTATAGGACGACCGGAAAACCGGAATCCTAGTCTATTCCAAACTTGTGACTCGTTTGTGACCCAAACGAGATCGAGGAGGGAGTATGGCTCGGAAGCCGGTTTCCGTTTTTAAGCGCCCCATGACCCGGAAGGGGCAGTCCCGGTACTATGTCAAGCTATGGGATGCAGCTGGCGGGCGGTATATGACAGCCCATTCAGCGGCAGCCGTCGCCTTAGAACTCGGACTAAACCCAATGGAATTTCCTTCTGGAACGAGGACGGGCGCCTATTTAATTGGCGAGGAGCTCCGCAAGCGGGGAGGTTCCCGGCGCAGTGTCTCGCCGTTGCTGCTTGTGGATTACTGCGCAACTTTCTGGACATGGGAGACTTCGGCCTACGTTCAAGGCAAGCTCGCCCGGGGACAACGCATTGGCAAGGAATATGTCCGCAATAATTCCCTTTTTGTCGAAAAGTACATTCGACCTGCCTTTACCGTACTCCAACTCTCGGCCATGCGACCATATATGATTGAGGATTTCACTATGCGCTTGAAGAGCGGAACCGGCCTCTCGCACAGCGCGATCAACGGCATAACCTCGGCGCTAGTCGTTCCACTTCACGAAGCGGCGCGGCTCGGTCTCATCGACAGCGACCCCGCGGCAGGCGTTCGTAAGCTCGGTAATAATGCACACGAGAAGGGCATCCCTTCGGCGAATGAGGTTCGGGCCCTCGTCGCCCTGCCCAGCCTAGACCCACGTGTTCGGGGTGCGATCTTTCTCGGTGCCGCTTGCGCGATGCGCCTCGGCGAGGTCCTCGCCCTAAGGGCAGACGCGATCCGAGACGAAACTCTGACGATCGCCCAATCGTGGTCGAAGGTCGAAGGACTCAAAGGCACGAAGACGGGGCGTATCCGCGTCGTGCCGCTGCCCCAGATGGTTCGCGAAGCCCTCCTTTCGCTCGACGCATCCAACCCTCATGGCCGTGGATTGTTTTTATTTTATGGACTAAAACCCAATGTACCTATGGACTCTCGCGCCGTGGAAAACCTCTTCTATAGCGCCCTCGAGCAGATTGGTATCGACGAAGACACACGAAAAGAGCGCAATCTCACTTTCCATTCGCTCAGGCATTGGTCGAATGCAACGCTGCGAGGCGCCGTGGCTGACAAGACGCTTCGCCTTCTTACTGGTCACTCTTCCAGCGCAATGACCGATCGGTATGACCACGCGACGGCCGCAGACCTTGCTGATCTACGAGACGCGCAAGAAGCAAAAATACTTCCTTTCCTGCAGGTATCTGGGCAATAAGAAATTTGGGCAGCCCACCATGCTCAATCACCGCGAAGCCAACCGAAAAGTCGCCCGACAATAGATCAAGAGTGACGGCAATACGGATGGTGAATACTTAGCGCTGCCGCTCCCGTGGTCATTACTAAGCCTTGCCTAATTAGCATAACATGGACAACGCCATTTGCCCTTATTTTGCTCCGATTATTGGCTGTCAATGTCGTCTTACTAAGGTAAAAATTTGCAATTGCTTCAACGTAATCCTACCTGCTCAGTGTTAATCATTGTTAAGAAAAAATAAAATAGGCAGTTATTTCTCAGGCTCTTTCTCATGCTAGAAAGATAAAATAACTGTGATCTTGGTAGCCCATTCATTGTCTCATCCTGAGACACTACTCTGAGATAAAATGGCCCAAAGAGGCCTCATGCTTTTTTCGTCGGCGAGCATGCCCCATAAACATCGTTGAAAGCATCAAAACTTCAAAAGTTGAAAGTGAGCTGCCACTTCCTGCTGGCTTCGACGACCTACCGGCACTCATCACCCCAAAAGGTCCAACCCCTCCTCTTGTCCTTCGCCCGCGAAAACAGTTCGAGGTATCTCCGACCCGGATAAGCCTTTTCGATCAGGTCGTAGTACTCGGAAGGCTTGGCGCTGTGCGCGGTCTTTTTGATGCTTTGGACGGAGCGGATGGACTGAAGGACCTTGGGATCGCAGGTCGGCGTTGCTCTTCCCCTGCCCCCGATGATGAGGATCTCGTGCTGGATCGAACCATAGAAACCGAAGTTGTGGGCGAGCTTGTTCCATACCCAGGTCGTACAGAAGCGAAAGCCCCATGCCTCCAGCACGGCGGGGAACTTGTCGAGCTGCGGGGATGGTACCCACAGGAACAGGGTGCAGTCTTCAGCAGCGAGATGGGTGACCTTTTCACCGAAGGCGCAAAGTTCCTCAATACTCATCGTCGGGTAGATAAGTTTTACATTCTTTATTCTTGTATGGTCCGATTGGTAGGCCCACGGCGGATCGGCGTAGATCACGTTGAACTTGCCCTTGGGTAGCGAGGGCATCTTGCGACCCGCGAAGCGCAGTGCTGCCTCAAGCCTCAGAAGCCCTGCGGTCGTGAGCTCTTCGGAGTTTGCCTTGATGTCATCGATATGCTCCTCGAAATCGGCCGCCGGAATGCTGGCGATGCGCTGCAAGATCGAACTCTCGGTTCTCGTGACACCATACTCCGCTAAGGTGTGGGGATGCGACCTAAGCTCCTTTCTCACATGCTGGTTTGAGCCGTTCCCCGAGCGGAAGACGTTATTCGATAACCACTCGCCGCGCTTTCGGTCAATCCGTAGTCGGTACTCGGCGATCTTGTTTTGGCTCTTGAGACTCAGTTTGCTCTGTTTTGAGAGCACCCGGATGGCCTCGACCTTCGCCCTGAGCATGTTGAGCTCATCAAACGAGGAATTCTTGGCTAGCGAGGAGCCGATATCATCCAGGGCGATAAGTTCGTTCTTCTTCTTCATCATCATCATCAAAACTCCCGGAGGAGAGGCTACATATTAATGGCATAGCGTAGTACAAAATACCGGAGTCTACGAGCCCCGCGGGGAGCACGATTTGTAGCCCTTTATAGAGTCCGAGAGTATCGCGTAGCAATAAATATGGAAGATGTATCCTTCATCCAACAAGCACCCCGGAATTGAATCGTTTATTGTGATTTTGCAAGCGCAAAAGCATTGCAATTAATAATCTCATCAACAGGAGTGACATAGGCCACATGTTCCACGAAAAAACGTTCAACCGACTATTCCTCCGGAGTTCTACCTGGATTATTTTTTGCCGGTTTAAAAAGTAAAAATAAAAAGGTGCCGATGTCGGGCGCTGACTAATCTTTAAATAGAAAGGGCTGAGGAGGGCCTGGAGCGGCGTGAAAGATGATGAAGGTGGGTGAGCAATACTGGGGGCTAGGAGATTAGTAAAAAGTCGAAGAGAGCGCTGAAAATATAGAAAACTTATTTGCTTGTCGAACGGAGTTCAGTGTGAGATATTTTTTTGCGAGGAGATGCAGTGCACGCATCGGTATGTGTTACGCATAACGTTAGAGAGGTATCGTAGAAGGAGGATCAAGGGTATGCGGGGGATGGAGGTAGAGAACGGTCAAGTGACCGAGCAGACGGCATCAAGCTCAGGAGCAGGGCCGCAGGTAGCATCCGAGCAGGTTGAACCAACGAGCGAGAGACTACAAAAACTCTTGAGCGTCGACGAAGCCGCGGACATCTGCCGGGTATCAGCGGTCACGATCAGGCGCGCAATAAAGGCCGGCAGGATATCGCATATCCGGATCGGATCACGCCTGCTCATCAGCAGATGGGGGGTCGCCGAATTTCTTGAGGCAAGCAAAGTGCCTGCGGGAGGCTTGGCCCCTACCTCAGGAGGGAAGAGTCTCAGGGGGAAGAAATGACGCCCGGGGGCGCGGAACCGCTCGCGGGGGATACATCCTCGATCGTAGCGGAGGAGCTCCGGGCTGTCCTAGAGACGGCCCCCTCGTACGGCACGGCTGGTCTCGTTCTGGTGTTCCACGACGGTTGCATCGTGCGGATCGAAAGGAGCCGCAGCGAGATGCGAAAGCGCTACTAGGACCTTCACCAGGAGGTCCCCAGGCGGGACACTGTCGTCTTCGAAGCATTCGGTAAAGGAACAGCGGACTCGATGCCCTTTACTCCACGCCGAGAGCGAAGGCTCGAGCCACGTATCCTAGGCGATATCTCCTCGGCCTAGCCCAGCCGACATCGCGGAGCGAGGCTTACAGGTGAGGCGTGAACAACTGCGCTTGCTCGGCGGCCCATTGGTTGGTCGTCTGTTTGGTGGGGAAGACGGAGAGCGATATATGTTTCGAATTCAAGATAAGTAAGCCAGTCCGGCGCGGGAAAGGGCCCGACTTTCGCCAAAAAATAAACTGACAGGACATAGGAGAACGTCCTTCATCAAACAGGGGCGGGCGCCAAGCTACAACAGGGGAGGCTATCTATGGTGATCGATATTGACGATTTAGTCGCCATGAGGATCGGGGACAGGGTTATTTGCCTGAAGTGCGCTCCGAACGAGTATGGGGCAGGTGACGCGCAATACGAATTGGATAACATGGTGCTCAGAGACGAAGTCTGGGGATACGACAACCTCTGGTTCTGCGACCGCTGCCGCCGTCGAATAGTCTAAGGCCTGAGGGGCCTCCGCGCGGGCCCCTCGCTTTTATTGTAGATTATCTTTCTAAATGTCTGTTTGAAGGAGAGGATTATGGGACAGCGGAAAAAAGCACAACCAATTCAAGAGAATATTGACCCCGATTGGATTCTTGAAGAATCGTACCGGATTGAGCGGGAGGAATTCGCTGAAAAAATAGACAAGGCTTGGCGAGAGAGGGAAAGTATCAAACTGTGGGATAAGGTGCCTACGCTTGAGGATGTAATCGCCAACGAAACTTGGGAGATAACCTGGACAGGGTACGGCCAATATGCGGGCGAGCCAAAAAATTTTCCTGAAGGTGCCCCCCATGATATACGCGCTATGATCCTCAAGGCGGACATCGGGGGTGGTCATTATTCATATGACTACCCGTTCCATATGCTCAAGTCCGAGATATATCCCGACAAGGTTTTTTTCGTTTCAAGGGAATACAACGAGGTTATGACCAAGTCTGAAGCCGACAAGGCGAGGAGATTCTCTCAGAGAAGTTATTATATCGAAAACATCGGAGAGTTCGCGCGACTCAGAGCCTATCAGCAGTTTCCCCCGGCAATTGAACTTATAGAGAAAACCCGATTCGATTTGAAATCAGGGGAGGCCCGTGAAGTTCAGTATAGTGATTATTCTCGAGCTTGCTCGTTGGACGATTATAAAAAACCAGATTTTTTCTTGAGATCGATTGTCTATGCTAATGCGGCCATCGTAGAAAAAGAAATTTCCCTCGATAGGTACGACGTATTCGGCCACAATGGAGTCATTGTGATGTCGAGAGAAGAATATGAGAAGTATGTGACTGAAATTCAACGACCCAAGGATGCCAGAACCTTCGAGTTGCAGGAATACAAGCACTTCGGATTTTCATCAACCTGGAGTCGCGAGCTTAAATCCTCAAGCGAATATACCCGCGCTTTTTGGCTCCGACATAGCTGGCGCTAGATGTTTTGTGTCGGACTGGTCCATCACTAGAGGACTCGCGAGCCTTACCATCGTGGCGTACTACTCTTCCGTATTCTGAAGCGCGGCGGTAATGGGTGTTGCTTTATCGATCATTATTTATATTGCTTTGGGGAGGAGGGACAATGCCCGGAATAATTAATAAAGCAATTCTAACAGTAGGCCAAGTAGATGATCCGGTTAATAAATATAGCGGATCTTTTTTACACGCACCCACTCGTCCTCCTCTCCTTTCACGCGTTGATCGCGTGATGCTGGTCGATCGGCATTTAGCCATCGTTTCTATAGATAGGATGAAGTATGTCTTCCCTTCGTCCTCGGCGGCTCGTCCTGATGGTGTTTGTGCGCCGCAATTTTCAAGCCGCTTCCCGAAGGGTACCACCTTCAGGCGAGATGCCGGAAGTTATTTCTTTAGCCTCGTCCTGCAGGACGAGGAGACGGAGGAGATACTCTTTTCCCCCTTGCATAGGGTCCACCTATCAGCCTCCTCCTCGCCGGAACAGATCGTCGCGAAGAAGGCTGAGCTGCTAGGCCGGTTCCCAGCGACGATGGAGCTAAACGGCAGAGCGTACCGGCTCCTCGACGTGCGCTGCCAGAGGGGGCGTTCCCTCTATTTCTTGGTCGGCCAGCCGCAACGGTACCGAGCCTACCTGAACCATAAGAACGACCTGATCGTCGAGATCAACGACTGTCTTCAAGCGGATCCTGCGATCCCTCCCGTCGTCAGGCTCGAGCACGTTCTATACCGCCTCTTCGAACTCGGTATCCTGGTGCTGCCCGACGATGAGCGCTCTCGGACGCGAGCCTTCGAGGTCGTGGCACGGGAGCTCATCGACCGCTACGTTCCGCTATTTCATCTTTCCGAGATCGAGATGGCCGTCGACGTGTCGAGCCGTTGCTTCTTCTCGGGCTTCGTCGATTTCCGTAGGCGGTACCTCAGGGCCGAGAAGAAGGGCGGCAGGGCGTTTAGGAGCTGCAGGAGGAGCACGATCTATGAGTGCAAGGGCTCGGACGCGGCGATCCGCGGCAAGCTGTACGATAGGACCATCAAGGACCGCAAGGATGCCGGTGATCCTGTGCCTGACGAGACGCTCGACCGGTACCTTTCTGGGGCGGCGCTCAGGTGGGATGACGATGCCGCGGATGCGTCCGCCCACGTCTACCGATTCGAGCTGACCGTCGGGCGGCGTGTACTTCGACTCTTACCGGGTGACCTGGGCAAAAGGACGCACTCCGAGATCGTTGCTCAGGTCATAAGGGCGACCGAAGCCGCGTTCAAGAAGCTTCTGGAGCCCATGGGGCGCATGGAGCGCATCTCCTTATTTTCCCTCGTGTGCGGCAGGCCTATGCCCAAGAACATCGGCAGGATGACGGGTCGATCGAAGGCTATGGTCGAGCTCTACCGGGCCTTCTTCGAAGAATTACTCGCGCATCATGTGATCGACCAGATAGCTGCTGCGCCGTCCGACAGGGATAGCTCATCGGGAGCGGACGATCGAGGGGTACTTTGACTTGTATCCCGGTTTCGTTCGGCGTGCGATCGGTCCCTCGGCCTCTGCGGCTCTGCGTTGTTGGTATTCGGGACGGCAAGGTCGGCGGCGCGCGGTCTCGGGGGCCGTCGTATCCTTCGTCTTCGGCAACATTAAAAAGGTCCCGGTCCGTTCCCGCACGCTAATCTCTAGGTATAGGGAGGAGGTAATAACGTCGTCTGCGACGGCTCGAGATGGGATCCCCGCTACCCGCCTAGCGAGGAGATCCGCTTTGATGGTGGTGGAGGGGAATAGCGACACGACGGGGGCATCCATGGTTCAAGGGACGACCCAGAGGCCCCGCGGCTACCCGTACCCTTCTCGCATTTTGACGACGGTACAAGCGAGGTCGGCTCGCTCTTGCATGTCCAAGATTTCACACAAGGAGAGGTGATGGTATGCAGATTCGGCATTACGGGCATTCTATCTGGGCGACCGATGATGACTTTCGAAATTTCAATGGGTTTTTATATCGGTTTTTAGCTAGAGCCAATTCCCACGATAGTAACGTGCCGGGCAGGGTCAGGCATCGGGCGTGCGACCTGCGAGGAGGCAATCCGCTTCCCTCCCAAGCGGAGGGCATCCGACCGCTCGTTTATCCGTACCCCGAGTACCGCTACGATCCGGCGCGGGACTTTGATCATCAACTTCAGGAGGTTTCCCTGGAGTCGGTCGATCTCCGCAGGTTCTTCGGAGAGAACCAACGCGAGGCCGAGGTCATCCGTCAGGATATAGTCGCGAAGGTTATAGATACTTATAAGGACTTTGTCAGGGGTAATCAGGAGAAAGCTTTCCTGCTAGAGCGGCTCCAGAAGTTGGTCCGATTTCCCTTGGCGGGTTTTTGGCTCGAGGCACCCAGCCACCAACGCGGTCGCTTCCTTGGTCAACTTATAGGCTTAACGTACGATCTCGATGAGGATCGAGCCTATGAGCTCGCATGGCTTTGCGACCGGCATGAAGCCATCACCTCGCCTGACCTCGATCCTCTGGCTGAGATGCCGGCGTTGACCGGTGCGGATTGCGAGGAGGAGCATATGGCAGCGGATGAGGCGAGGCGCATCGTGTATCAGCATACGGCGCAGGCGCTGGAGGTAAGGCTGACCTACGTCGACTCCTCTGTAACGGAGGAGAATATGTTCGCCAAGGCCAAGCGCCTGCTCAGGGAGACCGACGCAAAGGTTTGGCTGCGTTGGGAAGGGTTGCAAGTTCTTGACCTTGAAGAAACGTCGCAGAGATTATTCGATATTGCGGAGGCAAAGATTCGTGCTCAGATGGCAAGATAGATAAGGACGTAAAGTAGCTTCGGGCAAAGAGGTCCGCCCTGGATGCTCGTTCCCCGCTATCTGCTCGCCCAGGGCGCAGATGGCCTCGAGGCGCATCGTAGCGCAGCGTGCTTCGGAGCTCTCGATCGCCGGATGATCGACATGGTACGATCACGGCGGACTCGCGTAGGTCACACCGAACCTCCGCGGGCGATGGTGGGGTCTTCGTGTTCGCGAAGCGCAGCGCCGCCTCGACTCGCAGGCGTTCTGCGGCGGGCAGCTCGGCCATGGGTTGCTTCGCTTTTTCGAGGTGCTGTCCGAACACCCTCTCGGAGATCTTAGCGATCCGCCGGAGGACGGAGTTCTCCATCCTCGTGATCCCGACCTTAGCTGAGGATTAAGGGCGATACCGCTGCTCCTTCTCCGTACGCTGGTTAAACCTGTTCACATGCTGGACGATGTTCGGCTTGCCTGGGCGATGGCATCGCTGACCTCGTCCTACCTGATCATGTTCCGGGTGCTCCTCATTCTACCATCCCCCCATCATCGGCGGGGCCAGGAAGGTCGATACTCCTTCCGGACCGTCGGTATACCCTCGAGGATCCTCACGTTACCTGTATCTCGACTGGATCCCTTGACCCTCTTCGAGTTATGCCTCGAGGCTTATCGGCTATAATTTCGATTATTTTGGCGACCGTCTCGCCCGATTTCCATAATCTCTGATCGTGAGGCAACCAACCGACCACGGCCAAAGTACGAGATGCGCGTCCCCTGCCCCCGATCCGACTGCTCGAAAAGGCGAACAGGGAGCCGACCAGCATGCTCTAGGCTCCGAGCATCCTCCCCAGGTGACTAGGCTTATGGACGTCCTCGAGATAGCGAGAGCCTGCCATGTCTCCCCTCCTACGATCCGGCGTGCGGTGAAGGCGGGAACGCTCGGACATCTCCGTATCGGCGATAGAATCTTGTTCCGCCCGGAAGATATGGAAGAATTCCTCAAGAAGTGCAGCGTGTCCGCGCGACGGGAACCTGGTCAAAATAGATCGTCTTGTAGCGAGGGGGCGTGATCATGCCGAACGCGATATCGATAAAACCGACGATCGATCCGGCTCAGATCGAGAAGGAGATCACCTACCTTCTCGAGCAGGCTCCCGCATTCGGAAGCATCGGCATTCAGCTCTTTTTCCACGATGCACGGCTGGTCCGCATCGAGCGGAGCCGCAGCGAGATGCTCAAACCATAGATGAGAATATGACTTATTTTGTTCGATCTGCCGGGGCCAAGCAAGGCATTCGCGGTCGGTGGTCTCGTTGGCAAGACGATTGCAAGTCCTCGAGCGGCAACTGCGACGGGGAGAAGGATAATCTCTCGTTGTGCCCATACAGATCGTTTATGGAGAAGTGCGTATGTCATTAACCCGCTCCCCAAACGTCCGTATTATCAGATCTGTATATCCGCTTAATACATATAACGGACCTTTTTTACACGCAACCACCCGTCCTCCCTTCCTTTTGCGCGTCAATTGCGTGAGCTTGTTCGATCAGCACCTCGCCCTCGAATCCATCGATAAGGCTAAGTTCGTCCTGCCTTCTGCTTCCACGCCCGCCGCTGACGGTACGGCCACCCTTAGATTTTCTGGGCACTTCTCCAAAGGTAGTACCTACAGGCAGAATGCCGCGAGCTACTATTTCAGCCTGGTTATCATGGACGAGGAGACGGAGGAGTTACAGTTTTCCCCCTGCAGAAGGAACATCGGCCAACCATTGCTTCGCCGGAGCAGGTCGAAGCGAAGAAGGCCGAGTTGCTAAACAGGTTCCTTGCGACGAAGCGCCTGCTCAAGGAAACCGACGCAAAGGTTTGGCTTCGTTGGGAAGGCTTGCCATTACTTGATCTATTAAGGAGACTTTCAGCTGAAAGAATCCTTATTAAGTACGTGATATTTACAAGGAGGCACTAGATGAAGGTCAAACCTACAAAGATCGTTGCATTTAAAACCGATAGTGGGGTCGTTTGCAAAGCTTGCGCGTCTTTTAAAGACAGGTGGAAAGCAACCCAAATTATCCGCGAACGCGATCTTAAGAACGATCTCGAAATCTGGTATTGCGGCATATGCGGTAGGAGGGTAGTGGACTACCCTCCGTTTGAAGACACCAAGTCCACGCTTGAACATCAAAGGTTGCATTCACCCAGGTGGCCCCCTCTTGATTTTGTCGTGGATAAATAAGGAACGATCGGAGGCACGCTCCTTCGATCTTCCCTATTGACCTCCTACAGATCATCTCGACGTGCCCGGTCAAAATCGGTGCTAGGCCTGAAAGTCGTAGTCGACCTGCGGGGGGCGCCCGCCAATCCCTAAATCCCTGAAGTCTACGGATACGTGGTCAACAAGCGGATTCATGGGTTTCAGGGGCCACTTTTTTTCAGTTTGGGGCGATATCTCATTCTCATCCTTCTAAAGTCATTCGGGTGTTTTTGAAGCGGTCGACCACCTGCTTCAATATGCCCGTACCCACCGTGAGGGCGTCAAGAAGGTCAAACCCGTCTTCGTCATTGTCCCCATTTGCAAGGTGCGCGAGGAGCCCCGCCACCAGTTGGCACGCGCACCGGTCCGCTCGGAGATCACCTATAGAGAAAACCTGTATTATATGCCCGGTTGTATTCCACCTTTGCTTCTCCGCTGAACCATACAGACCTTTCCTGATAGAATGAAGCCATGGTGGTGCCATATGCATGAAAATGAGCTAGAGTCCTTCCCGCCCGGCGTCGCGGCGAAGCTGGGAACGTACGTCTACAGGCTCATCGATCCAAGGAACGGAGAGACTTTCTATGTCGGTAAGGGTAAAGGTAATCGAGTCTTCGATCATATAAGAGAGCGGATAAAGCAAGAGGAGCCCAGCGATAAGCTGAGACGCATCCGGGAGATTCACCTCGCTGGCTTCGAGGTGGCCCACGTTATCCATCGTCACGGGATGGACGAACGAATTGCGCGCGAAGTTGAAGCTGCGCTCATCGACGCTTACCCTGGATTGACGAATATGGTTGGCGGTGCAGGCAGCAGCGACTATGGAGCGATGCATGCCCAGGAGATCATCCAGCGCTACTCCGCCGAGCCGGCGATCTTCAAGCATAAAGCCTTGCTTATCAGCGTCAACAGAAGCGCCACCGAAACCTCCCTGTACGACGCAACGCGCTATGCCTGGAAGATCAGCAAGTCTAAAGCCAAGCGGGCGGAGGTCATTTTAGCGACGCGGCAAGGCATGATCGTAGGCGCATTCATCGCCCGAGAGTGGTTGGAGGCGACGCCGACCAACTTCCCTGGCCGCGAGGCCGCGCCCGGTCGTTACGGGTTCGTTGGCGAAGAGGCACCGGTTGGCATCTGTAGGCTGTATGTCGGAAGACGAGTCCCCGATGAATTCCGAAAGCATGGCGCTGCGAACCCCCTCAAGTACACTTGGAGAAGATAATCAGAATAACGGTCTAACTATGAGTGCTATTGGACAAAAGATAATTCGGACTTATCAACATGTTATTTCCCCTAAGGTCATTTCAGGTCGACAAGCTCAAGTTCGAAGGCCAAGAAGCTGTCGGGAGCGATGGGGCCGCCGGGGGTGCCGCGCGAGCCGTAGGCCAGCTCCGGCGGGATGACGATCATCCGCTTCTCGCCCTTTTTCATCTGCATGATCACCTTGTCCCAACCGGG
>Ga0181535_10003681_pt1 | contig 17607 bp, 10 predicted proteins | sample PEATcosm2014_Bin_44_FD_119774 | JGI IMG/M metagenome (GOLD analysis project Ga0181535, IMG submission 119774) | Peatland microbial communities from MTU Mesocosm Facility, Houghton, MI, USA - PEATcosm2014_Bin17_30_metaG | ecosystem: Environmental > Terrestrial > Soil > Wetlands > Peat | place... | reverse complement strand
TATCCTTATCGTGAATGGCAAGGTTGCCGCCGTGGGCGCTGATCTTGCCGGGCAGGCACCCAACCCTGTGCAGCGTTTTGATGCAAAGGGTCTGGTGGTTTGCCCCGGTTTGATTGATTTGCATGTGCATTTGCGCGAACCGGGGCAGTCGGCCAAGGAAACAATCGCCACCGGAACGGCGTCCGCCGCCCAAGGCGGTTTCACTTCGGTGGTTTGCATGCCGAATACTTCCCCGGCGATTGATAATGCGGGCACGGTCGCGTTGATTCGGGAACGGGCGGAGCGCGAGAGTAAAATCAATGTTTTCGTGACGGGCGCCATTACCAAAAATATTGCCGGCGAGGAATTGGCCCCAATTGGCTCGCTTAAATCGGCCGGGGTTGTCGCCATTACCGATGATGGGCATTGCGTGCAGAATAATGATCTCATGCGGCGGGCGTTGGAGTATGCGCGGATGTTTGATTTGCCGGTGATGGATCATTGTCAGGATTATTCCATTGTGATGGACGGGGTTATGCACGAAGGCTACTGGAGCGCGGTGCTGGGGTTGCACGGCTGGCCGGCGTCGGGGGAGGAGATGATTGTTTCGCGCAATATTCTGCTGGCGGAGTTGACCGGCGCTCATGTGCATTGCCAGCATTTGAGTTCGGCCGGCAGCGTGCAGTTGCTGCGCGAAGCCAAAAAACGCGGCATCCCGGTGTCCGGGGAGGCGTGTCCCCACCATTTTACCCTGACGGATACGAGTCTGGCCGGGAGCGAGAAATTCTGGAGCGCTGATGGCATGGAAATAATGGCGGATCACGCCGGGGCGCGTCCCCGCTGGCCGGCTTACGATACGAATTTCAAAATGAGCCCGCCCTTGCGCTCCGCGGCGGATCGCGCCGCAGTGATTGAGGGGTTGTGCGATGGCACGGTGGAAATCATCAGCAGCGACCACGCTCCGCATTGCGGTTACGAAAAGGAAGTGGAGTTCGATTACGCGCCGTTTGGCATCGTTGGGCTTGAAACGGAACTGGCGCTGTCGCTCATGCAGCTTTATCACTCCAAGAAGATGTCGTTGTCCAATCTGATTGCAAAGTTCACGGTGCATCCGGCGCGGATGCTGCGGTTGGCGGGCAAGGGGACTTTGGGAGTGGGGGCGGACGGGGATGTGACGGTTTTTGATCCCGGCCAGGAGTGGATTTTCGATTGCAAAACCTCGGCCAGCAAATCCCGCAACACGCCTTTCGCCGGATGGATGATGAAAGGCAAGCCGTGCGCCACCATCGTCAATGGCGCCATTGTCTGGCAGGATCGCGACAGGAAGTGAGATGGGCCAGTCTGTGCATCGCGGGATCGCTTCCGGGAAATTGAAGTCCGTCGTGTTCGTGTTGGAGGGGCTTAATTCCTTTTCGACCACCTATTTCTTTTACGACATCTATTTCTATACGCAGGCCAGATTCAAGTTTGGCGCGTTGCAAAATCTGATGCTGGCGGCGGTGTTGGGCGTGATCTATGCGGTGTCCGCCTTTTGGGGGGGACGGTTTGCGCAACGGTTTGGTTATTTTAGAGCGATAAAATGGGGCACGGGTTTGATGGCGGCCATTTTTCTTCTGGGCAGCCAGTGCGACGGCTTGCTCGCCACCCTCGCCGTCATTTGCGCCAGCAACGCCGCCTTATGTTTGACATGGCCGGCGTTGGAAAGTTTGATGAGCGAGGGAGAGTCCCGCGCGCAATTGCAGGGATGGGTGGGGGTTTACAATGTGGTTTGGGCCGTGACCGGGGCGGTGGCTTATTTCACCGGCGGCGCGATTCAACAGCAATTCGGGCCAAGGAGCATTTTTTTCGTGCCGGCCGCCCTGCTTTTGGCGGAGGCGGGTCTGGCCGTCTGGCTGGAACGCCAGGCGGAAAAACAACCGATTTTGGCGGCGCCTCCCTCGCTGCCTTCGCCCGTGCCGGAAGGAAAGTTTTTGTCCGCTTCGCCCGCCATGTTTCTCAAGATGGGGTGGCTGGCCAATCCTGTTGCGTATGTGGCCATTAACACGGTGGTTTCCACCATTCCCACCCTTTCCCGGCACTTCCATTTTTCGCTGGCCCGCGCCGGGTGCGTTTGCTCAATCTGGCTTTTTTCCCGGGCGGTGGCGTTTGTGCTGCTGCGGATGTGGCCGCGCTGGCATTATCGGTTCCGCTATCTGGCTTGGGCTTATGTCGCAATGATCCTGTCCTTTGGCGCCATGTTGCTGGGGTCGATCGTCTGGGTCTTTGTGGCGTCGCAGATCGTCTTTGGGGCGGCCATCGGGCTTATTTATTATTCCTCGCTCTTTTATTCCATGGACGTGGGGACGGAGACCAAAGGCGAGCATAGCGGCATACACGAAGCCGTCATCGGGGTGGGCAATGCGGGAGGCCCGGCGGTGGCGGCGGCGGCGCTGGCCTTTTTCCCCGATGTGCCGGGAAGCGGCGCGGCGGCGGTTTGCGTTTTGATGGTTGCGGGTTTGGGCGGCCTTTTCTGGATGCGATTTCGCGAGCGGCCTAAAAACGGACAAACCATTTGCGGCGGTACATGAACAAGGCGACGCCGTACATCAGCGCCACATATCCCAAGGCGTAAAGGAGCGAGCTGTTTTCCGGTGTGGCCAGCGGTCCTGCGACGCACTCGAAGCCCGTCTTGAGGCGGGCAAACAACCAGGTCTTGAGAACAATGGGATGCCCGTCTTGGATGCCGGCGGGAATGAGGGTGGAAATCCGGCCCAGCAATCCCGTCAATACGAAAACGGTGATGGCGTTCATGCCATAGATGGCGAACGGTTGGGCGCGGCGTTTGCATCCCCTGGCATCGACGAGCCAATAACAAACGGCAAACAAGACCGTGGCCATTCCGGCCATGAACACCGCATAGGAACTGGTCCACAACTTTTTATTGATAGGCAGCCAGAAATTCATGATCTGGCCCGCCAGAATGAGGAAACTTCCGGCCCCAAACAGCCAGACGGTTTTTTGGGCGGGGCTTTGGCGCGACCTGAGCAGGTGGCCGGCCAGAATTCCGAAAAGCACGGTTGCGATGGCGGGGAGGGTGCTGATGACTCCTTCAGGGTCATACGGTTTGGTTTCGCGCCAGACGTGTCCGTGCAAGACGAGCGAATCGACATATTCCGAAAAGTTTCCATGCTCGGTCAACAGGCCGTGTCCCCAACCCGGCACCGGCATCAACGCCATCAACAGCCAGTATCCGGTCAGCAAACCGATTATGGCGATGATCTGGCCCCGAATCCGGGTGAAGAGAAAAATCAGGCCGGCGGCGAGGACGCAGACCCCGATGCGTTGCAAGACGCCCGGCAGGCGGAGGGTGGACCAGTGGTAGTAAGGAAAGCCGTTCAAAGCCAGGCCCAGCCCGATGATGATGACTGAGCGCCGGACCAGACGCCACACCGCCTTTGAGCGCGGTTCGCCTGCTTCCAGACGGCGGCCCATGGAGAGAGGCATGGCGACGCCGACAATCCAGAGGAAGAAAGGGAAAATCAAGTCGGTGCAAGTCCAGCCGTTCCAAGCGGCATGATCAAGCTGGCGGTAAAGGTGGTTCCAATCACCGGGATTGTTGACCAGCAGCATGGCGGCCATGGTTGCGCCGCGAAAGACATCAAGGGACATCAGACGTTCGGCGGGCGCGGCGTTGGATGAGGATGGAGTGTTCAATGTATCCGGTTAAAAAGTAAGGGGCGGCGGCGGGCGCGCAAAGCCTATTTTTCGGCCAACACCCCGGCTCTGGGCGAAAAAGTCGCGCCGATGAAAAGGTTGCAGAATTCGAGGCGCAGCGGGATGGGGAAATAGGCCGAGTGCGTGATTTTGAAGTAGGGTTCCATTTCCGCAAAAATTTCGCCGGGCAAATTAATATGTTCACGGCTGATGAAGATGTGGTAGGGCCGCCGGTAGCGTTTTTGGAAAATGCGTTTGGCGGAAATTTCCCGCGCCAGGGAATAAGCGAGGCTGCCCTCGCAGGGGATGACGATGGAGAATGTGCCTTTCTTCTTGTCACAAAGCCGGTGCATCTCGCGAATGGCGGCGGGGAGGTTGGGCAAATGCTCCAGCACATGGATGGCGATGATGCGGTCAAAATAACCGTCCGGGAAATTCAGCCGTTCCTGGCAGTCGCCGACACAGGTTTGGATTTTCGGGCAATTTTGGCGGAGGCGGGCCACCATGTTCTCGCGCAAATCCAGCGCCACGTAATTGCGTTCCTGTTCCCCGGTCAGAATTTCGTGTTTGAGATGTTCGCCCAGCCCCGCGCCGATTTCCAAGGTGCGGTCGAACCGGGCCGGACGCCGCCGCACGACATAGAGCTGGCTGAAACGGTCGGCGATGGAATAGCGATTGGGAAAAACATCATGCCAATGCTCCATGAAATCATCGCAAATACGTTTGTCTTCCGCTGAAAGAGGGGGGAATTGCTTGGGCCATTTGCTCATATTGACCTGTTCAAAGGTTGGGTTTTTGGCGCATGACAAAGGCCCATTCGACCCGGCCCCGGCGGGTGTCCTCAACCGTATAGTGGGTTCGCAGCCATTGTTCGATTTTTTCACCGGGCTGGCCGGGGTCGCCGAACCGATTGATGCCGCCGTCGCGCTGATCGCCCCAAATCACGATCACGTAGTCGGGCCGGACTTGGGCCAGTTGTTTGATATATTCGGGTTCATTGTCTGTGAATTCAGGCATGGGCCTTTCATGCCGGGAAAGATAATTAATCATGACGCCTTCCGGCAACACCAGCAGGGTGTCGGACGGTTTGGCCGTTTTCATGCGTTCGACACACCATTGAACGACCGCGCCGGTTTCATCCACGGCGGGACCGAATGCGTAAAATCGATCAGCGCCGTCGGCGACGGGCTGATATTGGAGGACATGATTGCCGGCTGATTCCGTTACCACTGCCATGCTGCCCATGGCGAGCATGACCAGAAAACCGAGCAGGGCGATGCGCCGCCCCAGGAGGCCTGTGCCGGTCCAGCGGGGAATTTCCGCGACGATGACAGCGGTCAGGACCATCCCCGCCAGCGCCGCCTGGATGAATCCGAAATGATTAATGCGCGCGCGCAAGACCATGCGGGTCAGCATGGCGGCGGCCAGCAAAATCAGGGCCAGCGCCATGATCGTGCGGGGTTGGGTGCGGCCGTTTTGCCGCCATTCCCGCTGCCAGCGGAAGGAGAAGATGACCAGGACAACGGCGATCAGACCGGGAAAGGACGGGCCGATTTCAAAGCCGCCCCCCATGTCAAACATACTAGCCAGGGCCAGCGCGCCCAGAGCGGCGATCCAGCGCAAAAGCGGACGCCACGGGCGGTTGGCCAGCCAGCCGACGGCCCAGATCGCTCCGAGAAGGAGGGCGGCGTTCAAGCTGAAGATCAGTTCCCATCCAAGGTTGCGCCAGCCATGGTTGAAGCCGTCGTAGCCGGATTGGTCGATAAAACCCGGGCCGCTCCGGCTCACGAGCACCGCCAGCCATGCCTGGGAGGAATCAACCCAGGCGGCCGGCCACGATTCCCGGCGGGCGAACCAGGCCGCGACCAGCAAAACGGGCAGGATCAGGCCGGCCAGAATCCATCCCCATTCCCGCCCTCCGGGCGGTTGATGCTGGCGGCAGCGGATGAACAGGGCGGCCAGCCCAAGCAAGCCGGTGGCGAGCATGAATTCCGGTTTCAACACGACCGCGATTCCGCCGCCCAGGCCGAGCAAAAAGGCGGTCGCGCCCGAAGGGCCCCGGCACCAGCGCTCCATGACGAACGCTGTCAATAATATCAGGAGCATGCCGTGGGTCGTTTCGTTGGAGTAAGGCAGGACGTAGTTGTAGTTGCCCACGGTGTTGAGCATGGAAAAGGAGAACACCGAAATGAAGACCGCGCCGGCGGCGAAGGCTGCCAGAGGACCCCACGCCATCCGAAACGCCAGGTAGCCGAGCGCGACAATGGCGGCATAGATGGCGAGGTTGGCGGCGGCAAGCACCATGACGCCGGGACCGAGGCATTTAAAAAGAAGAGCGTTGCAAAGAATGGACAGCGGCCCGTAATTCCAGTGGAAATCGTGGTAAGGCAGCGCGCCGAGCGAGACCCGCCAGGTGTTGTAGCACTGCGGGCCGGAGTCAATGATCGGATCGGGCCACTTCCGCCATGAAGCATGCAGAAACCAGGCGGCCAGGAGGGCGAGAACGAGTATCCCGGCCAGTTCGACGGCGTTCCGTCCGGCATTGTTTTTCCACCGCGCCTTCACGGTTCATCGGAATAAAGAAAGACCTTCGATGATTTTCGTTCCAAGGCGGACTCGACCTTGAGCAGGGCCGGGTAGTCGGGCGGCGCGATGATGGCGGGCGAGGTGTTGAACTGGCTGGTGATGACGCATTTGCCGGCAGTTTCCTTGACTTTGATCCGCGCCGTGCCGCCGCCGTCCGGGATGTTCAATTGCCGGCTTTGCGGCGCGATGACTTCGCGGCGGAATTCCTTGGGCAGATCAATTTCGGCGCGGATCGTGTTCCGGTCGGCGCGATTGAGGAAGAGGGGCAGCGCGCGGCGGTCGGCGCCTGCGGCGATCAGGGACGGCGTGAAGGGCAGGTCGAAATAGAGGTATTTTCCGTCCACCACGCTGTAATTATCAACATCGACCGTAAACTGCTCCAGGCCGGGATAGGTGTCGAAGCTGGTTTTGAGATCGCCCACAGGCCGGGCGCCCTGCGCAACGTCGGAAACAATTTCCTGGAAGTAGCGTCTGCGCTCTTCCGGCGGCAGTTCGGAGAAATAGCGGTTTTTGCCCCCGTAATAATTTCCGAAGTAATGCCGGGTCACGCCAATACGCGTCCGGCCGTTGTCGGCAATGGAGAGGGTATAAACGGTTTCCGACTTGTTCTCGCAACCCTTGGCCGCCCGGGCCGTTTCAAACGGGTGGGAGGAATGGGCGGGCAGGACGATGATCTCCCGGCCATCGACCGAGGTGGCCCCCAACCTGGCATACTGATCCGTGTCATTCAGATAATAGGTTTGACCGCCAACCCTGACCCGGACCATAGGCATTTGAAATGCGTAGGGGAGGGGGAAAGATTCCGAGATACCGGCAATGGCAGCGATTGGGGGAAGGTCCGACGCGAGGACAAACTGGGGTTGGAAACCCGCCGCCTTCAACATGGCATACAAAAGGATGGCGCGATCGGCGGCGTGGCCGTAACCGTCAGCCAGTGTCGTGTCCGCCGCGGAAAGTTCGCTCAAGGGCAGATCGGTGAAGGATGGTCCGGCGGAGCGGATGGACTTGGCCACAAAATCCCGGATGGCTTTGACGGCTTCGAGCTTGGTTTTGCCCTGGGCGGCCAGTTGCCGGGCTGCGGCGGCGGCTTTCCCGCTTTTTTGCGCGCGGTCAATCAGGGTGTCGCTGAGGGTCTTTAAATAATCCTTCATGTCCCCGGCGTAATAACTGACGCCGGCGGAATAGACCCACTCCGGCGGAAGCTGTCCCTCGGCGGGAACGGCGGCGAGGTTGGCCGCCTGCCAGGAAAATTTTTGCGAGCCGTCCGCGTTATTCGTCTCCGCATGGATGATACCGGCTTTGCCGGCGACCATTTTCCGCAACGGCAGATTGGCAGGAACGGTGATTTGAAAAGATTTTTGCTCCAAGGCATCGCGCAATTGAAAAGGCTCGAACCCGGCTATGAAGGCCCTGCCTTTATTGGTGATCTCGTATTCGACCTCGATGGTGGAACCAATATCGACGCCGGGAAGGTTGGCCACCAGAATTTTCCCGCCGGTGTAACGTTTGGCGGAGGAGTTCCAACCGGCATCCATGACATTTATTTCGTTGGTGGAAATTTCCTGGCGCTGTCCGGTTTTGGAAGTGACGACGCCGCGAATGAGTCTGGCTTCCTGGCAGGACGGATTGAAATCAATCTTGACCTCCGCCTCCCGGATTTTGCCGGCGTAATTCAGGATTTGCTTGGAGTAACTCGCGCGATAGACGGCGGTGTGAGCGTCGCTCAGGGCGAGTTCCTTGCGGCTTTCCAAAATTTTTGCGTCCGATTGGATGGCCGGGGAGGGAGGCAGGGTTTTTTGCGCCGGCTCAATGGCGGCGTTTTTCGAAATGGCCAAAACGGGAACCTTGCGCTCGTCGTATTCGGTGGATTTCAAAGTTTGCTTGAGAGTCAGGTATTGACGTGGGGAGAATTCAACCACCTTGAGCTTGAGATCGCGGGAGCAAAGGAGCATGCCGTCCTGATAGACGGTCTTTTCGTCATAAGTGATGCAATCGTCGTTTATGGGAGGGCAGGAAGGCATGGAAACGGCGTTGGCGAAACCGCCGGTCATCTTGAGGGAGATGTTCTCCTTCATGCCGCAGGCGACTTCGGTGATCATGGGATATTTTCTCTTATCCAGGCCGCAACCGCCCAGGATGAAGTTGACCACCCCGAAACTATTGCCAATCCACGGAACGCTGACCATCGACTTGCCGTTGCCATCGGCGGTCATGCCGTCGGCTGAATATTCCAGCTCCGCACGGACGGCGGTGGAGACATCGAGCATGTCATCGGGAAAAAGTTTAAACGAAATAAGGCGGGCGCCGGGCATGGCGCGCTTGAGGTTTCTTTCAAAGAACCGGCGTTCGTCGTCCGGTTTCATGTGGGAAAAGGCATTGCGATAAGCGTCGTCGTTGACCCCGCCGAAACGGAGTTCCGATTTGGCCTGCAAGGCGCCGGCGGCGGTTAAAACGCCGGTGGTGGTGATCTCCATCATGTGTCCCTCCGGCGGTTCAATGGCGCTGACCTTCAGGTCTTCGCCTTCGGGCCGGCAGACCAGATAGCTCTGGTCGCAATCATAGGAGGGCAAAAGGTTGCGGGTATGTTCATCGGTGGGGTCCATGAGAATGTATTGTCCCTTGGATAATTCCACGCTGACGATGGCGTGGTTGAAAAAGGGATCGGGGATTTCCTTGTCGCGCTTGGTGCCGACGCTGATGAGGACGGGGTAGGAATTCAAGCCGGCGGCCCGGAGCATGGAGACAAGCAAAGCGGCCTTGTCCCGGCAGACGCCGTATTTCTTGTCAAAAGTCAGCTTGACGTCGTGAGGCTCGAAACCGGGCCGGTCTTTTTCCGGGGTAAGACCCATATAGCGGATGTTTTTGGAGACGTAATAGAAAATGGCCTGCAACTTTTCCATGTCGGTTTTGGTGCCGGAGGTCAACTTGCTGACCGTATTGGTCATATCCTGGTCGGCGGCTTCGAGGTGGGCGCGGCTCAGTTCCCAATACCATTTTGAAACATCCTGCCATGTGGGGGTGGTGCTGATCAGCACCCGTTGCAAAACCACGTCAGCCGGGGGCATGGAAGGCTCGTCAAACATGCGCGGAACATTGTTGACCTCCCAGCGATGAATGACGGTGTGGTCCGGTCCGGCTTCGGTGCTGTATTCGACGGTGCCGGGGACCGGGTCGCGCAAGGCCATGCGCTGCAAGGGCCGGTCGGCCGGCGCATGGACTTCATAAGAGATGTGGCGGATGTAACCCTCGTCTTCAAAAACATTTTCCTCGGCGTATTGGCCGGGCATGTAGGAACGGGTGATGGTCTGGCGGGAAACCGAATGAACCACGTCGCCGATTTCAACTTTGGGAATATTGACCTGGAGAATGCGGCTGTTGGGATCGTAGATGTTCATCTGCATCTGGCTTTCGTCGATTGTCTCCTTGGAATTGGCCGCAATATCCACGGGAACGACCGCTCCGTCCGGTTTGATCACCTCGATCTCGGTGACTTGCTCGGTGGAGTAGGGGAGGGTGAAGGAAAGAGCGAGGGTGCGATTGTTGCGCTTGCCCTTTTCGGTGAGGATCTTAACAAAAGCCTCGTCCTGGCACTCGCCGGTGCCGTCGGAGTTATAAACGCGGACCAGTTTTTTCTCGACCGTGGCGTCGTCGCAATCAGGGTATTTTGCCAGAGTGATGTCCGCCGCCGCCGCCATGACTTTTTTGGCGTCAACCAGGTTCCAACTATCGCCTTGGTAGAGGCGGGTTGTGACCGGGGCCGGCTCCGCCCAGACGGTGAAAAGAGCGAGCCAAAGGCAACAAATGAGAGACCCATGTTTTATTTTCATAAAAAAAGACCGCACGTTTCCATGATAGCGTTATTTTCCCCGGCTAGCCAGTCCGGTTAGTTGGGGCGGGGGCCGTAGCCTTTTTCGGGCGTTCCGTCCGGTTCGAGATGGCCGGTGGCCCAAAGGACGCCGCGGGTGACCAGGTCAAGATAACGCGGATCAGCCACCGTTTCGTTGTTGTGGCCGATGGTGGTGCTGAAGACGCGGGCTTTGTTGGGGCCGTATTGATTGGTCCAAATGACGACAAAATCATTGGTCTTCAGGGCGCCATTCCGTTGTTTGACGACTTGCAAGCCATGGGCCAAGGGGTGGGCGGTGTCGAAGATGTGGACGTTGTTATAATGCTCTTCGTGCATGGTGGTCCAATTGGTCATGCCCTTGGTGATCGGACTGTCGGTGTCGGTGAAATTGATGGCAATTGGCTCTTGCGGACCGTGGCCGCTGGATTGCAAGCCTAGGTATTCAAACCAAAAGCCATGGGGTGTCCCCGCCGTGACCGGATCGTTGGGGTTGCCAATGCGATAGGAGTGCATGGCGCAGTGGAGGTTGACGCCGGGAAGCCCGTCCTGATGCGGCTTCAAAACGGCCTCGACCAATGCCGGGTCGGCAATATCCGCCGCACATTCGTCGTGGATGACCAGATCATATCCGTTGGCGTAATCAGAATGGCCCAGAATGGCGAGGGGCGGATGGGTGGAGGCGTCGCCAGTGTGAATCTGGTCAATGACGACATTGGCGCGCGCCTCGATTCCTTTTTTGAGAATGTCCTTTTGCGCGGCGTAATCGTGGCAGCAGCCGCCGGTAACGAGGAGGACGCGCAACGGTTTGATATCCGCCGCCCGCAACGGGAGGAGGGCGAGACTCAGGAACGCGATGGCGGCGGTGAAAAAAAAGTTCTTGAGATGGCAAATTCCGAGCATGGCGTTGTTATAACGGTTCCATGCGCGATACACAAGCCGCACGGAGGGTGCGTTTTTCGCAATTTTAGACTTTAGCCTTCAGCCCCCAGCCCTTATTCTCCGCCATTATGTCCGTTGAGGCTCCTGTTTCGTCCGCTCCCCGGCGCTCGCTGTTGCGCGACTTGGATTATTCCGTGGTGCAACAATGCATGCACTGCGGCTTGTGTCTGCCAACCTGTCCAACCTACGACGCCACCAAATCCGAGCGGCACAGTCCGCGGGGGCGAATTGCGCTGATGCGCTCCGTGGCCGACGGGCGCTTGGAAATGACGCCCGCGTTTGCGGATGAAATGTATTTTTGCCTCGGTTGCCTGGCTTGCATGTCGGCCTGCCCGGCGGGGGTTAATTATGCCGAACTATTTGAATATGCCCGCGCTGAGGCGGAGCAGAGCGGCGTCATCAAATCGCCCAAACGCAGTTTCATTCGCTGGCTGACGATGGGCTGGCTTTTCATGGATTTGTCGCGCCTGCGTTTTTTGGGCGCGACCATCCGCCTTTATCAGAGAGTGGGATTGCAGGCGCTGATACGCGGTTCCGGGGTAATGAAGCTTTTCCCGAAACGGTTGCAGGGACTGGAGGCGATGACCCCCAAGATACAACCTCATTTTTCCGCCAAAATCATCCCGCCCGTCATGCCTGCCGTCGGCGTCAAAAAATATCGCGTTGCGCTTCTGACCGGATGCGCCCAGGACGTGATGTACAGCGACATCAACCGCGACACGGCGGAAGTGCTGTCCCGCAATGGCTGCGAAGTCATCACCCCGGCGAAACAAAGCTGCTGCGGGTCGTTGCACTCGCACAACGGGGAACTGCCCCTGGCGCGGGAACTGGCGCGGCGGAACATCGACCAATTTCCCCCCGGCGAGTTTGACGCCATCATTAGCAACGCCGGCGGTTGCGGCTCGCATCTGAAGCAGTATGGCCATCTTTTGGAGGAAGACCCCGTCTATCGCGAGCGGGCGAAGCAATGGGACGCGAAACTGCGCGACATTCACGAATGGCTGGGGCTGACAGGCATTGTTGCGCCTCCGGCGAATGTTCCGGCGCAGACGGTGACTTACCACGAGTCGTGTCATTTGGCCCATGGCCAGAAAATCACCCTGCAACCCCGCGCACTCTTGCGCGCCATACCGAATCTGACCTTGGTCGAGCTGCCGGAGAGCAACTGGTGTTGCGGCAGCGCGGGCATATACAACGTGCTCCAGCCGGAGATGGCCAATCAACTTTTGGATCGCAAGCTGGACCACGTCCGGGCCACTGGCGCGCTGGTGGTGGCGACGGGCAACCCCGGTTGCCTGGCCCACATGGCGAATGGGATTCGCCTGCAGAAACTGGCCGTGCGTCTGGTCCATCCCATCACATTGCTGGCGGAAGCTTACCGCTACGCTCCCGCCGCGAAGAAGTAAAGCGGTGGAAATAAATGCTTGGTTGCGGGCAAATAATGGGACATGAAGCACCGGAATGTTACACGCAGAACAGGGTGCGGGGGCTTTAATTCTGCGGTTTCAGCTCCGCCTCGTTTGACGGGATGGATAGGAGCTTGATGATTTCCCGTTCTAACATCCCGTAGTCGAACGGCTTTTGCAGTATCGCATTAACGGGGTTTTTAGGTCCCCGCCGCGACACGACCCCGGTAATCATCAGGATTGGCAGCCATGGCGCCAGTCGCCGGAGTCGGACGGCCAGTTCGTCGCCATTGACAAACGGCATGACGCAGTCTGTCACCACCAGATCGAAATGCCGGGTCGCAAACAAACCGAACGCCTCGGCGCCGTTGTTGGCTTCCACCACGATGCGATCTTGCCGGGCTATGGCGGCCTTCAACGTTTGCCGCAGAGAGCTTTCATCTTCGACCAGCAAGATTCGTTTTCCCGGACTGCCGTCGTTTTCCGTCTTCATTTCTTGCGTTTGATAGAGCAGAATGGTTGCCATGTTGAAATTTAAGATAGCCGGAGCCATCGCAGTCGCGGCCCTCCTCTTGGGAACGCCGGGTCGTAAGGCGGGGGGGGCCGTCTTGCTCCAAAATGGTTTTTGCTCGGTAACGGTTGAACCTGAGTCGTTGCTGGTCAAGATGAAGGACGCCGGCGCTGGCGCCGCAACGCTTGTTTCCGCCGCGCAAACCAACCTCGGGCCGGTCGCTCATCTGGTGTTTGACTCCACCAACGCTGCCTGGGCTTATCCCGATGGAAAAATTTCAATCTCCTTCGCGCTGCAGGACCGGGTTTTGCACGCCCATATCCAGGCGGAAACGCCGCGTGAATTCACCTTCCCGGTCATTTCTGGAACGGATTCGATCCGGGGTTGGATATTGCCGTTGTTTGAAGGGGTTTATGCGCCAGCCGGCGACACGCGATGGGCGGCATTCCTGACCCATTACGGCCCGATGAACACCACGGCTGATCTCATCCTGCCGTTTGTGGGCTTGGACTGCGGCGCATCCACCCTGACGTATATTTTTGAGAACCCATTCAACAACAAACTGGCCTTTCAGATGGGCCCCGGGAAAAATCTCTCGGCGCGACTGACGCATCAATTTACCCGTAATCATCCGGTCAAGGAATACGACGTCTCTGTTCAATCGGGCGGCAACTCGCCCGTCGAACCGGCCCGGCTCTACCGAAAATGGCTCATGGACCGGGGCCAATTCGTCAGTTTTAAGGACAAAATTCAACGCACGCCGGAAGCGGCCAAACTCCTTGGCGCCGCCCACATTTATCTTTGGGGCGGAGACATATTGGATGCAGCCAGCATCAAAGACTGGAGGACGTTCTGCCTGAACTTGAAAGAGCAGGGCGAGGCGTCCGCGCCGTCGTCCGCCAAACGGGTCTGGTCCGCGATGACTCCCGGGGGAAGGGCAGCAGTGGACCGATTTCTCAAGGAAGAGTGGCAGGACAAATATGAGAAATTACAAATCACCTCCGACCTGAGCCGGGTGTTGCTCCTGCCGGATTTGGCGGGCGATTCCGGAGGCTCAAAACCGTCTGGACACACTCTTTCCCAAGCCGAAATTTCTCAGGCGAATTGCAAGTGGCTGGCCTCGGCCTTCCCCGGCCAGTTGGATGAGACCGAAACATGGGGCGGCGGCGTTTCGCCCAACATGATTCATCAATTGGCCGCCGCCGGCCTGGACCGCTTGTGGCTCGGCAGCGATGGCTGGGATGGTTTTGTCAACCACCCGGAAACGGTCGCCGCCGCCCGGCAGGCGGGCTTTTTGATCGGCCCTTACGACTCATTCAACAGCATCCACCAGCCGGGCGAACCAGACACATGGGAAACGGCCCAGTTTGATCCCGCACTCTATCCGTCCGGCGCAATCATCAACGCGGATGGAACCCCAAAACGCGGCTTCAAGCACAAAGGGTTCACATTAAGTCCTGACGCCGCCCGCCCTTACGTGGAGAAGCGGGTTGCCAATTTAATGAACCTCTTCCATGCCAATTCCTGGTTCGTTGATTGTGACGGGTTTGGCGATTATTTTGACGATTACTCGCCTCAACATCCCGCCACCCAGGCGTCCGACCTGCAATCCCGCATTTCGAGAATGGAATGGATTTGCGATACTTTCGGCGCTGTCATCGGAACGGAAGGGTGTTCCGCCGGTGTCGCCCCGACCGTGCATTTCGCCCACGGCGTGCTCACTCCGGTCATCGGATGGGGTGATCCCGATTTGACCAATCAAAAATCAAAATATTACACCGGCGGTTATTATCCGCCCGATGCGCCAAAAAACTTTTTCATGCCCGCGCCGGTCAAGGAGGAATATCGTTATATCTACTACGAACCGGGCTTCCGCCTGCCGCTCTTCCAGACGGTCTTTCACGATTCGGTCATTGCCACCCACCACTGGTCGTCCGGCAGTTTCAAGGCCAGGGATGACGTCCAGACCATGCAGTTGCTCGAATTGCTTTACAACGTCCCCCCTCTCTACCACCTGAACAGGGATGAGTTCCAAAAGCGCAAAGCGCAAATCCTGCGCCATTACCGTTTCTTCTCCCCGCTCCATCGCCAGTTGGCGGAAATGCCCATGACGGATTTCCAATGGCTCACGGCGGACCGGTCCGTTCAGTTGACAACTTTCGGCGGCCAAATCGACCTGGTGGCTGACTTTGGCGCGACCTCGTTCCGGTTTAACGGAACAACTGTTCCCGCCCGGAGCATCCTTGCCCGATGGCGCGACGGCCGGCCCCCCGTTGTTTTTACTCCCTGAATCAAGCTAATTATGATTGGAGAATCGCGCGGGACGGCGTAAGTTGGCCGGAGTGAGACGTGAGACAGACTTTGTCCTGGAGAAGGCTGCATGGCCAGCGATGCTGTTGGAAGCCGGCGGCGAAATTTGCCGCGCCAATCAGGCAGCCCGCCGGGTCTTTGGTTTCGCGGCAGATTCGCCTGCGCCGTCTTTGGCGGATATTTGGGATAAGTCCAATGCCGGTTCTCCCCTCGATTTTCTGCGGCGGGAAAGCGGCGGCGAGACGTCCGAGCTGAATTTCCGGCTGCCGGATGGCGCGAAATCCAGGTTTTTTGCCCACCTGGCCAAAGTCGCGCGCGAAGGGCAGGATTATTTCGTCTTGCAGCTTTTCAAGGAATCAGGCGCCGCCCCTTCCGAGCCGGCCAAGGCCGGACCGGCTTTGGCCGTGCCCAGCGCTCCGCCGAACCCTTTCCAGGAAACATCCGTGTTTTCGTCCGAAACCGTCCTCAAGGACGGCTTGGAATCGGGCCTCGCCCATAAACAAAAGCTCGATTGCGCCCTGCAATTGGCCCGTTCCGTGGCGCTGGATTTCAACAATGCCCTGACCAGCATTCTAGGCCATACCTCCCTTTTGTTAAGCAAAGCCGAGGCCAATCATCCCTGGCGCGCTTCGCTCGGCGAAATTGAAAAATCCGCCGCCAAGGCGGCCGAGATTGCCAATGACCTCGCTGCTTTCAGCCGCCAGAAAAAAGACGGACGCGCCCAGGTTGCCGGCAACATGAACCTGCTGTTGGAAAGAACGATGGATGTCATCCGCGAATCCATCGACAAACCCATCACCATTTCCCCGCAATTTGAACGCAAACTTTACACGGCCAATTTCGACGAGGCCAAGATGCAGCAGGCCCTGATCAAGATTTTTGAAAACGCGGTGGAATCCATCAAAGGCGATGGCAGGATCAGCGTCCAAACCCGCAACCTCGAGCTGGCCAACCCCACCCAGGATCGCACCGCCAAGTTGAATCCGGGAAATTATATTTGCGTCGAAATCTCCGACACCGGATGCGGCATTGCCGAGGACGTGATGCCCCGTATTTTTGAGCCTTTTTTCTCGACCAAAGGCGCGCGCCATCGCGGTTTGGGCCTGGCCTGGGTTTACGGCATAGTCACCAACCACGGCGGCGGGGTGGCGGTTTCCAGCCAGGTGAACACCGGCACTGCTGTCCGTCTCTACCTGCCTGCCAGCCACAAGATCGTCCGGGAAGCGCCGGTGGCCGAAGGCGATTTAAACGGCACCGAAACCATCCTCATCGTGGACGACGAGGATTTATTGTTGACAATGAGCAGGACCGTATTATCGGCCTACGGTTACAACGTGTTGACCGCCAATAGCGGCCAAAAGGCGCTGGAATATTTCAACGGTTTCCAAAAGAAGATCGACCTGGTCATCACCGACCTGGTGATGCCGAATATGAGCGGGCGCGACCTGAGCGAGCAAATACTAAAGACAGCGCCCGGCACCCGCATCATCTGGTCCAGCGGATACGTCCGTGTGGTAGGCGCCCAAGAGCAGGAGAGATACCTGCAAAAACCCTTTTCCGCCCAGGACCTCCTCCGCAAAGTCAAACAAGTCCTGTCGCAATAACGCCTCCGACAGGGTTGGCATAGTGTCGTGTCTGGCGGGGTGAGACTTGGAAATGCCTTACCTCACAGATTATGGTTTGAGAAATATGCTCATGAGGCGACAGTTAGCTTATACCTTCATAGCGGCGCGGGCGTAACGTTTAATTTTGCCCGGCAATCCAGCTTTCAACATCCGCGCGACGGAACTCTGACTCTTAAAATAGTTCGCGTATGTCAATTTTTGTCCTTCGCTCCGCGAGTATTGCCGTGCTTCTTTTTTGAAGACTGTTACGATGTGGTCAATGCATGCTTTTGTGAATTTGCGCCGGAGGTTGTAGTGTTTTGAATGATGTTCTTGCCACTGTTCGCTTAGTTGTGCGGTCAAATCTGGATTACCCCATTTCGCACCCACTTCCGACAACACGCGAACCACGATGCTAAATAGCGCAAAATACTCGTAGGACCTGAGGTTTCGGATGTAAACCTTGTCTTTGGACAATGCACTTCGGCTTTCCCACAATGCCTCGTCGAGCAGAAAAAGTTGGAACGCCAATTCGGGCGGTGTTTCACGAATCCTGTCATACAGGTCGTTTTCGAAAAGGTCTGCCACATTCTTCGCCGCCGCCGGGCCTAGGCGCAATGCCGTATAGGAATTGGGGAGGGATTTGCGAAGTAACGTGCTGATGGCCAGGTATTACTAGGCAAAATTTGCCTGGTACAAATTCAGCCAATGTGTCATTACACTGTGGATGCG
>Ga0181535_10003680_pt1 | contig 17612 bp, 13 predicted proteins | sample PEATcosm2014_Bin_44_FD_119774 | JGI IMG/M metagenome (GOLD analysis project Ga0181535, IMG submission 119774) | Peatland microbial communities from MTU Mesocosm Facility, Houghton, MI, USA - PEATcosm2014_Bin17_30_metaG | ecosystem: Environmental > Terrestrial > Soil > Wetlands > Peat | place... | reverse complement strand
GCCTTGAGCACTTGCCGAAACCTCCGGGTAGGTCGCTGATGAACGTCCGCGGCAACGCGGCGTCTAGAGGAATGACCGCACACGACAGAATTCGGCTTACAGGTCCTTTTGCCGAATGCTTGGGCGCCCAACGACAGGTCATCGTCGGTGGGTGACAAACGACAGCCCCGGCCGGGAAATCCTCCCAGCCGGGGCTGACCATTTCCACCCCAAGAATTGCCGCGACAATTGTCGAAAATATTTCTAATCAAGCTTTTCAAGCTCTGCCTTATCAACGGCTTCGACGGATTCGCTTTCATCAGACTTTGGTGGGGGAGGAACCAGGTCTGTGGGGTCGGGGGGCGGGTTCGGCTTCGTCATCTTCTGCCACGAGGGTCTTCGACAGTTCCAGGCCGGCGATGCGGTTCAGTACCACGCGCTTCAGCTCGGAGATTGAAGCGTCATCCTTGCCGGGGTCGACTGTCTGCTCCAGCTTTTGGAGGGTCACGTGGAGCGACTCGAGGCTCTTGGGTCGACGGGGCGTCCGCAGTTATCCAACAAGTTGGGTGAGGTTTTCAGGGTCAAAAGAGGTCTGGCCTCTCGAAGTTTGGTTCCAAACCCAGTCCGGCGCCGGATTTGGCAACGCCTCGAACCGCTCCGTTACCATCAGAATCATGCTCCGCGTGAAACTGCTCGACCCCGCCGCCCGGCTCCCTGTTGTCGCCCACCCCGGCGAGGACCTCGGCTACGATCTCTTTGCCCTCGAGTCGGCTATGCTTGCTCCCCACTCTGCTGTCAAAGTCCGCACCGGGATCGCTGTGGAAGCCCGCCACCCCGCCAGCGGTGCTCCACTCGGCCTGCTGGTACGCGATCGGTCCTCGATTGCCGCTCGTGGCATTGCCACCACCGCTGGTGTCATCGATGCCGGCTACCGCGGCGAAATCCTCATTCTTATGACCAACCTGGGCGAAACCGCCATCGAGCTCAAGGCGGGAGAAAAAATCGCACAGATGGTTCCCGTTCCGGTTCTGACCGGCGCGGTGGAGCGGGTAGAAAGCCTTGAGGATTCCTTGCGCGCGGAAAAGGGGTTTGGCAGCTCAGGGCTGTAGATCTCAGCAGCAATCCTACGGCGAATCGCCGAAAAGCCCCTGGGCATCTCCTTTTGATCGCGCGCAGGAACCCGGCTTTGCTTTTCTGCGTATCAAAACCAGGGCAAACCAGCCTGAAATACGTGAAATATGAACCGTCAAGCCGGCATTACTCAGCTGGATAGCGGCCTGAACGACGTTTGATCCGTCCATTAGGTACAGCACCCGGGAAAAACTCGGACGATAGAACAAGCGCTTCGTCACCGAAGATACTTGAGATCGTTGCGATCATGAGTTCCGATACTCATTAGGCGCTAAGATACGAGTGGGGATATCGGCGGCTCCGACGGCCGATTTAAGTCCAGGTCAGGAAAGCGTTACGATGCAATTTACTGAGGCCTTAAAACTCGCACTGCAATCCCTGTGGGCCAACAAGATGCGCTCCATTCTTACGCTGCTCGGCGTAGTGATCGGTGTCGCGTCGGTCATCACGGTGGTGACTCTGACCAATGGAGCCAAGAGATTTGTAACCAACAATATTAATCGCTACGGCGCCAGCGTGATCACCATCCAAAAGATGCCGCAGACGTTCATGACCGTTGAAGAATATCTTTCGTACCAAAAGCGCAAGGATATTTCCTACGACGACTACAGGGCAGTTCTCTCCGAATGCAAGTCCTGCGTGTTGGTCGGATGCGATCACTCAACGACCGGCAGCGTCGTGTACCAGACCAAGTCCACCACGGACTCCACGATCCGCGGAATCACCTGGACAATGCCGGCGATTGCGAATCTGAACATCGCCGAGGGACGCTCCTTCACCGAGTCCGAAGACGAACACAACGCTCACGTAGCCATCATCGGCTCCGACATTGTCGATAACGTCCTTGGGCAAGGGGATCCGCTGGGAAAGGAGATTCGCGTCAACGGAACTCAATATACCGTAATCGGAGTTGCAGAGAGCCAGGGCAAGACTATGGGGAACAGCATGGATAATTGGGTGGGCATTCCTCTTACCACGTTCCTTCATCAATTCGGGTCCCACTCGAGCTTGACGATTTATGCAGATGCCGGCAGCAGCGGCGAAGTGATGGACAACGTGATCGATCAGTTGCGCGTCATCATGCGCTCGCGCCGCCATCTGCTGCCCGGCGACCCCGATGCCTTCACCGTCGATACCAGCGCAACCTTTGCGAACATGCTTGGCAACATCCTCAACAACTTCGGAGCCATTGTTGTTGCGATTGCGGGCATCTCCCTCGTAATTGGCGGAATCGTCATCATGAATATCATGCTGGTATCGGTGACCGAGCGCACTCGCGAGATCGGCGTCCGCAAAGCTCTGGGGGCTCGCCGAAAAGACATCCTGCTTCAGTTTCTCATCGAGTCGGCCACCATGTCCCTGTTTGGCGGCGTCATCGGAGTTATCGCCGGCATCACAGTGGCCAAGGTGATTACTCTTGTCATCTCCTTCCCTTCGGAAGTTGAGATCTGGCCCATCATCGTAAGCTTGTTTGTGGCTACCGCGGTTGGACTGTTCTTTGGCGTATATCCTGCGAACAAGGCTTCGCAACTCGACCCCATTGTCGCCCTGCGATCGGAGCTTTAGGCATGAGAATCAGCGACTCAAAAGAATCAGTGAGAATGGCGCTTGAGACCCTTCGCAAAAACAAGCTGCGGTCGGGCCTGACGATTCTCGGAATCTCAATCGGCATTGCCACCGTGATTCTGATCTCGTCGGCCATCAATGGCTTGAACAGCAACATCGCATCTTTCGTCAAATCGCTGGGAACCAACGATCTGTGGGTCTTTCGCTTTGAACCGTTTGGCAAGCGTCCCACCACCGAGGAATTGAATCGGAAACAGCTTACCTATGACGACGGCATTGCCATGCGCAGCTTGCCCTATGTGGTTGCTGTCGATCCCGGCCTCACTTACCAAAATTTCCAAACCGGTCTCGGCAGTGTGTCGATCAGGGCGGGAACGCACAAGATTACCAACACTATTTTGAACGGCAGCTCTTCAGACGTGAAGGTGACGCAGGATATCGAGCTCACCGAAGGCCGGATGTGGACCGATGCCGAAGAAGAGCGCCACGCCAACGTTGTCGTGCTTGGGCACGATGCGGCGGAGGATCTCTTCCCCGACAGTTCTCCGATCGGCGAGGATGTTGATGTTGAAGGCGATATTTTCACCGTGATCGGCGTGCTCGACAAGCAGCCCCAACCCTTTGGAAGCGGCCGCAACACGCAGGACAACTCTGCTTATTTCCCGGTTGAAACCTTTCAGAAGATCCACCCCGAGCAAAAGGATTTCTGGATCACGGTGAAGTATGACGATCCTTCCCACAAGGCATTGGTCATCGATGAGATCAACGAGCTGCTTCGCCGCCGCCGCAATGTTCGTCTTGAGCAGGAAGACAACTTCGCCATTTTCGGGCCCGACTCGCTGACCCGCCTTTGGAACACCCTTACCGGCGGCCTCTTTCTGTTCATGGTCGCTGTCTCATCGGTAGGCCTGATGGTCGGCGGGGTTGGCGTGATGAATATCATGCTTGTCTCAGTCACTGAGCGCACCAGGGAAATCGGAATCCGCAAGGCGATTGGCGCGACCAGGAAAAACATCCTGCTGCAATTCACGCTTGAAGCGGTGACACTCTGCGTAGTGGGCGGCCTGATCGGCATTGGAGCCGGCGCGATCTTCACGCTCATCCTTCATTTCGCTGTCTCCTTTCTGCATGCAGCCCTCTCCATGACCTGGGTGTTGATCGCTTTTGCCGTCTCCTGCGCCATTGGACTCATTTTTGGCATTTACCCTGCATGGAAAGCTGCCGCCATGGACCCAATTGAAGCACTGCGCTACGAATAAACCGCAGGAGTGAAAAATCATCTGCGCGATGCCGATTTCGTGGCATTCTGTCTCGTAAGCGTATCCGCAGAACGATGATGCGGCCATGCTGGGATACTTTCCAATGCGTCAGGGAAAGCGCAAACAAATCGGCCGAAAGGCCAACAGTCTTCCACTGATGCTTGTGGCTGCGGCAATGGCAGTTGTCAGCACGCAGGTTTGGACACAGAGCCCCGCCGCCCCTGCGCAGCCTGCCAGTAATCACGAAACCGATTGGGCGAACTGCCAAAGCAGCACCCCGGACATCGCTCTCAAGGGTTGCAGCGCCATCATTGACGCGGACGCTGGCTCGGCAGCTGAACTCGCCGTTGCCTACAACAATCGCGGCACTGCGTATTACGGCAAGGGAGACCTGGACCGGGCCATCGATGATTTTTCAGAGGCCATTCAGCTCCGTCCGGACTATTCCACAGCACTTAATAATCGTGGCTGCGCCCATGCCGCAAAGCACGACTATGAGCCCGCCATTCTGGACTTCAACCGGGCTATCCGCATCAAGCCCGGTCTGGTGACCGGACGCGATGGACCCACGCTCAATGTTGCCGCGGTTTTGAAGAGCCGTGGAAACGCCTATATCCACGCCCACGAAAACAACCTCGCCATCCTGGACTTTACCGAGGCGATCCGCATGAGGCCGGACGACGCGGATGCTTACTATTACCGAGGCGCGGCGTACGCGGCTGGCAGCAACTTTGACGAAGCCATCGACAACTTCAGCAAGTCATTGCAGCTGAAACCCGGAAATGCGTACGTGCTGTACGCGCGCGGCGTAGCCAGGCAAAACCTTCACGATGGCGCCGGGGCAGAAGCTGATAAGACAGCTGCTCGGCAGATCGATCCCAGTGTGGCCGGAAAAACTGCCGGATTGACCGCTCCCTCTGGCGCAGTCGCAACCTCAGCGGCTCCAGCACAACTACTCCCTTCCACATATCCCTCGTGCGGAGGACTTTCGGACGAACTGCTCGGCTTGACGCCTGCCACTTCATCGAAGCACATTGCGCCCGTCACCACCTATGTGGATGAATCTGAGGATGAGTTGAAACGGGCATCGTCGACTTTGCGCGGGATCAGATTCAAGCTGATGTCGAATGGCGCCGCAGCGGGCACGTCGCAGGTAACCACGGAATCAATCCTTGACCGCACGGGAGTGGTAACTGCGGACCTGTTACATAGAATTCCGAATCTGCTCGCCAGGGAAGAGGTTGAGCAAACAACGGGTAACACGTTGGAATCAGACAGCGGAAGCCTTGCCGCCAAGCGCAGGCAAATGAGTGTCGGCATTCCGATTCAGGAAATTCGGATCCGCAATTTCGGCTACCGCATCGTGCATGAGAAAACCAACCTCGGCGACGATGCCGACATAATCGATGAATACCGGACAGATGCGCACGATCGGCCGATTCAGGTCTCAAAAAACGATCCTGATGCTCCGCGCACAACCGGCTTCGCAACGTCGTGGCTTTTCTTCGTTCCCAGCAATCTCCCGCAATCCCGCTTCCGTTACCTGGGACAACAGAAGGTGAACAATCACGAGACCTACGTGGTGGCCTTTGCCCAGATTCCCGCAAAGACGAACATGGACACCATCGTGCATTCGCCTACTGGCCCTTGCTCAACCTTCAGCCAGGGCCTTGCCTGGATCGACCAATCCACATTCCAGATTGTTCGCATGCAAACGGACTTGCTGGCTCCTCTGCCCGGAATTGAATTGAACGAGCTTCGATCATTGTTGAACTACGGCGAAGTGAAGATCCCCAGGCTGAATCTTTCGCTTTGGCTGCCCAGCGATGTTGAAACGACATGGATCTCCGGGGACCACACCGGAGATGAAACGCATCGCTATTCAAACTACAAGCTCTTCGCATCCACTGTGACCATCTTGCCGAGCGATCCGACCCCGCCTCGATAAATCACCCAAGTCTGTTTGAAACCCTCGATGCCTGATTCCGCTACACTAACCCCTGTGATGCCACACGTTTTGGCCCAATCCGTGGAAATCTTCACCACGGTGCTGGCCGTCGCGGGGATGGGCTACTTTCTGGCTTCGCTCGTGGCAGCGATTGTCTTTATGGCAGCCCGCCGTGGCCCCCTGGCACCATTTGCCCCCGGCGTCAGCATCCTCAAGTCGCTCAAAGGGCTTGATTTGGGCATGATCGAAGCCTTCCGCAGCCACTGCGCCCAGTCTTATCCAGGCGAGTTTGAGCTGCTGTTCGGCGTCTTCACCCTGGATGACCCGGCCGTTGGCGCGGTTGACCAACTCAAACTTGAATTCCCACTCCATTCCATTGAGCTGGTTGTGTGTCCTGCCCGGCTGGGTACCAACGGTAAGGTCAGCACTCTGGCCCAGCTGGTTCCTCGTGCCCGCTACGATTTTCTGCTGATTAACGACTCTGACATCACTGTCTCTTCGAAGTATCTGGAGCGGGTGATGGCCCATTTTGCGCCAGCGCCGGCAAAATCCGGCACGTCCCCGGCTCCGGTGGGACTGATCACCGCCCTCTACCGCGGACGCCCCTATAGGACTCTGGCCTCACGACTTGAGACCCTGGGCATCGCCACCGACTTCCAGCCGGGGGTGCTGCTTTCAAAAATGATTGAGGGCGGCCTGCATTATGGCCTCGGTTCCACGCTCGCGGTTAGCCGACAGGCACTCAACCAGATAGGCGGACTCGAATCGCTCGTCGACCACCTCGCCGATGACTACGAACTTGGCGCCCGCATCGGCCGTGCCGGCTTCCGGATCGCGCTCAGCGGTGAAGTGGTGGAGACCGCCATCCCCGCCTACACATGGCGCGGCTTCTTCGATCACCAGGTTCGCTGGGCCCGCACAGTTCGTGACGCACGCCCCTGGGGTTATGCCGGACTCATCTTCACCCACGGGCTCGCCTGGGCTGCGCTGAATGTGCTGGCCAGCGGACTGAGCCCGTTGAGTTTATGGCTTCTCGGCCTGAGCTTCTTCCTTCGCCTCACGCTGGCCATGACGGTCGGCGTTCAAGTGCTGCGGGATCACAATGTTCTTCCCAACCTTTGGCTTCTGCCCTTGCGAGACATGGTGGCGATGGGCATCTGGATAGCTGGATTTGCGGGAAACACCATCGTCTGGCGTGGCGAGAGGTTCGTACTTAAAGACGGAAAGCTCCACACCTCGGACGAGCCAGAAAAATAGTGCAGTTCTCGATGGAACCATTTCATAAAGCCGGCGTATGATCCTCTGTGGTCTTCCGTGCCTCAATCGTTGAAAGGCGCGGAATCGCGGAAAGAACCAGGCGATGCAAGAACCCCTGGGCACGGAAAGTCTGAAGAATGCGCCGGGGCGCCACGCAGGGCTCGACGTTGGGCCTGGCGCGCAATGTGTTGCTCAATCGAGATTCCGTCACGAGCCGGTTTATGACCTGCGGTCGACGGGCGAGTCATCCACAGGCTTCTATGCGGAAGTCTCGCGATTCTCAGACCAGCTACTCGAAGAAATCGATTCCTGTGCAGGCGCAACCGTTCGCGCATACAGCGAATATGCGCAATCTGAAATAAAAGAGCCTCCACGCAGCACAGGCGAATATTCAATTGATCTGCTCACTCTCGGTATGGCATTCAGCCTGTACGGCGGCGCTGCTCTCGCCACTCCGGGCTGGGTCGTGCACGCGTGTCGCGCACTGTATCGGTTGCGCCAACAACGGGAACAGCTGAAACCTGCGGCGGACTTGCTGCGGGCATGGCTGATGCGCGTTTTCTTCATGCTCAACATGCGCCGGAAGGCAAATCGGCCGTTATCCCCCGCCGACCTTCCACGCCTGATCGAGTCACTGCGCGCAACGGGCGAATTCGAACAGGAAGCTGCCCGCTTGAACTTGTGGAATTCCTATTTTGGAACCATCCGAAAAGCGGAAGCCGGCTACTGCATCGAAGCGGCGACCCGGCTCTTCGATTGGTTCCAACGAGAAGCCGATGATGCGCTTGGCGTCTACACCCACGGAGTTCCAAAATTCCTGTCAGGCGAGTATGCATCGCGCGGATGCCGCGAAGACCAGATGTTTTGCGGTAAGCAGCCGGTTGAGTACCATCTGAACATGGTGGCTGCCGAGATCATGAATCGGGGACTCCGTCCTGCCTTCGAAAGCAAGATGGAGAGGGTGGTTTTGGTTCCGGGCTGCATGCGCGGCCCTTACGACACATTCTGCCGTGCGACCTCAACCGGCACTGACATGCAGTGCTCAGGCTGCAGTCCCGGTTGCAGAGTCAACCGCATCACTCGCCTCATGCGCAGCCTGGGAGCCGAGGTTTACGTCATCCCCCACTCTTCAGGATTCAGCCGCTGGCTTGAACGCTGGCAGCGCAGCCCGCAAGTCAGCGTTGTCGCCATTGCCTGCATGTTGAATATTCTGCCAGGCGGCTACGAGATGCGCGCTCGCGGAATCGCCTCGCAGTGCATGCCGCTTGACTATCCGGGCTGCGAGAAACATTGGCATGCAGACGGAATCGCCACCGGGCTCAATGAAGACCGGCTGGTGCAGATCGTGACATCGGCTCAGAAGTGATCCTCGATTGCCCATTGGCGCGGGCAGCGGCGACAATGCTATTGTGAGTCCCAAATGGCGCCGCTAAACCCGATAGAAGCTGGCTCCGCAATCCAGGGCCCCACTGCTTCGCTCATTTATGACGACTGGTATCCCGCCCTGCGGACTTCTGAGTTGCGGCCCGGCAAACTGGCCACGGCTATGCTCCTCGACATTCCGCTCGTTTTTGGGCGTCGCAACGACGGCCGGGTTTTTGCCATGCGAGACAGTTGTCCGCACCGCGGCATCCCACTCAGCTATGGCTGGTTTGACGGCCAGAACGTCACCTGCCGATACCACGGCTGGGAGTTCGAGCCGTGCAGCGGCCAATGTGCGCTCATCCCTTCGCTCTCAAGCCAGGATCATCTGGACGCAACCCGCATCTTTGCCACTGCCTTCAACTGCGAGGAACGGGACGGCCATGCCTGGGTCTATGTTCCATCCGCAGGCGCAGGGCGAAAAGCTGAGAGCACGGAGCGCCGCCGCCTGGTTCCAGAGCTCGCGAAGTTTGGACCGCGCTACCGGACGGCCTTTCTCACCGCAGACCTGCCTTGCAACGTGGATCATGGCATCATCGGCCTGATGGATCCGGCGCACGGCCCGTTTGTGCACCAGGCGTGGTGGTGGCGATCCCGCGCAAGTATCCGGGAGAAAACGAAGAGATTCGAGCCCATTCCCGAGGGGTTTCGCATGAGCGCCCACGCGCCGAGCGGCAACTCTGCACCCTACAAGCTGCTTGGAGTTTATGGTCAGCCCATCGAAACCACCATCGACTTCTGCTTGCCCAATCGGCGCACTGAAATCATTCGCTGCGGCGAGAAGTGGTTTTCATCGCTCACCACCGTCACACCGGTCACTGCCTCAACCTGCCGCATCGATGTGGTTGCAGCGTGGAACGTGTTTTACCACGTCCCGTTTGTCACCCCGATTGCGAAGTTCTTTGGTGCGAAGTTTGTGCGCCAGGATCAGGTGACGATGATCCAGCAGGCCGAAGGCCTCCGCCACAATCCCAGCCTGATGCTGATTGACGACGCCGATAAACCGGCCAAATGGTACTTCGCCCTGAAGCAGGCGCGGCTTGAAACGCCCGCCGGTGTCGCGGCGAAACATCCGATGGACGGGCCGGTGGATTTGCACTGGCGGAGTTAGCTACTGCGTTGCAGGCTCGATGGAGGCTGGATTTGCGCCCGGAAGAAGCGCCTGGATTCGCACATTGGGCCCAGGCAAACTGAAAGTGGACGCTTGCGCTTCAGCCCCCCGTGGTCACCGCCGCCGGATCCTGGTCCCTGATGGCCGCGCAATCGATCGACAGGCAGCCGCCAAGTTCATTGAAGAGCTTGTCCCAGCGCGGGTGTTCGTCTTTGCCCAGCGAGGTCAGCGCGTAATTCGATGTGCGCAGTATTTCATACCAGATGTTTTGCGCCTGCCACAAATTCAACTCAAAAGGCAATTCGATGACGATCCGGGCCAGCGCCAATGCGCGGTCGAGTACCTCAAGAGAGCCTGAAGACATTTGCAGCTCGACCATGGCGCGCTTCATGCGCTGGTCAACGATGTAGCTAAGGGTGGCCGTCTCCAGCGGCACCTGGTCTGCCTTGGCCAGCGACAGAAACGAGCGAAGCAGAGCCTGGTCGATGGCATCGCTCTCCAGCGCACGGCGCAATCCCGCATTCACGGCAAACCCCGCCGCCAGGGTCAGCGCAGGGGGCTTGGGCAGTCCGGCCTGCGATAGATAGTGCAACAAGCTGGCATGGTCCTCGTAAATGGTGGTCAGCGAATTCTCAATATCCCAGAGCGTCGAGTTAAGGATGAGCTGCACGATGCGCCGCTGCTCGTCAGTAAACAACGACGTCAATGAATAATCCACGTGGCCGTAATACCGGTCGAGCAGACGAATCACTTCAGGGAAATCGGCGCGCTGCACAAACTCTGAAGCTTGCTTGGCGAAGCCTTCAAATTCAGCGGCATCGGCATCCCGGTAGAGCTTTACTGCTGCGGTAATGTTCTGGTCGCCGAAATGTAAAACTGCAAATGAAAAGCTCTGCTGCTGCCCGGTGATGGCGCTGGCTATGCGAGCTCGGCCCAGCGCAAGCTTCCCGCGGCCAGAGGTGTAGATCTCATGGGAGATGCGCTGCACGCGATAGCAGAACAGGTCAGTCTCCTCAGCGAACGAGGAGAATATTGAACTGATAGCATAGTGCGCGGCCACCTGCTCCAGGCCCAGCATCATCGTGGCCACTGACGTCCGATATATCCTGGCGCCATCGCCCGCGGCGGCATTGTTTGACTTTGCCTCTGCCATTCGCGCCAGAAAATTCGGTTCCAGCAATTTTGCCTGCTCGCCGAACAGCTCCTGCGCCAGTTGCAACACCCGTGCCGCATAGGCGATGATCTGCACCGTTTCAATCCCTGCGATGTCGTCAAAGAACCAGCCGCAACTGGTATACATAAGATGCGTGTGGCGCTGCATCTCCATCAATTCCAATGCCCGCACGCGTTCTGACTCAGACAGAGCGTGATGCTGATGTGCGTTGAAGAACCGGTCCGCGGACTCTGTGCTCCTGTCCAGCACCACTTCCACATAGGCGTCGCGTGCGGCCCACACATCCTTGAATAGCTTACCGCCTTCCTTTTCAGTCAACGGCGCCACGGCATCGCGCAGCTCATCCAGGGCCTGGCGCAGCGGCGCTCGCCAGAGCTGATTGAGGCCCGGCTTGCCTCCGTTGCATCCGCAGTTTGACCGCCAGCGCTCCACGCCGTGTGCGCAACTCCACGAGGTATCTTCGACGATTTCGCACTCGTACTCCGGCGGAAACTCTGCCAGAAAGATGCCGTAATTGGCCAGCTTGACAGCCTCGTCCGCCTCCAGCATGCGCAGCGTGTACGCCAGCGCCATCTCCCCATGCTTGTGATGATGACCGTACGACTCGCCGTCAGTAGCCACGTGAACCAGTTGTGCCTCGGTGCCGTCTCTGAATCCGCTCTTGAGTCGGGCAACAAAGTTTTCGCCTGAGTTCAGCAGGCCTTCAAACGCAATGGCGCGCGACGTGGGGCCGTTGTAAAAAAACACCGCAATCGATTCGCCGGATTCGAAGCGATGCAGATAAGGGCGCGTGGTATCGACTGAAGCGCCGTCGGTATCGGTCCATGCTTCGTTCTCTTTGAGCGGCCGGATGCGCTTGCACTGGTGCGGCGCCAACAGGGTGAATTTGATGCCGTGCTTTGCCAGTAGCTCAAGAGATTCTGTATCGGCCGCGGTCTCGGCCAGCCACATGCCTTCAGGCGGCGAGCCGTAGTGGTGTTCATAGTCGGCGATGCCCCAGCGGATTTGCGTGATGCGGTCGCGCTCGCTGGCCAGGGGGAGAATGACGTGGTTGTACACCTGCGCCATTGCCGAGCTGTGGCCACCGAAGCTTTTGCGGCTGCGCTGCTCGCCGTCAAGGATCATGCGATAGGTGCGCGGCGCATTCTCCTTGAGCCAGCTCAATAGCGTCGGCCCGAAGTTGAAGCTCATGCGCGCGTAGTTGTTCACGATGCGCATGATCTGGTTCTTGACGTTCACAATGCGAGCGGCGCCGTTGGGCGCATAGCACTCCGCGCAGATACGTTCGTCCCAGTCGTGGTAGGGCGCGGCCGTGTCCTGGGTTTCCACCGTCTCCAGCCACGGATTCTCCCGCGGCGGTTGATAGAAGTGGCCATGAATGCAGATGCATCGATTGCTCGCGGGCATGAAAAACGGCTCCTGGCTCAGCGCTTCCAGCTTTAACCTTTTGATGCGGAAATCTTCAAAAAGCGTTTCTGTGTTTGAATCCCTGCTCATTTACAGTTGAGTTGAAAAATCGCAACCGCAAGAGGTCAGGGGGTGATGGCTGAAAGCTGCGCTTGATTATTGTAGGCTGGACCGCCCCGAAGGCGCTGTGCTCCTGGCCAGATCGCATGCCCGCCAAAGGTACCAGCTAGCCACTGAGCGGAATGGCGCCCACCGTTTTCCCCTTTTGAGCATGACATCAGCCTTGGGCAGATCTTCGGCGGCAAGTGCCCGCGTTTTCGGAATTCGCTGGAAGGTCAACGCAAAGCCTTTGCGCACCCCGTAGTCGCTCACCGGCAGAACATCGGGGCGGCCGAGGCGGAAGATAAGCAACATCTCCACCGTCCAGGGCCCAATCCCGCGCACCTCAGTAAGCCGTTCGATGATCTCGGCGTCTGACAGCTTACAGATCGCTTTGTGACTGGGCACGGTGCCATCCAGCGTGCGGGCTGCCAGATCCTTCAGCGCCTTGCACTTGTTGAAAGAGACACCACAGCCCCGCAGCAGTTCGTCCGCCGTGGCAATCAATAACTCCGGTGAAGGGTCGCCACGAAAATGCTCGCGTACGCGGCGATGGATGGTGGCCGCCGCCTTGCCGTGCAGTTGCTGATACAGGATCGATTCAAGCAGCGACTCGAACGGGGACGGCGCGGGATCGAGCCGAAGAGTGAAGGCGCCCGCCCGATCAATCAGCGAGGAAAGCTTGGCGTCGCTCGCGCGCAAATGTGCAATTGCCTCGGCAGAATCGAAGGGAAGTTTGCGGCCCTTGCCGTCATGGATCATAGGCGAACAGTTTACCTTGTCGGGACCTCTGCGCAAACATGCCGGACCATTCATACAGAATTCCCACCCCACTCAGCCAACCCTTGTAACATTTAGGTCAGGGATCAAACAGGAGCACTAAGAACATGAAGATGCGGCCAGGATCGCAAACGGGATTTCTGTTGTGCGGCAAGGAATGGATCGAAGGAGAATCGCTTGAGGTGCGATCTCCGTGGGACCAGGGCCTGGTTGGCCGTGTCACCATTGCAACCCGTGCCGACGCTCGCCAGGCCGTAAACCACGCCGTGGCCAGCCTGCGCCGCACTCGTGCCCTGCCTCGCTGGAAGCGCCGCGAGATTCTTGAAGACGTCGCCGCTGCGCTCATCGAACAAAAGGAGCGCTTTGCGCAACTCATCGTCGCTGAAGCCGGCAAGCCTATCCGCCTGGCTCGTGCTGAGGTCGATCGCGCCGTGCTCACCTTTAAAACCGCTGCCGAAGAGGCCGCGCGCATTGGCGGAGAGAGTCTTCCATTGGACCTGACCGAGGGCAACGAAGGCCGCTGGGGGCTGGTGCAGCGATTCCCCGTCGGCCCGGTTCTGGCCATAACTCCATTCAATTTTCCGTTGAACCTGGTCGCGCACAAAGTGGCGCCCGCACTGGCCGCAGGATGCCCTTTGATCTTGAAGCCCGCGCCGCAAACTCCGTTCACAGCTTTGGCGCTCGGTGAGGTCATCTTGAAGGCCGGCTGGCCCGGCGAAGCGCTGGCCGTTTTGCCGCTCAGCAATGTTGACACCACCTGGCTGGCGGAAAAGGAAGATCGTATCAAGCTGGTCAGCTTTACCGGCTCGGCCAAAGTTGGATGGGAGCTCAAAACCCACTCCGGCCGCAAGCGTGTCCTGCTCGAACTTGGCGGCAATGCCGCACTGATTGTTCACGGCGATTGGCTTGACCTGGATGAGGCGGCCACGCGTACTGCACATGCCGCGTTTGGCTTCGCCGGTCAGTCGTGCATCAGCGTTCAACGAGTCTTTGTGGAGCGGAGAATCTTCCAGACCTTCCTGTGGAAGGTGGTTGAGACCACGGCAAGGCTGGCAACCGGAGATCCGTCCAACGAAGCTACTGAAGTGGGCCCGCTGGTCCGCCTCAGCGAGGCTGAGCGCATTGAAGCCTGGGTCAAGGAAGCTGTTGAAGGCGGAGCAAAGCTGATTGCAGGCGGCGAACGCGCCGGTTCCGTCGTTACGCCGGTCATCCTCACTGGCACCAAACCGGGCATGAAGGTGCGCGACGAGGAAGTGTTCGGCCCGGTGGTGGCCATCGAGCCTTACGATGACTTCGAGCAGGCCATGGCCGACGTCAACCACTCCCGCTACGGGCTTCAGGCAGGTCTGCTCACCCGCGACGCGGGACGCATTCTGACCGCCTATCGCGAGCTTGAGGTTGGCACATTGATCGTTGGAGACACGCCCAGCTGGCGCCTCGATCCAATGCCCTATGGCGGCGTCAAGGATTCCGGCCTTGGCCGAGAAGGCATCCGTTCAGCCATCGAGGAGATGACCGAGCCACGCATGTTAGTCATGTCTGGACTGAGCTAGAACTCTTGAGCGATAATCGCCGGCGGCCCGGTAATGAGCCGCCCTGCGTTGCAGCCAGCCTGGTTCGCTGTATTTCTCGCTACGACTTCGTCTTCGCCTTTTGTGCCGCCCAGCGCTTGCGCTGCGCATCTGCAATCCGCTTGCGCGCCTCGGGGCTCAGAACGCGGGTCTTCTTGGTTTTCTTACCTTTGGCCGACTTCTTCCGGGTCTTGGGCTCAGCGACTTTCACAACGGCTTCGCCGGTGTTGGCCAGCAAGGCGCGAACTTGCTTGAGCCTCGAGATTTCCGCGTCAATTAGTGCAACAATCGAATCGATAGGCATAGGTCAAGAATAACTGAGAAACCTAGGTTTGCACAGCTTCCCTGATGATTTGGCACGGTTACGAAAGTAGAATTCGGAATCTTTTATTCCGGCTTTCCGACAGCATGATCCTTGTAAGCTTTCTGGAGGATAAAGAAAGCTGCTTTCTTTTCTCCCTGGTCAGAGATAAGTCCCTTGCGGTTAAACTCATCCTGGATGCCCACCAACGGCCTGTTGGGCGAACGGAAATCCATCAGGACCCATGGGCTCATTCCTCTAAGTTGGGGTATCCGATTCAGCATTCCTAATTGATGGCGATAGATATTGGCCTGGTATTCTTCGGTCCACCTGTCGTTATCGCCGCCGTGCAGGCCTGCCTTTGCGTCGCCGCCAAACTCGCTCATGATGAGTGGCTTCTGGTAGGCAATGCGCCACTCGGTCACGTCCGCGGTCTCAGGATGCTGCTCGTACCACCCTATATATTCGTTTGTTCCGATGACGTCCAGAGCCTTGCCCAGTGCGTCGTCCACAATCTTTGTGTGTCCCTGGGCGCGCACCAGCAGCGCGGCAGTGATCAATCTCGAAGAATCAAGCGCACGCGCACGCGTGGCCAGGGTTTCAATGAACTGGGTACGCGCCTCGGTGGCAGGCGTCTCGTTGGCCATTGACCACAAGATGATCGCCGCGTGATTGCGCGACGTCCCAATCTCTTCGTCTAACTGCTGCTCGGCCTTGGCAAGCACTTTGGGGTTATCGAACTGCAGCGCCCAATACACAGGATTCTCTGACCACACCAGCAGTCCGATCCGGTCTGCGGCGCGCAGCATGGTTTCGTCATGCGGATAGTGCGCCAGCCGGACAAAGTTGCATCCGAGCTCCTTGGCCCATCCCAGCAAGGTCTCCGCATCTTTATCGGTATAGGCGCGGCCCGTTCTGTAGGGTGCTTCGGCGTGAATGGAGACACCGTGCAGGAAAACAGGTTTGCCGTTCAGCAGAATCTCGGTTCCCCGCGTCTCCACCGTGCGAAATCCCATAAGCTCATCGACTGAGTCCTGACCCGCGCGCACCTGGACCTTGTACAGCTTGGGCGTTTCCGGCGACCAGCGTTCCAATCCCGGCACAGTCAGTGCTATTGCTGCGCGCCCATCGCCTGCGGTAACTGCGGATGCCCGTGCGCCTAACTCGGGTATTTCTACCTCGACCGTTGTTCCGGGTTGGCCGCCATCCACATGAACCCATCCTTCAATCGTGGAGCCTTCTCGGCGTTTCAAATGCAGATCATATTGATCAATAAATGTTTCGGGAACCTCGATCAGCGATATCTCGCGCGTAAGGCCGCCATAGTTCCACCAGTCGGTTTCAAGCGTAGGAACGTTGTCTTCGTGTCGTGTGTTGTCTACCGCGGCCACCACAAAGTTCTCGCCCGCATGAATGGCCGATGTTACATCGCAGTTGAAGCTCGTGTATCCACCCTCATGCTCGCATGCCTTTTGTCCATTGACCCAGAAGTACGAACGATAGTTAGCGGCGCCCACGTGCAGATAGATATGCGTATGTTCTTTTGGCTGGTAACTGAAATCGCGCTCATACCAGATCGGCCCCTCATAGAAGAACAGGGACTCCCGCTGCGTATTCCAGTCACCCGGAACTTTGATTTTGGGTGCCTTGGCATAGTCGTATTCAACAGGAAACGGATCTCCCGGCTTGGCCTTCTGGTTCAAGAACCAGCCATCTTTCTTTTCCTCGTGATGGAAGCTATACAGGCCGGCAAAGTAAGGATCGACAATCGACGCCCAGTCGCCATTGAGCGATGTCGCCGGCCGCCGGTCCGCGCCGGTGATCACGATGGGTGTCTGCACTGAGGCAGTCTGAGCCCAGACCGAACTTCCAGTTAGGGTCATCACAGCGATCGCGGAAAGAAGAATTGAGAAAGGGCGGTGCTTCATTGAGAGGCCTCGGTACCTTGGAATCCTGGAGAGCCAAGGCCGCATTTCGCCACGCGCGCTAGCCTGCTCCAGACTGACTGGCAATCTTATCGCATCGGGTAGACTCCTATTTCCAATCGGTGTCACACAGTATCCGGGACATGAACAAAAAAGGGGACGGGCCGCTTTGCCTGTCCCCCGTGGTGTTGCACATGTTGTGCGCATTTGTCCGCTGGCTAGGTTCCAAGATACTCGACATGCACGTATGTGCCGAGTCGCTCATTGTAGGCCAGGTACCAGCCGATATGATCGGGGTCCTCGTAGATCACGATGTTGTCGGAGTCCCACAGCCATCCGTCAACGAAGGCCATATCTGCGGCTGCGACGTCCCAGTACCAGCCGTTGAACCAGAAGCGGGAGGGACCGCCGCCGGCAAGACGCCAGACATGTCCTGGGCCAAAGCCGCCGACGAAGTGCCCATGCGCCCAGGGGTGATCCATGTGATAACGCGCGTCGTCTTTTCCGGTATCGTGACCAACCCAGACCTTGCCATCAACGTGCGGCGCATTGGGGTGACCGGCTTTATCGCTGTAGTTGCGACTGGGGTCAACAGCATGCGGTGTGCCCTTAACGGGCGCGGGGCCGTGCGCTGGAGGAGCCTGGTGCCCGCCACCGCTTGGTTTATCGTGCTGGGCAAACG
>Ga0181535_10003679_pt1 | contig 17621 bp, 19 predicted proteins | sample PEATcosm2014_Bin_44_FD_119774 | JGI IMG/M metagenome (GOLD analysis project Ga0181535, IMG submission 119774) | Peatland microbial communities from MTU Mesocosm Facility, Houghton, MI, USA - PEATcosm2014_Bin17_30_metaG | ecosystem: Environmental > Terrestrial > Soil > Wetlands > Peat | place... | reverse complement strand
TTTGGCGCTCTTGGCCTGCTCTTCGGCAGGCAACGCCAGATAAGCGGGGTCGACGATTTTCAGGCAGATCGAAGTATTGGACCGGATCGTCTTCTCCTCCGCCAGAAAGCCGGCCCAGAAAGACCGCGCCACCCAATCCTCAATCGCTTTCAGGTTGCCCCTCGACCGCGCCAGCAGCGCCGGCAATCCGCCGATCGATTCAGCCCACTTCAGCCCGTCCAGCGCGTCTTCCACGCAGAGCATCGAGGGAGTGTTGATCGTCTCGCCTTCGAAAATTCCGGCCATCAGCTTGCCGCCCTTGGTCATCTGGAAGATCTTCGGCAGCGGGCGTTCCGGTACGAATCCTTCCAGCCGCTGCACCGCGCGCGGGCTGAGCGCGAGCATGCCGTGCGCAGCTTCGCCGCCCAGCACCTTCTGCCAGGACCAGGTCGCCACGTCCAGCTTGTCCCACGGCACGTCCATCGCGTAGACCGCCGAGGTCGCGTCGCAAATCGACAGCCCGGCGCGCTCGGCGGCGATCCAGTCGCCATTCGGAACCCGCACACCCGACGTCGTCCCGTTCCAGGGAAACACGACGTCGTGGCTCCAATCGGCCTGGTGCAGGTCCGGCAGTTTCCCGTAGTCGGCCTGGAAAAGGCGCAGCTCTTTCAGCTTGAGTTGCTTCTTGCAGTCCGTAGCCCAGCCGCCGCCGAAGCTCTCCCAGGAAAACACGTCAACCGCGCGCTCGCCGGCCAGCGACCACAAGGCCATTTCGACGGCGCCAGTATCCGATGCCGGCACAATTCCGAGAAGGTGGCCTTCCGGTATTCCCAGCAGGCTCTTGCTCCGTTCAATGACTTCCGCCAGCCTGGCCTTGCCGATCTTTGCCCGGTGCGACCGCCCGACCGCGGCGTCCTTCAGGGCGTCCAGAGTCCATCCGGGCCGTTTGGCACAGGGTCCGGAGGAGAAACAGGGATTCTTAGGAAGAAGTGATGGCTTCATATACTCACTCGAACTCGACCGCGCGCGCGAACCGGACCGCCGGGTTTTCGCGCAGTTGCGCCAGCACGGACTCGGGTACCAGCCCGTCGGTGGAGACCAGCGCGACCGCATCCAGCGGCCGGCCGGGAGCAGTCGGAGCGTCGCGCCGGCCCAGCGAGAAATTTGCGATGTTGATCTGGTTCTTGCCGAGCACCGTGCCCACGTGCCCGATCACGCCCGGCACGTCGTGATTCTTCATGAAGATCAGGAAGCCGGAAAGCGCCGCCTCGCAGTAGATGCCCTCCACCTGGAGAAGCCGCGGTTTTTCCAGCAGCACGGCGCCCTCTACCGAGGTGGTGCCCGCATCGGTAATCAGGTCCAGGCGGATGGTGTCGGTGTGACCGGTGCGGTTCTGACGGCCTTCCTCCACGTTCCAGCCGCGCTGCTCCGCAATCGACATGGCGTTCACCAGGTTGGCGCGCTTCGAAGTGGATCGCGCCAGCACGCCCGCCAGCCCGGCGTTCCGCAGCAGGTTGGTGTTGCCCTCGCCGATCCGGCCGAGGTAGGTAAGCCGCACCGTGCGCGGGTTGCCGCTGGCGATGTGCGCCGCGAAATTGCCCAGCCGCTCGGCCAGCACGATATAAGAACGGATGGCGCGGTACCGCTCGGGCGAAAGCGCCGGCATATTCACGGCGTTGATCGCCACGCCGCTCACCAGGTACTCCACCACTTGCTCGGCGATCCGCACCCCCACGATTTCCTGCGCTTCTTCCGTCGCTCCGCCGATGTGCGGCGTCGCCAGCACGGCCTCCGACGCGAACACGGGGTAATCGGCTGCCACCGGCTCCTTGCCGAATACGTCCAGCGCGGCGCCCGCCACTTTCCCGGAGGCGATCGCTTCCGCCAAAGCCGCCTCGTCCACCAGCTCTCCGCGGGCGCAGTTGACGATCCTGACCCCGGCCTTCATCTTCGCGAACGCCTCGCGCGAAAGCATGCCCGTGGTTTCTGCCGTGGCAGCGACGTGCAGGCTGATGTAGTCGCTGGAGGCGTAAAGCGCGTCCAGGCCCACCAGCTCCGCGCCCAGATCGGCGGCAATCTTGGAAGTCACGTAAGGGTCATGCGCCACCACGCGCATTTCGAAGGCCCGGGCGCGCTTGACGACTTCACGGCCAATGCTGCCCAGCCCCACCAGGCCGAGCGTTTTGCCGCGCAGTTCGTTGCCCATGAACTTTTTCTTCTCCCACTTGCCGGCCCGGGTGGAAGCGTTGGCCTGTGGAATGTGGCGCGCCATGGCCAGCATCAGCGCAAGGGTGTGTTCGGCCACTGAAATCGCGTTGCCGCCCGGCGTGTTCATCACCAGTACGCCGGCGGCGGTGGCGGCGTCCAGATCCACGTTGTCGACGCCCACACCGGCGCGGCCGATTACGCGCAGCTTCGGCGCTTTTTCCAGCACCGCGGCCGTCACTTGCACCGCGCTGCGCACCAGCAGCGCCTCGGCGTCCGCCAGATGCTGTCCATATTCCTTGGGATTCGAAACGATGACGTTCCAGCCCGCCTGTGCGCGAAACAGCTCCACAGCGGCCGGGGCGATAGGCTCGGCGATCAATATATTCATGTTGAGAATGAGAGGCGGACTCGGCCGTCCCGGCCGCGAAACGCCGCGTGGCAAATCGCGGAAACCATCTCTGCGCCGCCATCGGGAGAACCGGAGGTCCTTGGGCCGGGAACTAATAAATGTACTTTTTTGATGTGCATAGGGACGGCCCGTAAATTAGAATAGCATTCATCATGCCCCTCATCGATCAGGTGCAGAAAGACATGGTTGCGGCCATGAAGGCCAGGGAAGAGGCGCGTTTGAGCGCTCTCCGCATGGTCAAAGCTGCACTCATGAAGCAGAAGGTGGATTCGCCCAAGCCGCTCGACGACGCGGCCGAAATGCAGGTGCTCAAGTCCCTCATCAAACAGCGCATCGACGCGGCCGACGCCTTTCGCAAGGCGGGCCGAGCGGAGCAGGCGGAAAAAGAAGAGGCCGAGCGGAAGCTGATCGAAAGCTATCTGCCGGCGGGCGCCACCGAAGCGGAAATCGACGCGGCCGTTGCGGCTGCGCTGGCCGAGACCGGAGTCACCTCGCTCAAGCAGATGGGAGTGGTGATGAAAGCGGCGCAAGCGCGCCTGGCGGGAAAAACGGTCGATGGCAAAGCTCTGAGTGAGAAAGTGAGGACGCACCTCCAATGACGCCCGTCAAGCACCGGCCGTTTGTGCCGGAAGACATGAAGATGCGCGAGTTCACATGGCGCGCCGTGCTGCTGGGCTTGGTGATGACGGCGGTGCTGGGAGCGGCCAACGCGTACCTGGGGCTGCGCGCCGGGCAGACGATTGCGGCCACCTATCCGGCGGCGGTGATCGGCATGGCGGTTCTCCGCCTGGTCCGGGGAAGCATCCTGGAAGAAAACATCGCGCGTACCGCAGGCACCATCGGCGAATCGGTGGCGGCCGGCGCCGTGTTCACCCTGCCGGCGTTTTATCTGGCGCACGTATGGGCGCCGCCGGTGATTCCCAAGCACCTCGGGTTCTGGGCCAGCATGTGGGCCCTGGCCGCCGATCCGGCGTATTTCAAATCCACATCGCTGATGATCGTCGGCTCCGTGCTCGGCGTGCTCTTCGTTTCCCTGATCCGCCGCGTCATGGTGGAAGACCCGGAGCTGCCGTTTCCGGAATCGGTGGCGGCCAGCGAGATTCACAAGGCCGGCCAGGCTGGCGCCAAGGCCGCCAAGTATCTCTTCTACAACATGGGATTCGGCGCACTCGTTTATCTGGGGGGCGTCATCAACATCTTTGCGCCTGACCGCGATTTCTTCTTCCGCGTCGGGCGGTTGGGCGCGAGCACGCTGCGGTTGGGGCCGGTGGGCAGCAAGCAGGTGCTGGGCGCCGGCGGAGTCTCCACCTTCGCCGCGCCCACCGTCAGCCCGGCCTATATCGGCGTGGGATACATCATCGGACCGGAACTGGCAGCGCTCAATTTCTCCGGAAGCGTGGTGGCGTGGTGCCTGCTCATCCCCCTGCTCATTTTCTTCCTGGGACCGCAATTGCAGCCCTTTCTGCCGGCCGGCGCCACCGACGAGAGCTGGCTGGGCCTGGCCAACAACATCTGGCGCTTCATCGTGCGCCCGATTGCTGTAGGCAGCATGATGGTCGGCACCTGTTACACGTTGTTCCGCATGCGCAAGAACCTGCTGGCAGGCCTGGGGCGCGCCGTTTCCGAGCTGCGCGGCGGATCTCCCGCGCCGGAATCGGTGATCCGCACCGAGCGCTACATGAGCTCCCGCACCGTGTTTGCCCTGATCGGCTGCACGTTCCTGTTGATGTGCGTGCTGTACGTCTATCTTTCCGGGCTGGTGGCCGGCGGAATCGCGGCCGCGCTCGTGATGCTGATCATCGGCTTCTTCTTTGCCACGGTGTCGGGCTATCTGGTAGGCGTCATCGGCTCCTCCAACAATCCTATTTCGGGGCTGACGCTTTCCACTCTGGTGATCGCGGCGCTGCTCATGGTCTCGATGGGCGTCTCCGGCGCGGGCGGAGTGATCGCGGTGCTGGGCGTGGCCGCCGTGGTGTGCGTTTCCTCGGCGGTAGCCGGCGAGCTGTTGCAGGATTTCAAAGTCGGCTACATCCTGGGCGGCACGCCGCGCAGCATCCAGATCACCGAGTTGATCGCGGTAGTAGTAGCGAGCGTGGTGATGTACTTTCCGCTGATGATCCTCTACGTGGGCAACATCAACAAAGGTGGCACCGGTTTCGGCGACAAGGCGCTTTCTGCGCCCCAGGCCGGGCTGATGGCCTCCCTGGCGCAGGGAATCGTGGGCGGCGACATGGCCTGGCCGCTGGTGATCACCGGCATCCTGCTGGGAATCGCGATGATCATGTTCAAAGTGAAAAGCCCGATGCTAGTGGCCATTGGGATGTATCTGCCGATCGCCACCACTTCGGGGATTTTCGTCGGCGGCATGATCCGCTGGTTCACCGACACCCTCGCCAAACGCGGACAGCTGAATGAAGCCCAGCGGGCGCGGGTGGAGAACATCGGCGTGCTCTCGGCGTCCGGCTTGATCGCGGGCGAGGCACTGGCGGGCCTGGTGAAGGCCATGTACGATTTCCAGGACAAGAACCTCCCGGTGATCTTCTCGAACCCGTCCTACCTGGCGGGAATCTTAGTCATGGCGATGATCGCCTTCGCGCTGATCAAAGTGCCGCTGCGCGGCGCCGGCGACCCTAACGAACCGGCCCCGCCCGTAGCTATGATGTAGTGGGTAGGGCATGCTTCAGCTTGCCCCGCCTCATAAGTCTGAGCCGGCATCACCGGCGGCAATGATGCAGTAACCAGTCACGGTAGGCTTCATGAGTTATTACCAGGAACACCAGGCCGAATTTCTGGAAGGGTTGAAGGCATTTCTGCGCATTCCCAGCATCAGCGCGCTTTCCGAGCATAAGCCGGATATCCGGCGCGCCGCCGAGTTCGCCAGCAAGGAACTGCTCGGCGCCGGGATGACTTCGACCGAGCTGATTGAGGACTCGAGCGGCGGCAACCCGCTCGTCTACGGCGAATGGCTGGGCGCGCCGGGCAAGCCCACGGTCCTGTTCTACGGGCATTACGACGTGCAGCCGCCGGACCCGCTGGATGAGTGGAAGTCGCCGCCGTTTGAACCGGACGTCCGCGGCAACGACATCTTCTGCCGCGGCGCTTGCGACGACAAGGGCCAGGTCTACATCCAGATCAAAGCCGTCGAAAGCCTCATGAAGACCCACGGCAAGCTTCCCGTCAACGTGAAGTTTCTGCTGGAAGGCGAAGAGGAAACCGGGGGAACGCACATCGAGGCCTACGTGAAAACGAAACCGCCGCGGCTGAAAGCCGATGCGGCCGTCGTGTGCGACACCGAAATGTTCGCACCCGAGCTGCCCACTATTTGCATCGGATTGCGCGGCCTGGTGTATTACGAACTGGCGGTGCAGGGCGCCGATCACGACCTGCATTCGGGCATGTACGGCGGCGCGGCGCCGAACCCCGTAATGGCCATCGCTGAAATTCTGTGCGCGCTCAAGGACCGCGACGGCCACATCCGAATCCCGGGATTCTATGATCGCGTGGTGCCCCCGGCGCCCAAAGAACGCGAGGCGTGGGCGCGCCTGCCGTTCGACGAGAAGGAATACACCGAGAAAGAAATGGGCGCCTGGGAGCTGGTCGGTGAGCCCGGCATTCCTTTGTTCGAGCGCGTCTGGGCGCGGCCCACGCTGGAAGTGCATGGCATTAAGGGCGGCTTTGTGGGAGAAGGCGCCAAGACAGTGATCCCGGCGCGAGCGGTCGCCAAAATCAGTACCCGCCTGGTGGGAGATCAGAGGGTGGATGAAGCCATCGCGCAGTTCCAGGCGGCGGTGAAGGCCGTCTGTCCCAAGGGCGTGACGGCCGAGGTGCGGCTGCTGAGCGCCGGCGCACCGTCGCTGACCGATCCCGACAACCACTACATCCAGGCCGCCGCCGAAGCCATGAAACAAATCTTCGGCAAGGAGACGGTCTACATCCGCTCCGGCGGGTCGATTCCGATCGTCGGCCTGTTCGACAAGTACCTGGGCGTGCCCAGCGTGATGATGGGCTTCGGCCTACCGGACGACAATCTGCACGCGCCCAACGAGAAGTTCCACCTGCCGAATTTCTACCGCGGTATCGAGGCGGTGGCGCGGTACCTGGAGGTTCTGGGGCAGTAGGAGCCTGGCGCGGTGAAGCTGCGAAGTGGGACAGACGCTTCCGCGTGTCAACCGGTTTGTCTATGAACCCCGAGGGGGCCGCACGGGGAGAATCACGGTTCCGGCGAGTCCGGAGCACGGCGGAGTTTTGATCACGATGACGCCTGACGATTTTCGGCAAATCGCGCTCAGTTTCCCGGAGACCGAGGAGCGCGCGCATATGGATCACCCCGATTTCCGGGTAGGCGGCAAAATCTTCGCGACCCTCGACTATCCGAAACGCGGCTGGGCCATGGTGAAGCTCGGGCCGGAACACCAGCACAACTTTGTAGAAGCCCACCCGGCCGCTTTTGTGCCGGTGACCGGAGCCTGGGGCCGCCGCGGCGCAACCAGCGTGCGCCTCAAGGCCGTCCGTAAAGCCGTTGCGCGGCAGGCCCTGGCAGCCGCGTGGCGCGCCACAGCGCCCAACCGGGTCGTAGAGCGATTCGACGCAGTTGAATCAGCTTAGGACTTGCAGAGCGTCGGTAGGACAGACCATCGCCTCTTGTGGTCTGTCGTCCGCGACTGCCTGACAGACGACACAAACTGATCGTCTGTCCTACTACTTCAGCGGATAGCCGTGCACCAGCTTCAGCGTCCGCGACCAGCGGGTCTTGGTGAAGAAGTGGGTGACGATATCCATGATGTGATCGATGCCGATGTTGCCGTTCGTCAGATCGGCGGTGGGCGCTTCGAACGACCAGTAGATCACCAGCGGCGTGCCTTCGATGTTACGGCGCGGCACGAACCCCCAGTAGCGGCTGTCGAGCGAATCGTCGCGGTTGTCCCCCATTGCGAAAACGCAGCCGGGCGGCACCACCAGCTCGCCGTTCACCACGTCCTTGGTGAGCATATCGATCGCAGGCTGCATCACGCCCGGCTCCGGCGGCGCTGCCGGAAAGTTGTCACGGTACTGGTTGATGTAGGGGAAAATGTGCTGCACATACGGCTCGTTGACGGCGTGCCCGTTGAGGATGAGCTGCTTATCCACCAGCCGGATATGGTCGCCCGGAATCCCGATCGCCCGCTTCACGTAATCTTCCTTGATGTCCATCGGATAGCGGAAGACGATGATGTCGCCGCGGCGGACGTCGCGATAGGGCAGCAGTCGGCTTGAAACCGCGCCTGGCGGCGCGTACGTCAGCTTGTCCACCAGCACGTGGTCGCCAATCAGCAGCGAGCTCTCCATCGAAGCGCTGGGAATGACGAAGGCCTGCACCAGGCTGGTAGTCGCGAACAGCAGCAGGATGATGGTGACGGTCCATTCCGCGATGAAGCCGCGGTGGACGTCGCGCGTCAGTTCGTGGTAGCGATCCCAGATTCCGGGCGGCGGTTGCGGCGTAGTCGCCGCTGCCGCTGGCTCAGGCTTCTCGCTCGTCTCGGTCTTGGCTTTGATCCCCACAGTTGCATTGTAGCGAATGTGCGCCGTACGCCGCGCCGCTACAGCGTTTTGAGGTAGGCAATCAAGTCCGTCTTTTCTGCATCCGTCAGCATGTCCTTGTAGCCTGGCATGCCGCCGCCGCCTTCATTGATGCGGGCCAGAACGTTCGCCTCGGTGACTTTCTTCCCGTTCTTCAGCTTGTCTTTCTTGAACAGGCCCTTGAGGCCCGGCCCCATCTTGGCTTCCGTGCTGTCCGCGTTGTGGCACACGGTGCAATTCTCGAACACGGTCTTGCCCTTCGCCGCGTCGCCGCTCCCTGCCCCGACCAGCGCCCACGGTGCCGCCACACACAGACAGATGGTCATGACTCCCAGAGTTTTCATCTCCAACATTTTATCAGCTGCGCCGCGAATCGAGCGGCCGCCAGATGTATCGCGCCGGTAAATTGACTGTGAGCGTTTTGTGCCGGGGCCGAACGGCAAGCGGTAGCCCGCGCCTTACGCCAGGGCTTTCAGTGGGCGGGAATTGTTGGCGATGCTGACCACGGGTCTTTCGAACACGGTCATGTCCTGGATCAGCCGCTCCAGGTCGGCTCCGTCGTCAACCGTAATTTCATGTTCGATCCAGTCTGACAGCGGGATGTTGCGGAAATACATGCGCTCTTGCAGCACCAGGCTTCTGCGGGTCTGGGTCAACATGCGATTTTCGCGCGTGTAGTGCCGCTGTTCCACTTTCATTTCTCCCAGAAACGTGTCCAACGCCTCGCGGTGCGCCCGCTCCTGCGCCGCGCGCATGGCGGTTTGCAGCTGCGCTTCCATGGCTTCTCGTTCCGCAAGAATGGCGCCCTTGTCGGCCGCGATGCGCTCGCGCTGTTCGGCCAGCTTGACCTCCATTCGAGACTGCATGACAAACCACGAGAGGATACCCGAGGCCAGGGCCACGAATGCGGGCAGTCCGATCCAAAGTGCTGCTTCCATAGGGTTAATGCTAACCGCCAGTCGCTGGGAATGCTAGCTGCCGAAGGTATATAGCCGCGCGTAAACCTATGGGAATGGGGCAGATGAGGGGTTCCCGGGCAAAACGTTCCCTGACTTTCAAGGCTCCGACAGGCGAGGCATTGCAGCCTGAACCGGCAAATCTCTTTGCTCTAACCCTGTGTTCCGTCGATTTTCTGCCCGGCAAGCGTGAATCGCAGTTCCGCCAGGTGAAGCCTCGCCAGCGGGCCGAAAACGGCCGCCAGGCGCGCCTGCACACCGGCCAGAAAGCCCAGATACTTGCCGGCGAAAACGGCCCGTCCTAACAGAAAATCGGCCCGCACCAGGGCCTCCGGCGGCCGGCCGCCAAAGTGGCGCACGCGGGCGCCGGGTATCAGCAGGATCTTCCTTGCCGCACGGCGAAATTGCGCCGCCAGATCGGCATCTCCGCCGAACTGGCCATAGCGTTCATCAATTTGCCGCACCGCCTTGATCAGAAACACACGAGCCATCAGCGCCGCGCCGCGCGGATACTCCACCGCGACGGGTTCCGGGGCCGGCTCCGCCGCCCGCCACCCGCCGTCCGGCGGCAGCGAGCCAAGCTGCGGCGCGGGTTCGCCTTCCAAGGTCACCAGCAGCGGGCACACCGCCGCCGCATCGGCATGTGCATCCAGGGCGTCGGCCAGCCGCACCACTGCGCCGGCTTCCACTTCCGTGTCCTCGTGAAGAAACAGTACGTATTCGGCGTCCGCCGCGCGCCACCCCAGGTTGAGCGCTTTCGTCAGGCCGAAATTCTTGGGCAGGCGGATCAGCTGAATGTCGGGGAACTCCTCCGCCACCTGGGCGCTCGCGTCCGCCGACCCATTTTCCACAACGATCAACTGCAGCCGCTCCCGCTCCTCCGAGCGCTCCAGCGACTCCAGGCACGTCCGCAGTTTGTCCGCGCGGTTGTGCGAGACCACCACCACCGAAACGCGGGGTGGTTGTTTCACTGCTTCGGCATTACTTGTCGGCGTCAAGCCAATAGCATAGCGCGCGGCACTGCTCTGCTCGGGTGACGATCTGCTAACGTGAAGGTCTATGTCAGCAGCCAGCATCCTGGCATCGCTGGTGGAAGGGGCGATTGTGCCCGTGGTGCGAGCTTCCTCAGCGGAGGCCGCGCTCCAGGCTGTCGAAGCCATCGCCAATGGCGGCATTCGCACCGCCGAGATCACCATGACCGTCCCCGGCGCGGTGACCGTGCTCGAGAAACTGGCCGGCCGGTTCGGCGGCAGGATGGTGCTCGGGGCGGGCACCGTCCTCGACCCGGAAACCGCGCGCGCCTGCCTTTTGGCCGGCGCTGAGTTCATCGTCGCCCCCAGCCTCAAGCCGGCCACTATCGAAATGGCCAAACGCTATTCCAAACCCGTCTTCCCCGGCGCCCTCACCCCCACCGAAGTGCAAACCGCCTGGGAAGCCGGCGCCGACGCGGTGAAGATCTTTCCCTGCGGCAACGTCGGCGGCGCCCGGTACATCAAGGCCCTCAAAGGACCGTTCCCGCAGATCGAGATGATTCCCACCGGCGGCGTCAATCTGGAAACGATCGGCGAGTTCCTCAAAGCCGGCGCCTGCGCGGTCGGTGTCGGCAGCGAATTGCTGGACGCCGGCCTGATCCGGGAGGGCCGCTTTGATGCCATCGCGGACCGTGCCCGCCAGTTTCTCGCCGCGGTCGTGAAAGCACGCGCAGAAATGGCAGCCGCCCACGCTTAACCGTTGGCAGGGCAAGCTTTAGCTTGGCTAAGGTCAGTACAGCACTCTCGTCCGGATGGTGCCCTCCACCTGCTCCAGGCCGCGGCGCAGCGCCAGTGTCTGGGCACGGTCTTCCACTTCGATGTCGATCACGACGTACCCGATCTGCATGTTTGTCTGCAGGTACTCGCCGGCGACATTGATGCGCAATGCCGAAAACACGGCATTGATACCGCTCAGCACGCCTGGCTGATTATGGTGAACGTGCAGCAGGCGGTGCTTGCCCGGGTGCTCCGGCAGCGAGACCTGCGGAAAGTTGACCGCGCTCAGGGTTGAGCCGTTATCGCTGTACTTGATCAGCTTGCCGGCCACCTCCAGGCCGATGCTTTCCTGGGCTTCTTCGGTCGAGCCGCCGATGTGCGGCGTCAGCAGCACGTTGTCGAACTCGCGCAGCGGGGAAAGAAACTCCTCGGCCGCGCCTTTCGGTTCCTTGGGGAACACGTCGATCGCAGCGCCACCCAGGCGGCCGCTCCGCAGCGCGGCGGCCAAAGCCTCAATATCGACCACCGTCCCGCGCGAGGCGTTGATCAGGTGGGCGCCCGGCCTCATCCGCGCCAGCTCGGCGGCGCCCACCATCCCCGCCGTTTGAGGCGTTTCCGGAACGTGCAGAGTAACCACATCGGCGGCCTCCAGCAGCGCATCGAGTGACGGCATCGGCCGCGCGTTGCCCATGGCCAACTTGGTTTCGATATCGAAAAACACCACCTGCATGCCGAGCGCTTCCGCGAGCACGCTCAATTGCGACCCGATATGCCCGTATCCCACGATGCCGAGCGTGCGCCCGCGCGCTTCGTGGGCTCCCGCCGCGGTCTTCACCCACTCGCCGCGCCGGGCCGCGCCGCCGCGGTAGGGAATCCCGCGCAGCAGCAGAATGGCCTCCGCCAGCACCAGCTCGGCCACGCTGCGCGTGTTGGAGAACGGCGCATTGAACACCGGAATGCCGCGCGCCTGCGCCGCGTCCAGGTCCACCTGGTTGGTGCCGATGCAGAAACAGCCCACACCAACCATCCGCGGAGCGCCGTCGAAAAAGCGTTCCGTCAATTGCGTGGCGGAGCGAATCCCGATGAAATAAGCGTCGCCCGCAGCCGCCAGCAGTTCCGCCCCGGCGAGTGACTTCGGGTGGCATTCGATATTGGTGTAGCCCCCCAGCCGGAACACTTCCACGGCGCTCTGGTGAATGCCTTCGAGCAGCAGAATCTTGATTTTGTCCTTGTCGAGGGAAGTGGGGCTCATGCAGGAGTCACCTTCATGATACAGGCGCAGCGCCCGCGCGATACTGAGAGGGAATGAACCAGCCTCTGCCGGCTTTTGAAATGGCGGTATCGATTGAGCCGGGCGATATCGACGTCCTCGGCCACGTCAACAACGTGACCTATCTGCGCTGGGTGCAGGATGTCGCCGTGACCCACTGGATGGCCCTCGCGCCGGCCGCGGAGCAGGTGAAGCAGGTCTGGGTGGTGGTGCGCCACGAGATCGATTACAAACTCCCTGGCCGCCCCGGCGACCAGATCATCGCCCGCACCTGGGTGGGACACGCCACTCGCCTCCGCTTTGAGCGCCACACCGAGTTACTGCGCGCTGCGGACCGGGCCGTCCTGGCAAAGGCCCTGACGCTGTGGTGCCCTATCGACCCGGCCACTGGCAAACCCGCCGCCGTCAGCGCGGAAGTTCGGGCGCTGTTTTCCGTGCCGGCGCCGGTTGAGCGGTAGCCGCTCTTTCCCCGGCATTCCGCCTTCCCACCTGGTTTGCGCCTCCGCGCGGCGCGGCGATGCCGGCTCTTGGGGCGCCCCGTCCGCGGGTTGCGGCCTGCATCCATGCTGCGATAATCTTTCGACGTGGAGCCGAGGCATCCCCTTCTCTACACCGCCGGCCAGCGCCTGGGTCCGCTGGTTGAAGAGGATACCTTTGCGCGTCTTTCCCGCTCGCGCGAATTCCTGGCCAACAGCCTCGACCGGCGCCCGAGACTATCCGAGGCCGCCCGCGAAGCATGCCTGTCTCCGTTCCACTACCACAGGATGTTCGTGCGCGCATTCGGAGAAACGCCCCACGATTTCCTCACGAGGCGGCGCATCGACCGCGCCAAACAACTGCTGGCGCGGGACGAATGCTCCGTCACAGAAGTGTGCCTGGCAGTGGGGTATGAGAGCCTGGGGTCGTTCAGCTCCCTGTTTCGGTCCTCGGTCGGCCGGTCGCCCGTGGAGTACCGGCGCGGCCTCCGCCGGCTGTTCCCCGTGCCGCATTTGGCGCCCCACCGCTTCGTTCCCGCCTGCTTTTTGCTCTCATTTGGGTCCCGGCCGTTCTGACCGCCTCCCACCCCGCAAAACAGCAAGATTCAAGAAGCCATTCTGCACGTTCTGTGAGAATCTGAATCTCGGAGGGGGACCCCATGATTCAGCGCTTTTCGCACATCAGCATTTACGTTATCGACCAGAACGCCGCTTACGATTTCTACGTCAACAAGCTCGGCTTCGACGTGCACACCGACGCGACCATGGACGGCGGCTTCCGCTGGCTGACCGTCTGCCCCAAAGGGCAGCCCGATCTGGAAATTGCACTCATGCCGTGCGATCCGGGACCGATGATGGACCAGGAAACATCCGACATGCTGCGCACCCTCGTCAGCAAGGGCGCCATCGGCAGCGGCGTGCTGGAGACGGCAGACATTCAGAAGACGTATGAAGAGTTGAAGTCCAAGGGCGTCGAGTTCTCCTCGCCACCGACCGAGCGTTTTTACGGCATCGAAGCTCTGTTCAAGGACAACTCGGGCAACTGGTTCAGCCTGTCGGAACGCAAAGAGCCCCAGGCGCAGGCAGCCGGGCGCAAGTAGCTCCCGCGGGCGGTCTCCCGGAGGCGGTGATGACGAAACGCATCTTTCTGGCCGGCGTGGCAGGCGGTATCGCCATGTTTCTCTGGTCCTCTGTCGCGCACATGGCGCTTCCCCTCGGCCGGGCTGGAATTCGTGAGATCCCCAGCGAAGCGAGGCTGCTCGGCGCGATGCACTCGACGTTAGGCGAGTCGCCTGGCCTCTATTCGTTCCCCGGTCTCGGCGCCAGCACCGATATGCAGCTATACGCGCAGAAGCTCGCCGCCAACCCCTCGGGGCTACTCATCTATCACCCGCCGGGCGCCAGGGCGATCACGGCGCCGCAGCTGGTTACCGAGTTCTTGACCGAGCTCCTCGAGGCGCTGCTGCTGACCTGGCTGATGGCTCAAACCCGCTTCGAAAGCCGGATTTCGCGAATCGGTTTCGCGGCCGTGGTCGGCCTGGTGGCCGCGATGGCGACCAATCTTCCCTACTGGAACTGGTACGGCTTCCCGGCTTCGTATACCTCCGCATACATGACAACCGAGTTCGTCGGCTTTCTGGTGGCCGGGCTGGCGGCGGCCAGGATGCTCCCGCATTCCCCAGCCGGAAGTGCCGGCTGAACGGGTCTCGATCCGCTGTCGAACAATGCCCTAGTACGGCCGCTGGTGCGCATGGTACGAAAGTTCAATGTCGAGGCGGCCAGTTCCGCCGTAAGATGCAGGTGATGTCTCAAAGTCACGCTGCCGAGGACGTGCTCGAGCAGTATGCCATGGATAAGTTGAGCGAAGCGGAAGACGTTCGCCTGGAAGAGCACCTGTTGGTGTGCTCTGAGTGTCGCCAGCGGCTCGAATTCCTGGACGAGTTCGTTCGGTCGATCCGCTCGGCCGCGCGATCGACGTCTCAAGCGGCTGGGGCGGGACGCCAGACCGACAGCTAAGTTCGCCCAGCGCTCTAGAAAAGCACCTTCCGCGCCGATAAGAACCCAGGGGAGAAGATCGCCTTTGGACTCGTCCGGCGTGGTGCAGTTACCTGAGCTTCCCAGCGAGCTGGGGCAGACAATGCCTGCGCTGGTGGCGGAGGACAACCCGGTCTTCCGGTCCATGCTCAAAAGCATGCTCACGCGCTGGGGCTATGATGCCCGCATGACGTGCAACGGCCTGGAGGCGTGGGAGGCCATGCAATCCGTGGACGCGCCACGGCTGGCGATACTGGACTGGATGATGCCGGCCATGGACGGGGTGGAAGTGTGCCGCCGGATCCGGGCTGCGGCGCAGGAACCTTACGTGTATGTGCTGCTGCTGACGGCCCGCACCGAGTCCCAGGACCTGGTGGAGGGCATGGAGGCCGGAGCCGACGACTATCTCACCAAGCCCTTCAATGCTCAGGAACTGCGCGTGCGCCTGCGCGCCGGCCGCCGCATCCTGGATCTGCAGCAGCAGCTGATGGAAGCGCGCGAAGCGCTCCGCATCCAGGCTACCCATGACGCTCTGACCGGCGTGCTCAACCGCGGCTGCGTCCTCGAAGTCCTGCTGACGGAAATCGCGCGCGCCGTGCGACAACTGCGGCCGCTGGCGGTCCTCATGGTGGATCTGGACCGCTTCAAGCAAATTAACGACACTCACGGCCACATGGCGGGTGACGCGGTGCTTCGTGAAGCGGCTGGCCGCATGCGGGCCGCCACCCGCCAATATGACGCTACCGGCCGTTACGGGGGGGAAGAGTTCTTGATCGTTCTGCCAGGCTGCAGCGCACGCGACGCCCGGGCGCAGGCCGAGCGCATCCGTCAGGCTTTAGCGGCCCAGCCGTTTGACGCCGCCGGCGAATCCATTGTAGTGACCTGCCGCATCGGCGTATCCAGCCGCGAAGTTTGCTCCACCGGTGACGCCGACAACCTCATCCGCGAAGCCGATGCTGCCCTTTATGCAGCCAAGAATCAGGGTCGCAACCGCGTTGAGTCGTTTACCGCCGAGGAGCCCTCCGCCGAACACCTGGCCTTGACCAAGCTCGCGCGGTTCTCCGAAACGTAGCCGCCGGGGCGCCGTTGGCCCACTGAGGAACGCAAACGCCACTCCCAACCCGCTAGCTTTCTCAATCTGTGTTCCTCTGCGGCTAATTATGCTTTTCCGTTTTCTCATCGAGCCAGGCAGTCTCAACTACTCCAAGGGCGCGTAGTAGCCCGGCCGCCAGTACGCGCGCAGCGTGGGCAGGCCGTGCGGCGGGACCATTTTGACCTGCACGTGATGGTACCGGCCATCGCGCTCCCGCCCACTGGGCGAATAGCCGATGACGTACCGGTTACGCAATTCGACGCCGATCTTAGCCGCGATATCCGGCATTTCCGAAACATCGTCCACCGGCAGATGGCGGCCTCCGGTCTGCTCGGCAATCTCGGTCAGCAGGCTGGGGCCATTCCACTCTTCGGGTGAGCGGGAGCGGCCGCCGTATGCTTCAAAGATCCCCATCGCATAGATCAGCACGTCGCTTTCCCGCACTGCGTTGCGCAGTTCGGCCTCGGAGTAGCGGCTGCAGTTGTCGCCGCCGTCGGAAATGATGAGAAGGGCCTTGCGCTGCTTGGAGGACTTCTTCATCTCATGCAGCGCCAGCATCACCGCGTCCAGCAGCGCCGTGCGGCCGCGGGATTGCGAAAAGGTGAGCTGGTTCTGAATCTCCTCGAAATTCACCGTGAGCGGCACTACCAGCTTCGGCTGCTCGTTAAACTCCACCAGGAAAAACTCGTCCTCCGGGTTGGCAGTGTCGAAAAATGCGCCGGCCGCCGTGCGCGACTTGCGCAGCTTGCTTCCCATGCTGCCGCTGGTGTCGAAGACCAGTCCAACGGCGAGCGGCTCGTCATCCATAGCAAAGTGGGTAACCGTCTGCTCCACCTTGTTGTCGAAAACTCGGAAATGGGTTCTCTCCAGCCCGGTCACCGGGCGGTTCATCGGGTCGCACACCGTGACCGGCACCAGCACCAGGTTGGAATCCACGCGGAGATCAGAGCGCGGAAGAGGTTGCTCCCGGGAGGCTGCCTTGGGACGCGGTTTGACGTCCACCTGTGCCGGCGCGGCCAGCACCAGGCCGCACGCCATCGTCAGGGCGACCCTCCAGACCATGCACTTCCCCTAGGAACAGTATTGTACAGCGCTTGAAGCGCCATGGGAACGGCGCCCCGCTGAGAACTCGGACCGGCAAACCGTGCGGGCAATCAAGGCGTCAGATCGCGAACCCGTGCCGGCGGGGCCGATCCTGGTGACTCGGAACTGTTCCTTCCCATCGCGAATGCTTCCAGATTGAGCTCTACCAGTTTCGGCGGCAGGTTGACGCGCAGCGCCTCGGTCCAGACCTCGTCGGCAAAATCCAGCTGCCGGCTCAGCGCGCCCACCAGCGCTACGTTGAGCGCCTTGGAACTGCGCAGGGTGCGGCCGCGCAGCACGCCCGGCTCGATGAGCAGGCCGCCGGGGGCCAGCATGGCCCGGTTGACTTCGATCTGCCCGGCGTCCAGCACCAGCAGGAAATCGGCCTCGCCTTGCGAAACCATCGGGCTGAACACGCGCGCCCCGAAGCGGACGTCGCTCGCCACGGAACCGCCGCGCTGGCTCATCCCGTGCACCTCGCTCTTCTTCACATCGAGCCCGGCCAGAAACGCGGCGCCGGCGATGATGTCGGAAGCCTTGAGCACTCCCTGGCCCCCCAGTCCCGCCACCACAATGTTGGTGACGCCGTCCTGCCGCCGTTCCCCGGTTTCACCGCAGCGTTTCATTGGCTTTTCTCGTACCTCCGGATCGCCCCCGCGGCCAGCAGGCAATCGCGGCGCGCGATGATCAGCTCCAGTTCTCCCGACTCCAGGCAGGCTCGGATCAACGCTTCGAAACCCGCCGGCTCGAGCGTGGGGTCCGTCACGTGCACGCGGCGGATGCCCATGGCGCGCGCCACGTCTTCATAA
>Ga0181535_10003673_pt1 | contig 17643 bp, 19 predicted proteins | sample PEATcosm2014_Bin_44_FD_119774 | JGI IMG/M metagenome (GOLD analysis project Ga0181535, IMG submission 119774) | Peatland microbial communities from MTU Mesocosm Facility, Houghton, MI, USA - PEATcosm2014_Bin17_30_metaG | ecosystem: Environmental > Terrestrial > Soil > Wetlands > Peat | place... | reverse complement strand
TGCTCTCGCGCTTGCTCATCGGTGGCACACCTCGCAGCTCGTCAAATCTTTCGGCGCGCGAATCTTATAGTGATCGACGAGGAAAAGCCCAAGCGCTTCCTGGCTGATGAATTTCTGATAGGTCGGCGCGGCCGCCGGCATGGTTGCAGCTGCAACGTCGCCCGCCAGGCCCTTCGAGCCCAGGTTTGACAACCGCAACGACGCCACTTCCGGTCCTGCGCCGCCGGGATCCTTTGTTGTGCAATTCACGCTTTGCGCTGTGGGTATGCCTGACTTGTCTTCAGCTGCTGCGCACCAGACCGGATGGTCGTCGGCAGGAGCCTGCCAGTCCATGTTGTATATCTGGCTCGTCGGCCGGAGATTTTTCGCCGGATTGCGATGGCAGTCCAGGCACCACTCCATCTGCAGGGTGTTCTGCGCGTACATCAACGGCATCTCATCCACGCGGCCATGACAGCTTTCGCAGCCGATGCCCTTGTTCACATGGATTTCGTGGTTAAAGAAAACAAAGTCGGGAAGATCGTGCACCTTGATCCAGGGAATCGATTGGCCCGTATACCAGCTCTGCCGCACGGGCTCAAGCAATTGCGCATTGGTCCAGATCTGCGCATGGCAGTTCATGCAGGTGCGCGTGGGAGGAATGCCCGCGTAGCTGGATTTCTCGACGGTCGTGTGGCAGTACTGGCACTGCAGGCCGAGCCCCTGAACGTGATGCTTATGGCTGAATGGCACCGGCTGATCGGCGCGCTGGCCCTGCCGCGTAACCCACGGCGAGCGCTGCAACTGATCGAGCGTGACACCCAGGGCGATCACGATCAACCCCGTCAGCACCAGGCTCATGCGAGCCAGTGCATTGGAGCTGCGGTCGAAAATTTGCGCCATGAACGATTCCCGGTCTGACTTTCGTTTGGCATGCGCCGCGTGTATCGGCGGTCACATAGGTTATGTACAAGAATTGCTCAATGATAGAAGTTCAGGGAGCGGGCTGGACGCCCGAAGTTTCAATATAGCAGCCCGTGACGGATTCGCAATACGCTGAGAACACAAAATCGCCAAAAAACTTTGTGGGAAACCGCTTTGCAACCGGTTGAAAAGAAAATCCCTTGTGACAAGCGGGTTTTCGGCAAACACACTACCTTTCTCCTGGCAAAAGGCGTACCAGAAGTTGGGATCGTCAGAGAGAAAATATCACGCCGGAGCCGACGCTTGGCAAGCTCACCGAATTCGCTCCACTCCGGAACGTTGAGCGGACCCCATAAGTCTGCCGCCTTTCCGCGGGCGAGAGTTCGATCACCCGGCAGAAACGGGGCCGGCGCAACAACGCTCTTCTCCGCATTCCCGGGCGCAACAATCGGCGCATCGACCTGAGCAGGATTCCGCGAAGGACGCGTCTCGCGATGATCGCGGCCATCCGGCAATTACCAGAAAGACGTCGAGGACGAAAAGCGCGATCGCGATATCGTTAAAAAGTGTGGCCTGCGGCGAATCCGGCCAAAGCTGATTCGCTGCCCAGAAGAGGAAGGCGACGGCCAACATGACGGCCTTGAGGAGTTCCATCGCTGCCGGCCGCAGCGCAACCTGGTACACAAGGTATGCCAGGGCGATCATGGCCAGGGAAAATGCCGCGAGAATCGCATGGCTCCCGGCCGGGAACAGCCCAGGGAAGGCGTCCCATCCCAACAGAAGTGCGACGCCGGCAAGTGTGACTGCGCCGAGGGCGACGGGCAGGGATCGGTGGTTGTGGGCGGGGCGCAAAGACATAAACCATTATTCCCCGCGACTCGAAAGGAAACCGTAAAGACCCGCGGCCATGCCCTGAGAATCGAGCTGAGCCGGCGACAACGATTGGATCGTTTAGAATTCAAAGGAACGTAACAATCGCTTTCATCGACCCCTCAAGACACGCGGCACTCTCGCTCGACTCGCTGGGTTTTTCCTGTCCATCGTCGTCGAGCCAGTGCCCGCGCGAGATTCGCCAACGCCAAGATTCGCCGAAGAGAGACAAGGGAAGACATTATGAAGTACGCCGGACTGCTGGTGATGCCCGCCGGGTTCTTTCTTACGCTTGCCGCGCTGGCGCTGTTTCCCGATACCGGGCGTCGCTTGGCTTTTGTGCTCTGCGGTCTGGCGGTTGAGATCCTGGGCCTTGTTGTAGCGGTGCGCGGCCATATGCTGCCGCGCGGGGGCAGCCAACCATGAGCACGATTCCTCCCATGGTTCCAGCAGCGGCTGCCGCAATGAGCGACGCTGTCTTTGCGCTCACCCTCGCGCTCATGCTGCTTGCGCCCATGGCCATTGCCGGAGTAGCGCTCGTGAATACGGGGCTGGGCCGCTCGCGCTCGGCGGCGCAGGCGATGCTTGGCAATCTTGCCCTGATCGCCGTTGCCGCCATTGTCTTCGCTTTTATCGGAGCCTCATTCACCGGGTCGCTGGGATTGAAAGAGGTCGCGCTACACGTTGCGGGCAAGCCCTGGAGCGTGCTCGGTCTTGGTCCCTTTCTTCTCCGTGGGCTTGGTGGCGCGGCACCGCAGGCTCAGCTCGCGGTCTTGTTTGAGTTCCTGGCCGTCGCCATGCTGGTTCTGCTTCCATGGGGCTCAGGCGCGGATCGCTGGAGGCTCGCGGCCGGATGCGCATCCGCGGCGGTTTCTGCCGCAATTGTCTTTCCGCTCGCTGCGCACTGGATCTGGGCCGGCGGATGGCTCGCGGCACTGGGCGTGAACTTCTCTGTGGGCGCGGGCTTTCTTGACGCGGGAGGCGCGGCGACCGTGCATGTGATCGGCGGGATGAGCGCGCTGGCGATTGTCTGGATCGCCGGACCACGGCGCGGAAAATTCCCCAAAGAGGGACTCTCCACCGCGATGCCCGGCCACAACGCAATCTACGTTCTGTTCGGCTGCCTGCTGGCGCTGGTGGGGTGGGTGGCATGGAACCTGGCGGGAGCGATCATCTGGGTTCACGCGCCGCTCTCCGCGCTGCCTGGAACGGCAATCAATACGCTGCTGTCTGCCTCTGGCGCGCTGGCCGCCACGTTCTCCGTTACGCGATTCCGCTTCGGCAAACCGGATGCCAGTCTCTGCGCCAATGGCTGGCTGGCCGGTCTTGTTGCATCGAGCGCGTGTGCGGCCTTTGCCTCTCCGGTAGGCTCACTCTTCGTCGGCGGGGTGGCCGGCGTGTTTACGCCCTTGTTGGTCGAGGTACTCGAACTCGCGCTCTCCATCGACGATCCGACGGGCGCGATCACCGTTCACGGCGCGGCAGGCCTGTGGGGATTGATTGCGGCCGGATTTTTTGCGCCCCAAGCGGGGCAGCTTCTTGCTCAACTGATCGGCATTGCCGCGCTGCTCGGCTTCTTTTTCCCGCTCATTTACTTTCTCTTCGCGCTGCTCAACCGCTTCGTCCCCTTCCGCGTTGATCCGGACGGGGAGCGCATGGGCATGGACCTGCACGAAATCGGCGGAGGGGCGTATCCGGAATTCGTGATTCACCGCGACGAGTCTTATCGGTGAGCGAAAACCCAGCGCGGGCGTAAACCGCACTGGATTCAGTGCCGAGCCATCAGCAACATCACAACGAATAAAGCCAGTGGCACCAATGCCAGGCCGGCATACAGCGCCAGTTTGCGCCCGCTGATTTGAAGCCGGCCCAACCGAACCGGCCCGTGCTGGCCGCTGTCGAGACCCACAAGTTCCTGGTGCTCGAGCTCCCAGGCCATGTCGGATGCCGTTGCATAGCGATGACGCGGGTCTCGCGCCATGGCGCGGAAAAGAATCTCTTCGACCGCGGCGGGGATCTCCGGGTTCAGCTCGCGCGCCGGTGCGGGATCGGTGAGTAAGCGCTCGTTCATCACCGCCAGCGGACTAGGTCCAGTGAATGGCGGCTGGCCCGTCAGCATTTCATAGAGCATCGCGCCTAATGCGTAGACGTCACTGCGCTGGTCGCCGTGCTTGCCCATCACTTGCTCAGGAGAGATGTAGTCGGGCGTGCCCAGCGCCGGCGTAAGACCCACCTGTGTAATGCGGCGGGCATCTTCCTTCAACGCAATGCCGAAGTCGATGATCTTGATGCGGTCGCCCTCGCACACCATGATGTTTTCCGGCTTCAGATCGCGATGGACCACGCCATGCTTGTGCAGGTTGTCGAGAGCATCGCAGATGGCAATGGTGAGGGCCACGGCGCGGTCGACGGCGAGCTTTCGCTGCTCGTTCAGAATGGCGCGCAGCAGGCGGCCATCCACCCACTCGATGACCATGTAGCGGCGGCTGCGCTCTTCGCCGTCGAAGGTCTTGACGACTCCGGGATGATCAATCTCCTGGCCGATCGCCTCTTCGCGCCGGAAGCGCTCGATAAGGATCGGATCGGCTTCCATTTCCGGATGCGGAACCTTCAATGCCACCGGACGGCCCGTGCGCAGGTCGGTAGCGCGGAAGAGCGTGGACATGCCGCTGCGCGCAATTTCGGCGTCCACACGGTAGTGGTCCAGAGTGTCTCCCGCTGCCAGTTTCGTCATGACTTCAGTCAGCATCGCAGGTTCGATTGTTGCACGCAATTTGTAAGAAAATCGCAAGGATCGGCGAAGCTTGAAATCGAATCCAAAGCAGCAACCCCAACTTACTCTGTCCCGCCGGATTAGCCCCCGGCAAACGAGGCCCGGTCCTTTGCGATTCCTGTCGAAAATCCCCCCTATCTCGCCGGGAATCATTATGATGATGTTCACGATGTCCCGCATGTTTCGTATCACCGCGGCCTGCCTGGCGCTGGCCTGCACGGCATGGCCTGCCGCCGCTCGCGCAACCGCATCCAAATCTCACCCGCAGAGTCCGGAGGCTCCGCAGGATACGGGATTTCTGAACCGGCGAATTGTGCTTCAGGGAATTACCTACCGCTTTCAGGTTTATCTGCCGGAAGAGTGGCGCCGCGATGACGGCAAACAATGGCCCATGATCCTCGCACTGCACGGGCGGGGCGAGCGCGGCTCCGAAGGGATGTGGCAGACGCAGGTTGGAATCGCCGAGGCGGTTCGCAACCACCCCGACCGCTGGCCCTTTGTGATCGTGATGCCGCAGTGCCCGCAGACCGCCCACTGGACCGATCCGCCCATGCTTGAATTGGCAATGGCCTCGCTCGATCAGGAGTCGGCGGAGTTTCACGGCGATCCTTCGCGCACCTATCTGACCGGTCTCTCCCTGGGCGGCTACGGCGCCTGGGAGCTGGCGCGCCTGCATCCCCATCGCTGGGCCGCGATCTCGATCGCCGCGGGAGGCGTCTTCTGGAGCTATGAACCGGATCGCTGGCAGCAGGCCTCCATCCTGCCCGCCGAGTACGCGCGCGCCATCGGCCATACGCCCATCTGGCTCTTCCATGGCAGCCTGGACGACGTTGTGCCTTTGCGGCAGAGCGAATTGATGTACGACGCTTTCAATATGGCCGACGGTAATATTCGTCTTTGGATTTATCAGGGGCTCAAGCACGACTGCTGGACGCGGGCCTACGATGAGCCGGAGCTGCCGCGCTGGCTGCTGGCTCATCACCTTCCGGTTGCACAAGAAGTGATAGCCGAGCGCCTCGTGATTCCCGCGCGCCCACCCACCGTCAACCTTTCAATGGCGCAGCTCGACAGCCTGGCAGGCGAGTACCGCGAACCGAACGGGCACGCGACCGAGACCATCTTCCGCCAGGGAGACCAACTGTTTGAAAAGAGTCCCGGCGGCGGAGTTGCCCCGCTACAGGCGGAGTCGGCCGACACGTTCTCCCGGCCCGGTTATAAGGCCTCAGGGAAAGAGTTCCACCTGATCTTTGAGCATGACGCAAGCGGGCACGTCACAGGGTATCTGCTCGACGACAACCGTCATCAGGAGCGTTGGGTGAGGGTTGGCGCGGATGTAAAGTAATGCTGCGACCTCGCGGCCGCGAGTGTTCTCCAGGCGACCGGAACATTCCCCACTGTGATTGCGTATTCTGATTCGAGGGCAAGGAGGCAATATGTTTTGCAGCGGATGCGGCCGAACATTGGCACCGGGACAGGTTGTTTGTCCCCAATGCAACCGTCCAGTAGCTGCCCAGGTGCCTGCTGTGCCCGGCTTTGCGATTGTTTTGGCGGCCTACGCCAGCAAGATCAGAGTGCTCGGCGTGTTGTGGCTGGTTTACGCGGGAATTACTCTGATCTTCGGCTTCGTTGGACTGGCCTTCGCGCATGCATTTCTCGCGGGCGCACCGTGGGCGCACGGCCCCACGCCGAAGATGTGGTTCTTCCCAGGTCTTCTGCGCTTCGCCTGGATTTTCCTTGTAGGCCGGGCTGCTCTGGCAGCCGTAGCCGGTTGGGGCCTTTTGGAGCGCACGCAATGGGGACGGATCGTGGCCATCGTGGCCGCCATTCTTTGCCTCATTCGCATTCCCCTCGGAACAGCTCTGGGCATCGCCACTTTGATCATTCTGATGGGCACACGAAATTGGGCGCTTTACGAGGATTTGTAAAAGCGGCTATCAGCCGTCAGCCTTCAGCTCTCAGCTTCTCCATCGCCGGACGGCTGGCCGGTGCGATGGCAGAGCTCCTGTCTGCGAATTGCCAAATGCTAACCTGAAGGCTTCAAGGGAACAACCTTCGCATACGTGCCTGCTTTTCCGGCCATGATCGCTGCAGCAGATTGGCGAAGGGCTGAAAGCTGACGGCTGATAGCTGCGATTTACAATCAATCCATGGCCTTCCCAGTGAATCGGATGCGGCGCATGCGCAGGAGCGAGCCGTTGCGCGCGCTGGTGCGCGAAACCACGCTGGACGCCGGCGACCTGATCTATCCGCTGTTCATTTGTCCCGGCAAGGGAGTGCGCAACCCCGTGGGCTCCATGCCCGGCGTCTTCAACCTGTCAGTGGATGAGGCAGTGGCTGAGGCCGAGGAAGCCGCGAAGCTAGGCCTGGGCGGATTGCTGCTTTTTGGATTGCCCGAGACGAAGGACGAGCAAGGCACAGGAGCCTGGGAAGACGGCGGCATTGTGCAGCAGGCGCTGCGCGCGCTCAAGCAGTCTGAAGCCTCAAAGAAACTCGTCTTGATCGCCGACCTTTGCCTGTGCGAATACACCAGCCACGGACACTGCGGCATCGTGGTCAAGTCAGGCGGCGGTTTCGAAGTCGACAACGATCCCACGCTCGAGTTACTGGCGCGTACCGCAGTGAGCCAGGCAAAAGCAGGCGCCGACGTGGTTGCGCCCAGCGACATGATGGATGGGCGAGTGGGGGCCATTCGCAGCGCTCTCGACGCCGAAGGCCACGCGCAAACGCCGATTCTCAGTTATGCGTCAAAATTCGCTTCCGCGTTCTACGGGCCGTTCCGCGAGGCGGCTGATTCCGCGCCGCAGTTCGGTGACCGACGGACCTACCAGATGGACGGGGCGAATCTCAGGGAAGCTCTGCGCGAGATCGATCTCGACATAGAAGAGGGAGCGGACATGATCCTGATGAAGCCTGCCATGCCCTACCTCGACGTGGTGCGAGCGGCGCGCGAGCGCGTGGACGTGCCCATTGGCGCTTACCAGGTTTCGGGCGAGTACTCCATGTTGCAGGCGGCATTTGAAAAAGGCTGGCTGGATCGCGATCGCGCAATTCTGGAATCTCTGATCAGCCTCCGCCGCGCCGGCGCAGACTTCATCGTCACGTACTTCGCCAAGGACGCAGCGAAGCTGCTGGCGTAAAGCAGGCCATCCTCACTTGCTGCGCCTAAAAGGTTCGCGTTCACAATTCGCTTTGTCTCCGCGCCGCAGTGTGTTTTTCTAACAAGAACCCGCCTATGCGCAAGCGACTCGAAGTCTATTTCGAATTTGCCCGTCTCGGAACAAACTGGCGCACGGAGATTCTGGCCGGCGTCACGACCTTCCTGACGATGGCCTACATCGTGCTGGTGAATCCGGCGGTGCTGCACGATGCCGGAGTCCCGTTGCCGGCGGTCACCGCGGCCACCTGCCTGTCGGCTGCCTTCGGCTCCATTCTGATGGGCGTCATCGCGCGCTATCCCATTGCGCTCGCGCCGGGCATGGGCCTGAATGCCTACTTTACCTACACGGTTTGCCTCAAGATGCATGTGCCGTGGCAGACGGCGCTGGGCGCGGTGTTTCTTTCCGGCGTCATTTTTCTTGCGCTTACTGCTGTCGGCATCCGGCAGATGATTCTGCGCGCCATTCCGCACCAGCTTTACGCTGCCGTCGCCGGCGGCATTGGCTTGTTTATCGCGTTCATCGGCTTCCAGCACGCAGGGCTGGTGGTGCGCGACCCCAACACGCTGGTTGGCATGGGCAGCATCCGCAACCCGACCGCGTACCTCACGCTGCTTGGCCTCATTCTGATGGTGGCCCTCGAAATCCGCAAAGTGAAGGGCTCCATCCTGATCGGCGTTCTGACCGTGACCGGAATCGCCTGGGCGTTTCACATGGTCACATGGACGCCTTCACCGGGCGGCTTTGGCGCGCTCACCCAGACGGCGTTCAAGCTGAACATCATGGGCGCGGTCAACAAAGGCCTGCTTGAAATCATCTTCGTTTTCTTCTTTGTCGATCTCTTTGACAACCTGGGCACGCTGGTTGCGGTGACCAAGCGCGCAGGCCTCATCGCGCCCGATCACTCTATTCCCCGGCTCAACCGCATTCTGTTTGCCGACGCCACCGCGACCATCTTCGGGTCGCTCACTGGTACCTCAACCGTGACCAGCTATGTGGAGTCGACCGCGGGTGTGGCGGCGGGCGGGCGCTCTGGTGTTACCGCCATCGTGACTGGTTTGCTTTTCCTCGGAGCCATCGCCGCCGCGCCGTTTATCGGCATCGTGCCTGCGGCAGCTACGGCGCCGGCGCTCATTCTGGTGGGCTCGATGATGCTGGCGGCTATTACGGAAATTCAATGGCACGAACCGCTCATTGCCGTTCCCGCATTTCTCCCGCTGATTCTGATCCCCTTCACCTACTCCATCGCCAACGGCCTCGGCTTCGGCATCATTGCCTGGGCGGTGTTGCACCTGTTCGCGGGAAAAGCCCGGCGCCAGGACTGGCTGCTCTACCTGCTGGCCGCGCTCTTCCTGGCGCGATTCATCTATCTCGGAGCGAGCTAGATTCTGCTACGATGTTGCTCGTTTAAAGGTAAGGAGCCATCATGCATTGGTATCACTATGTTGCCTATTTCTTCGGCGGTGCGTTTCTATCGAATTGCTTGCCGCATCTCATCAGCGGCGTTTCGGGCCGCGCGTTTCAGACTCCCTTCGCGAAGCCGCCGGGCAAAGGGCTGTCTTCCTCGACCGTGAACGTTCTTTGGGGAGTCTTCAATCTCGCCGTGGCTTATTTGCTTGTGACTCGCGTGGGCAGCTTCAGCCTTTACGACATTCCACAGGTTGTAACGCTGAGCGTTGGGTTTCTGCTCCTGTCGTTGATGAGCGCCCGCGCCTTCGGGCGCTTCCATGGCGGATTGTTAAGCTGATCCCTCCACCGCGCGCGCTCATCCGCGTAGCCAAAAAGTCGTAAACTCAACTCGTTCGATCCTTGTAGTATGAGTGGGAGGTTGGTGACTCTCCCGACGATGCGCGCCACCAGGGTCAATCGAGAGCGGCGGATAGAGAACTCGCAGCGGTTAACCCCGTTCCGGTTTGCCGTTGCGGTTGCGGCTTCTTCGGCGCTGGCGCTCGCAACGTCAGCCTGCGTGAAAGTCGCCACCTACACCCAGCCGAGCCTGGTCCGTTTTATCGACGCTTCCTATATCGCTCCCGCTGCCAACGTCCTCGTCGAAGGCCAGCTTCTTGCTGCCAACGCCGGCGCGGGAACGATTACGCCTTACGGCACAGTGCCGGCGAGCGAGGCGGCGCTCATTTCGATCACTGCTGCCACGGGCGGGTCAGCGCTGGCGAGTACCAGCGGCACGCTTCTAGCCGGTCATCAGCACTCGGTGTTCCTTACCGACAACGGTGCGGAGCCAAACAGTTACACGGTCACCGTTCTCGAAGACCAGCAAGTGCAGGCGGCGAGCAACCTTTCTGCTTTCCGCTTCCTCAACCAAGCGCCGAAGACGGGCGCCGTGGATGTTTACATGGTCCCGGCTGGAGTGGCTCTGGCCGACGCCATTCCACTTGTCACCGATCTCCCCGTGGGTGGCACAGCGAGCTATGTCAGCTTCACTTCGCAGACCGTCACCATGGTCGTTACCCCAACCGGCCTCACCAAGCCCTCGTACACATCCACACCAATTTCGCTCATTGGCGGCGAAGTACGCACCGTCCTCATCATGGATACGCAGTTGACCAGCAATCCACCGGTTCAGGTGTCCATTGCCGACGACGCAGGGCCGGCGAATTAGGCGCGCCCATCTGTTTATGCGAATCTCTTCAATTCTTCGCGCACTTGCAGTGCTTACTTTCATTGCGGCTGCCGCATCGCAGGCCTTCGCGGCTGACGGCTATCGCATCGTCCACACCTACCCGCATGACCCTCAGGCCTACACGCAGGGGCTTCTCTACGAGGATGGGTATCTCTATGAAAGCACCGGACTCAATGAACGCTCCTCGTTGCGCATGGTGGATCTAGAAACCGGACGCGTCCTGCAACATGCGGAGGTACCACAGCAATACTTCGCTGAAGGACTTGCCTCCTGGGGCAGCACGCTCATTCAACTCACGTGGCAGTCGCATATTGCTTTCGTCTACGACCGCTTCAGCTTCCGCCTGCTGCACACTTTTACCTACAAAGGAGAAGGCTGGGGGCTGACGCAGGATGGGAAAAACCTGATCTTGAGCGACGGCACCGCGAACCTGCGCTTCTTCGATCCGGGCTCCTTCCGCGAGGTTCGCCACATCGTGGTCAAAGACCACGGCTCCCAGGTAACGCAATTGAACGAATTGGAGTACGTGCACGGGGAGATCTATGCCAATGTCTGGCATACCGATCGCATTGTTCGCATCTCGCCCGCAACGGGCAATGTGCTGGGTTGGATTGATTTGTCGGGCCTGTTATCGCCTGGCCAGGTTTCCGACCCGGAAGCGGTTCTAAACGGTATTGCGTACGACGCCGCACACGATCGCCTCTTCGTAACCGGCAACCTTTGGCCCAAGCTGTTTGAGATCAAGATCGTCCCTGAAGCGGCAAAACTCGTTCCAGCAAATCACCAGAAGTGACAAATTGGGATGAGTTACCCGGAACCTTGCCGCCGTCACTGCCTGGCCGCTTGTCCCGCGCGTATACTTTCCGCCGAGGTGGGGTAAAACCGCCATGGATCTGTCCTCAATCCTGATGCCGTCCAGCCTGCAAAACGCGGCTGTGTTCACCATCGTGCTGGCCTTCGCCGGCTACCTGGTTACTTTCATGATCAATCGCATGATGGCCCGCCGCGCCGACCGGCTGCGGCTGGTGAACCAGCGTCTGAATGACTTCTACGGCCCACTCTACGTGGCCACGGTGGCGGGCAACATCGCTTACAAGTCTCTGCTCAAGAAGCAGGGCAAGACCGAGTGCCATCCCATACGCGACGAAGATTTGAAGGAGTGGACGCTGTGGATGACAACCATCTTCATGCCGCTCAACAACGTTCGCGAAAAGATCATCATTGAGAACGCACACCTGATCGTTGAGGAGCAGATGCCGCAGTGCCTGCTGGACTTTGTTACGCACGTGGTGGGCTACAAGGCTCTGCTGTCAAAGTGGGCCGAGGGCGATTACACGGAGCGGCGCTCGATGATCGGCTGGCCGGCGGCGTTCGATGGCTACGTCGAGCGTTCATACAAGGCGCTCAAGGCCGAGCAAACGCGACTGCTGCACAATGCGTTCTGGCGGATGTGGCAGCGCGTTACCGCCCGCACCGAACCAAAAACGGCAAAGCGGCCGTAAGTTCAGAAGCTCTCACTACGTGGCCGCGACTGCGCTCAGCGAAGTGACCTGGGCTACCGCCTTGGTGAGCCGCGCCTCGCGCGGACGCTTCGACTTCTTGTCGGGCCGCGTATAGACGTGCTCGATTCTATCGATCCGGTAGGCACCGGGTGCAAGGTCATCCTCTTCGAACGTGCCATCACCGGGCAGGAGAACGATGTCGCCGGGTTTGGGCAGCGAGTGCAGGCTTTCCAAAGGCACAAGGTTGACGCAAGTTCCATCCTCTACAACGAATTCCAGGCAGTCCGCGCTGTACAGCGCGCCTTCCCGGGCCAGGCGCGCTTCCTGTCGCGCCCTCCACGACTGATAGTAAGCGCCGATCATCGCGGGCAGGCCGATGATAAAGCTGAAGAGGCTGGTATAGGGCGAGAACTGAGTGACGGGCAGAATCATGGCGTATCTCATCTCCTGGCATTGATGGTTGTTGCTTGCGTTCCGGCTGAGGTTGCAAGGGCACGGAGGGCGGTCCGCGTCAGGGCCCGACCGAGAAGCATAACCGCCCAAAGATGATTTCGCTTGTTAGATTTTGGTGAATTGGAGATGCTACGGCTCGAACGTAGAAGCGCGTTGCCTCGATTTGTGGCGAGGATTCGCTCACGCGCCGGTCGATTGATTGGGTGCGCAGAAGCGGAGAATTTTTCACGGCGCTGAACAGCGGCTACGGAGCGAGAGAGACTCGCCTTCGGCGCGCAGCGATGGCTGAAACTTATCGAGGCAACTACGCTGTCATGCCGGATTGAGCGAGGTCACGCGGGCAACAGCCTTTGTGAGCCGCGCTTCGTGGGGCCGCGCGCCTTTCTGTTCAGCCGGCGTATAGATATGTTCGATCGCCTCGACCAGGTAGGCTCCGGGCAAGAAGACGGAACCGCTTCCTATTCCGTCGCCGGGCAGCAGGAGGACATCGCCCTCGCGAGGCAACGAATGCAGCGTCTCCAGCGGAACCACGTTGATGCAGGTGCCGTCTCCGGCGATGAACTCCAGGCAGTTGAGGGCATGAAGCGTACCCTCTCGCGCCCGCCGCGCTTCCTGCCGCGCCCGGAGCGATTCGAAGTACGCGCCTGCCATAATCGGCAGCCCAATCATGAATCCGATGACACTGCTGTACTGCGCAATCAAGTTCATCCAATGATGCGGCATGCGGTCGAGTGCCTCCCAAGCCAAGGTTAAACCGAGTTGCCGACATGCTGCCGATCGCCGGCTCACTTTGTTGGCAGGGACGGTCCCGTGCCGCTGCGTTCATCGCGCATGGCGTTTGACAACCTATAGACAATGAGAGAGCATCGTTCTCAAGAATCAGCCTATGCAAGCCATGTGCCGCAAATGCTTTGCCTCGCTCGGCCAGCGCGCTTTAGTGTGCGACCAATGCGGAGCCCCCGTCGAGGACCCGACCCCGGCTCCAATCTCCGACGTTCAACCGTCGATGGCCGCCGTTCGCAGCGATTCGGATTTGAGAACTCGCAGCGATTACCGTTCGGGAGGCCGCAGCGATCTGAGGGGAATTGGTGGATGGCTCATCCTGGTGGCCATCACCCTTTTCCTCGCGCCGATCGAAGATGTTTACAGGGTATATTCCGATCTGACCACGTTATACAGCGGCGGATTCGCGCAGATGCTCGCTGACCACCCCGGCTTAACCAATCTCCTGGTTACTCAAATCGTGGCCGACACCATATTCTTTATCTGGTTTCTTGTGTTGAATTTTTTCTTCTATGGCAAGAAGAAGGCATTCCCCTTGCTGATGATCGTTTATTTAGGAGTGAACACGATTTATATTCTGTTTCGCGGCCATGCCTACGACGCCGTGATGGGCACGCACATTTTTGCATCCAGAGCAGCAAGCGTCACAGCGAGCGCTTCGCTCTGGATCAGCTACATGGTCAGCTCGAAACGCGTTAAAGCCACGTTCATCGAATAACGGCTTGGCCGGGCGTGTCTTCGGCGTCGACATCCACTCGCCGGCGAAAAAAGCTACGAGCGAGCCGCAGTCTGAGGCGCGCTGAGCGCGAGATTCTCCCACAGCCGCAGCGTGGGGCCGGCTTGATTGATGGTGTAGAAGTGCAGCCCCGGTGCGCCGCCGCGGAGCAGCGTCTGGCACAGCCGGGTTACGACGCTCAGGCCGAATTCGTGGAGAGCCGGCTTGTCGTCCTGGAGCTCTTCAAGGCGCAGGCGCACCCAACGCGGCATATCCGCGCCGCAGCCCGAACAGAAACGCAAAGTGTTGGCGTAGCCGGTGATGGGCATGATGCCCGGCACGACAGGAATTTTGATACCTGCCTTCTCGCAGCGCTCCATGAAATGGAAGTACGCGTCGGCGTTGTAGAAGAGCTGGGTCAGTGCGGCGTCCGCGCCTGCCTCCACTTTGCGGCAGAAGTTCTCGAAGTCGTCGCTCGGCCGATTCGACTGCGGATGCATCTCAGGATACGCGGCAACTGCAATCCTGAACCAATCGCCGTGCTCTTTGCGAATGAAGCTGACCAGCTCGCTGGCGAAGTGAAACTCGCCGGGCGCCGATGCGCTCATGGCCGTGGCCGGCAGGTCGCCGCGCAATGCCACGATGCGGCGGATCCCTGCGTCCGCATAGCGCTTCAGCAATTCCGCAATATGGGCGCGTGTAGAGCCCACGCATGTCAGGTGCGGCGCCGCTTCAATTCCGGTATTCCGCGCAACGGACATGATCGTGTCATAGGTTCCCTCTTGCGTCGAACCCCCGGCGCCATAGGTAACTGAGAAAAAGTCGGGCTTGACTTCAGCGAGCCGCGCAATCACCGCGGGCAACTTCTCGGCGGCCTCTGGCGTGCGCGGAGGGCCTAGCTCGAACGAAAAACTAAGTGGCGAGGACATGGGTAGTTCACAGTTCGTAGTTCTTAGTTCGCAGTTCGAAGTTTGGTTCGTGAGCGTTCGTCGATCGAGAAAACCGGAAACGACGAACTTTGAACTAAGAACTGCGAACTGTTGACTAGTATCTGTAGTTCTCGGCCTTGTAGGGGCCTTCAACCGGCACGCCGATGTAGTCGGCCTGCTTCTTGGTGAGCGTGGTCAGCTTTACGCCGATCTTCTCCAGATGCAGCCGCGCCACTTCCTCATCCAACTTCTTGGGCAGCACGTACACATCCACCTTGTAGGTGTCTTTGTTCTTCCACAGATCGATCTGCGCCAGCGTCTGGTTGGCAAAGCTGTTCGACATGACAAAGCTCGGATGGCCCGTCGCGCAGCCCAGGTTCACCAGCCGCCCCTCGGCGAGGACGAAGATGGAGTGCCCGTCGGGGAATGTGTACTTATCCACCTGGGGCTTGATGTTGATTTTGGTCACGCCCTTCGCTTCGTTCAGCCGGTCGATCTGTATCTCGTTGTCGAAGTGGCCGATGTTGCAGACGATGGCCTGGTCCTTCATCTTCTCCATGTGCTCGAGCGTGATGATGTCGGTATTGCCGGTGCAGGAGACATAGATGTCGCCGCGGCCCAGCGTGTCCTCAACTGGCGCGACTTCAAATCCTTCCATCGCCGCCTGCAACGCATTGATGGGATCGATCTCAGTGACCACCACGCGCGCGCCCATGCCGCGCAGAGAATGCGACGAGCCCTTGCCCACATCGCCGTAGCCGCAGATGACCGCGACCTTGCCCGCTACCATCACATCGGTCGCGCGCTTGATGCCGTCGGCCAGCGACTCGCGGCAGCCATAGAGATTGTCGAACTTCGACTTGGTCACGGAGTCGTTGACATTGATGGCCGGCACCAGCAGCTTGCCCTGCTCCATCATCTTGTAGAGCCGATGCACGCCTGTGGTCGTTTCTTCTGAAACGCCGCGCCAGTCCTTGACCACGTTGTGCCAATGCTGCTTGTCCTCGGCGTAGACCTTCTTCAGCAGGTCTTTGATCACCTGCTCTTCGTGATTGCCGGAAGGCGTATCGACCCAGCGATCGCCGTTCTCAAGCTCATAGCCCTTGTGGATGAGCAGGGTCGCGTCGCCGCCGTCATCGACGATCAGCTCCGGCCCTTTGCCGCCTTTGTGCGTGAGCGCGCGATACGTGCAATCCCAGTAATCTTCCAGGCTCTCGCCCTTCCAAGCGAATACCGGAACGCCGGCCGCCGCGATCGCTGCCGCCGCGTGATCCTGCGTAGAGAAGATGTTGCAGCTTGCCCAGCGCACTTCCGCGCCCAGGCTCACCAGCGTTTCAATCAAAACCGCTGTCTGAATGGTCATGTGCAGCGACCCAGTCACGCGCACGCCGTTAAGCGGCTTCTCCGCCGCGTATTTGTTGCGGATCGCCATCAGGCCCGGCATCTCCTGCTCGGCGATGACGATTTCTTTCCGGCCCCAATCGGCCAGGGCGAGGTCAGCCACTTTGAAGTCGGTCCCGATGCTGCCGATTTTCATTTCCTCTAGGGTTGCGGTTGCCATTCAGATCTCCTTATTATCGTCGTATCGTGATATGTTGATATGTAACAGAATCCTCCTATGCCGTCAATACTCAGAACGTTAAAGGTTGTGGCCGACCCAAATCGGTTACGGATCTTGTTGCTTTTAAAGGCCGAGGAGCTTTCCGTGGCCGAGCTTCAGGAGATTCTTGGCATGGGCCAGAGCACGATCTCCACACACCTCTCGCAACTCAAGCAGGCTGAACTGGCGGAAGATCGCCGCATCGGCAAGAGCAATCTTTACCGGATTTCTTCTGCCGCTCCAGGGGATAGCAGCCCTTTGGACGAGATTCTCGGAAAGGCCAAGGACGAGATCGCGGAGGCCGACGCCGACCAGGCCGCGATGCGGCGGGTGTTGCGCAAACGCCAGGACAAAACGCGCGCGTTTTTTGACAGCGTGGCCGGGCGCCTGGGCAAAGGCTACGTCCCCGGCAAATCGTGGAAGAGCCTGGCCGAGGTGCTGCTGCGTTTGATGCCGCCGCTGGTTGTTGCCGATCTCGGAGCGGGCGAGGGCGCCTCCGCATTGCTGCTGGCGCAGCGCGCAAAGAAGGTGATCGCGGTGGACAGCTCAGCGCGGATGATTGAAGTGGGCCGCGAACAGGCGCTGCGTCACGGGGTGAAAAACGTCGATTACCGGCTCGGCGACATGGAAGAGATTCCCATTGGAGATGGCGAGGTTGACCTGGTCTTCTTTTCGCAGTCGCTGCACCACGCGCTGCATCCCGAGCGCGCGCTGGCTGAGGCAGCGCGGATTCTGGTTGCAGGCGGGCGCATTTTCATTCTCGATCTGGTTCGCCACCGCTTTGAGGAGGCGCGCGAGCTTTACGCTGATGAATGGCTCGGCTTCAGTGAAGCTGAGCTCGAATCCATGCTGGAGAATGTGGGCTTCATCAACGTCGAAGCGGCCGTCGTGGACAAGGAGCAGGATACGCCGCAGTTTCAGACACTGCTCGTGGTCGGCGAAAAGAAGAGGTGAGCTCTCGAAGCTGATTCCGGCGCTGCAAGCGCGGCGCGAACTGCTTCGGCGATCCTCAGAACCGCTCGCGAATAGCGGAGAAATGAAACTCATTCGAGCCGTCAAGCGTCATCTGCAAACGGGGAGTGGGCTGCGCGTCCGATTCTTCTCTTTTTGCTCCGCGAATAGTGATATGATCGGGGTCAATCAGAGGAAGAGCCGCGACAACAACGAGGATTTGCGCGTTAGGTTGTTCAGGCGCGATCCAAAGATTCTGATCCCCCCCGACAAATTGGAGGTTCGACATGCGTAAGTTGCTCAGTGTCCTGGGGCCCTTGCAGAGCCCACTCGTTTTGCTATGCGCGGTCTTGATGTTGGGCGCCACGGCC
>Ga0181535_10003669_pt1 | contig 17651 bp, 15 predicted proteins | sample PEATcosm2014_Bin_44_FD_119774 | JGI IMG/M metagenome (GOLD analysis project Ga0181535, IMG submission 119774) | Peatland microbial communities from MTU Mesocosm Facility, Houghton, MI, USA - PEATcosm2014_Bin17_30_metaG | ecosystem: Environmental > Terrestrial > Soil > Wetlands > Peat | place... | reverse complement strand
CCGCATCAGCGAGTTGCGCACCCGCGGCGTTCGCGTGGAAGTATTGCCTGCTGAGGCTGGCCGTGTGCCGTTGGACAAGGTTCTCGACAAGTTAGGCGAGGAGGGAATCCTGACCCTGCTCACTGAGACCGGCACGCGTCTGAACACGGCGCTGCTCGCTGGCGGCCTGGTGGACCGCGTTCATCTCTTCGTCTCCCCGCAGATCATGGGCTCCGACGCAGTTCCAGCCTTTCGCGGCATGGCAAACGCGATCCGCATGGCCGAAGTCGAGGTCGAGCGCTACGGCAACGACCTCGGGCTCCGCTCTCTGCTCAAAGATCCCTGGCCAGAGAGCAGCCATGAGGCAATCGGCCCCCAATAGGACAGTTCGGGATGGCGGAATGGCTGGTTGTGGGCGACATTTTGAGCGATGACCAGTTTGGATCGCGAACCGCAAAATGATGCCAGGTCTCTGCCCATGCGCACTGGGAAGAGCCGGTCTTTTTCGCCGTGAACGACGAGCACATCGATCGGGCAGTCGCGCAATGCACCTTCAGCTTCCCAGATGGGCGGAGCCACGGATGCAATGGCTTTGGGGATTCCTACGCTGACTACGGCATCTCTCAGAGAAGTGAAAGCGGCGCAGAGCACCAGTCGATGGGCCGGAAGCTTGCCGACGACTGCGGTGGCAATTCCGCTACCGAGAGAGAATCCCAAGACGGAAACAGGTAGGGGTGAGGTCAGCCGTTGCAGGCAATGGAAGGCGGAGACCGCATCATCTTCGCTCTGATCCGAATCGAAAAGCCCCGAGCTCTCCCCGTAGCCCGAATAATCAAACACTAACGAGGCAATACCATTGGCCGCGAGGAGTTCCTGCACAGGGAGCCAGTGCTGGACGGTCTCTCCGATTCCATGGCAGATCAGCAGGCTGGCGCGTGTAGCAACTGCTTCCGGTTTCACCAGCACCGCGTCGAGCAAGCAGGCCCCACTTGAGATGGAATGGTGGGAGACACGAGTGTCGGAGCTTCTCCCGCGGCCATTCCACGAAACCCTGCCCAAAACTCTGTCGCGCACCAGGAGAATTCGGCCGATAGAAGTGATCGACATCGAGAAGATGAGTCGGCGTACCTGATTCATTGACATCGAAAGAATTATCCTTCATCGGGAATACAAACAGTTGAATTGGGCCATCTTAACAGCAAACTATCCACAAGCAGGCCAGCCACAGAGAGGCCTCTTCAATTTTCTGCTATTCTCTCGTATTCCCGATGGGCTATATTGAATCCACTCGAATCGGGTGAGCCCGCGATTCTGCAATGAACTTTCCCCGGTCCGGCGAAGTACGACGCTAAATTGATCTGAACAACGAGGCCGTACCGTACGGGTCGAGAGAGATCTCCCTCGCAGTCATTTAAGCTGGGATGAACGCCAGCAAACTTCAGCCGGAAGCAGGTGATTTCGATGACGATTACCGACACGATTGGATTGATTCTGGAGAACAAAAACGTTAGAACTGTGCTGTCGATTGAGCCCGAGCGCACGGTCTATGATGCGCTTGAAATGATGGCAGAATATGACATCGGAGCCGTGCTGGTGACCTCCGGCGACCGCTTGGTCGGCATTCTTTCTGAGCGCGATTACGCACGCAAATGCATCCTGTATGGCCATCCTTCCAAGACGACCATGGTCAGCGAGATCATGACCAGCCCTGTGGTGAGCGTATGCCCGCAGCAAACCGTGGATGAATGCCTCACCCTCATGACCGAGCACCATTTTCGCCATCTTCCGGTATTGCAGGACGATACAGTTGTGGGATTGGTGTCCATCGGCGACCTGGTGAAGTGGGTCATCTCGGGTCAGGCGCAGCACATTGAGGCGCTGGAAGGGTACATCGCGGGAGCGTATCCGGGGTAAGGTACTAAGGGAATTCCGCGAAGGCAATTCTTCCAGCCTCTCCTGCGACCGTCTGAGCCACTCGTGCTGGGGACTCTGCCGACGCCGGCCAAGCTCTAATACGGCACGGCCATTAGCCGTCGGAAGACCGGTTCGTACCGTTCCCGCTCACCAGTGGTGATGAACTCCACCGTTCCGCGACGGTCTTTTTCACGTTGCAGATTGTGCCGCGCCAGTTCGCGCACAAGATTGGCGGCTGTGCCCCGGTTGCCGTCTACGACCAGCGGCTGCGGAGTAAAGCAGCATTCTATTGCCCGACGCGCGAAAACATAGTGCGTGCAACCTAGCACCACCACTTGAACATCCAGGCCCCGAAGCGGCGCAAATAGTCCGGACAGAAACTCGTCCAGTTCCGGGCCGTCGGTCACCCCCCGCTCGACCAGTTCCACCAGGCCAGGACAGGCGAAGGGCACAAGGAAGTCGGGATTGCCCAGCCGCTCGACCAAGGTGTGCAGCTTTTGCTGCCGCAGCGTTGCCGTTGTGGCTAGCACGAGCACCTTACCCCGCGATCGCATTCGCACGGCGGGCTTTACCGCCGGTTCCATACCAATCACAGGAAGCGAAACCTCAGAGCGGATGATTTCGATGGCCGCACTGGTTGCCGTATTGCAGGCGACCACGAGCGCTTTGATCCCCCTATCGATCAACTGTGTGACGGCAGCCAACGTGACTGTCCGGATCTGCTCCTCGTCTAGATCGCCATAGGGGGCGTTGGCGTTGTCGCCGTAATAAAGCAAATCTTCACCCGGCAGCAGCGATGCGATCTCGCGCAGCACGCTCACTCCCCCGAAGCCGGAGTCGAAGATGCCAATAGGGAGGGTACTACTGGCAGCGATTCGCGGCTTACTCACGGATGGGCTCCTTCGGCAGGCACTGCATCGGCAGCAAGGTAGGTGCGCGTCAGGTCGGCGTGACCGGCGAGGGTTGCGCGCGGCTGGCCGTCCACGAGGAATCGCACCTGAGTGACGCGGGGCAGATTGGCGTGCAGAGTTCCGCAGATAGAGAGCACGGTCAGTGTCTCGGTTTCAATGCCCGAGGGGTGATTTGCCGCAAAGCTACCCATCAGGTTGACGACTGCCAGTTGTGGGCTGGTCTGCTGTTCTGGCGATGAAGCTCCGGCGGGCTTGGTGGCTGCGATCTCCGGGACCGGCAGCAGAAAGACTTGAAGCACTGAAGCGCCGCCGCCGGGAACGGGGTGAGCGGCATCGGGATCGGCGTAGAGGTCCAACAACTTGCCCAGCACGGCGCGTGCGCGTGCTCCCGGGTCGGCGGGTAGTGGTAGGGAGCGGGCCTGTGTCAGCAGGGAATTGTCGCTATCGTTGGCCACCAGTAAAGTCGCCTCTTCGGCGGGCGCCACTTCGGGAGCGCTAGTGGGCGCTGAGTTCTGGCCTGCGAGGAGTCGCTGGTGGGCGCGTTCGCGTAGGTGCCACAGCGTCACGCCCATGATGAGTGAGGCGAGAAGCAATATGCCAAAGAGCAGTTTCTGATGGCGTGGAATCACGGATGGGCCCCCGTGCGCCATTCGAGCAGCGCGGCGGCCAGCGCAGTGGCCACCCGAGCCTGGTAGTCGGGATCGTCCAGTTCGGCCACCACTTTCTTGTCTGGACCCAACTCCGGCGCAATCTCGACGGCCACCGCCGGGCAGGTCATGCTATCTACGACAGGCAGGGAGGTCCGGCCCAAGGTCACCGTCATCCCGGCCTGCAACAGCGCCGAGTTAAGGGTCCCGGCCAGCGCCAGCGAGCGAGTCACCCACGCGGCTTGCGCTGTCTTCCAGGCGGCAAAGCGCACCGGTTGAGAAGGCGTCAGCGAAGAGGTATAGAGATGGATGCCCGCACCGCTTTCGGAGACGTGCAAGCTCAGGCAGGCCTGTGCCTGCGCATGATTGGCGATCTCTGCACGCCGATTTGGATCGACGGTCGCATCGGATTCGCGTGTGGTCACAACCTGGATGCCGCGCGCTCCAAGCAGAGAACGCAGCCGCACACTGAGTGCAAGAGTGCTGGTCTTTTCAAGCTGGCCGTCGGCAAGACGTCCGCCGGTATCGGTGCCGCCGTGGGCTGCATCGAGTACGACTACAAACCGGGGAGGAGGCGCAGTCGGTGCCGACGGGGCCTGTTGCGCGGCAGACTGCAACCCGCACAGACCGCCTGCAACGACAACCGCCAGGCTCCAGTTAGTCCAGCGCATAGATCGCTAAACCGCTCAGCAGCTTGGGGAAGAAGTCGGTGGATTTCTGCGGCATCACATCGCCGGCAAAGGCCACTTCCTTCAGTTGCTCCATTGAAACCGGATTGGTGAGGAAGGCGACATCGGCCTCTCCGCGGCGAACCTGATCGACGGCCTCGCCTACATCGCGAAGATAGCGCAGGTTGGTCTGGTCGCGAACCTTTTCCGCGTCCAAGCCCAGCAGTCGGTCGAGCACGATCGAGTGCAGGCAGCTCAAATCGAGCTGGCGCTGGCGCTCGGGCAAACCCGCCAGCGCTGCGGCTACGGGTCCCGCCTTTGCGCTCATCAGGAAGGCGCCTGCGCAGGTTACAGCGACAAAGGCCGTGCCCTGCTGCGAAGTGAGCGTGTCGATGTAACTCGATCCTTCCGCGGTCGGCAATGCCTCGACCGTAAAAAACTCCTCCGCAGCTTTCGCAAATGCAGCCGGATCGAAGTTTCTCAGGCTATGAACTACGCGATGGGTGGGCAAGATCACCAGGCCGTCGGAATCCATGTTGACAAAGGTCATCATCACAGCGGCCTCGGGGTAGGCAGGCTGCGGCAACTGGCTGGTGCTGAATTCAGTCTTGGCCGGTGTGGCCGGTGCGTGTTCCTTTGAGTAGTTCAGCGCCGTCTCGTAGCGGTGGTGGCCGTCGGCAATGATCAGCTTCTTGTCGGCCATCGCGGTCGTGAGCAGGTTGATCACCGCCGGGTCGCTGACCTTCCAGAGCCTGTGCAGCACACCGTACTCGTCGGTTACTTCGGCCTCGGCCGGGCCGGCACCTTCATATAGAGTTTTTTCCACGCTACCGGCGGGGTCGGAGTAGAGCATGAAGATCTGGCCAAAATGCGCGTGCGTGGCCTTCAGCAGGTTGAGCCGATCACCCTTGGGCTTGCTGAGCGTCTGCTCGTGGCGGAAGACCACCCGGTCGGCGTAGTCGTGAACCTTGCCAAGAGCGATAAATCCGCGTCTCTCTTTGACGATTTCAGTGCCCGGCAGTCTAAACCGTTGCGAGTAGGCGAAGATCGCCGGAGATTTTTCCTGCGCCAGCACGCCTTGCTGTTGCCAGGCTTTGAAGTCGCGCGCCGCGCGGGTATAAACGGTTTCTCCGCCCTCTGCATCAAATAGCTCAGGTTTGCCCAGGATGATGCGCACCAGGTTGTAGGGACTGCGATCATAGTAGGCCTGTTGCATGGCCGGAGTGATCTTGTCGTAAGGCTGGGTGACCACGTCATCCAGACGGACTGCGGAAGGATTGTAGCGCCAGGCGCGGAAGGGATAAATATGGGCCATTCTGAGGGTCTTTCTCCCGATGAAACGGTGGGATTTGCGCGCAAGAGCCTCATCCTGCTCGGTTCGGGGCGATTGCACGCTTAGGCTCGATTGTATCCCAATCGCGATAACGTATCCGGTTTTCCACTGCTCATCGCTGTGCTTTACCGGCGGCAAACAAATGGCCGAACGCTAAGGCCAGCAGATCGTGAATCGTGCTACTATCGCCTTCAATCGTTGGTGTTGCGGCATGACGATGCTACTGAGGGAAAGTAAGGTATCCAGCGGGTGTGGCAATCGGCAACGGCTCCGCAGCCGCTTGTGGATCTGCGGATTAGCGGCGGTGTTCCTGCTGGCGAGCGCATCGGCTCAGGACAACCCGCTCGACAAGCCACACGTGCCGACGCCCTCCACCTCGACTCCGGATGCAGGAGCGCCAGCGGGAGCAGAAGCTCCCGCCGCGACAGGCCCGAATGCACTGAAGGTTCACCCCGGCGCGCGTATCCGCATCAACGTAGACATGGTGCTGCTTCCCATCACCATCACCGATCCCATGAACCGGCTGGTCACCGGCCTAGAACAGGAGGACTTCCAGGTCTTCGAGGGCAGCGGCCAGCAGAAGATCAGCTCCTTTGCAGCAGAAGATGCGCCGGTTTCCATCGGCATTATCTTCGACCTTTCCGGGTCCATGTCCTCGAAGCTGAACCGTGCCAGGGAGTCGATCCTCGAGTTCATCAAGACCGCCAACCCCCAGGACGAGTTCTTCGTCATCGGCTTCAACGACCGGCCGGAGCTGATCGAGGATTTTACCAACTCGGTCGAGGATATTCAGGCACGCCTGGCCACGGTGCAGAGCGGCCACCGTACCGCGCTGCTGGACGCCATCTATTATGGCCTGGTCAAAATGCGGGACGCGCGCCATGAGCGCAAGGCGCTGCTGGTGGTATCCGACGGAGGCGACAATCGCTCCCGCTACACCGAGGGCGAGGTGCGCTCCCAGGTGCGCGAGGCCGACGTCGAGATCTACTCCATCGGCATCTTTGATCCCTACGCGCCCACCCCCGAGGAGCGTGCCGGCCCGCAACTGCTCAACGATGTGAGCGAAGAGACAGGAGGCCGTCTCTTCCGAGTCGACGATATTTCCGAGATGAGCGACATTGCCGAGAAGATTTCCACCGAGCTGCGCAATCAATACGTCATCGGCTACCGGCCCAAAAATCTGACTCGGGACGGCAAGTGGCGTAAAGTGAAGGTGAAGGTAAATCCTCCACCGGGATTGCCTCCTCTGACCGTCCATGCACGCACCGGCTACTATGCACCTTTGCAATAACGCGGCTCTCGCGCTTTTTCTTGCCGGAGCAGCAGTAGTCGTGTCTGCGCAACAGCCGGCCTCTCAGGTACCGGCTCCGCCGTTCACCGTGGACCGCGATCCGGTGCGTTCGCCGGACGTCGAAAAGCCGGTGCCCCCTGTGACGCACAAGGAGACCGGGGGCTATGTTCTGCATACCGACGTCGAAGAGGTGGTGCTGAACTGTACCGTGCTGGAAGGCAACCGGCTAGTCCCGGATCTGAAGAAGGAAGACTTCCACGTCATCGAAGACGGCGTCCCGCAGACACTCATCAGCTTCCAGCACACCGACCTTCCCGTCTCCATTGCGATGGTGGTGGACAACTCCGGCTCGATGAGCCGCAAGCGTCCTTCGGTCAACAAGAGTGCTCTCGACTTGATCCAGGCCTCCAACCCGCAGGACGAGGCCTTCGTGGTGAACTTCTCCGATGAGGCCTTCATCGACCAGGACTTCACTTCCGACGTCAACAAGCTGCGCGAGGGCCTATCGCACATTGAGTCCCGCGGCGGGACAGCGCTTTATGACGCCGTAGTTGCCTCGGCGGACAAGCTGGTGGCCGACGCCAAGCGCCCCAAACAGGTCCTCATTATCATCACCGACGGCGAAGACAATGCCTCGACTCTCAACCTTGAGCAAACCATTCGACGCGTCCAGCAGTTATCCGGGCCGGTGATTTATTCGATTGGCTTGTTGTTTGGCGACGAGATGAGCCGAGCCGAGGTGCGCCACGCTCACCGCGCACTCGAAATGCTATCCGCTGAGACAGGCGGGATGGCCTTTTTCCCCAAGAGCATCGAGCAAGTCGACCAGATAGCCGCCGAGGTCGCTCGCGACATCCGCAACCAGTACACCCTGGGTTACCACTCAACTAGGCCCACCACCGAGCCGGGCTTCCGCCGCGTCGCAGTGACCGCTGAGGACAAAGGCCATGGCAAGCTCACCGTCCGCACACGCACCGGATACTTCCCAGTGGTGCGGGCGGCAAAGAAGCCATCTGTGCAAGCGCAACAGTAGCGCAATCTGCGCTCTTTCCGGTTTTGTCCGAAACACAGGTTGAATCGCCGAAGCGAGAATGCCGAAGCCCCGCCACTTTCTCCTTTCTATTCCTTTCTTTGAGTAATTGCGTTGACCAAGTGGAATTTAGGCGTTATCTTGAAAGCCTCTGCAAGGCCTCTACGACATTTTTCATCGAATGCTGCGGTTGGAGGAAGCCATGCAAGTGAAGCGGATTGTGAGATGGGCGCCGCTGTGGTTGGCCTGTCTTGTGGCAACAGCACAAACACAGCTCAAGATCGTCTCGTCCGAGCCCATGATTCTGCGCAACGGAGCGGGCGCGGCGCGTTTTGTCCTGATCAATTCTGGAAAGACGGCTCTCCCCCTCAACCTGAACACTGGGACCTTTTTGGACGAGACCTCGCACGCCAAGCTGCCAGCGCCCAAGGTTACGTTCGCACTTGAGGCCGGAGGCTCGGACCTGCCCGCACAAATCGTCCCTGGGCAATCGTTGCAAATCGTTGCCAGCGTGAGCAACATGGCCAGTTCCACCGCCGCCGATGCCAAGCTCTTCAACCTGAATGACGAGATCGGTGCGTTGACGGCGGTGGCAGTCGATGTACCGCTGAACATCACGCTCGATGGCAACGGTACCCCGGCGGAGCCGCTCAAGTTTGCTTATCGACGGAATCTCTCCCTGACGCTAAAGAATGGCGGTGCCGAGTTTTTGACCCTGGACTGGCGATTCCGCCTGGGCGGAACCATCGTCAAGACCGGGATGGTAACACTGGCTCCGAATGGCCACGCGCGTATCGAATTCACACCACCTATCGAAGTCTATTCATGGAAGGACTATTTCCGCCCTACAGGACGAAGCGGCTTATTGCTTGTAAGTCAACACAGTCCCAGTGGCGTGCCTAGTGACCTGCTCACGGTTGAAGCAATTCAAGTGAATCTGTCCATGATGCGTATGGGCCCGGACCAGACGGAAGCGCTATTTGCCATTTACGTGATGCTCTTCCTGCTGATTGGCGGCTTGCTCTCGCTGCTCGGCAGTTCGGTCTTGCCAAGCGTCCTGAAAAAGATCGCACTGCGCAGGCAAATCGGCGATCTGGCCGACCGCACCAGCAGCGTCAGCGCCCGCGTGGACTCCTATCTGCGAGTCCTGCTGCGCCTGGAACGGGCCAAGATCGGAATCGCGCTCAGCGAAGTGGGTCCGTTTTCACTTTCATCCGGGGAGAGGTTTGAAGACGTCACAGTCGCAATCGACCGGCTGGCCAAGCGGCTGGCCGTAGCGGAGCGGCTGGATGAGCTGCGGCGTTGCTTTGAGGATGCATCGGCAACGGCGCCACCCTCCATCACCGACGAGATCGACAAGACCTTGCAGTTGGCGTCGAATCAACTGCATTCATTCGCATTGCCCGATGAGGATGTGAACGCCGCCAATCTCCTTCTGAGTAAGGCCGAGGCTTCGTTGGCCCTGTTAGATGATTCCGCTGCTCAGGCCAAACTGATCGCGGCAAACTTCAGGCAGTTGAAGGACCGGCTCAAATCCTTTCCCGAGCCCGTTTACAGCGACCTCAAGCTGGCGCTGCCGGGCATCTTTGCGTTTCTCGATGCGCCATTCGACGATCCGGCCAACATCGTCCGCCCCATGTTTTTTGCCATCGATCACGCCATCGCCGCCATGCACGCGGCTCTGGACTATGCCATGGTCAGGGTGGCCATCCCGGTGGCAACCGCGTCCATTGGCGGAGACCCCGGAAAGACCTCAAGAGAACGTCTGCTGGCGCATGAATGCGAACTCCTCAAACTGCTTGGCACTCTCTCCTGGAAATCTTTGCGCGCCGCCACAACATTGGTGCAGGAGATGCGCGAGGATCTCTACGAAAGCGACGTTCTGGCAGAGATTGAGAAGGTGAGAGAAGACGGTACGAAGCGGGTAAGGGTAGTATTCGACACGCTGAAGGCGCGCCCATATCTCCCGGTGTACTTCTCGATCTCTTTCGACGATCCCCGCTTCTGCGGAGCCGCGGCGCTCAGCAAGTTGTCCTTCAAATGGATCTTCCCGGCAGGGCTGACTGAGGAGGGATCTAGAGTCTGCCACTACTTCCTTGGAGACGAGCCGCTGGAAGACGAGCCCCAGGGAAGTGAGCATCGCGTCAGGAAGTCTGGAAGAAAGCGCTTCCGGATGAAGAATGGAAGAAAGGTCAAGATCACGGTTTCCGTGCAAAGCCACAGAAATCTCAATACCGCGAATACGATCGAGGGTATCCTCGAGATTCAGCCGCCTAAGCCGCATGAGTCTTCCCGCGCAGTTGCTGAAGCGGTGCGCTTCCTGATCGCATTCGGCGTAGCCCTAGCCGGCCTGGAAGCCGGTGCGCTCGATCAGCTTGCCAAGCTCGACTTCTTTCCCGCAACCCTGGCAGTCGTCGCGCTCGGCTTCGGCGCGGACTCGATCAAGAACCTGCTGACGCAATCGCCGAAGAAGAACGGATGAGAATCGCAGACCCGCTCTAGAATCCGCTCGCTACCAGCCAGGCCTCAGTCAGTTCCAACCCCGGCTTTTTCTCAGCCAGCATCTGCGCGTGAGCCAACTTCACCAGCACATCTGCCTCCACATTCACCGGAGCGCCCACGGCAAGTGTGTGCAGGTTCGTCCGCCAATACGTCAGCGGCAAAATCGCAATGGTAATCGCCTCGCCATCGAAGTCGGCTATGGTCAGGCTAATGCCTTCCACAGCCACTGATCCCTTATGCACCATCCACGGGCGGACGTTTTTCGGAACCTCCACTTTGAGCGTCCAGTCGGTCGTCTCGCGGTCAAAGTTCGGGTCCGATTCCGGCACAACAGGTTCAAGAGCCGTCATGACTCCGCAGCCATCCACGTGCCCTTGCACAATGTGTCCGCCCAACGGGCTTCCCGCGGCAGTAGGCAATTCGAGGTTAACCTTTGAGCCAGGAGCCAGCGCGCCGAGCGAGGTGCGGTCCAGTGTCTCCTGCGCCAGATCGGCGTGAAAGAGCCTAGGGTCCACGTCGAGCGCGGTGAGGCAGACGCCGGAGACTCCCAGCGAGTCTCCCTCGCGTAGCCGCCCGGCCAGTCCCGGAGCCTCGACGGTAATTCGCCGCACCCCGCCCCGGCTCTCCAGCCCCACCAGCGTCCCTGTTTGTTCAATAATCCCGGTAAACATGCTTCCATTCTAACGGGCCTTGCCGTGAATTCGCGGCGCTCCGTCTCGCAAATGACAGGGTAAGGTCAAGCAAACCGGGGAATTGCTCTGATACTCTCTTATGAGTGGTAGGTCCGGTCTCCCCAAAAGTACGGACCATGGAGGACGAAAGCAAGCATGATCAATCTGGCTGGCAAGACAGCCGTGGTCTTCGGGCTGGCGAACAAGCGTTCCATAGCCTGGGGCATCGCACAAAAACTGCACGAAGCCGGCGCGACCCTGGCTATCTGCTATCAAAATGAACGCATGAAGCTTGAAGCCGAGGGCCTCATCGCCGAACTCTCCGGCGCCACGGGCTTCCAGTGCGACGTCTCGAATGACGATGAGATAGAAGCTCTATTTGCAGCGCTCAGAGCGAAGTATGGCAAGCTCGATATTCTCGTCCACGCGGTGGCTTTTGCGCCTGCCTCGGAGCTGCGCGGAGAGTTTATCGATACCAGCCGCGAAGGCTTCCGCATCGCTCTCGACGTCAGCGTCTACTCGCTTATTGCGGTCAGCCGTGGTGCGGCTCAGTTGATGACCGAGGGTGGCAGCATCATCACACTCAGCTTCTATGCCGCCGAGAAAGTTGTTCCCAATTACAACGTGATGGCCGTCGCTAAGGCAGGACTCGAATCGACGGTGCGCTATCTGGCCTATAACCTAGGCCCAAAGAATATTCGCGTGAATGCCATCTCCGCCGGTCCCATCAAGACCCTGGCCGCACGCGGCGTAGGCGATCTGAGCGACATGATGAAATCTCACTCTGACCGCTCACCGCTGCACCGCAATGTAGATCAGTTGGAGGTCGGTGGCGCGGCGCTGTTTCTGGCTTGCGAGTTATCCAGCGCCATTACCGGCGAAGTCATGTATGTCGATTGCGGCTATAACATCATGGGGTTTTAACACCTGCGGTCGTGCGGACTTCCTTCACTCTTTGTGACGCATTTCAGATCCCGCCTTGTATCAGGGCACGACTTCAGTCGTGCCGAAAGGACTGCAAGAAAACATTGGCTTCAGCCCCTGAGGGACAGTTGCCGGAAGTCGTAAAGCTGTTCTTAGAGCACAAACTGTGAGCAATGTGCATCTTTATTGGGCACAGCACTTTTTGTACTTTTTGCCGCTGGCGCAGGGGCATGGATCGTTGCGGCCAACCTTGGGCGTGTTGCGCTTGAATCCGGAGTATGAATCGTTCCACCGCGAGTTAGTTGCCGCCAGGGCCGGTACTACGGCACGCGTTTTCTTCTCGTTGAAGCAGTCCCACCACTCCATCTCCTTTATTGTGTCGCCGATGAGTTGGCGATGAGGGTCTTTTGCAAGCCGCTCCATGGCCCAGTCTTTGCCCTTGGCTAGATCGTCCAGAACATCGTCCAATCTTATGAATGTGGGGTCAACCAATCCACTCTCGTAAGTGGCCTTAATCTCCCCGAGCAGCTCCGGCGCATACAAGTCGGTGCTGTATGTTACAAGCTCGCTCCAAACGACGTCGTTCTTATCCGTCAACTTGCCATGAAACAAATCCGCAAAGTAACTCAGTATCTCTTCGCGGGTCTTCACTCCCACGCCAACAAGTGTGGCTAAGGCACCGAACGCCGCTCCACGGACCCATTCGTCAGCCTCTGGATTTTCAATAATAGATTGAATCCCCTCCAGTTCTCCGTCGCACACAGAAGCGAGAACGCTGCCGAGACTCTCCGTTAAGCTGTCGCCAAAAAGGGATTCGAGCAGGTCGCTTGGCAGTTGCGCGATCCGAACCATCAGAGGATAAGCGCGGGTCTCGCGAAACTGGGCCAGCAGATACATGGCATAAAGATGGGCCATGTAATCGTCCTCAGCATCTAGTTTCGACGCCTTAACGGGATCCGCAATCTCTTCCAGAACGAGTAAAAGCTCGGGAATAACCTCGTCCTTGCGAGCAACTGCAGCCTCGACGGCTTCGCGCTCGAACCTCCCGTCGAGCCATTCAAATCTTTCGATAATCTCGTCTATTTCCATCGGCGTACTCTGAGACCTTTCCGAATGCCATACACGCTTTTCTTTCAGCGTAACACTGATCTTGCGCAGATCGCCATCAGGCCGATGTGATGGCTAATTCAGCGGTGGATCTTTTCTTTATGCTCTTGAACTTCTCCCTTCACTCGACCAGCACGTGCGCATCGGGAGTTAATAGCCCATCGAAGCCCAGCGTCTCAAGCTGGCGGATGAGAACTATCTGGGAGCCTGCTTGATCCACTCCCATGCGGTCTTGCCCACTTCGCTCAAAATGGCCATCACGATCGCCGAAAGTACGGAGCCGGCGCTGGCGGTAATCAGCGGCTTTTTGCTCGCTGCCGCATCAATCGTCTTGACCAACTCTTCTTTGCGAATCTTGAACCGTTCGCTCCAACGTTTGGCGGTATCCTCAATGGTTGCCGGGGTTCTTGTCTGAAGGTCCGCGACAACGTCATCCAGTTCCTTGCTGAACTTGTCCAGGTCGTCGAGAAAATTGAAACGGGGATCCAGGTCCCGCGTCTTCTGGATGGCGTCCGCTATGGTCTTTTCTGAATCGGGGATCTGGTTGGGATTCTGCTGCAACTGAGCATCGTAGACCAACAACGCATCGCCGTTCACCATCTGTTGTTGTGTCCCCGCGATGTTTTGTCGCAACTGATTGATCTTGGGGATGTACAGAGGGCCGGTCGGAACTTCGAGAATCCCTTCGAGCTCGGCGACAAAGTTTTTGAATCTCTCAAGCAGGCGCTGGCTCTTGATGCGCGCCCGCTGGGTTCCAACCAGGAACGGAATAAGGACCGTAGCCGCAAACAAAATCAGCAACAAGATCAATGTCTGAAGGGAAATGGTCCCCGTCGGAATGCCCAGAATTCCAATGTCAAGCGCACCTCCGCCGATACCGAAGGCCCAGAATGCGAGGGCGAGATAAATGGCCGCTGGAATCAGTCCGATCATCTGGTTGATAAAGATGCGCTGCCTGGTTTCGTCGTCGAGGTTTTCCGAAGACAGCAGAAGGACGTTGACAATGACCAGCAATACATAGCCGCTGAGCGTTTGCAACAAAAGAGTGTATTTGACCATGAGTATCTGAAGTACCGGCGATCCCCATGGATGATGGAAGAAGAGAATCCCCGCCACGACGGGGTATGAAAACGACAGCAGTCCGATCATGATCCCGAGGATGAGCATCGGCACCGGATACCGGATGTCGATCTCCTTTCCCGCCCACATCGCCCGCATGCCGGTCTTTTCCGACATTGATCCTAGAATCGCGCTGAGCAGCCAGGCCACCAGCCCTCCCATGTGCGACGCGACAAGAATCAACAAGACCAGTTTCAGGCTCCACAGCCCGGAGAGCATGTAGATAAAACCGAAGAAGCCTACGAGGCCTTCCAGCAAGATCATCTCGGAGCTCCAGAAAGACTTGCCTGCCACGAGGCTGCTCTGAAGCTGCTTGAGAGACTTGGCGCAAGCTAGCGCCCAACCTACGTAGGCCACAAGAAAGAGTAGATACAGAAGAATCTTTGGCATTTGATCTCCCCCGAAACAGCAGTGTGCGAAAGCCTGACCCAGAACGGTTCCCACAAACTGGTCGCCTAGAGCGAAACCACGATCACAATGCCCGCAAAAAGCACAGTTGATGGTGTGGAGTTCCTCGGAAGGTCGATACGCGAGAGCGATTGCCCAAGGCACACCCATCGTGGCTTTAGCTGTAGTCCGGAACTGGGGAAAGTTCTTAGCGTGCCAGGTTGGCGTCGCATGTGCAGATAATCTACCACTTAGCCGCGGAGGTTGCTATTGATAAATGCAAGAGAAGACAGAGATTTTTCTCCAGGTATCGCGCCCAGGGAGCAGCAAGGGAAATGTTTTCTCGTTCCGGCTGGATTGGAATCTCGGATACCCTGTGAGGATCTGGGCGCTATTCCTTCAGAGTTACAGTAATTTTGCGCGCGTCGCCGCCGGCTGAGGTGATGGCGATCTCGCCGGTGGATCTCTTCTTTATACTTCTGAACTTCTCGCCCCACTCGACGAGCACGAGCGCATCGGGAGTCAGTAATTCATCAAGGCCCAGAGTTTCTAACTGGCGCTCGCCTTCGAGACGATAGACATCCAGGTGAAAGAGCTTCACCGGTTGGCCGTCGCGCGAGCCGTGGTACTCGTGCAGCAAGGTGAAGGTAGGGCTGGTCACCTCATCAGGCTCAGCGGCGTCCAGAGCCTGCGCGATTCCCTTGACCAGCGTGGTCTTGCCAGTGCCCAGGTCGCCGCTTAGGATCAGCAGTTGCGGCGCCACCAGCAGGCTGGCCAGCTTACGGCCCACTTCGATGGTTTCAGTTCCGCTGTTGCTGGTAAATTCGTGCATCCGGCTGGCGGCGGGAGGGGCTGCATTGGTCATCGGGCTTCCTCGTGAAAGCGTTTTCAGGAATCATATGAACTCTATTGTGTCATCGCGGGCTGTCGCTATCTTCAGCCCGCGGACCTAAACCTGTTCGTGGGGCTCCAAACCTGATTGTCGCGCCAGCCTAAGGTCGAGGCTTCGGTCTACACCATTCCGAAAATGCTATTGGAGGCCGCGGCCGGTAATGCCTCTGCCGGTAGCCCCTGCAACCAAAGATACCGGTTTGGACCTTTCGAGCGAAAGCGAAAAGCTTGTGAAAGATGGTTGAGACTGTCGGTAGCCAGCAGCGAGTGCTCATCGGTGGCGCGCACCGTTAGATCGCCGGCCAAACCGTGGAGATAAACTGCTGCTTCAACGGCTTTCGCCGGATCGCCTGGGTGTTGCGCCAGGAGACCGGAAATGAGCCCGGTAAGCAAATCGCCGCTGCCGCCTTTTGCCATGCCGGGATTGCCGGTGGTGTTAACAGCCACGCGTCCGTCAGGGTGAGCGATGAGCGTGCGCCATCCCTTGAGCACCAGCGTGACGCCATTGAGCTGGGCAAAGTTTCGCGCCACGTCTAGCCGGTTGTCCTGTACCTCCGCCGCCGTTAGGCCCGCCAGCCGGCCCATTTCGCCTGGATGCGGCGTGAGCACCAAGGTTCGTCCTTTGGCCAGTTTGCCGAGCAGCACCGGCTTGGCGGCCAGAATATTCAAGGCATCTGCGTCGATCACGGCTGGAAGCTTCGTCGCCGAGAGCAGACCCGTAGTGAATTTGACTGTCTCCGGACTCTGGCCCAGGCCGGGGCCGATGGCCAGCACGGTCTTGCCTGAGGTGAGCGCCGCCGCCAGCTCCGGAGCAAGGTTCTCTGCGGAGATGGAGCCTGCATCGGTCGCTGCTAGCGGCCAGGTCATCAACTCCGGTGCAATGTAGGCTACCAACCCAAGCAACGGTTCGGGAACGGCAGCAGTCACAAGGCCTGCGCCAGCCCGCAATGCGGCCAAAGCAGCCATGGCTGGAGCGCCGGATTTGCCCACCGAGCCTCCAACGACCAGCACATGGCCGAAGTTTCCTTTGTTCGCCGCTGCCGGACGAGGCTTCTGCGTAAGAGAGAGCGAGGAGCCTGCCCAGGTCAGTTTGAGCGCAGAGACGACCGCCTTATCCGGCGAGCCGATAGGAGCGACAACAATAGGCTGCGACCAATGCCGAGTGAGCTGGCCGAAGACATGCGCTGGTTTGGGCGCCGTGAAAGTAATAACCGCATCGGCAGGAAAGACCGGAGTGGCGACCGTGGCGCTCGTCTCATCGGCTGGCCAGCCGCTGGGCAGGTCGACGGCGAGGATCGGCGCTTTGCTGTTCGTGAGCCATTCGAGCGCGGCCAAGGCAAGGCCTTTTAGCGGCGGCTTGAATCCCGTGCCGACGACGGCGTCGACGATCAGGTCGGTTTCTAGCGCGGTCTTGTGCCGGTTCAGGTCGTCGGCGGACTCAATGATGTGAATGAGGCCATGCGCAGGGCTGGTGAGTTCCTGCCAGGCCTGGGCAGCATCGCCCTTGAGGGCATCGCGAGAGCCGAGCAGCAGCGTTGTGACTTCCAGTCCGGCCGAGGCAAGCTGGCGCGCTGCCATCATGCCGTCGCCGCCGTTGTTGCCGCGGCCACAGAGGACGGTGACTCTTTTTGCCTGCGGAAACTGCTGGCGCGCAAAGGCAGCCACCGCCGCCGAAGCCGCCCGCATGAGATCGATCGATGGGACACCGAACCGCTCGGTGGTCACGCGGTCACAGGCTTGCATCTCCGCTGCGGAAAGAACTTGCATGGAGACATGGTAGCGCACAATAGCCGGGAGCCAGAGAATCGGCCATTTCCGCTTCGCTGGATCAGGAAAACGGGTTACCGATTAATTAACTGCACTGTTTTGAAAATATATAAGGGTGGGGTGGGGGTACCCCTTCCTGGCTCGAAGAAAAGAGATCAGAGAGCAAAGATCAGTCTCATGACGCTCTCCAATCTGTTCCCCCATTGTGCGCGCTGGGTGGAGAATCATCTGCAAATGGGCAGGGAATTCTCTTCAGGGCTTTTGGATAGAGGAAGGCTCGGCGATAGCTTGGGATTCCTTCTGGCGAGATCGGCGTATATGGGGATTGATTCTGGGAATGTTTATCAATCTCCCCCACTCTGATGCCCTTGGTCTCCCAGGTGCCCAAACGCGAGGCACCTGGGGCACCCATCTTCATTGGCTGTTGTCACTTCTCCCGGTGCCTGGGCCACCCGCCTCAAATGAAGAGCCGGGGGACCTATTTATCGTTGACACGCGGCGGCCCCCAGT
>Ga0181535_10003668_pt1 | contig 17655 bp, 18 predicted proteins | sample PEATcosm2014_Bin_44_FD_119774 | JGI IMG/M metagenome (GOLD analysis project Ga0181535, IMG submission 119774) | Peatland microbial communities from MTU Mesocosm Facility, Houghton, MI, USA - PEATcosm2014_Bin17_30_metaG | ecosystem: Environmental > Terrestrial > Soil > Wetlands > Peat | place... | reverse complement strand
GTTCACGTCAAGCACGGCGTCAACCGCGCCGGCAAGACGATCCACTATTACTTCAATTTCTCGTCCATGCCGCAGCACCCGGTCTACCCTTACGCCGCCGGCGCCGAATTGCTATCGAACCGCCCGGTGGCCAAGGGTTCGCCCCTAACCCTCGCCCCCTGGGACGTCGCCATCATAGAAGAAAAGTAGCACCGCCGATTCGCCCCGCAACGCCCTCGTGAACGCGTTCGCCGTGGTCAGCCCCTCCGGTAGGACGGGCGATCGTTTTTCGTCGCCTGTCACCGCGGCTCGAAGGCCAGCCTTTGTAGGGGCCGGGCCTCCCTGCCCGGCACAAACAACCCGCAAGGCGCAGCTGAAGATCATGCTCTCGGGGAGTGTGATCTGCTGCTGCTTGCGACAGCCATTTCCCCAGGCATGCTATTCTAAAACTCGAAGCACGCAGGGGCGGCACAACCCCGTTCCCACCAATGCGGAGAGATGGCCGAGTGGTTGAAGGCGCACGCTTGGAAAGCGTGTATAGGGGAAACTCTATCCAGGGTTCGAATCCCTGTCTCTCCGCCATTCTCCAATCTCCCCGCTGAGACCGCAGGAAAACGTCCCATCTGTCCCCGGTTTTCACCCCTGCAGGACTGAGCAGCCGAGCCTTTCTCTCGGCGCGATAATAGGCTTCTGTCTATGCGAGTTGTTCAACAGTACAAAGGGCGATTAAGCCCAGCACACGCCGCGAACGGAATGAACGCTGCAATCGCGAATGCCAAGCGCCTCGCCGACGATGCGAAGCTTCTGCTCGGAGCTGGACGGTACCCATCTGCGTCGAGCCTCGCGATACTCTCGCTCGAAGAACAGGGGAAGTCCGCGATTCTTCGTGGATTAGTCGCGGCGAATTCCGAGGCTGCTGTTCAGGAGGCCTGGCAACAGTATCGGCGGCACACGGAGAAGAATTATTTGGCCTTGCTGCCGGATCGAATACGAAAAGGAGTCAGCCAGCTTCACGAGCTGAGCGACCTGTTTTCGCAATCTACCGAGGCAGAGAGGACCACCTTTGACGCTATAAAGCAGCTCGGTTTCTACAGCGACTGCTGCGGAGATGCTCACTGGTCTGTCCCATCTGAGGTCGTGGACAAGAAATTAGCCACTCTCCTTGTTTCGCTTGCCGGCGCCTTGTCTGAGAGCAACGAGCCGGTGAGCGCAGAGGAGCTTGAGCTTTGGCGGTCGCACATGAGTAGCGGAATGACGCGCGAGAACCTCTTAAGGTGGTGTGATGCAATGGTGGCTGCTGGTTTGAAGAAGCTGAATTACGCAGAAGAAATGCGGCGGTTTACGAGCACCCGAAGCGGCACGATTGACGAGCTTCCCATCGTTTAACCGAAAACAGAGGGCGCCGTTGGACTCGATCCCGTGCGATCTGGATTGGGGAAAACCTGGGGACAGACGGGACGTTTCCGCTTTTCGTCAGCTGCATCGAAGCCATTCCGGAATCGCGAGCGCCGACTGCCACCCGGCCCAGGCCGTGCCACTAGCGAACCGCTCGGCCGTCGGGCCTTTCCTTATTTCCCAAACCCAAACAGCCTCGCCTGCGCGGGTCCGATCACCAGCGCGGCTTCCGTCAGGCCCATCGCTTTACCCTGCACCGCCATCTTTGGGATGTGTTCCTCTGACCAGAGGAAGACGGACTTCCTTCAATAGTCGTCGATGATATTCGGGCGACGGAATTGCGCCCAGTCAATCGCGGGCAGGAACAGGTGCGGGTCCGCGCCGCGCTCCTTCACCCGCCACCGCAACTGGTCGTCGGCCTCGATGTGCATGGCGCGCCCGCAGTGCGCGCACGAGGTCGCGATCTTCACTCGCAGGCGCTTGTTTCTCAGGCGCCCTTGCACGAAGGACGTGGCGAAGGAATCCTCCGCTCAAGCACCGAAAATCTTCTCGCCGGTGCTGAACCGCAGCCGGTGCGGCGTCGGTTCGCAGGTTATGGGAAAGGCCCAGCTCACCTCGCCGCCCGCATTGCGGACCAGAAAGAACAGGTGCCTCTCCAGGTCGTCCACCAGGCGCTCCACCACTGCCGCCTTCAACCCCAGCGCGCAGGCGATCTGCGCCGCGCCGAGCGGCTTTCCGCCATGGCGGGGCAGTTCGCGCACCACGAAATTGCGCACGGCACGATGCTGGGCCGTCAGGAACGCCAGTGGATCGTCCACGGGATAATTCTACCACGGTACATAAATAACATGACCACCGCGGCTCCCTGATTGTCGCGGCTCTGCATTCCTCTGAGCCGCGACCGCGAGGGAGCGGCTGGCGCCGCAACGAAATCGCCCGGCCGCGCTTCACTTCACCGCCAGCCAGGCGAGGAATAGCCCGTCCGGCGGCACGTCTTCCCAGTACGAGATGTCGCGGCATTCCACCTGGCGGCAATGGCGCTTCAATAAACCAGTGAGCTCCCGCCGCGTGAACCAGCGCTCCCACTCGGGCGTCTCCAGGCGTCCGCGTGCGCGGGCGTTCTTGTCGATAATGGCGATCCGCCCGCCCGGCTTCACCACGCGGCAGATCTCGCTGACGGCTCTCTCGATCTCGACGGCGTGCTCCAGGCTTTCGGTGGCATAAGCACGATCGAACGCGCTATCGGCAAACGGCAACTCGGTCATCGAGCCGGCGCACACACGAACGCCCTCCGGCGCGAACCGCAGCATCGCGAGCGAAAGGTCCAGGCCGCAGATCGCTGCCGTTGGTTCCTCGCCGTGCAAAATGCGCGCGAAGCGGCCTTTGCCGCAGCCCACGTCCAGCACTCGCTGCCCGGCCAACGCGCCGAGGTGCCGGCGGATCAGCTTGACATGATAGATGCGCGGATCGATGGTCGCCGGAAAGTGCTCTTCATCGCCCGCCGCCTGGTCAAACGAGGCGCGAATGCGGGCCCGCAGCTCGCCGGTGAGCTGCGCGCTCCGCCGCGAAAACAGGCGCCTCCATTGCAAAGCTTCTAGGCCTTTGTAAGGAAGATGGGCAGGCCCAGCTTGTGATCATAAACCGGGCGGTAGCGCTCGGTGTTGTACATCGTCGCGACCTCGACGTGCCGCGGACCGAGCTTGGGGTCGGGAATCGGCACCATCGTGTAGCAGCCGCTGCTGATGGCCGTCATCAGGCCGCTCTTGCCATCCTCAACCGCGTCCATCGCCATGCCGGCGAACGTGTTCGCTACCAGCCGGTCGACGAAGTCGGGGCTCCCCGAGCGCAAATCGTACGTGAGGTCGCTGACGATGGTTTCCTCTCCGGTGGCCGCTTTGATTTCGGTCGAAAGATCTTCGGCCACGCTCATCTTCTTGCGGTGCCCGAACGCATCGGCCTCGCCGTACTCTTTCACCATGTAACCCTCCCACTCCGCGCCCTCGGAGAGGATCACCAGCGAGTAGTTACTGGGATTGTGCTTTTTATCGTGGATCAGCACGTCGATCAGCTTCTGCAAATTCACCTTGTATTCCGGTATGCAGCAGCGCACCGAGGTGACGTACGCGGTGTACAGCGCCGTATAACCGGCGTCGCGGCCGAATACGCGGAAAATGCCGATCCGCTCGTGCGACCCCACCGTGGTCCGCTGGCGCTCAATCGCATCCATGGCGCGCGAGATGGCGGTCGAAAAACCGATACAGTACTCGGTGTTCCGCACGTCGTTGTCCATGGTCTTCGGCACCGCCACTACCTTGACGCCCTGGCGGTCCAGTTCGGCCGCGTAGCTGAGCGTGTCGTCGCCGCCAATCGCCACCAGGTAGTCGAGCCCCAGCGCCTCCAGGTTCTTCAGCACGGCCGGCGTGACATCGTACACCGTCGACGTGACTCCCTTCTTCGTGCTCTGCCGGGCGGGAAAATTGCCGCCTTCCAGCGCCGGAGGCAGCTTCGACATCTTCGAAGGGTTGGTGCGCGAGCTGTGCAGGTACGTCCCGCCGGTGCGGTCGATGGTGCGCGTGTTCTCGCGGTTCAACGGCAGAATGTATCGGCTGCGGCTGGCCGGGTCCTGCAGGTTGACGTGCGTCAGCCCTTCCCAGCCGCGCCGGATGCCGATGACCTCCCAGCCGGCTTCACCGGACCGGTAGACTACCGATTTGATGACCGAATTCAATCCGGGGACGTCGCCACCGCCAGTGAGGATACCGATACGCTTCGCGGACATGATGCTCCTTTGACAAAGAGGAAATTGGTTTCAGATGGAAAAACCTCATTATAGAGGATGGCGCGCGGCGGAGTGGCGCAGGCCCCCGACCTGCGAAGGCCGGCCCGGGGCTGGTTCTCGAAAGTTGATTTCGGGCAGATTCTGCCCGAAATCAGAGGGTAAGTGCTCTGTTTCCGGAAAACTTTGGGCAGGCTCTGCCCAAATGCCCTCGGCCTGCGCTACGCGGCCTTCGTCAGATATTGACACGCCATTTACGCGCGATCCACTGAGCGGCCGCATCGAAGGCGGCGTCGCTGCGAGCCTCGACGACTTCCACGTATCGAGCTAGCAGATCGGCGGCCGGCGTCAGCAACTGGTCGACCCGAACCAGCACGACAGCGTCGCTTCCGTGATCGCTCACTGCCGGCACCCGATCGAATCCGCGCGCGGTAATCAGAGCCGGCGGCCTTCCGGAGGCCGCCCGGCCCGGAAAGCACGCGACCGACCCATCGGTCAGGGCCAGCAGAGATTCCTCGCGAGCCGCCGGGCCGCGCGCAGGCCCCCCGGCCAGTACCAGCCGAGCCGCATCGCGCAGCGCAGTTTGCGCCGCCGGATCGCTCGCGGCTCGCAATCGCAGCCGGTCGATCGCCTGCCCCCACAGGCGCCGGAACACTTGTGGGCTGGCCACCGCGCGTGCCAGAAACCTCAGATAGTTCAACTCCAGAACGGTAGCCAGCTCCTCCTCGCTGTAATACCGCGAGGTGGTTGCCCGGTGCCGGTGTTCCGCTACCGCTCCCGCTACATACACGCTCGGCCAGCCGCGCAGCCAGGCGCGATACCCCAGGTCGAGGTCCTCCTCATAAGCCGGCGCGTATGCTTCGTCCACGCCGCCCAGCGCGCGCAGCTTGGCGGCATCGTAAACTGAGCACCCGCCGCTGCCGTACAGCACCCAGGTGCCGTCTTCGCCTTCAGCCGGTTCATCGCAGCGGATCGGGAAATCTTCCGGCGAAGGCTGCGCCATGACCGCCTTGCCCGTTTCCTCGCGGCGCACTCCCGGCGGGAAGCGGATCTGCGCCGTGGCGCAGAACAGGTCCGGCACGGCGTCAAACGCTTTCCGCAGCGCGGCGAAGAAGCCCGGCTCGATCTGCATGTCGTTGTTGAGCAGGCAGACGTGGGAAAACTGCGCGCGCCCGATGCCGCGGTTCACCGCGCTGGCGAACGACAGCGGCTCCGGCGAGATTTCGATCACCACTTGCGGCCACTGGCCGCGCAGCCAATCCTCCGTGCCGTCGTTCGATCCATTGTCGGCGACGACGACCTCGCCCGCCGTGCTGGCCATGTCTGCCACGATGCCCGGGAGCTGCGCCTCCAGCAGCGCTTTCCCATTGCGGGAGGGGATGACCACCGAGATTCCGGCCGCGGCAGTGCTGGCGGCTAATGGGATCAGCGACGCGTTGCGCCGCACCGGGCGCAGCCAGCCCGCCATCCGCGCCGCGAAATAGGCGGCGGTACTCACCGCAAACCGGCCCCCGTGCGTGGCGCAGGCTGACTGCTGAAGGATGGGGGAATCATCTTCAAATCCGCGGCCGGCCGGGCGTGCGCGCGCCGGCGGGCCGCTCCCAAAGATCCAGCGCCTCGATGGCGAAGGCGGTCGAAACCGGGTTTACGTGCGGCAGCCATTCGCGGTTTTTGCGGCCGAACCAATATCCGCCGTCGATGCGCGGATCCGTGGAGCCGGCCTGGAACTCCGCCAGCGTGCGCGCCTCTGCGGCGGCCGCCGCGCGATCGAGAGGCGCCGCTCCGGCGGCGTCCGCCAGAATGCGGATGCGCAGCAACTGCGCGTAGACATCGGCCCTCGCAAACTCGGTCTCCATCTCGTGGAGCAGGCCGGATACCTGGCCGATGCCCCCGGCGAGCGCAAGCGCGCAGCGCTCCTGTTCCACCGCCGGCAGCAGGCCCTCCAGGAAATACAGATAGGCGTGCAGGCGATCCATGGCCTCCAGCCGGTCGGCGCCGCCCGCCAGGAAAGAGCCGGCCCCGTTCAGTGCCGGAGCGAGCGACTCCAGGTACCGCTCGCGAAACGCCGCATCGCCGGTGGCTCCATAGAGGTCCCACCACCCCATGGCGGACTTCAACTGGTAGCAGCCGGGCAGCCGCGACCAGCGCGCCGGGTCGCGGAGCAGCGGCGTTTTGGCAGGCAGCGCAAGCACCGGGTGCCAGCCATCGGCGGCGCGAAAGTCCGCCACCATGGAGCGGCCCACCGCCGCTGCGCAATCGAGAAACTCGTCGCTCCGCGCCGCGCGCCACGCGGCCAGCAACCCACGGACGACGATGCCGCAATCGAAGAAATACGCCGGGGCCTGCAGATCCGTCTCGAACGGCATCGCGCCCACATCCGTCCACCAGGCGTCGCGCACCAGAAACCGCGCCGCAGCCAGCGCCTGCTCCCGGTATCGATCGTCGCCGGTCAGCTCATGCAGGTAGGCCAGCGCGCTGACGGCGTAGCCGGTGATTTCGGTCGATACCGGCCGATTCTGTTCCGTGTCGGCGCGATAATACCGGGCTACGCCGCCGTTCGATTCCTGAATGCCGGAAGCCAGAAACCAGCGCCCCGCGCGCTCATAGTGGTTCGACAACCCGCTAGTGTACCATCCGGGTCGGCGAGCATCGCGATAGAATAAGCGCCGAGGATTCCTTTATGCCGAACCATGATGTTTCGCGCCGGTCCTTCCTGACCTCGGCCGCCACGGCCGCTTCTGCGTTCACGATCCTGCAGCCCGAACTGGTGCGCGGAGCGGGAGACGAGAAGCTCAAAGCCGGGCTGATCGGCTGCGGCGATCGCGGCACGCAGGCCGTCGAGAATCTGTTGACCGGCTGCCCCAACGTGGAGCTGGTGGCGATGGGCGACCTGTTCGAAGACCGCCTGGCCCGCTCGCTGGGCAAGTTGGCCGCTCTGCCGCCCGCACTGGCCGGCCGCGTCAAGGTCGATCCGGAACATCGCTTCTCCGGTTTTGACGCTTACAAGCACGTGATTGCATCGGACGTCGACGTTATCATGCTGGCCACCACGCCGGCCTACCGCCCGATCCATTTCGAAGCCGCGGTAGACGCCCGGAAGCACATCTTCTGTGAGAAGCCGTTCGGAACTGACGCCGTCAACGTCCGGCGTTTCATGGCCGCCGCCAAAAAGTCCGAGGAGCTGAAGCTCACAGTGAAATCCGGGGCGCAGCGACATTCGCAGGCATGGTACGTCGAGCAGTTCAAGCGTGTCCGGGGTGGCGAGATCGGCGACATCGTCGCGCTCAATGCCAATTGGGTGGGTGTTCCGGTGCTGCAATTCCGCCACTGGCCGAATGAGAAGCGCAATCCCGAGTGGACCGACATGGAGTTTCAGAATCGCGGCTGGTACTCCTTTGTGTGGATCTGCGGCGACCAGATCGTCGAGCAGCACCTCCACAACATCGACGTCTGCAACTGGTTCATGGGCACGCATCCGGTGGAGGTCGTGGCCTCCGGCGGCGCATCCTGGCGGCCGCGCGAAGAGGAGTACGGCAACATCTATGACCATCTGACCGCCGATTTCGTGTATCCCAACGGCGTTCACATGACGAGCTGCTGCCGCCAGTATCCTGCCAAGGATGCGGCGCAAAACGTGAGCGAGCGAATCGTCGGCTCCAAGGGGCTCATCGATTCGGCAGCCCTGCGCGGCTCCCACCCGGCGGTCGATCCCTACGTCCAGGAGCACATCGACATGGTGAACAGCATCCTCGGCAAGGGACCGTACTACAACGAAGGCATGGCCGTCGCGGAAAGCACCATGACCTGCCTGATGGGCCGCGAGGCCGCCTATTCCGGGATGAAGGTCACCTGGGACATGATGATGAAGTCCACCCGCAACCTGCTGCCGGAGGTCTTCGACCTGAAGGCAAGCGTTCCCGTTACGCCGCTACCGGTGCCGGGCGAGTACCAGTTCGCGTAAGCGAAAGTAACGCAGGTTCGCTCCGGTCGCGGCTCGGCCGCGCTGCCCGCCCGTCGCGCGACGTCCGGCGGTACACTTGGGCGGGAGGTGAATCGTGTATTGTCCTCAATGCCAGGTTGAGTACCGTGACGGCTTCACCGAATGCTCCGATTGTCACGTTCCGCTGCTGGCCGGAACGCCTCCGGAGGCGCCGGCCGGCGGGCTGGATCCCACTCTCGGCCTTGTCGTCGTGCTCGAGACAAACGACGGCATCCAGCTTGCCATGGCGAAGGGCTTGCTCGAGGACGTGGGCATTCCCTTCTTCGTCCTCGGCCAAATCGCTACCTTAGTCCAGGACGTGGACGGGTTCCTGCGCAAGTGGGTCCGTTTGCAGGTTCCGCGCGACCGCGAGGCGGAAGCAAGGGAGCTCCTGGAAGCAATGGAAACCAGCACTCCGCTCGATGAAGAGGGCGAGGTCGAAGGACCGAGCGCCTGACGGCGGCTCTTATCCGGCCCGCCGGAGGTTCGGCGTGAAGGTCAGCCATGCGGTGTCTCGCGGGTCTATGGAAATGCGCGCGCCGGGATGCGCGAAGCGGTAGCTTCTTTGGGTGAGCGGGCTGACAACGGTCATGGTGGTCGAGCCCTCGTACTCGAAGGTGACTCCCCGACGATGCCGGCGCGCTACCGCCGCCAGTATGACTGCCTCCAGGCGTCCGTGGGCCGGCGGGGCGCCGCTAGCGCGAAGCACTGGGTTCGAAATCTGCTCTCTCTGATCGCTGCAACACATCGGCATTCTCTTTTCCCTCGTAGACAAGCCCCGCCAAAGGATCGCGCTCGCGGGTCAGGCGCTCCAGCAGACACGCCGCGCCCGAGAACGCCAGCCACAGCAGGGCGCGTTCTTTCCAGCCGGAGCCCATCAGCCACGCCGCTGGTACGGACACCCATAGACTCAGGCAATAAAAACAATCCAGCAATTGGCCGGCCCAGCCATCGCCCACGCAATGCCGCAGCCGGACCAGCACCCGGCCGGGACCATCCTCCGCGTTGAACAGATGCGTCACCCGCCAGACACACAGCGTTCCAACTACCAACCCCTCGAAGGATGCCGTAGCGACTGTCATGGAGTGCCCCACGGTCTTGTCGCGGCCGCCGGTTCCGGCATGCTGCCGCGCCGGTCCCGCAACACCGTACCCGAGTGTAGTGAAGCTCAGGCGGCAGACGTTTCACCCCGGTCACGATTGCTTTTGCTGTCTATCGGTTAGCCCCGAAACGGAGTCGAGACACGATGACGCCGCGCGTGCCGCCCCGGCTGCTATAGCAGAGTAACAGCTGGTTTTATCTGTTATAGTCAGCTTGGGAAACCGATATGGAACGAACGATTGGGTTCACTCTGAATGGGAAACCGGCGACCGTGACAGCCGACGACGAGCGCATGCTGCTGTGGGTGCTCCGCAGCGACCTGGGCCTGACGGGAACCAAGTTCGGCTGCGGCGAAGCACTGTGCGGCGCCTGCACGGTGATCGTGGGGGACGAGGCGGTGCGGTCCTGCGCCACTCCTCTCAAGGCCGTGGCCGGCAAGCAGGTGCTAACCATCGAAGGCATTGGCCGGCACGGGCTGCACGCCATCCAGCAGGCGTTCCTGGAACATCGCGCTTTCCAGTGCGGGTACTGCACTCCGGGCATGATCCTGAGCGCGTACGCGCTGCTGCTGAAGACGCCCCACCCGACGCGTGCGCAGATTGCGCGGCACATGGAGGACAACCTGTGCCGCTGCGGTGCGCACGTGCGAATTCTGGACGCGATTGAGGAAGCCGCCGGTGCGGCAAAGGCAGGTGCGTGATGGCTGCAGGCTTGATGGCAGGGGACGGAATCAAACGCCGCGACTTCTTCGGAGCCGCGGGGGCCGGGCTGTTCGTCTTTTTCGGCACGGACGTGATTCGGGCGCAGGAACCGGGCAGGCTGCCGGGGCGCCACGGCGGTCCGACGGATCTGAACGCCTATCTGAAAATCGGCGCGGACGGGCGCGTCACATGCCTGGCCGGCAAGGTGGAACTGGGCCAGGGCGCGATGACCGAGTTGGCGGCGGCTCTGGCGGAGGAACTCGATGTCGCGCTGGACGCGGTCGACGTGGTGATGGGCGATACCGACCTTTGCCCGTACGACATGGGCACCTTCGGCTCGATGTGCACGCCGCTGCTCTGGCCGGCAGTGCGCCGGGCGGGGGCGGAGGCCAAGGCGGTCTTGCTCCAGATGGCGTCGGAACAGTTGCATGTGGGGGCGGGCCAGTTAAGTGTGGAGTCCGGGCGCATCCTGGAAGCGGCCAGGCCGTCCAATGCGGTGACGTATGGGCAGCTGGTGGAAGGAAAGCGCATTGAACGGCACCTGGCGGATGTGCCGGTGAAGGCGGCGGCGTTCCAGGTGATCGGCACTTCGCCGGCGCGCAAGGACGGCCCCGACAAGGTGACTGGACGGGCGCAGTACGCCGGCGACTTCCTGCTTCCGGGAATGCTGCACGCGGCCATTCTGCGACCGCCGGCGCACGGGGCCAAGCTAAAATCAGCCGACACTTCGGCGGCTGAGAAGGTCAGCGGCGCGCGAGTAGTGAAAGACGCCGCGATGATCGCGGTGCTCCACGAGCGGCCCGACGTGGCGGCCGCCGCGCTGGCCAGTATCCGGGCCGAGTTCGAGAATCCGCCGGCCGGCCCCGACGATCAAACGATCTTTGACCACATTCAGAAGACAGCGCCGCAGCCCCGCATTGTGACCCAGGGCGGCGACCTGGCAGAGGGCGAACGCCTGGCGGACAGCGTCATCGAAGCCGCCTACCTGAACAGTTATGTGGCCCACGCCCCGATGGAAACCCACACCGCAACAGCGCAAATGGAGGACGGCAAGCTCACGCTGTGGGCCAGCACGCAGGCTCCGTTCATGGTGAAGAACGCGGTGGCGTCGGCGCTGGGACTGCCGGCCGACAAGGTGCGCATCATTTCCCGCTACGTCGGCGGCGGATTCGGCGGCAACACCAAGGCGGACCAGGGGGTAGAGGCGGCGCGCCTGGCGAGGATTACGGGCAAGCCGGTCCAGGTGGTCTACAGCCGCCAGGAAGAATTCTTCTACGACCGCTTCCGGCCGGCAGCGGTGATGAAGATCCGCGCCGGAACGGTGGGCGGCAAGGTCGTGCTCTGGGACAACAGCGTGGTGGGCGCCGGCGATCGGGAGGCCGCTCCCTTCTATGACATCCCGCACCGCCGGGTGACCTCAGCGGGCGGATGGATGGGCGGGAATCCCGCCGGAATGAACCCGTTCGCTGTGGGCGCCTGGCGCGTCCGTCGGCGAACAGCAACACCTTCGCGCGTGAATCGCACATCGACCAGCTGGCGGCGAAAGCGCGAATGGACCCGCTGGAGTTCCGGCTCAACAACCTGAGCAACCCGCGGATGCGTCGCGTGCTGGAAACCGCAGCCCGGCAGTTCGGATGGAAGGCGGGCCGGGGTCCCACGGGGCGTGGCGCCGGCATGGCATGCGGCATGTATTCCAACGCCTGCAACGCCACCATCGCAGAGGTGGCGTTGAACCGCGCCACGGGCGCGGTCCAGGTCAGGCGCATCGTAATGGCGCTCGACGAGGGCCTGGTGGTCAACCCCGCCGGCATGCGGCAGCAGGCCGAAGGGTGCGTGATGATGGGCCTCGGCTACTCGCTGACCGAGGAAGTGCGGTTCCGCAATGGCGAGGTGCTCGACACCAATTTCGACAGCTACCGAATTCCTCGATTCTCCTGGCTTCCGAAAATCGAGATTGTGCTGGTGGACAATCCGCAGACGCCGGCGCTGGGCGGCGGCGAACCGCCGATTATCGCCATGGGCGCGGCCTTGGCCAACGCTATCTTCGACGTTGCCGGCGCCCGCCTGCTTCAGTTGCCGATGACGCCGGAGCGCGTGAAAGCGGCGCTGGCAAAAGCCTGAGGGCCCCGCGGGCGGGTGGCGAATATGCCCCACCGACCGCTCCCTCCGGTCGCGGCTCCGAGGCGCCTTTCAGAGCCGCGACCACAGGGAGCGGTCGCCGGCGACGCAATCGTCATTACCTGAAGCCCTCAGTTCAACAGCGCCTGGTACACGCAGTTTGAGAACTTCTGCTGGATGTCGGTGGCATTCGGCATCAATTGAATCATCAGGACGTTGACCAGGTGGCCCAAGCGGTCCACGTCGTAGCTGGTGCCGTAAGCGCCGCCCCAGCCGAACGCACCGAGGCCGGACATGCCCTTGGCGCCGTAGCGGTCGACCGTTTCGAACCCGAAGCCGAACCCCAGTCCGGTGGTGGAGTGCAGTGTGCCACTTTGATTGGTGGTCATCAACTCCACCGTTCTGGGCGCCAGGATGCGCGCGCCGTCAAGGACCCCGCCGTTGCGGATCATCTCCAGGAAGCGGGCGTAGTCATGCGCCGTGGAAAGCAGGCCGGCGCCGCCGGCAAAACTCTTGCGCGGGCCGTCCACATAATGGCCCTGCCCCTTGGAGCCTTCTGGCGCGCGCACGATTTTTCCATCGCTGCCGCTGGCGTAGACGGCGGCCAAGCGCTCGCGCTGGTCGGCAGGCAGGAAGAAATGAGTGTCCTTCATGCCCAGAGGTTCGGTAATGTGGGTGCGGATGAACTCGTCCAGGGGCACTCCCGAGGCCTTTTCCACCACGCAGCCAAGAATGTCGGTGTTATAGCCGTAGACGAAGGCTTCTCCGGGTTGAGCCACGAAAGGCAGCTCACCCAGCCGCGTCATGGTCTCGCAGATGGGCTCGTTTTTGTCGGCCGTGTACCAACCATTCCCCGCAGCCGGGCCCAGGCCCTTCGCTTCGTAGAGCGACGCTACCTGGGGATCGGTTCCGTAAGAGATACCAGCCGTGTGGGTGAGCAGATCCCGAATCGTGATGGCGCGTTTGGCCGGAACCATGCTGAGCCCGTTTTCACCTTTGACGGCAACCGTGGTGTTGGCGAAGGACGGAATGAAATGACTCACCGGCTCGGTGATGCCGATTTTGCCCTCCTCCACCAGAATCAGCACCGCGGTGCTGGTGATGGCTTTGCTCTGCGACGCGATGCGAAAGATCGTGTTGGCCGTCATTTTGCGGCCGGCCTCCTTATCGCTCCAGCCGACGGCCCGCTCATAGGCTGGTTTGCCATTGCGCAGCACGAGGGCCACAGCGCCCGCGACCTGGTTGTCGTCCACATATTTCTGCAGCACCCGGTCCAGCCGTTTGAGCCGCTCCGCCGCTAGCGCGCCCGCGGCCGGCGCCGCAGGCTGCTTCATTTCGGTGGCAGCACTCGGCGCCACGGCCGGCTGAGCGCAAGCCGGGACGCCAAACCAGCTGAGGGCGGACGTCAAGGCGATGATCAGAATCTTCGTTCGCATAGGGTTGCATTCTCCGCGAGTGACTATTCCACGACCAGCAGGCGCAGGTGCGAGCCGTTCTCGCCACCCCGGTAGACGCGCTCAATCGCCTTCTGGAAATCCGCCGGGTGGGCGTTCGGAATATCCAGAAACTGCTGCGGGTTCCGGTCCACCAGGGGAAACCACGAACTCTGTATCTGCACCATGATGCGGTGACCGGAGCGAAACGTGTGCAGCACATCCGGCATCCAGAATTCGATCTTCTCCGGCTTGCCGGGCGTGAAGGGTTCCGGCTTGGACATGCTGTTGCGGAACTTGCCGCGGAACGGCTCGCCGCGCACCAGTTGCTGGTAGCCGCCCATGTACACGCCTCGGGGATTCGGGTCCGGATCGGGATAGTCGTTCGGGTAAACGTCGATCAGCTTGACGATGAAATCCGAATCCGTGCCGGAGGTGGAAACGCGCAGCACCGGCGTGACCGGCCCGGCGATGGTCACATCCTGGTCGAGCGGCTCGGTTTCGTATGTCAGCACATCGGGCCGCGTGGCGGCGAAGCGCTGGTCGAACGTCATCCAATCCACGGGCATTCCCATGCCCGGGGCGAGAACGCCGGTGGAGGGCACGGGCTTATTGGGATCGCTTTGATATTCGTCGAAACCCGCGGCTGCAGGCGCGGCCCAGGAGAGCTTACCGGCAGCGTCGAGATACAGCGCGCGGGCCGCACTGTTCCTGGGCGGCCAGGCGTCGAAGCGATGCCATTGATTGCTTCCTGTCTCAAACACGAACGCCTTGGGAACGGCGGCATCCGCGCTGGCTTTCAGGCCGTTTCCCTTACCCTTCAGGTTCTGAACAAAGAAGGGAAGCTCGATGTTCTCCTGGAAATACTCGCCGGTATTGCTCTTGAAGGTCAGGTTGCCTAGCGAATCGCCGGGATCGCGGGCCCAACCGCCGTGGCGCCAGGGGCCCATCACCAGCGTGTCCGCGGCGGTGGCGCCATTCTTTTCCAGGGCATCGAACAGCTTGAGCGGACCCGCCAGATCTTCGGCATCGAACCACCCCCCTACCCACATCACAGCAGGCGTCACGTTCTTCATATAGGGCGCCTGCGCGCGCGTCTGCCAGAATTCATCATAAGAGTCGTGTTGGATGGTGTCGTCCCAGTAGACGTTCTGATGCTTGAGATACTTCTCGTTGGCGTTGGAGACAGGCCCCATGCGCAGGAAGAAATCGTAGGCGTCCATGGTTCCAGCATCGAAGGCCACACTGGGTTGCGGCCGCTCCGAATCCGGTTTGCGCGGCATGAAACTCGAGTAGAAACGGAAGTTGGCGGCCAGGTGAAACGCGCCGTTGTGGTAGCCGTCGTCGCCATTCCCGACGTCGCCCATGGGAGCCTGCGGCGAAACGGCCTTCAGCGCGGGATGGGCATCGATCAAGCCGTGCGCCGCGAAAAAGCCCGGATAGGAGATGCCCCACATGCCCACCTTGCCGTTGTTATTGAGGATGTGCTTCACCAGCCAATCGACCGTGTCGTAAGTGTCGGTGCTTTCATCGGTGTCCTTAGGGCCGGCGTAATGCGGCTTGTGGGGGCGCACGTCTACAAACGTGCCCTCCGACATATAGCGGCCGCGCACGTCTTCGTAGACGAAGATGAAGCCCTCTTTCTCCGCGGCAAACGAAGGGCCAACCTGTGTTTTGTACCGGTCCTCTCCGTACGGCCCGACGCTGTAGGGCGTCCGCATCATGAGGATCGGATAGAGCTGGCTGGTGTCTTTCGGAACGTAGACCGCGGCGAAGAGGCGGGCGCCGTCGCGCATCGGAATCCTGTATTCGTACTTGGTGTAGTGCTCCAGAGTGTAAGCCAGTTCCGAGCGCATCACCTCCGTGAGGGGCGTGCCAGGTGGTTGCGCGCGCAGCAGCGCGCTGGAGACGTAGAGGCTGAGAATCGCGAGTTTTCGAATCGCCATGGGGGAAAATCATCGTATCAGATCTGCGCGCAGCCGAGGACGTCAGGCCCGGTGGGTGGTCAGATCCTGCGGCGCCGGGATGGGCGATGTGGTACACTGAAAGGGCTGGAAGTTGATCTGCAATCCCTTCTCCCCTGATCGGTAGTCGGCTCGCCGGTTTTCCTCCTCGAAACGATTCATGAAAAAATTCTCTGAACTACCCCTCTCTGCCTTGCTGAAGAGCAATCTTTCCAAGCATGGCTTTACCGAAACAACCGCCATACAAGCCCAGGCTATTGAGCCGGCGCTGTCCGGCACAGACCTGGTGGCGACGGCCCAAACAGGCACCGGCAAGACGCTCGCGTTTGTATTGCCCGTGATCCACCGCCTGACGACGATGCCGCCGCAACCCGGCATCCGCTGCGTCGTCCTGACCCCGACCCGCGAACTGGCGATTCAGATTCACGAGACATTCGAAAAAATGGCCGTTGGCAGCGGACTCCGGGCAACCGCAGTGGTCGGCGGCGTCAGCGAGCGGACCCAATTGAACTCCATTCGCAAAGGCGCGCAGGTGCTGCTGGCTACACCGGGCAGGCTCTATGACTTCCTGAGCCGCAAGCTGATCGATCTGGGTAAGACGCGCATCCTGATTCTGGATGAGGCTGACCGCATGCTCGACATGGGTTTCCTGCCCACGGTCCGCCGAATCATGGCGGCTTTGCCTGGCGATCGCCAGACGATGCTGTTCTCGGCGACCATCGAAAGCTCCGTCAAGCACCTGGTAGAGACGCAGGTCCGGCATGCGGTCCGCATCGAAGTCGGCTCCACGATCAAGCCGGTCGAACAGGTGGACCTGCACCTTTACGAAGTCGAGCAGGATCGAAAGCTGGGCCTGCTGCAAGACATGCTGCGCACCGAAGACGGCACCTTTCTGGTGTTCGCCCGCACCAAGCGCGGCGCCGACCGGCTCTCGAAGCGGCTCTCCCAGGAAGGCGTGAAATCCGCCGCCATCCACGGCGACCGGAGCCAGAACCAGCGCAACCAGGCGTTGAAAGGCTTTCAAGACGGTCAGTACCGCGTGCTGGTCGCCACCGACGTGGCTGCCCGCGGTATTCACGTCGAAGGAATCTCACACGTGGTGAACTATGATCTTCCGCAGGTCCCGGAGGACTTCATTCACCGCGTGGGCCGCACCGGGCGCGCTGGTGCGCGCGGAACCGCTTCGACCTTTGCCACGCGCGCCGAGCGCGCCGACGTGGCTCACATCGAGCGGGTTCTGACCACGCGGCTGATCCGGCAGCCATTATCGAACGACATTCCCCGCGAGCCAAGGGCCGGAGCTCCGGTGATTGTCATGCCCTCGCCTGCGCCGGCGCGGCGGCAGCGTCCGAGAACGTTTGGACCCAGAACGAAAGCGCGCCGCTGGTACGCGGTGTAGCTCCGCGATCGTAGGGGCTGGGCATGCCCAGCCCGTGCTCACGCACCAGCCGCCGCGGACCAAATCCGCGTCACATTTCCTTACGGTCCGCCTTCTCCCCGTGTGCATCCGGCACCGGGGACGAGCGATACACAGAGAAGTCCTCGACATGGAGTAGCACGATGGCCGGAATGCCGGAGGCCTTTTGCATCTTGACGTGCTCCAGGTCAATCCCTTTTACCGCGTCGAGCACAAATGCAGGCCGCCGGTCTTCCTTCATGTAAGCGATCTCCACATTGTTGAATTCGATGCCCGCGGCATGACGCAAGAAGAAGCCATAAGCAGGCAGGATGCCGAACATCGAGGGCTCCGGGTATTCTTTCTCTCTCCGGCTACCAAACAAAAAAGTCAGCTTCGTCGTCACCGATGGGCATACCGGGGGGCGCGGTGGGCGGGCGCGGCACGTTGACCTTTTTGGGGTCGTCGGCGAAACGCTTGATTTCGGCGGCGGCATATTGATGGAAGGCTTCCAGCGAAGCATCTGCGGCCGGCGTATGGACCAGCCAGTCGCGCAACGCGGTGAGTTTGGCGGAGGCGGTGGCGCGTACCTGGGCCGGCGCGGCATCATCGGCTGCCAGTTGCATCAGATGGTAGAGCACCACGCCATCAACGGCGCGCTGCACCTGGCCGGCCAGACCGGCGGCGGGCGCGGCTTTCCAGGTGGCGGCGGCCAGCTTGTCGATCACATCTTCCAGGCCGGGCTGGGTTGCATCGGCGGCGTGATGTTCCGCCAGGCGGGCGGCGCGCTCGGCATTCAACATAAGCCCTACG
>Ga0181535_10003666_pt1 | contig 17661 bp, 15 predicted proteins | sample PEATcosm2014_Bin_44_FD_119774 | JGI IMG/M metagenome (GOLD analysis project Ga0181535, IMG submission 119774) | Peatland microbial communities from MTU Mesocosm Facility, Houghton, MI, USA - PEATcosm2014_Bin17_30_metaG | ecosystem: Environmental > Terrestrial > Soil > Wetlands > Peat | place... | reverse complement strand
GGATTTAGGATTTAGGATTTGGGATTTAGCATTCAGCCTGTATGGGGTATCAAATGAGTTCACTGGTGGCGTTCGCGTGTACGTCGAAGCCGATATTGCCGCACTCAGGCTCGCTCCGTAGAGCCACGCTCAGCGTATTGTTCCTCGGCTGGCTCGTCTTGGGTGCTCTCTCCAACGTCTTTCCCCAAAACCACACCACGTGGAGTGACTACGGCGGCGGAACGGACTCCGCGCAATATTCGGCACTTCGGGAGATCAACCGCTCCAATGTCAGTAACCTTCAGATCGCCTGGGAATTTTCCACGGGTGACGATAACCGGTATTTCTTTAACCCCATAGAAGCGCACGGGCTCACGTACATCATGGCGGAGAACAACTCCATTATTGCCCTCGATGCCGAGACCGGGAAAGAGGTTTGGATTCACAGGCCCGATCCGCACACGGAAATCATCACCGACCGCGGTATCAACTACTGGGAAAGCAAAGATGGGCAGGACCGCCGGCTTCTCTATGCCAGCAACCATTGTTTGCGCGAAATCGATGCGCGGACGGGCAAGCAGATTTTGTCCTTCGGCACCAATGGCATCGTTGACCTGAAACAGGGACTCGGCCGCGATCCCAAGACTCTCTCGCTGGTCCAATCCACCACCCCGGGGAGAGTCTTCGAAGACCTGCTGATCCTGGGCTCAGCTACCAATGAGGGATATGGTTCGGCCCCGGGAGACATCCGTGCCTTCGACGTGCGCACTGGCCGCTTGGCATGGACCTTTCACACGGTCCCGCACCCGGGCGAGGCGGGATACGAAACCTGGCCCAAAGACGCCTGGAAAAGGGTGGGCGGGGCTAATTGTTGGGGCGAAATCTCAGCGGACGAGAAACGCGGAATCGTCTACATCCCGACCGCGAGCCCCAAGTACAACTTCTACGGTGCTGACAGGCTTGGCGCCGACCTTTTCGGCGATTGCCTGCTCGCGCTCGACGCCCGCACCGGCAAGCTCCTCTGGTATTTCCAAATGACCCATCACGACATCTGGGATTATGACAATGCTGCCGCTCCCAAGCTCCTCACCGTGTGGCACGACGGCCACAAGGTGGATGCCGTGGCACAGGTCGGTAAGACTGGATTCATCTGGGTGTTCGACCGCGTAACGGGCAAGCCGCTTTGGCCCATTGAGGAGCGGCCGGAACCTCGGTCCGACATGCCGGGAGAAGAGACATGGCCAACCCAGCCGTTCCCGCTCGAACCGCCACCCTTCGCGCGACAAGCGTTCACCGCAAGCGACCTAAGTCCCCTGATCAGCGATCCACAGGAATTGGCGCTGTTCCGCAAGGAGATCGATTCGTCGTGGAATGAAGGACTTTACACGCCGCCCAGCATGCGGGGCACCATGGAAATGCCGGGCAACAGCGGCGGCGCGAATTGGGGTTCCGCAGCCGTGAATCCCGCCGATGGCTCACTGTATGTCGCCTCGATGGACCTTCCGTGCATACTCAAATTGGAGCGCGAACAGACGGGCCGGGCTTCCAAGGGCGAATCGATCGAACAGCAGGGGCACTTCATTTTTGAGTCGAATTGCCGCTCCTGCCACGGTACTGACCTCAAGGGATTGCCTCCCGCCATCCCCTCGCTCGTCAACATCGGGGCAAGCCTGAGCCGCGAGCAAATCGAGAGCGTGGTGAGGCAGGGGCGCGGTCCGATGCCGGGATTTTCGAGGCTTCCCGAGGCGGACCTGAAATCACTCATCGCGTTTGTTCTTGATCCCTCTGCGGCCTCAGCCTTGCCATCGCCTCCGGCAGCAGACCCCACAACCTCCGATGCGCCTGGCTCCGGCCCGGTTCGATACCTCACCGGGTTTGGCTTCATGATGACCACCACGGGGGTTCCACCCATCGCATCACCGTGGTCGTCCCTCACCGCATACGATCTGAACAAGGGCACCATTAAATGGAAAATTCCGCTCGGCGAAATACCGGAACTGGCGGCAAAGGGAGTTCCTGCCACTGGCTTTCCATTTCTCAAAACAGGCCCGGTGGTGACCGCGGGCGGATTGGTCTTCACCGCTACGCGGGATCACAAAGTCCGGGCCTACGATGCGGATACGGGCAAGGTGCTTTGGGAGAAGCGCCTGGATACAGGGCTCCAGGGTATGCCGAGCGTGTACGAGGTTGGCGGAAGGGAATACCTTGTGGTCTGCGCTGCAGCCCCCGAAATGAGCGATGCGGCTGCCCAGCGACGCATCCACGGCGCCTACGTGGCCTTTGCGTTACCCAGCGCTTCGAAGTAAGCCGCGAATGCGCGAGAGCATGTTAACTGGTTCTGCCATTTCATCCTGTCAATCGTGCGCATCCATGTGAATAACTACCGCTCTCCCCACTTCAATTTCTTTTGGAGAATCTCAAAGTGCGATGTGGCGGGCGGCCGGACCAATTCCACGTATGAGTCCGCCTTGCGCACTCGTACCACGTCTTCACTGTGCGCGGCGATTCCGACTTGGCCGTCGACGGTCAGGTAGGCAGCCTCCCTCAAACTCTTCACCGTCACCTCTATCTTGACGGTATTGGGAAGCACCAGCGGCCGATGGGTGAGCGTGTGCGCACAGATGGGCGTAACCAGGAAAGCTTCGACGGATGGAGTAACGATGGGGCCACCGGCTGCCAGCGAATATGCCGTCGAGCCGGTGGGAGTGGACACGATCAAGCCGTCCGACTTGTAGCTTGAAACAAACTCGCCATTCACCCGTACCTCAAAGTCGAAAATCCGAGCGATCGCGCCCTTGTTTAACACTACGTCATTCAAGGCCAGAAACGGTGTAAGGATTTCGTCGGCGCGAATCAACTCGCCTTCAATCTGCACGCGATGATCGGTTTTGTGGGTGCCAGCCACCACCATTTCCAGGGTGGGATAAAGTTCGTCGCAGGTGATTTCTGTCAGGAATCCAAGCCCGCCCAAATTCACGGCCAAAATCGGAACCGGTTTGCGATTCAGGGCGCGCGCCGTGGCCAGCAGCGTTCCGTCTCCACCCAGCACGATGAGCAAATCCACCTGGGACGGCATCTCGTTGCGGGTCAGGCAGCGTTTCTTCGTCTCCATGATGGCCCCGGTTTCCTTGTCGATGAACGCCTCGATGCTGCGTTCATGGAGCCATTCGAGCAAACGCGGAACAATCTCGCGGATTTCCATCTTCTTCGGTTTGGAAACGATGCCAACGCGCTTGATGGAATTTGCCATGAGTGATGAGCATTCTAGCAGGATCTAGGATTTGGGATTTAGGATTTAGGACGCCGGAGCTGGGCTCCTGCGGAGCCCCTCCAGCCCTAGCTCCTAAATCCTAGCTCCTAAATCCTGTTTCCACACCGCACGCAGGAAGAATTCGCGGTTTCCCTCTGCGCCCAACAGCGGGCTTTCCATCGAGGCCAAATGGGTGAAACCGAGTTCCAGCAATTTGCGTGAAACTTTGGCGACGGACTCCTGATGCTGCGCCGGGTCACGCACGATGCCGCCTTTCCCCACCTGCCCTTTGCCCACTTCAAATTGGGGCTTCACCAGCACCACCAGGTCGGCAGGAGATGCGAGTAAGGGGACGAGCTCAGACAGGATCAGCGTGACAGAGATAAAGGAGACATCGACGGTCACAATTTCCGCCAGCGTCCCGATTCGATCAAAAGTCAGGTAGCGCGCGTTGGTCTTTTCCAGGACGACCACCCGCGAGTCGCGCCGCAATTTCCAGTCAAGCTGGTTTGTTCCCCCATCTACAGCGAAGACCTTGCCCGCGCCGTGCTGAAGCAGGCAATCGGTAAACCCTCCGGTGGAAGCGCCAATGTCGAGGCACACTTTCGTGTCGGGATCGATGCGAAAGTGTTCAAGCGCCCCCTCCAGCTTCAGCCCACCGCGGCTCACGTACTTGGGAGGTTCGCCCAGTAAGCGCAGAGCAGCCTCCGCGCCGACCAGTGTGCCGCACTTCTCCACTTTCTGCTCGTCCACCAAAATTTGCCCCGCTAGGATAAACCCCTGTGCCTTCTCGCGCGATTCCGCGAGTCCTCGCTCCACCAGGAGCCGGTCGAGCCGGATTTTGTTGGCGTGAGTGTTCGGCATGGCAGTTGAGGATCTAGGATTCAGGATTTAGGCTCAGGAGCCAGGCTCCTGCGCAGACCCATTAGCATTCGGCCGATTTCGGCCGCCTGCGAAAGAGCTTTCACGCATTCGCCCTGGTTGTAACCCAGGCGACACGCAATCTCTAGTTGCGTCTCAACTTCCGCCAGTGATCCGCTCGCGATAGCGCCGGGTATTCTAAACTCGATCTCAAACTCCAAATCCTAAATCCTAGATCCTAACCCGTGCTTTTCATTCCGAATGCAATACCGCCAACGGTGATTTGCAGCAGATGAAATAGTGCGGCATCTTCTGTCTTTCGGGGACCTGGCTCCTTACTCCTGGCTCCTGACTCCCGAGGTTGATTTCTGCGGCGCCAGCGTTCCAAAAAATGAGTCTGCAAGAAGTTCAGCGGATCAACGTACGGATTGCGCAGGCGGATGGACTCGGCCAGCACGTGTTGGCCGGCGAGCAGCATCGACGCGTGGGAGATTTCGAGGACGCCTCGCACGCTGCGGCGATACTCCTCCTCGATAAGCCGGAAGATTCTCTGGCCGAGTCCGGGCGGACGCACCAGGGCGGCGTAAAGACTGGCGATATAAAGGTCGGTCTTGGCGAGGGAATGTTCGGCGTTGTTGATCAGGTTGAAGAAGAAAGGCCAGCCCTCGTGCATGCTGCGCAGCATGTCCAAGCCGTGCGGAGCGTGGTCGCGCTGGAACCTTTCGAGCGCGTGGCCGAGGCCGAACCATGCAGGAAGCAGATGGCGGGACTGCGTCCAAGCGAACACCCAGGGGATGGCTCGCAGGTCGCGAAGGTCGCTAGCACCCCAGCGGCGGGAGGGCCGCGAGCCCAGGCGAATCTGCTCGATCAAATCGATGGGCGTCGCTTGGCGGAAGTAGTCCACAAACTCCGGCGTCTCATACACAAGTTTGCGGTAGAAATCGCGGCTGCTGGCGGCAAGTTCCGTGGCATAGCCTTCCCATTCCGGGATTCTTGCGGTTTCGACCCAAAGCGAGTGGAGCAGGTGCGCGTCAAGCACCGAGGTCACCAACTGCTCGAGGTTCCTTTCGGCGATGGCGGGGCTCGAGTATTTTAAGGAAACCACTTCCCCCTGTTCGGTGATTCGCAGCCTGCCGCCCGGCGCGGCGAAAGGTTGCGCTTGAATGCTGCGATGCGATTGCCCGCCGCCGCGGTCGATGGTCCCCCCCTTGCCGTGGAACAACGAAAAGCGCACGCTGTGTTTTTCACCTACCTGCGCCAGGCGTTTTTGGGCGTGGAAGAGTTCCCAATTCGCCGCGACGTAACCGCCGTCTTTCACCGAATCCGAATATCCCAGCATCACTTCCTGGAAGTCCCGGCGCCCTCGCAGAATGCGGCGATATAGAGGATCGGCGAACAGCTCCTCGAGGATTCGCGGCCCCTCGTCAAGATCGTCGATCGTTTCAAAGAGAGGAATGACATCAATGCGCGATTGCAATCGGCGCCCGTGCGGCTCGACGAGTCCCGTTTGCCGCGCCAGCAACAGCACATCCCACACATCGGCCGCGCACGATGTCATACTCAGGACGTAGCGATGCGCCGCCGCTTCGCCGTTGCGCACCTGAATGGTGCGAAGGGCGCGAAATTCCTCCAGCACGCGGAGCGTGTCCGCCGAGAAAGGAGGGCGAACGACGGGCTTGAAAAGCATCCGCTTGATCGATGTGATGCGCGCTTCGGCCGGTTCGGTGGGAAGGTGCGCCTTGCGCAAAACCTCCTCCGCCGCACCACGCGTGGCGCGCGAGTGAGTGCGGAAGTCCAGGCTGGCGCCATGAAAGCCAAAGACCTGCGAGGCCACCTGCAAGCGACCCGGTCCCAGCCGGGCAATCCGCGGGCTCGGATACGCGATCAGCATCTCCTCCAGCTTGCCGAGTTCGCGGGTGAATTCCTCCGGCGCCCCGTAAGCGCCCGGAGCGCGCTCCTCCGTGCGTTCGAGCCGCCACATCATAATGCGCAGTTTGCGCCGGTAAAGCTCGCTGGGCTGATCGACGGCGGCGAAAGCCCGCGTGGCGGGGAAACGCCGCATGTCCCGATCGATCTCCCGGCGCATGGCCGATTCGAGGCGGCGGTTGCGGCAGGGGAACGAAGCCCAACCCAACATCCGGCGGCACGCATTGTGGTAATAGCGCAGGATGCTCACGCGCACCTGCTCCGCGGCGTCCAGGCTGGTCTCCGGCGTCACAAAAGGATTGCCATCGCGGTCGGTTCCCACCCAGGAACCGAAGCTCAAAAAAGGGGCGGGCTTCGGCAGCCGCGGATAGCGGCGAACCATCTCCGCGCAAAACTTCTCCCAAAACGTTCCCGCCAGCTCGTAAATGGTGCGTTCGAGAAAGAAGCGGGCATTCTCACTTTCCATCGCCGGCGTCACCACGCCCTCGCGCACCTCGTCGGTAAGCCACAAAGCTTCAATCCACGAGTCGATGTCCCATTCGTTCGCTGAGGTCAAATCGCCACAGGTGGCATCGAGCGTTCTCCCCAAACGCAGGATATGGTTTAGAACGCTGCGGCGTTTGGCCTCGGTGGGGTGGGCGGTCAGCACCGGCTCAATGCTCATGGACTCCAGCAGCTTCTCGACCGCAGCGGGGGGCACTCTCTGGCGGCGCAACTCGCTGAACGTGTGGCGCAGTGACATGGCGGCGCCCGCACCTTGCCGATCACGCGTGCGGAGGCGGCGCACGCGCTCGCGTTCTTCGCAGAGATTGACAAGGTGAAAAAAGAGGCTGAAGGCGTGCGCGACGGCCTCGGCCTGCTCCACCGTGAGGCGATTGACAGCGTGCTCTTTGGCCTTCATCAGCTTGGAATTGGGATGCTGACGAATTTGCTTGGCCACTTTCCGCAATGCTTCGATAGCTGAGAACACTTCCGGTCCCGACTGCTCGCGCACAATCGCGCCGAGCCGCGTGGTCAGAAACCGCACTTCCTGTCGCAGAAGTTCGTTCATAGTGCAAAATCAGGAACCCGGAACGAGAATTCAGGCACCAAAAACCGGATTGGATAACTCGCGTTTTTCATCATAACTGAAACCGGGAGCCAGCAGTAAATATCGAAGCGAGGAATGCGTTCCCCAGCGGTGCGTTTGAGGAGTATTTCTGCGGGGTACGCGACCTCACCGTGGCCCGGAGCCTGAACCCTTCACTCCAAACTTTTGAGCAGTGGCTCGCGCACAACAAGAGCCGCATTCCCATCGAGTAATCGCCCCAGGCAAATCACGACCGCTCGCCTCTGCCTTGCAGCCGGCGCAAGGCCCAGGCGGCGTGTTCGCGCACGACAGGATCGGGATGGTCCGCCTTGACCTCGAGCCAGGGGATAGATCTGCGATCGCCGGAATTTCCCATTACCACACACAGATTGCGCAGCCAGCTACGGTATTTTGCGCGCTTGATGGGCGAATGCGCGAAGATGCGACGAAAATCTTCCTCCGTAATTGCAGCCAGATTTTCCAACGTGGGGTTGAAGAGCGAAAACGGCTCGTTCGTTGAAAGCTGTCCGCCGGACTCGTCTTCGGAAGAGTTTTGCGGCAGCTTCTCGCGAAATTTGGCTTCGACCAGCGTCGGTTGGAACTCGGGAACGTTCGTTGTCCCCGCACGTCCCAGCGCCGAGGCCTCGCCGGATTTCTCATCGCGCGAGTTATCCGCGGGCAACGGACTACGGACTGCGGACAAAGGACGATTGTTCCAAGGACAAACATCCTGGCAGATGTCGCAGCCGAAAACATTTCTCCCTATCGCCGCGCGAAACGTCTCAGGGATGGTCCCTCGAAGTTCGATGTTGAAGTAGGAGATGCATCGCGATGCGTCCATCACATAGGGCCCAACCAACGCTCCGGTCGGGCAGGCTTCCAGGCAGCGAGTGCAGGAGCCGCAGCGGTCCGGCGCGGGGAGATCCGATTCCAAATCGAGATTCGTAAGGATCACACCCAGAAAAAACCAGGACCCCTTCTGTTCGTTGATCAGGCACGTGTTCTTGCCCATCCACCCGATCCCCGTGAGCCGGGCAAAAGCTCGCTCCACGATGGGGCCTGTATCCACGAAGACGCGCGTCTCGACGTGCGGAGCCAGGTTTTCTAGAGCGGTGCGCAATTGTTCCAGCTTGCTGCGCATGACATCGTGATAATCCCTGCCCCAGGCGTACCGAGAGATCCAAGCCCGGGCACGCACATCTCCGGCCGCGGCACTTGGATTGGGCGGCGTCGCGGACCCGCCGGAATCTGAAACCTCTGTTGAATAAGGGAACAGCGTATTGTAAATGAGCCCTGCACAGATGATGGCTTTCACCGATGGCAGGACTCTGCTCGGGTCCTCGCGCTTGGGGTCAGCAAGGTAGCTCATCTCACCGCCGAATCCCTGCTTGACCCAGCCCGGCAAGAACTGCAGATCCTTAACAGCCGAGGGATGCGCAATCCCCACAAAGTCGAAGCCGACCTCCAAGGCGCGCTGTTTAATGGTGTTCGAAGTGAGCATGGGTCTTTATGTTAACCCGGCCGCACCTCCCGGAACAGGAGTTATGCGCTATATTAGGTGCTAGGGGAGCTACAGCATCAACAGGAGATAAGATGAGTTGGACGAACGAACTTGCACGGGAGATTTCCGGCAGGATTTTGACGGATGACGCCGCGCGCGATGCGGTGTCGACCGACTTTGGCCGCATCATCGTGCGGAAGCCCCAGGCGGTGGTGTGCCCTGCGTCGGCGGAAGATGTAGCGCGTGTGGTGCGTTTCGCCGGCCGGAATTCACTGGCGGTGGCCACGCACGGCGGCGGGCATTCCCAAACCGGGCAATCGCTTTCTGACCAGATCGTATTAGACATGACCTCGCTCAACCAGGTCACGGACGTCCGGGAAGATTCCGTCACGACGCAGGCGGGAATCAAATGGCGGGGTCTGGTGGAGCACCTTGCGCCCGAGCAGCTTTCGCCTCCGGTCTTGACCAATAATCTGGACGTTACCGTGGGCGGGACGCTTTCCATGGCCGGCCTGGGAGTGGCTTCGTGGCGCCAAGGCACGCAAGCCGACAATTGTCTGGAACTCGAAGTGGTGACCGGCGCGGGCGAGATCGTACGTTGTTCCGCCGCGGAAAATCGCGACCTGTTTGATGCGGCCCGCTGCGGCGCTGGCCAGTTTGGGGTCATTACCGAAGCCGTCCTTAAAGTGCGCCGCCACGCACCGCGCTTTCGCAGCTTCTACCTGCTCTACGACGACCTTGGTGCGCTGCTCGACGACCTGAAATCCTTGATGAACGATGCCCGCTTCGACTATTTGGAATCGTGGTGCGTGCCCTGCCCTCAGGGCTTCAAAAAAGTCGGGGGCCAGCGCCAGCCGTTCGCACAATGGTTCTTCCCGCTGCATGCGACGGTCGAGATCGGCGAGGGCGAATCCCCCATAGGCGCCGCGGATAAACTCGCGGGGCTGAAGTTTTACAAGCACGTCCACACGGAAGCCGGAGAAATGGCGGAATTCTTTACCCGGCTCGACAACCTGTTTGCGCTCTGGAAGCGGGCAGGCTTTTGGGACTACGCGCACCCTTGGATGGAGTGCGTGCTGCCGTGGCAGTCGACGCCGGTCTACATCTCGCAAGTCCTCTCGAATCTCCCTCCCCAAGCACTGGTGGGCGGGCACATCCTGCTTTGGCCTGCGCGGGGCACAGCGTCGCGCGCCCCGCTTTTCATGCGCCCCCAAGGTGAATTCCTGATGGGCTTCGGAATTCTGCCGGCCGTGGCACCGGCATTTATTAACGAGGTATTGCCGCGCTTGAACATGGCGAGCCACGCCGCAAGTTTGATGGGCGGCAAGCGCTATCTTTCCGGCTGGATCAACTTCGACCATGCCGCCTGGAAGGCTCACTACGGCGACCAATGGCCCGCCGTGATCGCGGCGAAACGGAAATTCGATCCGCAAGGCATCCTCAATCCTGGGTTCGTGAAGTACGAGTGAAGACAAAAGTCATCAGTTATCAGTATTCAGTTTTCAGTCGAAGCGGCGCCTCCTGAGACGCATCCTGAGAACTGATGACTACGACCGGGGACTATTTCTAACTCGAATAGAATCAATGCACTATCGGACAAAAAGGACCTAGATTTTTTCGCGCTTCTCCTTGACACCCGCAAAACCCACGTGCTACATTGGCGGGTCTTTGTGAGGTAGCCAACAGATACCCTGTGAGACCTAGCCAAACCAAATGAACGTGATTTTTCAGCAACTCGGGCACTTGTTCCTCCAGAGCATCCCTACGGTCATCCTGGTGTTTCTCCTCTTCATTATTCTCGACCGAATTTTCTTTCGCCCAGTCCAGGCGGTCCTGAAGCAACGGGAGGAATTGACCGTAGGAGCGCTGGCTCGGGCGCGCGAACAGGCGGCGACGGCAGAGACGAAGGCGCGCCAGTACGAAGAGGCGTTTCAAGCGGCCCGGCAGGAGGTCTACCGCCAGCGCGAGGGTGCTCGGCACACGAACCTCGAGCAGCGCGACTCGGCCCTGCGAACTGCGCGCGAGCAAGCCGAGGTGGTTGTCCGCGAAGCCCAGTCAGCGCTGGCCGCAGAGGTGGCTCGAGCCAAGGCGGAATTGGATGGTGCGTGCCGGCCCCTCGCGGAAGAGATTTCCGAGAGCCTGGTGGGACCCGACGCGACCCCAAGCGGGCAAGGGAGATTGACACTTTGAACCGCACGCTTCGTCAAGCCGCTTTGTTCAGCCTACTGGGCATTTGCCTGGCAGGGTTCATGTCTCCCCGGATGTCGTGGGCGCAAGAGTCTGGGAAGGCAGCGAAGAAGGAAGAGAAATCAGATCCGACGCGCGAACTGATCTACAAAACCATCAACTTTCTAATACTCGTCGGCGCGCTCGGGTACGTTCTGCGGAAGCCGCTGGCGGAGTTTTTCAGCTCGCGCTCCGCCTCCATTCAGAAGGCTTTGGCCGAAGGCCGAAAAACGTTGGAAGCTTCCCAAACGAAATTAAAGGCGGTGGAAGAGAAGTTGCGTGGGCTGGAAGCGGAAATTGCCGAGTTCAAGGCTTCGGCTGTACGCGAGATGGAAGCGGAACGCCAGCGCTTGCAGAAGAGCAGTGCCGAGGAAGCCGCCAGAATTCTGGAATCTGCGCGCGCCCAAACGGAGACTGCGGCGCGTGGAGCCAAGGTGGAACTGAAAAACTATGCCGCGCTCAAATCGGTGGCTCTGGCGGAGGAGCTGATTCGCGCCCGGCTGGATGACTCCGGCCGCAAGCGCCTGGTCACCCAGTTCGTGGCCACTCTCGAACCGAAAGAGCGGAAGAACTAGCTATGCCCACCGTCGTTGCCAATCGGTACGCGCGCGCCCTTGCAGATGTGGTTGCATCAACCGGCAACTACCGCCAGGTGCTAGGTGAATTGGAAGATTTCAGCGCGGCTTATCACCAGAGCCTGGAGCTGCGCGAGGTTTGCGATACTCCCGCCGTCAGCATGGCGCAGAAATTAAGCGTGCTGGAAGCCATCGCCTCCAAGATGGGCAGTTCGCACATTACGTTGAATTTCCTGCGCGTGCTGATGAGCCATTACCGGTTCCCGATCCTGGGCGAGATCGTGGCTGCTTTCCGCAACGTAGCTTATGCGCGCCTGGGAATCGTGCAAATCAAGATCTCTTCCGCATCCGGACTATCCACCCCAGAGCAAGAGCTTCTGCGAACACGGTTCAACGAGCTGACCAAGCAGCAGTCGGAATTGGAGTTCCAACTGGACGGCGACTTGATCGGGGGCCTGGTCGCGCAAATCGGAAGCACCGTGTATGACGGCTCGATTCGCGGACAACTAGAACGAATTCGGGAAAAGATGTTGGAGCAGTAAAGGAGCTTTCAGCTATCAGCTCTCAGCTTTCAGTTAAAGGTCATAGCCAGAGCAGGGAGCGCATGGCGGGAGGCTCGGAAAGGCAGCGGCCAGTTTCAAGCGAACAGCCAGGTTCAGCGCCCTCGAGGTCTAGCTGAAAGCTGAGAGCTGAAAGCTGAAAGCTAACAGACAATGCCTCAGATTAAAGCCGACGAGATTACCAAGATTATTCGCGAACAGATCGAGAACTTCGACCGCAGCGTGACGGTGGCGGAGGTGGGCTCGGTCATTTCCGTGGGAGACGGCGTTGCCCGCATTCACGGCCTTGACCGCGTTATGGCGGGCGAGTTGCTCTCATTGCCTCATGATGTGGCGGGGTTGGCGTTGAACCTGGAAGAAGACCAGGTGAGCGCGGTGCTGCTCGGGGATTACACGAAGATCAAGGAAGGCGACATCGTCAAGCGCACAAACCGCATTATGTCGGTGCCGGTGGGCAATGCCCTGGTAGGCCGCGTCGTGGACGCGCTTGGACGGCCCACTGACGGCAAGGGTCCCGTCCTCAGTGAAGAGTTCAGCCCCATTGAGCGCATTGCTCCGGGCGTGGTGGATCGCCAACCCGTACGCGAACCGCTCCAAACGGGAATTAAGGCGATTGACTCCATGATTCCCATCGGGCGCGGCCAGCGCGAACTGATTATTGGCGACCGCCAGACCGGGAAGACCGCGGTGGCTCTGGATACGATCTTGAACCAGCGCGGCGGCGACGTGGTTTGTATCTATGTGGCCATCGGGCAGAAGCGCTCGACTATCGCCCAGGTCATCAAGACCCTGGAAGAGTATGACGCGATGAAGTTCAGCATCGTGATCGAGGCAAGTTCTTCCGATCCCGCTCCGATGCAGTTCCTTGCGCCCTATTCCGGCTGCGCAATGGGTGAATACTTCCGCGACCACGGCCGCCACGCCTTGTGCATCTACGACGATCTCTCGAAGCATGCCGTGGCGTACCGCGAGATTTCCTTGCTGCTGAGGCGTCCCCCCGGTCGCGAGGCTTATCCCGGAGACGTTTTCTATCTCCACTCGCGACTGCTCGAGCGCGCCGCCAAGGTCAGCAAGGATTTGGGCGGTGGGTCGCTGACGGCGCTGCCGATTATCGAGACCCAGGCGAGCGACGTGTCCGCGTACATTCCCACCAACGTCATTTCCATTACCGACGGCCAAATCTACTTGGAGACCGACCTTTTCAACAGCGGCATCCGGCCTGCGGTGAACGCCGGCATTTCGGTCTCGCGCGTCGGCGGCAACGCTCAAATCAAAGCCATGAAGTCGATCGCCGGAATGCTCCGCCTGGAAATGGCCCAGTTCCGCGAGCTCGCCGCATTCGCCCAGTTCGGCAGCGATTTGGACAAAGCCACCCTGGCGCAACTGAACCGCGGGCGGCGGCTGGGTGAAATCCTGAAGCAGGATCAATATAAGCCCCTACCCGTGGAAAAGCAGATCGCCATCATTTTCGCGGGCACGGGCGGTTACCTGGATGATTTGCCGATCGAGAAGTGCCTGCCTTTCGAACAGGCGCTTTACGACTTCATGGATACCTCATATCCGGCCGTGGGCAAACAAATCGCTGAGAAGAAAGAAATCACCGATCCCCTGAAAGCGGATATACGCAAGATGCTCGACGAATTCAAAGCGAAGTTTGTGGAGGACAGTAAGGTAGACAGCAAAAAGTAGGCGAAATAGGATAGACAGCAGACGGTAGACGGAATACGGCACGAGGCACGGCCTGTCTACCGTATGCCCTCTACTGTATTCGGACCCTTTTATGGCTTCTCTTCTCGATATTCGACGCCGCATCCGTTCGGTAAAGAGCACTCAGCAAATTACGCGAGCGATGAAGATGGTGGCGGCCGCACGCCTGCGTCGCGCCCAGGACCGAATCTTCAACGCGCGGCCCTATGCCAACCAAATGATGGCGCTGCTGTCGAGCGTCGCGGCGCGCACCACAGATCGCTCGCATCCGCTTCTCGCCGAGCGGCCCATCGAGCGGCAGCTTCTGGTGCTGGTCACCGCCGACCGTGGATTGTGCGGCGCATTCAACACCAATCTGATTCGTGCCGCGCAAATTTATTTGGAGGAACACCGCGAACGGGACATCTCGATCCTCATGGTGGGCCGCAAGGGCCGGGATTATTTCGCCAAGCGGCCGGTGAAGAAAGTGGGCGAGCACATCAATATCTTCGGCCGCCTGCAATTCAGCCAGGCTCAGCCGATTGCCCAGCGCATTATCGAGCTTTACACGGAAGAGAAAGTGGACTCCGTGGATTTTATTTACAATGAGTTCAAATCCATCATGGCTCAGCGGGTGATGGTGGAGCGCTATTTGCCCATCAAGCCGATTGTTCCGGCCCAGGGTGAGGCGCTGATCGATTACATCTACGAGCAGCCGGCACTGGAAATCTTCAACAGCCTCCTGCCGCGCTATGTGGAGATTGAGGTTTACCGGGCGCTGCTGGAATCGCAGGCGGCGGAACTGGCAGCGCGTATGACCGCCATGGACGCGGCCACCAACAATGCCACAGACATGATCGACTCCTTGACGCTGTACATGAACCGCGTCCGCCAGGCAGCCATCACACGCGAAATCATCGAAGTGGTGAGCGGAGCGGCGGCGACGTAAGAAGCTATCAGCAATCAGCTTTCAGCTATCAGCCGGGCTGCGGATTATGTTCTTTAGCTGACCGCTGATTGCTGACAGCTTTCCAGAAAGGAATCACGATGTCCGAGCAGAAGCACATTGGCAAAGTAGTCGAAGTCATCGGGCCCGTAGTGGTCGTGGCGTTTGAGGGCGGCCATCTTCCCGCAATTTATAACGCCGTGCGGATCACTTCCCAGGGCTTCGACACGCCGGCGCCCATCGACGTCATCGCCGAGGTCGAACAGCACCTGGGTGAAGGCCGCGCCAAGTGCGTGTCAATGCAGCCCACGGATGGCATGGTTCGCGGCATGACGGTGGAGGACCAGGGCGGACCGATTACCGTGCCGGTCGGCAAGGGCACGCTGGGTCGCGTGATGAACGTCATCGGCCAGCCCGTGGATAAATTCGGCCCCGTGGATTGCCAGGAGCGCTGGCCCATTCATCGTCATGCGCCGAGTCTTGAGGATCAAAACACCAACCTGGAAGCTTTTGAGACCGGCGTGAAGGTGATCGACTTGCTCGAGCCTTACTTGAAAGGCGGCAAGACGGGATTGTTCGGCGGCGCGGGCGTGGGCAAGACCGTCATCGTGATGGAAATGATCCACAACGTGGCCATGAAGCACGGAGGCGTTTCGGTATTCTCCGGCGTGGGCGAACGCACCCGTGAAGGCAACGACCTGTGGCTGGAAATGCAAGAAGGCGGCGTGATGGTGGCGGGCGACCCGGAGAAATCCAAAGTCGCCTTAATCTACGGCCAGATGACCGAGCCCCCCGGCGCGCGCCTGCGGGTAGGCCTGACGGGCCTTACCGTGGCGGAATACTTCCGTGACGTGGGAGGGCAGGACGTACTGCTGTTCATTGACAACATTTTTAGATTTACGCAGGCTGGGGCGGAAGTTTCGGCGCTGCTTGGCCGCATGCCCTCGGCTGTCGGCTATCAGCCCAACCTTTCGACGGAAATGGGCGAACTTCAGGAGCGCATTACTTCCACCAAGACCGGTTCGATCACGTCGGTGCAGGCGATTTACGTACCCGCCGACGACCTGACAGACCCTGCACCCGCCACCGCTTTCTCCCACTTGGACGCAACCACAGTGCTGAGCCGCGCACTGGTGGAAATCGGAATCTACCCTGCCGTCGATCCCTTGGCCTCCACGTCGCGGGTGCTTGATCCGCGCATTGTGGGACACGAGCATTACGATGTCGCGCGCCGGGTGAAGGCCATTCTGCAAAAGTACAAAGACCTTCAAGACATCATTGCCATCCTTGGAATGGACGAGCTTTCGGAAGAAGATAAGGTCACCGTGGCGCGAGCCCGCAAGATTCAGCGCTTCCTCTCGCAGCCTTTTTTCGTGACCAAGCAGTTCACAGGCATGGATGGCCGCTACGTGAAGCTGGAAGATACCATCAAAGGCTTCAAGGAGCTTGTGGACGGGAAGCACGACGACATGACCGAGCAGTCGTTCTACATGGTGGGCACCATCGAAGAGGCCATGGAGAAGGCCGAGAAGCTGAAGGCGGCGGCGTGAAGGAATCGGGCGATCGGAAGATCGGGTGATCCGGGGAACAGCAACCCCGCGTTGCGCGGTGGCTTTTGGTTCACCCGATCTCCCGATTACCGGATCTCCCGATCTTCCCTTAGTCGAAACTTATGGCCGAAATTACTTTACCCACAGAAATTCTTCTTGATATCGTGACCCCGGATCGCCTCGTGGCGCATGACGAGGTGACCGCCGTGACCATCCCGGGAAAGGATGGCTATTTGGGAATTCTGCCTGGGCACGCCCCGCTACTGACGGAGCTTGGCCCCGGCGAACTGGTGTATACGTCCGGTGGCGCCCAACACAGCATGGCCGTGTACTGGGGCTTCGCCGAAGTGCTGGGCGACTGCGTCATCGTGCTGGCACAAACCTGCGAGCGCGCCGAGGAGATTGATGTGGAGCGCGCGGAGAAAGCGAAAGCCCGCGCCGAAGAACGCCTAAAGCGACTGGACGATCCGGCAATCGACCGGGAGCGCGCCCGCGAATCCCTGACCCGCGCCATGGCTCGGCTGGAAGCCGCGCACAAACGTCCTGATCCAGAGTAACAATACCTTTCTCTTTGCCTCGACAAAATTCCTGGAGGGACTGCTCCTTCCGGAAACGTGCATAATTCTCTTGGCGAAGAAAATTACCCTTGAAATAACAGCGGCGTGCTACTGCAGACATCTTCCGGCAGGGCTTCTTCCTAGCCGGGTCCCCTGATCGGTTGGTCAGCTCGGAGGCAGGCCGAGAAAGTGTACCAACGGCGAAGGGACTTAATGTCCATCAACTTCGAAGGCCCCCAAACCTGAGAGCTTTTTGATAACAAAGACCCTGAAAACCAATTGTCCCCCTCCCCGACTTGACAACATACTGAAAATAAAGCCAGTTACAAGAAATCGTGGGAATCCCAAAATTTGGGTGCAAACTGTCAGATGAATGGGACGGCAAAGTGTCGCTTGCGCTACTGAAGTAAGACGCTGTCTTCTTCCGTGATTTTGGAGGCGGATTCGGCAAGCTTCGCGGCGTCTTCCGCCATCGTATGCAACGTCTCGATGAGCTTGCGGTACTGAAATAAGATGTCCGAGGGGATGGCGGTGCGGTGGACCTGCCGCAATGTTTCGTCCGACAGCAGGGCAAGGCTATCGAGCAATTCGTGTGTACAGTTAAGGCGCGACTGGAACACTTCTAGTTTTAGTTGCGGCATGCCCTGCTCCTTGGACTCATGATCGGCCAGGATCGGCATGTGGCAGGTGGAACCTGGTAGGTGGAAGTGATGGTTGGTCTGTGGGAATGAATTTCCTCGACCCACAACCACTCACCTGCGACCTACCCTTCCCGCCACCTACAACCTACCATTGACCACCTTTTCGCCATTCAGCATACCCTATCGGCTTCCCTTTGCAATGGATTTTTGCGGGAGCACACGGTGATGGCGCTTGCATAGCCGCCAGTAGTTTTGCCAGAATAGGGCCGTGAACAAACTCTGGCATAGCAAGAATAAACTGCCTCCGAAGGCAACATTTAAGCAGAGAGTTAAT
>Ga0181535_10003665_pt1 | contig 17668 bp, 29 predicted proteins | sample PEATcosm2014_Bin_44_FD_119774 | JGI IMG/M metagenome (GOLD analysis project Ga0181535, IMG submission 119774) | Peatland microbial communities from MTU Mesocosm Facility, Houghton, MI, USA - PEATcosm2014_Bin17_30_metaG | ecosystem: Environmental > Terrestrial > Soil > Wetlands > Peat | place... | reverse complement strand
TGCCCGCGCACCCACCCCCGCAGGCGCCGCCGCGACCAGCCGGGATGGGCGCGGGCCATCCGCGGCAGCGACTCCATCCACCGGTCATCGCCGGCGAAGAGGGAGAGCCCAGCCGCCGCGGCCGCCGCCAGGGCGGCGCACCAGAGGCTCACGCCGCCACCTCGCCGAACAGGTCCATCTGGGCCGCCTCCCCGTCCAGCCGCCGCAGCCAGCCCTCGACGATGGGCAGGTTGACGTCCGGGCCGTAGCAGAGCATCCGCCCATCGACGCTGCTGACCCCAGCCCGGGCCGCCAGCAGCATCCGCCGCCAGGAGTTGACCCGGCCCATGTGTACCGTCTTGCCCGACACCACCGCCCACCGGGCCATGAGCAGCGCCCCGTCCGACTCCTTCCACTCGACGGCGTCGGCCCCGCAGACCGGGCAGTTCCTGCTCCCCTGCTCCAGCTGGCGGCAGTCGCACCCACCGCTCGGCCGGCGGGCCTGATCCAGGCCCGGACCCTCGTCGGCGCAGACCAGGCCGCCCCCGATGAACAGCGTGTCGAAGCTGTCGCTGAAGCCGTCGTCGGCCGCGTACAGCAGGTGCTCGAAGGGGGTCTCGAAGCTGTCGTCCTCCTTCCAGTTGGTGTCGTCGATGGTCTCGAAGCTGTCCTGGGCGACCAGCGCCGCCCGGAAGCCGAGCGAGCGGATCCGCTCCAGGTGGGGGTAGCTGAACTCGAAGGACTCCCAGCAATCGTGGCCCATGAGGTCGGGCGCGGCCGCGAACAGGCAGCCCTCGCGCGGCTGCTTCGCGAGCCAGCGCAGCCAGCGGTCGCAGTCGAATGTCTCCCCGCGCAGGTAGCAGCCGTAGGCGCCGTTGTCGAGCGCGAAGGGGCTCCCCGTGGGGATCCGGTTGCCCATCTCGGGCGAGACCATGAAGCCGATCCCGGGGACCCGGGCGGCGGCCTCCTGCACCTGGCCGGAGAGGTAGATCACCTCTCCATTCTCGCCGCGGTACGGCTAGCTCACCACCCCTCCCCGGCGAGCACCGCTCAGAGGTGGCTCCAATCGACTGCGGCGGCAGACTCGCGCCGGCGGTCCCCGCCGCCCGTCGGCGCGAACCAGAAGCTAACCCCGGCGACCGCCTCGCCGTCGCGAAATCCCCGCAGCGCCATGGCCCGCTCCTCCCCGAGCAGCGAATTCCCCAGGTAGGGGTTGCCGACCGGAGGTTCACCCCGGATGGCCGCCACATCACCGACGGCATAGGCTGGAGCCATCGCTCTCTTGATCGTCGGCCAGGCCTCGCCGAATCGGGCGATCCCGTCCCCGTCGTAGAGGTCCAGCTCCGCCTGCACCCGGGCGCCCCCCCCGGGCGGCAGCCCGTCCCTGTGCGCCCCCGGCATCGATGGCTCGCTCATGCCTGCCGCCGCCTCCCACCCGGCCCCGGCGGATGACCCTCCCCCGGCTCGCCGGCCACCGCGGTGGCCTCCACGCCGTGCCCTTCGCGCTGGCTGACCGTCACCGTGAGCGGCGACCCGTATTCGGCGTAGATATCCGCCGCGACCGCGACCGCCAGGTCCTCTGCGGTGATCGTCATGCCCTCATGGCGGCCCACCGCCAGCCCGCGCAGATACCCGGCCTCCACGAAGGCCGGAGGTGGCGGAGTGAAGCGCACCGTCACCTGGTTGACGTCCGGCGTGTTGGTGAGCAGACAACGGGTCTCCATCGTGAACCGATAGGCGACGCTCGCGAGCTGGGTGGCCGCCCGCGCGGCCGAGGCCCGCTCCACCGGGCTGGAGCCATCCCCGCGGGCGTGGTGACCGAGATCGCCGGAGGCCATGACCACGTCTCCCCAACGCCGGAGCTCGATGCGGGTGAGGGCACCCGTCCCGGCAGGTTCATTCTCCCCGCTGCCGGCCCAGCGCACCACCATTGCCACGGCCGGGTCCCTGCCCCCGCGGGGCAGGGCGGCGGGCTCAGCGCTCGGTGATGGTCAGGGTCAGCGCGGTGATCCCGCCCGTCCCCTCCCGCGCCACCTCGGAGATCGAGGTCTCGTGCTTGCTGATGACCCGGATGCCTCGCCCCTCCGGGGCCGCGTACACGGCCGCGATCATCCGGCCATCCCGCCAGACCTCGACGACCTGCCGTCCGGGCTGGACGGCATGTTCTTCCACCACGAACCGCACCATCAGTTGCCCTCCGCCCCGGATCGAACCCGCTCGGGCGCCTGGCCGGCCCGGCCTCGCACCCTCACGGCTCCTCGAGCTCAAGCTCGTCGCTGTGCGCGGGGCCGATCCGGACCACCCGCACCCGGAAGTGGTCGAGATGGCCAAACCGGTTCAGGCACTCCTCCCGGAGCCACCTCTCGCCTTCCGCCTTGCCGGTGAAGGGGCCGACATGGGCAGCGCTGATCGCATCCCCGTCCTCGTCCAGCCCGACCACGATCACGACCCAGGGTCTCTTGGGCCGGCCGCTCGGCCAGCGCCCGCCTCGTGACCGCGCCACCCCTGGAGCGGACGAACTCATGGGGCGGCCGGAGACACCGCGAGCGCCGGCCGCGGCGCCGGCGTGAGCGCGTACCAGCGCCGGAGCGGCAGCAAGATGACCACCGCCAGTACGGTCATCCAGAGCTTGCCGACGATCTGACCCTCGATCAGGTGCAAGCTGCCGAAGGCGAGCCAGAGGAAGACCGCCGAATCGACGGCGAGCCCGGCCAGGTTGGCCGGCACCAGGGCCCTGATCCACCCCCGCCGGAGCAGCGGCGTATAGACCGAGAAGTCGGCCAGTTCGCCGAACAGGGCGGCCGCGGCTGACGCCACCGCGAAGGAGGGGGCGACCAGGTAGGAGAGGAGCGCTCCGACCAGGATCGCGGCCAGCGACCACTGCCGGCCCCAGGTGTTCTGAAGCAGGTCCCGGCAGGTGAAGGTGAGCCCGATGGCGTAGACCCCGGCCGGCGCCACCAGCCCGAAGCCGACCCCGACCAGGCCCACATGGGCGATCAGCCAGTTGGCCAGAAAGACGCTGGCGATGAATCCGGCGAAGGCCGCGCCCCCCGCGATCCGGCGGCCCCGGCTGAGCCCGACCCCACCGGGGGCGAGCCTGCTCCAGAGCGACGGGACGCCGGCTCTCGTCCTCACCCCGCCACCATAGCCGACCCGCGCGCGGCTCGCCAGGCGCCTGCGGGCCCGTCAGCCAGGCGGCCAAGCAGCGCCGGATGAGGAGCGCCCTCGCCACCCGGGGCAGGATATTGACCCGCCGGCACCTGGCCAGCGGCTGCCATCAAGCCGGTCATTCGACCAAAGCCCGGGCCCCGTCCAGGTTGCCCCGGCGCAGCACCACCGCTCGACGGCGGAGATCAGCCTCCCGCTCAGCCGCGCAGGCTGGCGGTCTCAACCCACCCCAAATCTCCGTCGCTGATCACCCTCCCGCCACCCGGTGGCTAATCCCAGTTCGGCCACATGTTCCAGTAGCACCACGCGCACGGGAACTGGCCTGGCCGAGTGGGCCAGGTGAAGGCGGACGTCGCCGTCGGCACCGGGGTCCAGTCGGGGTTGGCGATGGTCACCTGGGAGGCCGCCAATGCGGGTGGTGTCCCCACCACGCAGCCAGCCGCGAGCATGGCGGCCAAGGTGCAGAGCAACCCCCCGAGGCCGCACCTCAGGACCCGGCCGACGCGCCGCCCCACCACCCCGGCGCTCGGGCAGCCTGCGAGCGGCTGGCCATCGGTGTGCCGCATGGACTCACCCTAGCCACCCTGGCGGCCGCTCACCAGCCACGCCACAACCGCCAAACGACGCGCAACCAACCCGCGCGCCCAGGTCCTGGCCCGGACCAACCCCCGGGTACCTCGGGCCACCGCCGGTTCTCGGTCACGCCGCCGGTCACCGGCCCCCGCGTCACCCGCCAGAGGCACCCTGATAGCGCAGTCGCTCACCGAGCCCCCGGGCGACCCGCTCCCAGGCCGGACACGGTGCGGGTGAGCGCGGTGCTGGAGCTCAGCCCCCAGCTGGGCGGCGGCTGCGGGTTTGCATCCCGCATCGCACGCCATCAGCGTCCCTAGGGACGGCCGACTCCGGCTGACTGGCAAGTGCTAGTCTCCCTCCATTGCTGCCCGCCCTCCGCAGGCCCCGGCCTGGCGGGTCCCTCCTCCATGGCCACCGGGAGCCGCGCTGCCCTCCATCACCCGGCGACCGCCCGCACCCCGCACATCCGTTCGCATCCGACCACCCGGGCAGCGTGGCCATCCCCCGCCGTCAGCCGAGCCCCGGCGCCCCCCGCACCGCCAGGTGCCGGGCGAAGAACTCACTCGCCACCTCCACCCGGGCCGCCAGCAACCCCCCATCCGCAAGCGCGATCACGGTGAGCGGCTCCATCGCCGCCTCCGGTTGTCCGGGCGGTGGAGCATCGCGCCAGCCCGCCCCCACCCAGCACCCTTGCACCACCCGCGTCGGGTAGCTGCTGTTGCCCATCGACTGCCGCCGCCACCCCCTGCCCCCCGGCGGGACGACCCCTTGAAACCGAACGAACGGCAGGCGCCCGGTGAGCGTGGCGTAGAGCTGGTTGACCGCGTCGATGGCGGCCGATCCCAGGTCCGTCGAGTTGAGCCGCCCTGCCAGGCGGCGCACCGCGGGCAGCACGACGAGGGGATCCCCCTCCAGGTCGGCGACCGTGCCCAGCGCCCTGCCGAAGGCCTCCACCTCGAACGAGGTCTGCACCCGCTCGGCCAGCCCGAGCAACACCTCCGGGCGCCGCGAGCGCCGGGTGATCCGGTACCAGGTCTCCATCTGCGCCCGGAGGTGATCGACCTCCGCGCGCTCCTCGCCGAGCACCGCGGCCCTCGCCTCTTCCGATGCCTTCCACTCCGGCAACCGCCGGGTGGCCTCGAGCAGCGCTAGGTCGGCGTCGCGCTGCGCCGCCACCAGACCCCGCCGGTTGGGGCTCGCGAATCTCGCCTCCCGAAAGTCCGCCAGCAGGCCCTCGGCCGGAGCGATCAGCGCCCGACCCCCATCCACCAACGGGACCTGGACCGGCGAGCGTGGCTGGAGCGGCTCCGCTCCCGACTCGGCGACCACCGCATCGGCCACTTCTCAACCTCCAACGCCCGACGACCCCCGCATCCTAGCAACCGGTCGGACCGCACCCACCCTCGGGTGCGTCCCCGGGGACGGTCGACGATGGGGGATCCACCCCAAACCCCGACCAGCACACGCATGTTCGTCAACAAACCCACGCCACATCCCCCGCCCGCGTCAACCCAGCCCGACCGGCACCTCGTCGTCGGTGATCCCCGGGCCGGCGCCGTCCAGTTCCTGGAGCCGCTCCAGCCCGTAGCGCTCGATCACCGCCTCCCGCCAGGCCCGCGATTTCGCCTTGACCATGTGCAGCCCGTGGCGCTGCCCCGCCTTGCCCACCACGCCCTCGAAGCTCATCCCCGGGAAGACGCCCTGGGCCACCTGGCGGCGCAGCTCGCCGTCCCACCCGTGGACCCCGAGGTAGGGGGGCGACCTCCAGGTGCCCGAAGTGGCTCAGGAAGGCCTCCGGGTCCAGGATGCCGAGCCGGTGCGGAGCGGCGTCGAAGAGGACCAGCCGGTGCGGCTCATCCGGCTCATGGCGCCCGACGAAGGAGTGCTCGCCCAGGTACTCCATGAACACGACCATGGACGGCCAGCGCTGGAAGGCGACCCGCGCCAGCGGCTCGGCCAGGGTGGCCTGGAAGATGGCGATGGCATCCCCCAAGTGCGGGTGCTCCGCGGTGAGCGGCTGGTGTCGGGTTCCGAAGCGGACCCAGCCGCCCCTCACCTCCCACTCGGCGCGCACGTTGGAGCCGTCCAGCTTGGCAAACGTGTGCATCGCTTCGTCCGCCCGCCGGCGCACCGTGAACGGGATCGAGGCGTAGACCTTCATGGCCGCTCGAGCATAGCCATCACCGGAGGACCCGGACAACCCCGCCCGATCTGCCCTCGCTCAGGCCGCCCGCCCCACCGCTCTGGCGACCTCCAGGCGCAGCCCGGCCGCCGCCTCGACCACCCCGGTCGCCATCTGCTGCAGCGCCACCGCGAGCTCCCGGGCCACACTCACATCACCTTCGGCGACCATCTCCAGCCGGGCCGCCAACCGCACCGCGGCGAGCCCGTCGCGCAGCTCCGGAGAGAGCCCCGCCTGCCGCAACCGCCCCGAGATGAGCGTCCCCGACCCGGCCGGCACCGCCGGCAGCGGACCCGTCCCCTCCAGGAATTCCAGGGTGGGCACGACCGCCCGGAGCGCCGTCACACAGCTGGCGAGCGCCTCCCTGGCGGCCTCCGAGACCCCGACCCCGGCGGCCACCGCGACGACCGCGCGCTGCGCATCGTTCAGCACCGTCGCCCACTGCTCCGCCTGGTCCCGCCGAAGCGCCACCGGGCCCGTCCCAAAGATCCAGTCGACCCTGCCGTTCGCGCCAACCATGCCCAAATCGTAGGCGCGCCGGCGGCCCCAGGCAAACGACCCCGGTCGGTCTAGGAGACCTCGACCTGGCTGCGGATCCGCCGCACCCGCTCGTTGACCGCCCGCTTCTCGGCCCGCACCGTCGCGAGCTGGGCCACGAGCGTCGCCCGCTCCGCGCAGAGGCACGTGCCGTCCTCGTGGTAGTGGGCCGGCAGCATCGAGTGCTTGGGACAGCGCTCCACGTCGCTCCGCCGCAGGATCTTGACCTGGGCCGTCATCCGAACCGCCTCCACGATGTGAATCCGTCTGTCGCTGACTCTAGCCCACCCAGCAGCCCCGCGCCCGCACCCGCCGTCCGCTCCCACCCGACCCATCAGTTCCTGCCGGTGGTCTCGGTCGCGATGTTCTCATCGAAGTCGGCGGCGCACTCGCCGCAGAGGTCCAGCATCACCGGCCCGAACGGCCCAGGCATGAGCCGCGTCTCGCAGGCCTCCCGCTCCTCGCAGTGGGCGCAGATGACCCCCGTCGCCCGCGGCCCGGCCGTCACCCGGCACGTCAGGCCGGCCAGTTGCACCCCGTTACGAGGTCTCGTCGAGACGTTCACCAGTGTCATCTCGCCACCGAGCGTCGGACCGCGTCTGGGTCACCAACCTCGAGAGCCGGTCGATGGGCCCGCGGGCCCGCCGCCAGGTGTTCCGCAGCGGAGATCTCCCCGGCCAGGACCGCCGCGTCGAGCTCCGCCTCCTCGTCACCGCGCGGACGCACCCCGAGCTTGGCCTGGGCGACGTGAAGCCCCCGGAAGGTGTCGAACCGATCCCAGCCCCAGCACCCCTCCCACTCATAGTCCACCCGGGCCGCCGCCTCCAGCGCCCCGGCGATCCGAGCCGCATGGGTGAGCAGGAACCGGCCCTCGGCCCGCTCGGCCCTCGCTCGCTCTTCCGCTGTGGGAGCGCCGGCGCTCGCCGCGTGCAGCACCCGCAAGCGGGTCAGGAAGTCCCGCTTCATTCCGTGCCTCCTCCACCCCCAACCACCAACTCTCCCGCCGCCTCCACCGGTCTCTGGTGTCGCGAGGCCCACTCTCGGGCCCGCCCACCGTCCAGGACCACCCCGACCTCACCGCGCGCCTCGCGATACGCCAGCATCTCCGCCGCGCTGAGCGGGCGCGGGTTGGGGCTGCCACAGCGCCGGCAGATCGGCGAGCGTCTCCCCACCCGGCCGTAGACGGTGAACCAGTGGCGCGCGCCCCCCAGGCATCGCTCAGCAGACATCGACGAGCCTCGGCGACCCGGTCGTGAGCACCCGCGCCATCCGCCGGGCTCGCCGCCGGGCCCGGCGCCCCAGCCCGGCCAGCGGGTCCGGCTCCGGCAGGGGTGGCGGCTCCGGGAAGGCGATCCCGTACATCTCGCAGCACCAGGCGCAGAGCCGGCAGCGGCGCCGGCGGTAGCGGACCAGCGCCGAGCAGGTCCGGCAGACGTCCTCCCCGCAGGCGTAGCAGCGCCCCACCGCCCGTTCCGGGCTGAACCCCGGCGCAGCCTCGCAGGTGATGTCACGAACCACCGAGCAGGACCTCACCGCCATGCCTGTCCTCCCAGACCGGGTCCCGGCAGACCGCCGCCCCCGGGCGTGTTCTCACGAGCCAGGTGCCGCTCCAGGCTGGCCACCGCCGCGTCGCGCTCCCGCATCACGGCGAGGATCCGCGGCCCGCTGCGCAGATACGGCTCGTTGAGCTCCCGCAGCGACCCGACCTCCTGGGTGAGCGCGGCGACCTGAGCCTCCAGTTCGTCCAACTGGCGGCGCCAGGCCGGCGCGTCGTGGTCCGGAGCACCCCCCGAGCAGCCGTGGGAACGGCGCAGGTGGAGTTTGGTCGCCAGTTGCTCACGCTCCAGCCGGGCGACCTCGGCCTCCGCCGCCCCGAGCTTCTGGCGCAGCCCGGGCAGCTCGCAGCCCCGGCAGGGGGCCTCGGGATAGCACCACTCACCGTCGTCGAAGCACCAGGCCCGTGACCCGGTGGTCCGGTGCTCGCCGCACCCCCGGCCCTCCAGGCCCGTGAAGCTCGCCGGCGCCCCCGCTTCAGCCACGGGGCCTCTCCCCGAGCGCCCGCTCCAGCACCCGATGCGCGTCCGCCGGGCGGATCCCGGCGGCGGGCTCGAGCAGCCGCTTCGCCTGCTGTGCCGCACTTCGCAGCCGCCGCGCCGCCGCCGCCTCCGCGCGCATCCGAACCACGATCCGGGCCGTGAGCGAATCGGGCGCCCACCACTCCTCGCGTTCGTACCTGGCGAGCTCCCGATCGCTCAGGGGAGCGAGCGCACCCGCCCCACTGAGCCCCGGGGGTCGGCGCACTTCAGCCACCGGGCATCCGCCCCGGCGCCCCGAAGTCCGTCGGTGCCCCGGGCACCTTCTCGCCCCAGTGCTTGGCCCACCGGGTGGCGAGCCAGAGTAGAACCACCCCGATGACCAGCAGGTTGAAGGGAGAGGTCCAGTCGGTGAGCATGCTGTGACCCATGACCAGGAGGCCCACCAGCAGGGCGATCGCCCCGAGGGCGCAACTCCGCATCAGGCACATGGTTCGCTCGCCTCCTTGGTCGTCCGCATGGTCCCACCATACCGACGCTCCACCCGGCACACCAGCATGCCTCCCCGTCAGCCGACGGCCAGGGGACGCCCGAGCCGCCCACCCGAGGACACCGACCCCGCCCCGGCCGCCGGCAGGCGTGGCGAGGAGCCGATCCCCCCGCCCGTGTCCCCGCCTCCTCCCGGTGGGGCGATCAGGGGTCGTGGCCCCGAGCTCCCGGCCGGAGGCGTGGGCAGGTCCACGACCACGCAGCCACCCGGGGCGGCCCCGCTGAGCGCCCCCGCCGAGGCCACCCCGACGTGGGGGCAGTTGGGCGGCGGACCGACCGCCACCGCCTGGGCCTGGAAGGCGTCGAAGCGGGCCATGAACAGACTGAGCGAGTAGGTCTGGTTATCCCCGTCCCAGGGGTCCATGAGCGTGACCGTGCCGCTCGCCGGGTTGTAGCCGACCAGCACCTGGGCATGCTCCTGGCTGGAGAACCACACGTTCCGGCCGTCGAAGGCGGTGTACGCGGTGACGTAGGCGGAGCGGAGGTGCCAGGGCGCCCAGACCACCACCGGGTTGCCCGCCTCCAGCTGGCCCAGCAGGCTGGTCCAGCTCCAGCCGCCCCCCTGGACCGCGGTGAACCCCTGGTTCTCGGCGACCTGGGCGATCGGCGGGTAGTAGACGCCGTACCCCGTGTAGGCCTCCTCGGAGCCGTTCACGTTGCCGACGAAGGCGGTGTAGGGGTCGCCCCAGGCGACCAGCCGCCCCTGCTCCACCACCGCCGGCTGCAGGTCGAGAGGAAGCTGGCTGAACACCTGCTCCTGGCTGATCGAGAGACCTCGGTACTGCAGCGCCGCGGTGAGCGCGGCCGCCTCGCAGTCGAGCTTCATCGCCTGCTTCACGATCGGGACCTTGAGCAGGATGGCCCCCGACGCGGAGACCGCGGTCACAGAACCGAGTGTACCCAGCCCGCCTGCCCCCACCAGGACGACCGGTACCAGCAGCGACCGCCACGACCTCATCGGGAACGCCTCCATATCGGCTGACCCCGCCTGCCGTCGGCCTCGACCATAGCCCGCGCCGCCTCTCCTCACCAGCGCCCGGCGGCAGCCGGCTCGAGCATCCGCGGGGACGGCCATCGCGGCCCGCGAGAACCACACGGATGTTCGTAAACAAATCCATCCACCCACCCCGATCGGGCGCTCTGCCAGGGCCAGGGCCACCGCAGGAGGCGTGGTCGCTGCGGCCCGCGTCTTCCCCGGCCGACCCAGCCTGACCTCGGGGTCGGAGGCCTCCGAGGCGAACCGACTAGGCCCCCGACCCCGACCCGCGTGACCACCGCTCCGGACCGTCCGCGATCCAGGTCCGAAAGTCACCGTCCCCGGCCATGAGCTCGTGAAGCCGGATCATCTCATCGTCGGCGATCGGGCTCCCTGTCAACTCGCCGCGGGGCAGGAGCACCTCGCCCCTCCCCGAGACCCTGACCGGCCGCGTGTGACCCGCCTGCCACGGTCCCGCCCACGTCGATCGTGCCCGCTGCGCCCGGGCTGGACCCTGTCGAGCCCCGAGCCAGAGACCACCGGTGGCGAGCGCCAGCCCCGCGCTCACCACCATGGAGACGGCGTTGACCACCCCGGCCACCCCGCCGGGTTGGAACCCCACCCGCCAGCCCGAGAGCAGGCCGAAGGCGAGCAGCGAGCAGAGCAAGGCCCGGAGCGGATAGCCGGGCACCCGGGAGCCCGAGTCGACCTCCCCCTCTGCCGCCGCCCGGCCCTGCCAGGTGTTCGGGCCGGTCTGTTCCCATCTACCCCAGCTGCTCACATCCTTCATGCGACCGCTGCCCAGCCCCCGCCCCTGGACGGGTCGCCGGCGACCACGACCACTCCCCGCCTGACCGCGCCGAGCCCGACGACCGTTCCGCCCCGATCCATCTCCGACCCTCAGAACTCGAACCGCAGTTGGTCGTCGGAGCCCCGCCGCCGCCGTCCCTGAGGACGAGCCACCGGCGCGACCTCTGGCGCCGCCGCCGACCCCACCGACACTCTCACTGCGTCTGCGTCTGCGTCCGCGTCCGCGTCCGCGTCCGCCCCGGCCGCCCCCGACCCCTCCACCCGGAGCGCCTCGAGTAGGGCCCGGAAGGGTGCGTAGACCTCCTGATCGGAAAGCCCGACCACCGGCGACCGGAACCGCTCGCGCACCCCCTCGACCGCCGGACGAAGCCCGGGGCGCCGCGCCTCGACATCGTCGGCGAGGCTCATGAGGCTGTTGACGCACATCGCCGAGCAGGCCGACCCCTTCTTGTTCCGCCACACCGTGCGCACGTCCGCGGCCCCGAGCACGAGCCCCAGCACCGCCCCGTCGATGCCCATCGCCTCGCCCACCGCGATCGCCTGGGGAGCGCTCCGGAACATCAGCCCCCGGCGCAGCCGGGTGATCGTGAAGGCGGGCACGAACGCCGCCCGGGCCAGCCCCGCGGCGCTCTGCCGGTGGCTCCCCATCCACTCCCAGCAGACCTGCGCCGCCTGCAGCGCCGGGTTGACGATCTCCGCCCGGACCTCGGCGGCACCGCCTCCCGCGCTCCCCGAGCCCTCCAGCCGGAGCGCCACCGCCATGGCCATCCCGACCAGGGTCTGCTCGAAGCCGTGGGCCCGGTCCCCGTAGTCCCAGGCGCTTCCCGACCGCGAGCCCATGTGGGCGAGCAGGTGACCCCACTCGTGGACCATGACCTCGCAGGCGTCGTGGAAGCCCCGCAGCGCCTCGTGGGCGATCGCGATCTGGTGACGCGCCGGGTCGTAGAAACCGCCCTTGCCGTGGGTCGCGCAGGTCCGCTCCAGGGTGGTCGTCTCGAACACCCGCACCCCGCCCTGGGGCGGTCCGCCGAACATCCGGGTGCAGAGGTCGACGCTCCGGCGCAGGTTCTCCGCCTCCTTGGCGCTGAGACTGCTGGGCTTGGTCCACTCCACCTTCTGCACCCGCTCCCGCCGCTCCCGCTCCTTGCGGTCCAGGGTGTTCCCAGCCACCGCGTAGGCGACCGGCACGTTCATGAGGCTGAGCAGGTGCTGCAGCTCGTAGGAGAACCGCCCCTCCTTGGCCAGCAGCTCGTAGCCCTGGTACTCGCAGTTGGCGTTGGCCTCGGCGTTGGGGCAGGCGATCGCCACCAGCCGGTCCCCGAACAGGAGCACCCGGGTCTCCGCCAGGCAGCGCCGCAAGGACGGCAGTGAGTCGTCCATGTCGATCTCGCGGTCCGCCACCTTGCCCGCCATCGCCGCCCGCAGCAGTTCCGCCATCACCTCGGGGTCAGTGATCGCCCCCGTGATCCGGCCCACCTGACGGTCCAGCACCGCCTCGTCCAGGAAGGTGCGATCCCGATTCTGGCCGGCCTTGACCGAAAGCGGCAGATCGTACGAGAAGTGGTTCTTGGTGCCCTCCTTGACCAGAACCCCGCCGATGTAGATGCGTCCACCCTTGCCGCTGCGGACCAGCCGTCCCGGCTCGCCGGGCACCGCGTAATCCGGCTCGAAGCGGAGAAAGCGCGACCGCACCGCCTGGGCCACCCGCTCGGTGGTCCGCAGCCGCACCAGGGTGCCCCGCTCCTGGCCGCCCGCGCTGAACACCACCTGGAGCACGTCGCACCCGAACCCGGGCTCGAACACCCCGTGCGGCCTGGCCGTGAAGCCGACCGTGCTGAGCAGCATCTCGGTGTGGGTCCGGGCCGCCGCCAGGCAGGCCACGTTGAGCCCTTCCCCGAATTGGCCAATAACGTCCGTATTCAGTCGCTTGGTGCTGAATCCGAGCAGGAACCCGGTGCGCGGGGTCCCCTCCCCGAAGTCCTCGATCTCGAGCCAGCCGTCCCGCCACTCCACCCGCACCTGCGAGCCCGCGTCGAACGCGTTGGCGACGATCTCGGCGACCGCCTTGTCGAGCGGCCAGTCGCCGCAGTAGTCGAGGGTGACCGGGAAGGTGAACGTCTCCTCCCCGTTCCCACCCGGGGTGCTGGCCACGAGCGATGGCTGGGCTGCTTTCGTCATGGCTCAATCCTAGCCGGGCCCGGCCTGGCTCAGAAGGGGTGGCGAGCCGAGCCTCCCCCTGCCGCCACCCGACGCTCCCCCTCCTCCGAGGCGGTGTCCGCCCACGGTGTCTCCCCCGTCGCCATGGCCTCGATCCCCGGCCACCCGACCGTCGCCGTGGTCAGTGGGGCTCCGTCGCCCACCCAGCCGGTGAAGCTGACCCCGCCCTCCCCGAGCACCAGTCGCACCGCCTCGACGGTCACCCTGGGCGCCGCCCAGGCCAGCCCGGCCGGCAGCACCGCCCAGCCCTGGGCCACCGGGGCGCCCCGGACCGCGCCGTTATGGAAGCTGATCCGGATCCCACAGGCAGGCGACCGCCGGCCCGTTCACCCCGGCCCGGCACCCGCCCACCAGGACGGCGGTGCCCCACCGGCCGAGCGCCTCCCGCGCCTCAGCGCTCTCCACCTCGCCGCCCCTGTCGCATCCTGACCCCCTCGAGCGGCCTCTGGCGGATGTCCACGGCTACCCGGCGCTGGCCAGCTGGATGATCTGCCCCGGCTCGCCGGGCTCCCGCCTGGCCACCCCGTCGCCGTCATCCCGGACCGCCATCGTGTGCTCCAGGAGCACCAGCCCGGCCGCCTCGCCCGGAGGCTCCGTCGACCCCCCGTAGAGAGCCTTCCACACCAGGGCGGGAAGCTCGCGACCGGCGCGCAGACGGGCCCGCGGGCCCACCTGGAACCGGGCTGTGATCACCACTTCCATGGTGTCTCCTCGCCGTGGCCGGGGCCGCTCGCCCCGCTGACCCGCGCATAGTACCCGGCCCCGCGCGAGCACCCAAATCAACGCCTCACGCCCACGTCGACCCCGGCCCCGACCACCCCGCCGGCGCACGCATGTTCGTAAACAAGTTCCCGGCCACGATCTCCGAGCGCCGGCTTATGCCTCCGCGGCGACCTCCCCTCCGGCCGTCTTCGGTCCCGGGCAGTAGGCGATGTGCAGGGCCCGGCGCCCGGCCACCACCTGCTCGCAGTCCGGGCACGTCCACTCCTCGAAGCGATCGGTCTTGCGCCGCCCCCAATCGGTGACCACCGCCTTGGGGTCCTCCCCGCGCGCGGCGAGCGTCTCGGCGGCCCGTCTCCGGCTGATCGACCGGGTCCGCACCGTGCGCACCCCGAAGGCCCGGCCCCCGGCGGCCTGCTGGAGCAGCTCGAGCACCCCGTCGTCGTCGAGCGCCTCCCCGCCCCCGACCACCTCGACCTCGAACACGCCCCGCCAGAATCTCGGCCTCGCCCCAGCTGCCACCGTCACTCCTCCAGGGAGCACTCCAACCAACCGCCTCATTGTAGCCACTCGCACGATCAACCGCTCATCGAGTCCGCGGGGACGCCCCACCCCCGCCAGGGGTTGCCATGACCGAACATGGCCACCCACCCCACGCTCCGCGCGACCGGCGCCCGGTGCCTCCCCGATCTCCCCCCGGCATCTAGCCCCGGTCCATCTCCTGGCGGATCACCTCCGCCCGCTCCCGCACCGCCTCCAGGACGCCCTCGTAGAACTCGAGCGCCTGGGCCTGGGTGAACCGGTCCACATCGTCACCCACCTGCTGGATGGCGTCCACCATCTGATCGACGGCGGCGTCAACCTCCCGCTGATCGGCCATCAGCCGGCACTCCCGGTACCGCCGGATGCCTCCCCGGTCCCGAGCTCCACCCGCCCCCACTCGCGGCCGGTGGTCCGCACCCTCTCCCCGAGCAGTTCCCGGGCCAGGTCCGCGGCCCGCCGGTCGTCCTCATGGCCCTCCCGGTCGCAGCCATGACGTCCCAGGCTGTGCTCGACCGCCTCCATCAGCTGGCGCAGCACGATCCAGAGCGGCAGCTGGTCGGGGCCGACCGGATAGCTGAGCACCCGTTCCCGGAGGCCCGCCTCGGCGCCGGCCGCCGCACCCTGCTCGCTCACCGCGCCAGCCCCGCCCCGTGGCGCAGCCAGCCCCGGCCCTGCCCCGCCGCCACCCGCATTCGCCCGACCACACCGTCGCTCCCCGGCCCGGCCACCGCCGGCGCCCGCAGGCTGAGCTCGTCGACGAACCGGCGCGCCGCCTCCGCCGACCCCTGGGCCTCCTCCGGCGAGCCGAGCCCCTGGTAGCCCACCCCGACCCGCACCTGGGCCACGAACCGCCCCAGGATGGGCAGCACCCGGTAGTGGCGACCGCCCCGGTTCACCTCCCACACCTGCCCGGTGGCGAAGCCCAGTTGAACCTGCCACCACTGCCCGTGGACCAATCCCAGCGGGGCGCCGGCCACGTGGCGCCCTGGTTCGAAGTCGGCGCAGATCGGCACCACCTCGGTGTCCATCATCACCGCGTAGACCTGGCGGTTGTCCGCCGCCTGCCGGGCCTCCGCCCGCCATAGCCCGCCCCGGCGCCGGTTCCCGTTGCCCCCGTGCCCCTGCACCCCGATCAGGGTGAACGCCCCGAGCGGGGTGTAGGCGACCTGGTCGGCGCCCGCGATCTGGAGCCGCTCGATCATCAGCTGGACCACCCGCTCGATGTGGGGCGGCTCGGGGCGCTCGCGCGGCAGCCAGCGCATCCACTCCATGGCCCGGGCGATCTGGGCCCGGCCATAGCGCTCCCCCCGGGGACCGCGCAGCCCGCGACCGACCTCGGTCCACGTCCGCTCCATGACTACCCCTCCGGCCCGTCGCCGACGGGCGCCACGTCCTCAGGGACGGGCTCTGCGCTCTGCCACCTGCCCATGTCCCGATCCTATCCACCCTGGGGTGGGCACACCACCCCCCAGGTCATCCCGACCCGGCGTCGCCCGGTGCCGGGTCATCCGCCCCATCCCCGTCGCCGGCCCCGACCCCGAGGAACTCGGCGAAGCTCCCGTCGTTGCCGATCCGGACCAGGTGCCCGTGCACCTCCTCGTCGGGCACGACCTCCTGGCTGACCTGCTCCACCGGCCCCCCGATGCAGTCGCCGTCGCTGATGGCCGCGTCGATGAGCGCCAGGTCGCTGATCCCGTCGTCGTCGCCCTCGAGGCTGAACGGCCCCTGGCTGAACACCTCGATCCGGAACACGGTGCGATAGACGCTCATCGCGAACCTTCCTCCTTCATCGCCGCTGCCGCCTGCCCGGCCCCGCCGCCGCCATCACCTCGGCCACGGCGTCGCCGAGCACCTCCCCGAACGTCTCCCACACGAACTCGCTGGCGCCGAACGCCTCCCGGGCCGCCGCCCCCACCGCGCTGAGGGTGAGGTCGTCCTGGGCCCTGACCCAGGCCTCGATCTCCCCGCCCCGGCCATCGAAGTGCTGGCGGATCGCCTCCGGCCCGAAGAAGATGGTCATGACCGGGGTCTCCGGGGCCTGGTCGACCGCCGCGGCGATCTCCTCCAACCGGCTGGCCTCGCTGATCCCGGTGGCGCTGAGCAGGAGCCGGATGCGCTCCAGCGCCGTGAGCGGCAGCGGGTGCTCCGCGCGGTGGGCCGTCTCCACCCTGTCGACGTCATCGCGGATCGCGACCACCTCGCCCAGCGGGCCGCAGACGCTGCACACCGAGCGCCAGCCGTCCAGCCACTGCTCCCCCTCCTGGTACCGCTCCCGCTCGGTGTGGATGAGGTGGGCCTCGCCCTCCTCGATGGCGAAGTCGGGCCGAAGCCCGTGCCGGATGTGGCTGAACCCGATCTCGCCCGCCTCCTCCCAGCCGCAGCCGGCGCAGCGCAGCGCCCGCGGCTCGTCGAGGTAGGTGACCGCCCCCGGGCCGGTGGTGGTCAGGTGCTCCCGGTCCGGCCCCTCCACCGGGGTGAAGACGTCGGCGTTCACCACCGCGAGCAGCTGCGTGGAGCCGCACTTGGGACACTGCATGGAGGTCACCTCACAGATCGCTTCGACCCTCTGATCCTAGACCGCCCAACCCGAGCACACGACCCCGTCGCCACCCTCACCAGGCTGTGCCGTCCGTCCCCCAGGACGGCCGCTCAGCGCGAGCCGCCCGCCCCCCCGACCGGTTCCGCCCGCTTCCGCCGCCCGTCAGTGCCGCTCCCGCGCCCCCCTAGCATCGAGCTATGCACCTCTCCCGCCATTCGACCCGAGCGCTCCACGGCCTCTACCTCCTGGTGGCCTCGCTGATGCTGGCCGCCTGCCTGGCCGACGGCTTGCCCAGCCCGGCCCTGACCGCCGCGCCCACCCCCGCCGGAGCCCCGGGGCAGGTCCATGCCCAGCCCTCCAGCGTCCCCCTCCCGACCCTCTCGCCGTCATCTCTGGCGACCCCCGTCTCCACCCCCACTCCCCTCGCCACCGCCACCCCGGCTCCCGCCCCGACCCCCAAGCCGGCGGGTGTGAGCGCCCCCGGGGGCTCCTCGGGCGGCGGCGGCTCCCCCGACACCGGGGTGAGCGGTCCCAACACCCTGATCGGCCATGGGGTGGACGTCCGGGTGGTGGACTACTCCGACTGCACCGGCCAGACCTTCCCCGCCGAGGGGGTGGCCTCCATCTACACCTGTGTGACCTGGGACGCCTACTTCTTGGGCCACAATCCGGGCGTGTTCACCCCCCTGCTCACCATGTCGGCCGGCACCATCCTCACCTACTACGACGCCGCCGACGTGGCCCACGAGTACCGGGTGGAGGGGTCGGTGGAGACCAGCAAGGGTGACCCCGTCCCCTACCCGCCGGCGGGCACGGCGGCTCAGTTCCAGACCTGTGTGACC